>ERZ795030.2099-NODE-2099-length-24792-cov-5.004285_pt1 | contig 24792 bp, 25 predicted proteins | sample MGYA00375122_ERZ795030 | MGnify/ENA primary metagenome ERZ795030 (study PRJEB30165, sample SAMN05720146) | activated sludge metagenome | isolation source: anaerobic digester from wastewater treatment plant | place: Japan | collected 2015-04-20 ... | reverse complement strand
CGGGGACTGGGCGCTACAAAGGCACACGGGGACTGGGCGCTGTCTACAGAGGCAACGGAATGACGGCGTCGGCAATCCCGGCGTGGAGCGGGGGCGGAAAAGCTTGGAGGAATCGAAGTGTGGCGGTTGCCGGTGTGGAGCGTCGGGTGGATTGACTTTGCGGGCGTTTTTTTGGTAGGGTTCGGGGTGAAATTTTGATGAAGTGGAAGCGCCAGCTTCTCACCATGCCACGGCCGAAGTCGTTTGTGCGCATGGTAGCTCGTACGTCGTGGACGTATGCCGGCGATAGGGGACTGGTGTGTTCTGTCGCCGGTTTTTCTTTTGCGCCGCCCTGGCGGCGGCGAGGCGTTTAGGCGTCCGTTGGGTAAGGGAGTAGCCGCGACAGGGACCTGAAAGGAGGGTCTGGGTATCGCCAAGCCGATAGAAACGAGGGTTCGGGTCAACGAAATGATCCGCGCTCGGCAGATTCGCGTGATTGACGAGGAAGGCAATCAAATGGGCATATTGAGTCCGTTGGATGCGATCCGCGAAGCCGAGAACCGGGGGCTTGATTTGGTGGAGGTGGCTCCGAACAGCGTGCCGCCGGTGTGTCGCATCATGGACTATGGCAAGTATAAGTATCAGATGAGCAAGCGCGCCAAGGAGTCCAAGAAGCATCAGCACACGGTCACGGTGAAAGAGGTCAAGTATCGCCCGAAGATTGATGATCATGATTTTGATTTCAAGACCAATCATGTGCGGGAGTTCCTCGGGGAGGGCAATAAGGTGAAGGTCACGATCACGTTTCGTGGCCGCGAAATGGCCCATCCGGAGTTTGGTCACGAGTTGTTGTTGCGCGTGGTGGAAGGGACCCGGGATATCGGGCAGGCGTCGGCGGATCCGAAGTCGGTTCGGATCGAAGGGCGGACGATGTCCATGATTCTTTCGCCGGTGGCCAAGGCCGTGACGCCCAAGCCGTCGCAGGCGCAGCCTGTGGGCGAGGCGTAGGGTTCGGGGAGCGCGCGGATATTCCGCTGGGAACGTTCACGAATGCGAACGGCGCGCTGGCGTTTTGCCTTGCGGCGTGGCCGGCGTAAAGGAGGAGATGAATGCCGAAGCTGAAGACCAACAAGTCCGCTGCCAAGCGTTTTAAGCGGACGAAGAGCGGGAAGTTCAAGAAGAAGATGTGTTTTGCCAGTCATTTGATGACGGGCAAGTCCGCCAAGCGGCGCCGGCGGTTGCGCAAGATGGGGACGATGGACAAGACGAACGTGGCCAATGTTGCGCGGATGTTGCCTTACGGCAGCTAGGCGTGCGTTGGCGAGGGAGAAGCAACCCCGCTCTTGCAGCGGTTCGGGTCAAGGAATGTGAGTTATGCCACGAGCGAATTTCGCGCCTGCTTCGCGCGCGCGGCGCAAGAAGGTATTGAATCTGGCTTCTGGGTATCGTGGAAGTCATCATCGGTTGTTGAAGACTGCCCGGCAGACGGTGGAGCATGCGGGCGTGTATGCGTATCGGGATCGTCGCGTTCGCAAGCGCGATTTCCGCAAGTTGTGGATTGCCCGCATCAATGCCGCCGTGCGTGCGTGCGGCATCACGTATAGCGTGTTCATCAAGGGGTTGAAGGATGCCAACGTCGATGTGAACCGCAAGGTATTGGCGGACATTGCCGCGACGGATACGGATCGGTTCAACCAGCTTGTTGAATTGGTCAAGGCAAACCTTCAGCCCAGCGCGTAGCGATGCGGATAGTTCCCGCGGTCGATATTCGCGGCGGGTTGTGCGTCAATCTCGTCCAGGGCGATTATGCTCAAGAGACGGTGTTTCACGCGGATCCCGTGGCGCAGGCCTGCATTTGGAAGGATCAAGGCGCGGAGGTTGTCCATATTGTCGATTTGGACGGCGCGCGGCAGGGGCGTTTGTGCGTTGCGTCCGAGATCCGGAGGATGGCGGGGGGCGGCGTCGTTTTGGAGGTGGGCGGCGGCATTCGGGATATGGCGGCGGTGGAGTCGGTCGTGGAGGCGGGGGCGGCCCGCGTCATTCTTGGCACGGCCGCGCATGCGGATCCCGGTTTTTTGAGGGAGGCGGCGCGGCGTTTTCCCGGCAGGATTGTGGTGGGGATTGACGCGCGCGATGGCAGGGTTTCTCTTCATGCGTGGCTTGAGGACACTCAGACCTGCGCGATAGATTTTGCGCGCGAGGTGGAGCAGGCCGGGGCGGCGCGCATTGTATACACCGATATTTTGAGCGATGGGATGATGCGCGGTCCCAATCTTGAGGCGACTCGGGCGGTCGCCCGGGCGGTGTCTATTCCGGTGACGGTTTCTGGCGGCATGTCTTGTCTGGACGATATCCGGCGGGTGCGTGTTTTGGAGCCGGAGGGCGTGGACGAGGCGATCATTGGGCGGGCGTTGTATTTGCGTGCGTTCACGTTGCCTGAGGCCATTGCGGCGGCTGGGGAAATGGGGTCTTAGGAATAGGTTTTGGTTGTAGGGTTGGCGTGCGATCCGATGTTCCGCGGGGCTGCGCGGGCGGGTGGTTGCTGGTTGTTTGGGTGGCTTGGTTGTGTATGGGCCTTATGTGAGCGTTTTATTGCCAGGGAGGCCGCGTGGGGCAGTCGTTTGGCACAGTGACGATCATTGGCGCGGGCTTGTTGGGCGCTTCTTTGGGCTTGGCGTTGCGGACGCGGGGGCTGGCGGGGCGTGTGCGGGGCGTGGGGCATCGTCAGTCCAGTCTGGATGCGGCGTTGGCGGTTGGCGCGGCGGACGAGGTATCGCTTGATGCGCGTGCTGCTTGCGCGGGCGCCGATCTGATTGTGATTTGCACGCCGGCGAATATGGTTGCGGCGAAGCTTGATGAGATTCGTCCTGTCTGCGCTCCGGATGCCGTTGTCACCGATGTTGCGAGCACGAAGGGGCGCATTTGCGCGCATGCCGTTGCGACGTGGCCGGCGCCGCGTCGTTTTGTGGGCAGCCATCCCATGGCGGGTTCTGAGAAGTTTGGCGCGGAGTATGGCGATGCCGGGTTGTATGCGGGCTCGGTGGTCATTATGGAGCCGAGCGAGGGCGTTGCGCAGGATGCGTACGCGACGGTTCGTCGGTTGTGGGAGTGTGTTGGGTCGCGCATTGCGGTGATGGAGCCGCAGCGGCACGATGCGTTGGTCGCGCGGACGAGTCATATTCCGCATATTGTGGCGGCGTGTTTGGCGGAATTGGCGGATGCGGCGGGCGATGTTCGCGTTGTTGCGGGGAAGGGTTTTCGCGATGTCACGCGCATTGCCGAGGGCCGTCCGGAGTTGTGGCGCGACATTTGTCTTACCAACCGGGAATCCATTGTATCGGGTCTGGATGCGTTGTCTCGGCGTCTTGACGAGGTGTGCGCGTGGGTGGGTTCGGGTTCGGATGCGTCGCTGGAGGCGTTTTTTGAGGCTGCGCGGCGTGCGCGCCTGCGGGTGATTGGCGAATGAGGGGCGTATTCATCACGCTTGAGGGCGTCGAGGGAGGCGGCAAGTCGACGCAGATTGGTTTGTTGGCGCGTCATTTTGAAGATCAGGGCCGTGTCGTGATGGTCACGCGCGAGCCGGGCGGCACGACGATCGGCGAGGCGATTCGGGGCGTGTTGCTTGATCCGGATTTTCGCGGCATGACGTCGTTGGCGGAAGCGTTTTTGTATGAGGCTGCTCGCGCCCAGCATGTGGCGGAACGAATCGGGCCAGCGATTGAGTCGGGATCGATTGTGTTGTGCGATCGGTTTGTGGATTCGACGGTGGCGTATCAGTGTGCGGGCCGGGCGTTGGACCGGGAGACGATAGTTCGGTTGAATGCGCTTGCGGTGGGCGGGGCGTGGCCTGATCTCACGATTGTGTTGGATGTTCCTGTTGCGGAGGGGCTGGAGCGCGCGAAGGGGGTTGGGGCTCCGGATCGGCTTGAGCAGGAGTCTGTTGCGTTTCATGAGCGGGTGCGCGCGGAGTTTCGGCGTCTTGCGGAGGAGGAGCCGGGGCGGGTCAAGGTGGTTGATGCCGGGCGCGCGATCGACGCGGTTTTTGCGGAGGTCCGGGCGCATGCCGATGTCGTGTTGGCGGCGCGGGGGGGCGGTCCGTGAGTTTGGGCGACATTCTTGATCAGGAGGTCGCCATTCGTTTGTTGAGCGGCGTTGCGCGTGGGCGCCGCGTGCCGAACGCGATGTTGTTTTGGGGGCCGGGGGGCGTGGGCAAGCGTCTTGCGGCTATGGAGTTGATCAAGGCGTTGAATTGCCGGCAGGGCGGGGGGGAGGCTTGTGAAGGTTGTCTTTCGTGCCGGAAGATTCGGAGCGGCAATCATCCGGACGTGAAGACGGTTGGGCCTGGGGGCAAGTCGCGGCAGATCGTGCTGGATCAGGTTGACGAGGTTATCGAGTACTCTTCTTTGCGCCCGTTTGAGTCTTCGTGGCGGGCGGTCGTTTTTCAGGACGCCGATCGGATGAATCTTGCGGCGCAGAATCATTTTCTCAAGACGCTTGAGGAGCCGCCGGGCAATTCGTTGTTTCTTTTGTTGAGTGAGTATCCGCGGATGTTGTTGCCCACGATTCGGTCGCGTTGTCAGATGGTGCGGTTTCGTCGTCTTCGTCCGGAGACGGTTGTCGCGTTTTTGAAGCGGGAGCGCGATGTCGCGGATGACACGGCGGAGGCCATCGCTCATCTTTCGGAAGGTCAGATGTCGCGGGCGATGGATCTGGTTGATTCTCCGAAGCGGTCTGTGGCGATTGATTTTGTGCGTCGTCTTTCCAGCGGCGAGGATCCGTCGGAGTTGGCCGAGGAATTTGCGGGCGTGTTGGGGGATCAGCGCAAGCGTTTTGAGGCGGAGGTCGAGTCTGAATTGGCGTTTGAGCATGTGGACGAGGCTTCGCGTGCGGATATCGAGGCGATGAAGGAGCTTCGGTTGGGGCATCTGAATGCGTTGGTCAAGCGTGATATATTGGAGTATTTGTATCTTTTTCAGACGTGGTATCGCGACGAGTTGGTGTATCAGGCGACGGGGGATGCGTGGCGCGTTTTGAATCGCGATCAGTTGGATTGTTTGCAGCGGCCGTCGTCGGATCCGGAGGAGAAGATCAAGGCTGTGGAGCGGGCGTTCAAGCAACTGGATCGTTTCATCAATGAGGAGCGCGTGTTCCGGGTGTTGTTCTTTTCGCTTGCGGCGAAGTAAGCTGTCGCGAGGGCGTTTTGTGAAACAGGAGCGGCATATCGAATGAATATTGTCAAGGCGCGGTTGAGAAAGCCTACGCGCGTGTTCACGTTTTTGTGTGGCGAGATTCCTCTCAGGCGCGGCGAGGCCTGTATCGTCAAGAGCGATCGGGGGCAGGAGTATGCCACGTGCATTTTGTCTCCGGAGCCGTGTCCGTCGGGCGCGGAGCGGCGGTATAAGATGTCGGTGTTGCGCAAGCTTACGGACGCTGATTCGGAAACGTTTGACATGATATTGCGGGACGAGGCGCGGGCGCGCGATTTGTGTGCGTCGAAGATGCGGGCGCGCAAGTTGGCGATGAAGCTTGTTGATGTTGAGTACACGTTTGATCGGAACAAGGTGGTTTTTTATTTTACGGCGGATCAGCGGGTTGATTTTCGCGATTTGGTGCGTGATTTGGCGCATGAGCTCAAGGCGCGGATTGAGTTGCGGCATATTCAGGTTCGCGATGAGGCGAAGCTTGTCGGCGGGATTGGCTTGTGCGGCCGGGAGTTGTGTTGTGCGACGTGGCTGCGCGAGTTCATGCCGATTTCCATGAAAATGGCCAAGCGCCAGAATTTGTCGTTGAATCCGACCAAGATCAGCGGGCAGTGCGGTCGTTTGCTTTGTTGTTTGAGTTATGAAAACGATCAGTATCAATCTGGCAAGAAGGCGAAGGCGGTTGCGGAGGATCGGGCGGAGGAGGCGTTGTCGGACGTGGGGCCCGAGTTTTCGCCGTTGTCGGTCGGGTTTGATGAGGGGCCTGATTACGAGGAGAAAGAGGTTCGTGCGTTTGAGGCTTTCACGGAGTTGGGGGCTGGCATTGCCGAACTCGAGGAGGAGGAGGGCCGCCGTCTTTCGTCCGTGGTGGATATCAATGCGTCGGTTGCGGAAATCGTCGTGTTGGATGATGTGGAGGATGGCGAGGCGGAGGCTGCTGTGACGGCGACGCACGCGTCGGATCCTTCGTCGCAAGCGGATTCGTCGCAGGAGCGTTCGGGTCACAAGAGGCGTCGCCGGAGAAAGCGGCGGCCTTCTTCAGGGAAGGATGGGGCGCCTTCCTGATGCGTTTGGTTGACACGCATGGGCATGTGTACGATGGGGTTTTTGACGCGGATCGCGATGAGGTCATCGAGCGGGCTTTGGCGGAGCTTGCGTGGATGATGGTTGTGGGCGATTGTGTGGAGACAAGCCGGAAGGCGGCGGCGTTGTTGCGTCCGGGGGTGTTTGGGGCGGTGGGGGTTCATCCGTATCATGCGGCGTCTGTGGACGAGGCTGCGGTTTCCGTTTTGCGCGATTTGTGCGGGGTTCCGGGGGTGGTTGCGCTGGGGGAGATGGGGCTCGATTATCATTATGCGGAGGTTGATCCGGGTGTGCAGCGCCGTGCGTTTTGTCGGCAGCTGGATCTTGCCGTGAGCGTGGGCCTTCCGGTCGTTCTTCACAATCGTGACAGTCATGCCGATATGGCGGACATTCTGGATGAGTATTGCGGCAGTCTTCCGGGGGGCGTGATGCATTGTTTTGCGGGGGATGCGGCGTTTGTCGAGCGGTGCGTGGCGTGGGGGTTTTATGTCTCGTTCGCCGGGAATGTCACGTATCCGAAGGCGGGGGATTTGCGCGCCGCAGCCCAGGCGACGCCTTTTGATCGGTTGTTGGTCGAGACGGATTGTCCGTATTTGGCTCCGCAGCGTGTGCGGGGCAGGCGTTGCGAGCCGGTTTTTGTGCGTTATGCCGCCGAGGCGATTGCCGAGGCGAAGGGCGTTTCGTTGGCGGAGGCGGCGGAGGCGACGACGGCGAATGCGAATCGTCTTTTTGGGATTGAAGGGGAAGGCCGGTAGGTCTTTTCGCGGGCGTGGGCGGGTTTTGGGAAGAGGCGGCAGTGGGCCGTTGGGGGCGCACGAGAGGTAAGTCGTTATTGTCATGTTCGGCAGGGCGGCATGGACCACGGACCGGTTGACGGGGCAGTTGCGCGACATGGGCGTTCGTGTGGGCGATGCTCTTTTTGTGCATACGTCGTTGCGGGCGATGGGGCTTTCTCGGGGGGAGACGCCGGGTTTGCTGCGTGCGTATTTGACGGTTTTGGGTCCCGAGGGGAGTTTGTATGCGCCTACGCACACGTATAGTCAGTTGGGATCGGGGCGGCCGCCGTTTCGTCTGGATGCGTCTTGTCATCCGCTGATTGGCGCTTTTCCGGAGTGGATGCGTCAGCAGCCGGGCGTGGTGCGCAGTTTGCATCCGACGCATTCGGCGTGCGGCATTGGGGCGGGGGTTGACGCGACGTTGGCGGGGCATGAGCGTTGCGAGCCGGCGGGCTGGAATTCGCCTTTGGACAGGTTGCGTCGTCGCGGGGGCAAGGTGTTGCTGATTGGCTGTGGGCTGGAGTCGTGCACGTTGCTGCATCTTGCCGAGGTGATGGCCGATGTTCCGTATTTGTCGGTTTGTCCTCCTGGGCTTGAGCCGGTGGGGTTGTTGTATCGTGACGGTTGCGTCACGGAGGTTCGGATTGGGGTTTCGCCGTTGTGCAGCCGCGGGTTTCCGAAGATGGAGGGTTTGCTTCGGGGCTGTGGCGTGTTTCAGGAGGGGCGGTTGGGGCGTGCGCGTGTCTTGCTCGCCGATATGGAGGCGCTTGTCGAAGCGGCGGCGGCGGCGTTTCGGGAAGCGCCGGAGCGGTATTTGTGCGAGTGGGGCTGTCCGAATTGCGCCGCCGCGCGCGCCGCGTGTTGGTTGTGATCATGTGTTCATGGGGTTGGGCTTGTTTGGGTTGATGGCGAGTTGTTTGAGTGCTTTTTTGAGCGTGTCTTTTTTGATTTTGCCGTCGCGCGCCAGTGCGGTCATGGTTGCGTAGGCAATGAAGCGTGCGTCGACTTCGAAGAAGTCGCGTAATGCTTCGCGCGATTCGCTGCGTCCGAATCCGTTGGCGCCGAGGCTGATCAGCGGGCGCGGCATCCATCTCGCGAGAATGTCGGGCAGTTCTTTCATGTAATCCGATGCGGCTATGATGGGGCCTTCTGTGTCGTTCAGGCATTGGGCGAGGTAGGGGGTTTTGGGTTTTTCGTCGGGGCGCAGCAGGTTGTGGCGGTCGGTTTCCATGGCGTCGCGGCGCAGTTCTTTGTAGCTGGTCACGCTCCACACGTCTGCGGCGACGCCGAATTCGTCGGCCAGTATGTGTTGGGCTTTGAGGACTTCGTTGAGGATGGCTCCGCTTCCCAAGAGTTGTGCGCGCAGTTTTTTTTCGGCGTTTTCGGCGGGTTTGAAGCGGTACATGCCTTTGAGGATGCCTTCTTCGGCGCCGTCGGGCATTGGCGGCATGGGGTAGTTTTCGTTGCCGACGGTGAGGTAGTAGAAGATGCTTTCTTGTTCTTGGTACATGCGGCGGATGCCGTCGCGGATGATGGCGGCGATTTCGAAGGCGAAGGCGGGGTCGTAGCATAGGAGGTTTGGCACGGAGAGGGCGAGCAGGTGGCTGTGGCCGTCTTGGTGTTGCAGGCCTTCTCCGGCGAGGGTGGTGCGTCCGGCGGTGCCTCCCAGCAGGAATCCGCGGCATCGCATGTCGCCTGCGGCCCAGACCAGGTCGCCGATTCGTTGCATGCCGAACATGGAGTAGTAGATGAAGAAGGGGATGGTGTTGACGGCGTGGGTGCTGTAGGCGGAGCCGGCGGCGATGAAGGAGGACATGGCGCCTGCTTCGGTGATGCCTTCTTCGAGGATTTGGCCGTCGCGGGCTTCTTTGTAGTAGAGCAGGGTGTCGCTGTCGACGGGTTCGTAGAGTTGTCCGGAATGGGCGTAGATGCCCACTTCGCGGAAGAGGGCTTCCATGCCGAAGGTGCGGGCTTCGTCGGGCACGATGGGCACGATCAGGCGGCCCAGGCCGGGGTCGCGCAGCAGTTTGGAAATGATGCGGACGGCCGCCATGGTGGTGGAAACGGCGCGGTCTTCGGCTCCTTTGAAGAATTCTTCGAAGAAGGCGCGGGGCGGGGCGGCCAGGGGTTCGCTTGCGGGGCGGCGCGTTGGCAGGAAGCCGCCGAGTTCTTTGCGGCGCGTTTGCAGGTATTGCATTTCGGGGCTGTCGTCGGGCGGTCGGTAGAATGGGGCCAGCGCGACGTCTTCGTCGGAGATGGGAATGCCGAAGCGGGTGCGGAATTCGCTGAGTTCGTCTTCGTTCAGTTTTTTTTGTTGGTGGGTGATGTTGCGGCCTTCGCCGGCTTCGCCGAGTCCGTAGCCTTTGATGGTTTTTGCGAGGATGACGGTGGGGGCTCCGGCGTGGTTTACCGCTTCGAGGTATGCGGCGTACACTTTTTCGGGATCGTGTCCGCCGCGGCGCAGGCGGCGCAGTTGTTCGTCGGTCAGGCCTTTGGCGAGTTTTTCGAGGCGCGGGTCGCCGCCGAAGAAGTGGCGGCGGATGTAGGCGCCGGATTCGACGACGTATTTTTGGTATTGCCCGTCCACGGTTTCGCCCATTCGTCTTGCGAGCGCTCCGTCCGTGTCTTTGGCGAGCAGGGGGTCCCAATCGCCGCCCCAGATGACTTTGATGACGTGCCAGCCGGCTCCGCGAAAGAGGGCTTCTAGTTCTTGGATGATTTTTCCGTTGCCGCGCACGGGTCCGTCGAGGCGTTGCAGGTTGCAGTTGATGACGAAGATGAGGTTGTCGAGTTTTTCGCGCGGGGCGAGTGAAATGGCGCCGAGGGCTTCGGGTTCGTCGGTTTCGCCGTCGCCGAGGAAGGCCCAGACTTTTTGGTGGCGGGTGTCGTGGAGACCTCGGTCGAGCAGGTAGCGGTTGAAGCGGGCTTGGTAGATGGCCATGAGGGGGCCTAGTCCCATGGAGACGGTGGGGAATTGCCAGAAATTGGGCATGAGCCATGGGTGGGGATAGGAGGAGAGGCCGCCGTTTTCGCGGAGTTCGCGGCGGAAGTTTTCGATGTGTTTTCGGGAGATTCGTCCTTCGAGAAAGGCGCGGGCGTAGATGCCGGGGGCGGCGTGTCCTTGGAAGTATATTTGGTCGGCTCCGTGTTCGTGTTCGGGGCCTTTGAAGAAGTGGTTGAAGGCGACTTCGTAGAGGGTCGCCGCGGAGGCGTAGGTGGAGATGTGGCCTCCGATGCCGTGTTCTTCGCGGTTGGCGCGGACGACCATTGCCATGGCGTTCCAGCGGATGATGCTTTTGATGCGGCGTTCGAGTTCGCGGCTGCCGGGGTAGGGGGGTTGGGTTTCGACGGGGATGGAGTTGATGTAGGGCGTATTCGCTGAGAAGGGCATTCGGATGCCTAATGCGTGCGCTCGGGCTTGCAGCGATCGCAGCAGTTCTTGGACGCGTTCGGGGCCTGCATGGTTCATTGCCGCGTCCAGCGATTCCAGCCATTCCCGGGTTTCGGCTTCGTGGTCTTGGGTGTTTTTTTCGGAGTGTTCGTGCATGTTCACCTGGCGCGCTCGCTTTCGTTGCGGTTGTTTTTGGGCGGACTGTGGGGGTCCGGTGTTTGTACAAAGGGCGAAACCATTTAGGACGGCATTGTATGCCATTGCCGGAGGGACATAAAACCTTTGGGTTCTTTGTGCCGGTGTTTGATTTTGTCGTACCATGGGTTTTGCGGTTGTTTTTGGGTGAAACGGCGAGGGAGGCGCGCGATGAGGCTGCCGGCGATTTTTCCGTTGGGGCTGGTTGTCATGTCGGCGGCGGGCGATGTCGAGGTCGTGTTGAATGTGAAGGATACGGGGTATCGGGGGATATGGTATTCCGTTGGTCGTCTTGATAACGAGTATGTGTATAAGTACAGCGGGGGGCTGGGGACGTATTGTTCCAGTCATAATCCGCATGCGGTGTATGCGCCGGAGGCGAACAAGACGTTTTTTGTGTATGGCGGCACGAGGCCGGGCGAGCGCGCGTTGTTGGCGTGTGTTGGGTGTTATGATCATGCTTCCGGGAAGGCGTTTCAGCCCACGATTTTGGTGGATAAGGGGACGGATGACGCTCACGATAATCCGGTGTTGGCGCTTGGCGATGGGGGGTATTTGTGGGTTTTTGTCAGTGCGCATGGCGCGGCGCGGCCTGCGTATATTCTGCGAAGTCGGAAGCCGTATGACATCGAGGCGTTTGATCTGGTTGAGGCGACGAATTACAGCTATCCGCAGCCGTGGCATTTTCCGGGCAGGGGGTTTCTTTTGTTGCATACGCGCTATGAGGAGGGGGGGCGGTCGTTGTTTGGGCAGTCGAGTCCGGATGGGCGTGTTTGGTCGGTTCCGCAGCGGATCGCGCGCGTTGCGTTTGGTCATTATGCCGTGAGTTGGCCTTTTTTTGGGGCCGGCAAGGCGGGGATGGCGTTCAATTATCATCCGGATGGGTTTCGGGGGGAGTCTTCGAAGAAGGGTCTTGATTATCGCACGAATGTGTATTACTGCGAGACGCGGGACATGGGGGAGTCGTGGCGGAATGTTCAGGGGGAGGCGTTAGGGTTGCCGTTGCGAACGGTGGACAATCCGGCGTTGGTGCGCGATTATGAGGGGGAGGGTCTTCTTTGTTATTTGTTGAATGTCGCGTATGACGTTCAGGGAAATCCGGCCATTTTGCATGTCACGTCGACGACGTGGGTTTCGGGTCCTGCGGATCGTTGGTTGCGCGTGGCGTATTGGGATGGGGCGGTTTGGCGGTTTCGCGAGGTGTGCCGGGTGGACAGCAATTATGACATGGGCAGTTTGTATATCGAGGCAGATGGCGTGTGGCGGATTGTGGCGCCGACGGTTTCGGGGCCGCAGGCGTATAACCCTGGGGGGGAAATGGCTCTTTGGATCAGCGGGGATCGCGGGGTTACGTGGTCGCTTCGGCGCCAGCTTACGCGGAACAGTCTTTTCAATCATGCGTATGCGCGCGTTCCGTTGAACGCCCATTCTGATTTTTACGCGTTTTGGGCCGATGGTCATGGGCGGCGCCCTTCCGAGTCGCGGCTTTATTTTTGTGATCGGTCTGGGAGGAAGGTGTGGCGGTTGCCGCATATTGTGGATGGGGCGTGGCCGGCGGCTCCTGAACGGGTGAAGTGAGGGCCGGTTTTTTTGGGGCGCATCGATGCGGCGCATGGGCCGCGTAAGGAGAGAGGGTGGACGGGATTTTGTTGATTGACAAGCCGTGCGGCATTACGTCGCACGATGTTGTGGATCGGATTCGCCGCGTCGCGGGCACGCGTCGCGTGGGGCATACGGGAACGCTGGATCCTGCGGCGACGGGGTTGTTGATTTTGTGTTTGGGTCAGGCTACGCGTCTTTCGGATTTTTTGATCGGCATGGATAAGGTGTATGAGGGCACGATGCGGTTGGGGGTCGTCACCGATTCGTATGATCTTGATGGTTCTGTCGTGGAGCGGCGGGCGGTTCCCGAGGGGTTGACGCGTGATCGGATACAGGCGGAGTGCAATCGTTTTGTGGGCACGATTCAGCAGACGCCTCCCATGGTGAGCGCGGTAAAGGTGGGCGGTGAGCGGTTGTATAAGCTGGCGCGCAAGGGCGAGACGGTTGAGCGGGCGGCGCGTTCGGTGACGGTTCGGGAGTTTTCGGTGTTGGAGTATGCGTCGCCGGATGCCGTTTTTCGCGTTCGTTGCACGCGGGGCACGTATGCCCGGTCGCTGTGTCATGATGTGGGGATGGCTTTGGGGTGCGGGGCGGCGCTTGCGGCGTTGCGGCGCACGGCGGTGGGTCCTCATGGGATTGCTGCGGCGTTGCCGTTGGATCGGTTTGTGGGGCCGGAGGACGTGGTTGATCGTTTGCTGCCTCCGGAGATGGCGTTGACGTTGCCCGAGGTGCGCGTTTTTGCGCATTGTGAGCGGTTGGTTGGGTGTGGCGGGGCGTTGCATCCTGCGGACATCGAGGGTTTTTTTCCGATGGAGAGCGGTTGGGTCCAGGTCAAGACTCGGTCGGGCAGGCTTCTTGCCGTGGCTGAGGTGACGGCGGGGCCGCAGGGGTTTTGTTTGCAGCCTCGTCGGGTGTTGGTGGGTTGAGAAGGGCGGGCGTTGTCATGCATGTGATAGAGGATGTTTGGGGGATGGCGGAGGCGTTTCCGCGCGTTGTGTTGACGGTTGGCAGTTTTGATGGGGTTCATTTGGGTCATCGGCGCATTTTGGATGAGGTGGTTCAGGAGGCGGGGCGTCGGGAGGGAACGGCGGCGGTGTTGACGATGCGGCCTCATCCCCGGCGTTTTTTCGCTCCTGAGCGCGCTCCGAATCTGTTGACGACGGATGCGAAAAAGTTGGCGTTGTTTGAGGCGGCGGGGGTGGATGCGGTTTTTTTTCTGCCGTTCACCGAGGAGACGGCGGGTCTTGATCCTCGCGAGTTTGTTGCGCGTGTTGTTCGGGATCGGTGTCGGTCTGTTCATGTGGTGGTGGGTCATGATTTTCGTTTTGGACGGGGGGCGGTGGGCGATTTTGATTTGTTGGCGTCGCTGGGTCCGGCGTATGGTTTTACGGCGCAGCAGGTCGATGCATTGTTGTTGGATGGCGAGCGGGTGAGCAGCACGGTGATTCGCGAGCTTTTGCTTGAGGGGGATTTGGAGGGGGCCGAGGCGTTTTTGGGGCGTAAGTACAGTTTGGCGGGCGAGGTTGTGCCGGGGCGCGGCGTGGGGAGGAAGCTGGGTTTTCCCACGGCGAATGTGTTGCCGCATGTGGCCGCGGTTCCGGCTCACGGCGTGTATGCGGCGGAGGCGATTGTGGAGGGGGTGGCGCATGTGGCCGCGGTGAATATTGGCATTGCGCCCACCATTCGTCAGGAGGATGTGGTCGTCGAGGCGTTTTTGTTGGATTATGACGCGTCTCTTGTGGGGAAGAGCGTCGAGATTGTTTTTCATCGCCGGCTTCGTCCCGAGAGGAAGTTTGCGTCGCCCGCGGCGTTGGTTCAGCAGATCAACCGGGATGTTGCCGATATCCGGGCGTATATGGCGCGGCGTTCTTGATTTTATTCCGCGGCGGGTTGTGGGCTTGAAACGTTGCGGGGAATGGGGGATAGTCGGTTTTGTTTGGTGGAGGGGCGTAATGGCGGGGGCGACGCGAGGCCGCGTGGAATGAGGGGCATGCACACGGAGTTTTCTGGCAAACGGGTTTTGGTGATCGGCGGGCTCGGGTTTATTGGGAGCAATCTTGCGATCCGATGCCGGGAACTGGGGGCCCGGGTGACGGTTCTTGATTCGTTGTTGTCCCAAGGGGGCGGCAATGTGGCCAATGTGGCGGGATGCGATGAGGGGATGTGCGTCATTGTCAACGACATTCGCGACATCAATTTTGTGGGGCCGGCGGTTTGTGAGCAGGATTTCATTTTTAATTGCGCGGGGCACACGTCGCATACGTATTCGTTGAAGGATCCGTTTTTCGACATTGACGTGAATTGTCGGGGGTCCATGAATGTTCTTGAGTGTGTTCGCGGGGTCAATCCCGAGGCGGTTGTGGTGTATGTGGGCACGAGCACGCAGTGCGGGCGCATGGTGCGCAATCCGATAGATGAGGGTCATTCCGAGTTTCCGTTGGACATATATTCGGCGAACAAGAGCGCGGCGGAGAAGTATCATCTTGTATATCATCGCGTTCATGGGTTGAAGACGTGCGTGGTTCGTTTGGCGAATGTATTTGGGCCGCGCGCGAACATCAAGAGCAGTCAGTCGGGCGTGTTGAATCATTTTATCGGTCTTGCGTTGCAGGGTCGTCCTCTTACGGTGTTTGGCGATGGGGCGCAGCGCCGCAACGTGTTGTATGTGGATGATTGCGTGGATGCGCTTGTGGCGGCGGCGACGTGTCCCGCGGCGTGGGGCGATGTGTTGTTTGCCGCGGGCGATGCGGAGCATTCGATCGTGGAGTTTGCCGGGATGGTCACGGAGGTTTTTGGGAGGGGGTCGATCGAGCATGTTCCTTGGTCGAGCGACTGGGTTCGGCTCGACGTGGGCGATGTGTCGATCTCGAATGCGCGCATCCGGGAGCGTCTTGGGTGGAGTCCTCGGACGTTGATCGGCGAGGGGCTTTTGCGGACGCGGCTATTTTTTGAGTCGCGTTTGGATGTGTATCTGAAATAGTTCGCGCGTTTGCGATGGAATGTTTGAAGGGGGCCGGTGGCGATGAGCGAGAGGCCGTCTGTTTCGATTTTTTTTCCTTATTACAACGATTGGGGCACGATGGGGAGCATGGTGTTGCTTGCGGTGCGGACGGCGGAGCGGTTGGGGCTGGATTATGATCTCTCGATTGTCGACGATGGGAGCCGGGGTCCTCAAAACGAGGCGGTTTTGGCGGAGATTGGGGCGCGGTTTCCGGGGGTGCGGATTGTTCGTCATGCCGTCAATCGGGGGTATGGGGGCGCGTTGCGCAGCGGGTTTGCGGCGGCCACGCGGGAGTGGATTTTCTATACGGACGGCGATGCGCAGTACGATGTGCGTGAGCTTGAGGCGTTGTTGGAGAGGGCCGGGCCCGAGGTCGACATTGTGCAGGGGTACAAGATTGTGCGTCATGATCCGCTTCATCGGATCGTGATTGGGCGTGTGTATCATTATGTTGTCAAGATCGCGTTTGGTCTTGGCGTTCGGGACACTGATTGTGATTTTCGTTTGATTCGGCGGGCGGCGCTTGAGCGGATCGAGCTGGTCAGCGACACGGGCATGATTTGCGTTGAGATGATGTACAAATTCCGGCGGGCGGGCTGGCGTTTTGTGGAGGCGCCGGTGCATCATTTTCAGCGGGCGCATGGCAAGTCTCAGTTTTTCAATTTTCCCCGTCTTTTTCGCACGTTTGTGGCGTTGGCTCGTTTTTGGGCGACGCACGTTCTGTTGGGCAGGTGACGCCTCGCGCGCGGGGGATGTCTGGATAGTGCGCGGGACGGCCGGCGTGCGCCGGCCGTCCCGCGAGGTTGTCATGAACGGCGGAGGTTATTGGGCTGGCGGCGGAATGACGCCGGCCACTCGGGCCATCCAGTACGTTGTGTACACGTCAAAGCCTGGGTACTGGTAGGCGAAGCTGTTGTCTCCTTGCTTGGCCAAGGCCGCCGAGCGCTGCCAATCCCAATCGTCGTGGGCGCGTTGATGCGGCAATGCGGCCTGGTTCACGTAGGTTGCGTTGTAGACCGTGAATCGCGGGTCGACGGAAAGGTTGACGGCGCGGTACCACTGGACGGGATCGGGCGCGCAGACCAAGGCTCCTTCCAGCGTCGCGTAGGCGTCTGCCGGCACGACTCCGGTTTTGGGGTCGAAGAGGCATGTCGCCGCGGCGAGAAGTCCGTTCATGTCGTAGCGGCGTGACAGGTAACGGTTGTTCCAGGTGACGCCGAAGGAGGTCATTTTGGTTGGATTGGTTTCGAGCATGGTGATGCCGATGCCGCGCATCCAGTCCAGGTTGTTTTGCCAGTAGTTGGTGTTGTAGAGGTTGTAGTTTGTCGAAAGCGACAGGTTGTGGGAGTTGATGGAATTCAGGAAGCTGGCGTATTTGGTCGGGTTGGCCTTGTACGCGACGCGGTATTGCAGCGCTTGCAGGGTGGAGTTGTTGGCGGTGGTGTGTCCCTTGCCGTCGAGGATGCTCCAGTTGTCGGCGATGAGCCGGTCGATAATGATTTCGACGATGGCGCGGGTGCGGGCCACGACGGCCTCGTCGGTGCAGTACTTCAGGCATGCGGCCAAGCCAGTGAACAGGCCGGTTTGCGTGTCGCGCGACGGATAGCCCAGCCAGGTGTAGTCCGTCCATGGGGCGACGCCGGCATAGGCTCCGTTGCTGTAGCTGCCGTAGTACCATTGGTATGCAGGATTGTTTGACGGGCCCGAGAAGCGCGCGGTGCGTCCTGGGGTTCCGGTGATCATGATGTTGCGGTAGACGGCGTCGAGCACGCGGTTGAGATCGTCGATCGTTTCTTGATCGCCGGGCATGCAGGCGCTTTTCATGGACATGGCCATGATGTGCATGCCCATGAAGCACATGGCGTCGCCGATTTTGTCAATTGCGCCGACGCTTGTGCGGTTGAAGTTGTTCCACCAGCAGACCGCTTCTTGGCCCCACCATTCGTTGTATTGGCGGAAATCCTTCAGGTAGTTTTCCGCTTTTACGAACATTTGGTCGGCCTGTTCTTGCGATACGCCGTCCCAGCCGATCCAGGTGTTGCGCAGGAAGGACATGAGCTGCGCTTCTTGGGAAGCGGTTGGGTGGCAGGTGCTGCCGAGGTTCAGGAAGGTCGCGTAGATCGTGGTGTCGGCGTTTACGGTAATCTGGACCGGGTTCGCCAGCGAGGCGGCCGCGAATTGTGGCGCGTCGGGCGTGTAGGACCAGTGGCTGAACACCCAGCCCGCGTCGGGATCGCCGGGCATCGCCGGCGGCACGTCGGGCTTGGTGGAGAACTGTTGGCCGTTCGACGGGCTGAAGGTGAGCGTCACCACGGCGCCGGCTTTGTAGGGCGGCGGCGGCGATTGGGTGACGCGGCCTTGTCCGATTTTCACGATGGTGAGTTCGGGGCCGGTCCACTTGAAGGTTGCGGTCACGGAGGCGTCGCCGGTGAGCGTCAGGGTGGCGGGGTTTTCGGAGCCGGTCAGATCGCCGGACCATTCTACGAAGGCCCAATCTTCGGCTGGGGTTGCGGTGAGCGTCAGTTCGTCGCCCACGTCGTAGGGGGCGTCCTTGCTCACGCTAATGGTTCCCTCGCCCACGGTATTCGTCGTGAGGGCGGCAGGAATGAAGCCAATGCCTGTCAGGGCCACGGTCATTTCGGTGTCTTTGTAATTCGGGTTGCTGAAGATCGTCAGCGTGGCGGTGCGCACGCCTCGGGCGGACGGATCGAACACCAGCATGATCTCGGCGCTTTCTCCGGCGGCGATGCCCGAGTTGGGGATGCCGTTGCTCACGATGGTGAAGTCGCTGGCGTTGGGTCCGCTCAGCCAGAGTCCTTTCATGTCGTCGGGGCTGACTCCCCCCGGCACGATTCCGGCGGGGTTGAGGGTCAGGCGGCCGTTGCCGATATTGCTGATTACGAGGGCGGCGGCATCCGTCGGCCCTTCGTTCACGTGTTGCCGGCCAAAGTTGATATGGTCGCCTGACGCCGAGATGGTGGGCTTGGCCCATGCCAGAGCCGGCATCAGCATGGCTGCAATGATCATGCTTGCGATCGCGAGTCCGTATGCGTAGTTCCATCGACCTAACATTGTATCGGTCCTTTCGTTTGGGTTGTGGCGCTCGTCTGTCGGCCCGTCGCGGATTGTTTCGAGACACGCTGTCCGCGGATGGGTTTCGCTCCGGCAAGGCGAGAGCGGTATCGAAGACTCTATTCCTTTGCGTGTGGTCACGCATCAGAATGTTTTACTACGTATCTGTTCTGAACATCGTATTTTGCCCCCGCGCCCTCCTTTTGGTTTTGATGAGATGTTGTGCTCCGCGATCCCAAGTAATGCGTTTGCGCACACTCTAGTATGTCACAGTCCGGCGCGTATGTAAAGGTTTTCCTTACGATAACGGGAATCTTTCTTAAGTATTGACAGATACAGACGTGTTTTTATCAATTATCGCAAATATCGATATGTGTCAACATTGTGGTGTGGGTCTGAGAGGTTTGGGTTGCGTAAAATGGAGCGGCGTGGGCGGGATTTCACGCATTCGATGGTTGATTCGGGTTTTCATGGTTGCTGGGATTGGGGTTTGGCGCGTCATGGGCGCGGGTCAGCGGGATAGTTCTTGAATCGTGAATTCGATGGTCATGCGGCGGCCTTGGCGGTCGATTTCGAGGTTGACGGTGTCGCCGACGAAGAGGTCCCATAGCGCGAAGTCGATGTCCGTGGCTCCGGTCACTTTTTGTCCGTTGAGGTTGAGGATGACGTCGCCGGGTCGCAGGGAGGCTTGGTAGGCGGGGGAGTTGCGCAGGATATTGACCACGAGGCATCCGCTTTCGGCGCGTGCGCCCAGTTCTTGCAGCAATGCTTGGCCGCGGTAATCGGCGCGCAGGGTTTGGATGTCTTCGACTTTGAATCCGGCCCAGGGGTCTCGTCGTCGTCCGTGGTCGATGATTTCGCGGGCGACGCGGGCGACGCGGTTGATGGGGATCGCGAATCCGAGTCCGACGCTGCCGCCGCTTTGGCTGAAGATCATGGTGTTTACGCCGATGACTTGTCCCATGGCGTTGACGAGGGGGCCGCCGCTGTTGCCGGGGTTGATGGCGGCGTCGGTTTGGACGAGGTCTTGGTAGAGGCGTTCGCCTTCGCCTACGCGGGGGTTCACTCTTCGGTGTTTGGCGGAGACGACTCCGACGCTGACGGTGGGTTGGTTGTCGCTCATGAGGGAGCCGAAGGGGTTTCCGATGGCGATAACCCATTCGCCGATGAGGAGGTCGTTGGAGTTTCCGAAAGGTATGTGGGGAAGGCCGGTGGCGCGGGCTTTGAGGACGGCGAGGTCGGAGCGTTTGTCGGCGCCGATGACGTCGACGGGGATTTCGCGTCCGTCCGGCAATGTGACGGATGCGACTTTTGCGGCGTCTTCGACGACGTGGTAGTTGGTGATGACGTATCCTTGGGGGTCGAAGATGAAGCCGCTGCCGACGGTGTTGACTTTTCGGTAAATGGGGCGGGGGGGGGCGAATAGGTCCCAGAAGTCGCCGCTCATCATGGCCACTCTGCCTTCGACCACCACGTTGACGGAGACGACGGCGGGCGCGGCTTTTTCGATGGCGCGGATGAGTGCGTTGCGGCGGGTCGCGTTGATGTCGTCTTGGGCGAAGGCCGTTCCTGCTGCGGCCAGCAGGAATCCCAAGGTTGCCGCCAGCGCTTTTGTTTTCATTGTCTTCCTCGCTTTCCCGTTTGGGCGGTTTGCCCCTTTCACGCGGCGCGTTTGAGGCTGTCCGGGTTTTCGATCGTTTGGGTCGGGCGTGTCTGCCCGCCATGTGCCGGGTGAAGTTGTTTGTGTTGTTTTTCTTTTCTTGTATCGCGTTTGCCAAGAGTATAGAACAACCGGAGGGGCGAAAAAACGATCGGTGTGTGTGTGCGGTTTCATGGAGGCGTGATGGAAGGTTTGGTGCATTGTTTGGCGGTTTTCGTATGAGGCGTAGCGGTGCTCGGTTTGGGAGGTCTGCGGCTTTGGCGTCGGTTGTCATGCCGTGCCGGAATGCGGCGGCCACGTTGGTGGAGGCGGTGGCGTCGATTCAGGGGCAGACGCATTCTTGTTGGGAGTTGTTGTTGTTTGATGATGGTTCGACGGACGCTTCGGGGGATATTGCCGGGGCGTTGGCGCGGGGGGATTCGCGCATTCGGCTTATCCGGTCGGGTCCGGTTGGGATTGTCGAGGCTTTGCGCCGGGCGTGCGACGCGGCGCAGGGAGAGTATATTGCGCGCATGGATGCGGATGATGTTGCTCATCCTGCGCGGTTGGAGGCGCAAATTGCGTTGTTGATGGAGCGTCCGGATGTTGCGTTGTGCGGTGCGGACGTTGCGGTTTTTGGCGAGCGGGTTGGGTTGGGCCGGCAGCGGTATGCGGCGTGGCTCAATGGTTTGACGGATCACGCCGCGATGGTTCGAGAGTTGTTCGTTGAGTGTCCGATCGCGCATCCGACCTTTTTCTTGCGCAGGGAAACTCTGGATGAGGTTGGCGGATACACCGATCGGGGTTGGGCCGAGGATTATGATTTGGTGATGCGGTTGTTTCTCGCGGGCAAGCGGTTCGCGAAGGTTCCTTGTCCTTTGCTTCGGTGGCGCGAATCGCCGGGTCGGTTTTCGATGCGGGATGCGCGCTATGGTCCGGCGCGTTTTCGCGCGCTCAAGCGTGACTATTTGGGCAGGTCGTATCTTGCGGGGGATCGTCCGTTTTTTCAGTGGGGCGCGGGCGAGGTGGGCAAGCCTTGGTTGCGTGAGTGGGGGGAGCATAGGCCGTTGGCGGTGGTGGATATCCATCCGCGCAAGATTGGCCGTTGCATTCATGGGTATGGTGTAATGGCTCCGGAGGGTTTGCCGGCTCCGGGCGCGGCGTTTGTCGTCGTGGCGGTTGGCGCGCCGGGCGCTCGCGATGAAATCCGTGCGTGGATGCGTGGGCGCGGCTATGGCGAGTTGGAGGATTATCTGTTTTTGGCGTAGGGGTTGGGGAGACCTTTCTTGGGGGAAGGGTTTCCCCAAGCCGTCTTTTGAAGAATGTTGGGTAAACCTTTTCCCGATGGGGAACGTTATGGAAGGGCGCGAGGAATATCCTGGAGAAGGGATGCGGTCGCAGAGCGACGAGGACATCGCCCTGAGGTTTCAGCGGGGCGATGAGCGGGCTTTTGATGAGCTTGTGCGCCGGTTTCAGGGGAAGGTTTTTGCGACGGCGTACCGGATTGCGGGCAACCGGGAAGATGCGTTGGATGTGTCGCAGGAGGTTTTTCTCAAGGTTCATCGGAAGATTGATACGTGGGAGGCGCGCGGCGGCGGGTTGTTGCCGTGGCTGGTGCGGTTGACGGCGAATCAGGCGATTGATTTGTTGCGGCGGCGGAAGCGTTTTCGTCATGTGCCGCTGGAGGAGGCGATTGCCGCGGAGGGCGGGGGTGCGGCGTTCAGCCGGACGGAGCAGCAGGTTCGGGCGGGCGAGATAGATGTCCGGGTGCGCCGGGCGTTGGCGCGGTTGTCGGAGTCGCAGCGGAATGTTTTTATGTTGCGGCATTATGAGGGGTTGCCTCTTGCGGATATAGCCGAGGCGCTGGGGTGCACGACGGGCAGCGTGAAGGTGCATTTGTTTCGGGCGTTGCGGCGGCTTCAGAAGGAATTGAAGGATTTGCGCGAGTCGTAGTCGGGACATGAGGGAATATTGCTATGTGGTTTCGTCTCCGAAGAGCGAGGGGGTTGTTGGCGGCCAGTTTGTATGAGGAGGTGACGGAGGCGGAGCGGGCGTTTCTTTCGCGGGAGTTGGGGCGGAATGCGGCGTTGCGGGGGGAGTTGTGCGCGTTGGAGGAGCTGGTGCGCGCGATTCCTGGAGATGCGCCTGAACTGGGCGTTGATCTGGCTCCGGCGGTTCGTCGTCGTCTTGTCGAGGGGGCGCGGCTGCGGCGTGCGCGGGCGTTTCGGTATGCCGTTGCGGGCGCTGTTGCGGCGGTGGCGCTGGTGGCGGCGAGTTATGTGTGGCTGGGGCAGCGGCATTCCGGTTTTCCGTCCGGCGTTTTGGTGGCGCATCATGGTTCCGAGGAGGATCCGCTGGTTCAGGCTTTGGCGTCGGCGGCGCGTTTGCGGGAGCAGGGGAATTTCACGGGGGCTTTTCATGCGTTGAAGATGGCGGTCGAGCAGCATCGGGGGGATGCGCGGGCGGGTGAGGCGCAGTTGGCGCTTGCGTCGTTGGCGTACGAGGAGTTGCATTGGTATGCCGAGGCGGATGCGGCGTACGAGACGTATATTCGGGAGTTTACGTCGGCGTTCGAGGCTTCGCCGTATCGTGCGGAAGCGTGGGAGCGGCATGAATTGTTGGCGGAGGGGCGGGCGTTTTCGTATGCCTCTTTGCAGGAGTTGGATGCGGCGCGGCAGGATCGTTCTGGGAGTTTGGCTCCTTTCGAGGCGTTGATCGCGCGGTATCCGAAGACGTTGGCGGCGTCTCGGGCGACGTTGGACATGGCGCGTCGGGTGGCGCAGCCGGGCGAGGATATTGGGTCTGGGGCGCGTCTTGCGTCTGCCTTGAAGGAAGCGCGGGATCGGTGTGTCAATCCGATAGCCGTTGCGCAGTTGAATGTGGAATTGGGGCATGTGTATCGAACCCGTTTGCTTGATGCCGCGAATGCTCGCGCGTTGTATCGGGAGGCGGCTCAGTGTCCCGAGGTGGCTTCGTTGGCCAAGGCATCGCTCGAGGGTCTGGGGCCGGAGTGATTGCGTTGAGCTTGCGGGGGCGGGCCGGCGGCGCTTGTCCGCAAGCGGCGGGTGTGATAACATATTGATTCTATTGGAACTTATGAACGATCGGAGTTGTTCGCGTGGCTGCCACGACCGGTTTTGAGAAGCAGTTGGTTCGGGATGGGGTTGTCGCCTCGGAGCGTCTTGAGCGCGCTCGCGCCGATGCTGCGAAGAATGGGGCCCGGCTGGAAGAGGTGCTGGTGGAGGGGGGGTATGCTTCGGCGGAGGCGGTGTATCGGTCGCTTGCGGGTTTTTGCGAGATGCGTTTTGTGATGCCTTCCAAGCTTGAGATTCCTTTGGCGTTGATTGAGAAGGTTCCGGCGCGCATCGCGACGCATTGTAATTTTGTGCCGGTCGAGGATCGGGGCGGCACGTTGGTGGTGGCGGTGTGCGATCCGATGAACACGCAGCTTCTGGATGATATTCGGGGGTTTCTCAAGCAGCGCATTGAGCCGGTGGTGACGACGCCGGATGAGATTGCGCGCGTCATGAAGGCGTTGTATGGCGTGGGCGCGGACACGGTGGAGCGGATTCTGAGCGATAGCGACAGTGTTGCGTCGAGCGTCAGTTTGGACACGTCTCAGTTGAGTTCGAATCTGGGCGATGAGAGCATCGATGCGTCGATCATCAAATTTGTGAATGAGATTCTTGCCGAGGCGATTCAGACCGAGGCGACCGATATTCATATGGAGCCGTTTGAGGATCAGTTGCGGGTGCGGTATCGGATTGATGGCGTGTTGCATCCGGTTCCGATTCCGGGGTCGATTCGGGGGTTTCATCCGGCGATTGTTTCGCGCGTCAAGATCATGGCGAATTTGAATATTGCGGAGAAGCGTTTGCCGCAGGATGGCAAGATTTTGGCGACGTTGGGGGATAATCAGTTTGATTTGCGGGTGTCGGTGTTGCCGACGCCGCATGGGGAGACGATCAATGTTCGCATTTTGACGCGTCAGTCGATGTTTTTGACGTTGGATCAGCTTGGGTTCATGCAGGATGAGTTGAAGAAGTTTCATGGTTTTATCGAGCGTCCGCATGGGATGGTGTTGGTGACGGGGCCGACGGGGAGCGGCAAGACGACGACGTTGTATGCGGCTTTGGCCAAGATCAATCGGTTTGAGCATAAGATCATCACGATCGAGGATCCGATCGAGTATCAGTTGAAGGGCATTACGCAGTTGCAGGTGGCGCCGCACATTGGGTTTGATTTTGCGCGGGGTTTGCGGAGCATGCTGCGTCATGATCCGGATATCATGATGGTGGGCGAGATTCGCGATTATGAGACGGCGGAGATGGCGATTCGTTCGAGTTTGACGGGTCATTTGGTGTTCAGCACGTTGCACACGAACGATGCGGCCGGGGCGGTCACGCGGCTGGTCGACATGAATGTGGAGCCGTTTTTGATCGCGAGCACGATGATCGCGTCGATTGCGCAGCGGTTGGTGCGCAAGATTTGTCCGCATTGTTCGGAGGGATATGATCCTGATCCGGAGTTGCTTCGGCAGTTGGGGCTGGCGGAGGAGGAGCTCAGGGCGGCGAAGTTTCGGCGGGGGCGGGGGTGTGATCAGTGTCGTCATACTGGGTATAGGGGGCGCATTGCCATTTACGAGATACTTCCGTTCAGTCATGCCGTCAAGGAGCTTACGGTGCGGCGCGCGCCTTCGACGGAGATCAAGCGTTTGGCGTGTCAGATGGGCATGCGGACGTTGCGTCAGGCGGGCTGGTTGCGCGCGCGGGTGGGGGAAACGTCCATCGAGGAGGTGTTGCGCGTGACCGCCGACACGGATATGGTTGACGCGATCGAGACGGGCGATGCCG
>ERZ795030.2098-NODE-2098-length-24841-cov-6.854676_pt1 | contig 24841 bp, 18 predicted proteins | sample MGYA00375122_ERZ795030 | MGnify/ENA primary metagenome ERZ795030 (study PRJEB30165, sample SAMN05720146) | activated sludge metagenome | isolation source: anaerobic digester from wastewater treatment plant | place: Japan | collected 2015-04-20 ... | reverse complement strand
CAACCGATCGCTCGGGGAATGGCTTTACGAAAACGTTCCCCAGGCCCCCGTCCGGGAACTCTTCACCGACCTCGGAATGATCATGACGACCATTCCCCATGCCATCGATATGGCCGCAGGCGAAGTCCTTTTCATCGCCCGCGAGAACCTGCTGAAGACCCGCCAGGCCCTGCAGGCGAGCTATCCGCTGGATGGGATGGAAGGGGTTACCCGGGGACTCGTCGAAACCATCCGGGCGGGGGGCGGAGAGATCCGCCTTAACTGCGACGTGCAGGAAGTGGTCATCGAGAACGGCACAGCCGTTGGTGTCCGCATTCCCTCCCAGAAGCACATCTACCAAGAGGAATACCGGATCTTCGAGACCGAGACGCTTTTGGCCGACCGCGTCGTGTGCGCGCTGCCAATTTACAAGCTCTCCCAGATCATCGATTTCAACCCCGAATCCAGCCCCCTGCCGCGTTGGTGGATCAAAAGGATTACGGACATCCAACATGAAGTGACAGGACTGATTGGGTTCATGATCGGGCTGAAAGAACCGGTGACAGACCCAAAGAAGAAATGCTTCTTCAGCGCACTGAAGACCCGGCATGCCGGTTTCCCGTTCCAGGCGTTCCCGGCTTCGAATTTCTCCGACAACGTGGCCCCGGTGGGCAAACAGGTCATCCATACGGACCTGGTCTGTGAGCACGCAGAGGCCTCGGACAAGTTCAAGCGGGAGCGGCTCCTTAAACTCCACTGGGAAGACCTGAAGGAGATGTTCCCCGGGATCGAGGACAAAATGGAATGGCGCCTGCCCTACTACGTGGACGGCTGCGACGGCCTGGCCCGTCAGCCGGGGCTTGTGGGAAACTTCAAGCCGGCCTTGCAGGCGCCGGGCATTCCGAACCTCTATTTTACCGGTGATACCTACCTGGGCCGGGGGCTTGCCATCAACAGCGCCGCCCGGAGCGGCATGCTTTGCGCCGATTTGATCCTGAAAACGCTCAATGGAAAATGAACTGCAATCATCAGCAGCGAAATCGAACTAGGAGGAATGGATGTAATGGCAGAAAGAGATCTCAGTTTCATGCGGACGTTCGGTTACCCGGAGAAATGGCTCGAAGAATCTTCAACTTACGGTGTCAACGATTCCTACCTCATCACCCAGCCGGGCTGGTCGGTTGAACCCATCCCGCCCATCCCGGAGATTTCCATCTATGAGATTTTTGCCGCTTCGGCCCGGAAGTATCCGGACGATGTGGCTGTAATTTTTCTCGACCGGAAAATCACCTACCGGGACATGGACGACATGATCAACCGGTACGCTTCCCTGCTCCTTGACTTGGGTGTCAAGAAGGGGGACGTCGTCGCCACGATGCTGCCCAATTGTTTTCAGCACTGGATTGCTTTTTTCGGTGCCAACCGTATCGGAGCCGCCCACACGCCGTTGAACGTCATGTACAAAGATCGCGAGATCGCCTATCAGATCAAGGACTCCGGGGCCAAAACCATCGTGACCTATGACCTCTTTTACCAGTTGTACTTTGCCAAGCTGCGCGACGAGATCGGCTTAAAGAACGTGATCGTGACCCACGTGAAGGATTTCGCCGCCCCGGATACAAATGCCGAAGCCCTGGGAATGTTGAAGCTCTTCTGGGACGCCCCGAAACAGCCCCTACCGGGAACCGTCGATCTCTTCGACGCCATCGCCAGCCATCAGCCCACTCAGGCGAAGGTCGCATGCAATCCCCGCGAGGACACGGCCCTCATTCTTTACACCTCCGGAACGACTGCGGCCGAACCCAAGGGGGTCATTGAAACGCATTTCAATCTCGTCTTCAACGCCTTAAGTCATTTCCACATGATGAACGCCCTGAAGAAACGTGAAGTCAATTTCTCCATCATGCCGATGTTCCATACAGCCGGCTATTTTCTGCATACCCTACCCGTCTTCTACCAGGGCGGTACCGTCATTCCCATCCCCCTCTTCAATCCCGACGAGGCCTTACGGGTCATCAGCACCCATCAGGTCAGCACCATCTTTGCCCCACCGACCCTTTACATCGCCTTGATGCAGCATCCCCGGATCAGCGAGGTCGACCTGAGCAGCCTGGAACTCGCCGTCGGTTGCGGCGCACCGGTGCCAGTCTCCGTCATGCAGCAGTGGGAAAAACTGACAGGACTCCGGTTGACGAATGGCTGGGGCATGACGGAGACGAACTGCGGCGGCTGCATGTCGATCCCCGGTCGTAAGGAGATGCTTGATTCCATCGGCATTCCGATCGGCTGCGAGATCAAGATCGTCGATGAAAAAGGACAAGTTGTGGCCCGGGGACAGAACGGCGAAGCGATGGTCCGCGGATTTCAGGTGGCCAAGGGTTATCTGAACAAGCCGGCGCAGACCGAGGCTATCTTCCTGCCCGATGGCTGGATGCACACCGGGGATACGATGTATATCGACACGGAGGACTTCGTTCATTTCGTCGACCGGGGCAAGGACCTGATCATCGCCTCCGGGTACAACATTGCCCCCGCGGAAGTGGAAAATGTGATCTATGAACATCCCGCCGTGCTGGAAACGGCCGTGGTTGGCATTCCGCACGAATACCGCGGCGAAACGGTCAAGGCCTTCGTCGCCCTGAAGCCCGGTTTTCAAGGAAAGGTGACGGAACAGGAGATCATCGATTTCTGCAAGGACAAGCTCGCAACCTTCAAGGTGCCCCGATATGTGGAGTTCATTGATGCGGTTCCGAAGAATGTGGTAGGTAAGGCGTTGCGCCGGGTCCTCAGGGAACAGGAGATCGAAAAAGCGAAAGCCCGAAAGGAGGCTGGAAACTGATGGAATTTACCGACGAACAGAATATGCTGCGGGAAACGATCCGCAATTTCGCCATAAAGGAAGTGGCGCCGCTGGCATACGAAATCGACCGGGACGAACGCTTCCCGATTGAAAGCTTCAAGAAGCTTACGGAGATGGGATTAGCAGGGATCACCGTTCCCGTCGAATACGGCGGCGCCGGCGCCGGATACACGGAATTGTGCATCGTAACCGAAGAACTGGCCGCGGTCTGCCTCTCCACCGCGGCCTCCTGGGGCACCCATGCCAATCTTTGCCTCGACAATATCCGGAGGAACGCCAACGAGGAGCAGTTGAAAAAATACCTGCCGTCCCTTTGCCGGGGCGAGAAGATCGGCGGGCTCGCGATGACCGAGCCGTCCTCCGGATCGGATGTCATGTCGATGCGGCTGCGCGCAGACCGCAAAGGGGATGAATACATCCTGAACGGTTCCAAAATCTTCATTTCCAATGGCCCCGTGGGAGACATCTTCGTCGTCTACGCGAAAACCGATATGGAAAAGAAGGCGCACGGCGTTTCCGCCTTCATCATCGAGAAGGAGTTTCCGGGATTTTCCCGGGGAAAGAAATTCGAGAAGATGGGGTGGCGTGGCTCCCCGACCGGGGAACTCATCTTCGAAGATTGCCGGGTACCCGCAGGCAACCTCCTGGGGCGGGAAAACAAAGGCGCGCTGGTCCTCATGAGCGGGCTCAATACGGAACGGGTCTGCCTCGGAGCGATGTCCCTTGGGCTCGCCCGGGGCGCGTATGAATGCGCCCTCGCTTATGCCAAGGAACGGGTGCAGTTCGGGAAACCGATTGCCGCTTTCCAGATCATCCAGGCGAAGCTAGCCGATATGGCCATGGAAATAGAGCTTTCCCGCCTCATTACCTACAGGGGAGCGACACTCGCGGATCGCGGCAAGCATCGGGAAATGAATCTGACCGCCTCCTATGCCAAGCTCTACACCTCCGAGGTGGCGATGAGAGTCACCACCGAGGCCGTACAGATCCTGGGAGGCTATGGGTACATGAAGGATTTTCCGGTGGAACGCATGATGCGTGATGCCAAACTCCAGACCATCGGCGGCGGCACATCGGAGATCCAGAGGATGATTATCGCCCGGGAAATTCTCGGCTTATGATCCGCTTCGGAAACGGCCTATAATGGCAGGTTTCCTTGAATCCGAAAAAGACAGGCGACACTCCACACCCAAAATGGGCCCGGCGCGTGAAATCGCGTCGGGCCCATTATAATACTGGGGAGGTAATTGCAAAACTCCGAATTCTGTCATTCCCGCGACGCTTCTGGGCGGGAATCCAGTTTGTAAGTGCTTGAAATCATGAATGCCAGACAGAAGCATTCGGGTATGACAAAACATTTAAAAGGTCAGCACCGCGATCGCGAAGCCGACGATGGAAACAACTGTCCTTGAAGAGCGCTTCATGGACAATCGCAATGGCTGGTCCATCGGTGATTGGGACCCGGCCGCGGCGTCGATCGCGAACCAACGATACGTCATTGCCATGAAGACTCAGAGCCCCGTACCCGTATTTTACTCGAAGATCGATGTGGCCATGGCCCCGGGAAAAAATTTCAGCGTGGAGGCAGCGGTCGAAAAGCTAAGCGGCGACAACGGAGAGTCTGCCTATTACGGGATCATCTTCGGAAGAGACTTCAAGAACATGTACGAGTTTTGCGTGCATCCCAATGGGAGGTATATGATCCGCCGGCAGACAAACGGAGATACATCCTTTGTACAGTCCTCCGTGGTCTCGGCGTACGTGAACCGCGGGAACGCGTCGAATAACTTCAAAATCGTGAAAGAAGGAGACACGATCGAGTTCTATCTCAACGGACACGCCATGAACAAGGATCTCGGAAGCTCGCTGATCACGAATATCAATTTGGTCGGATACACGGCATGGAGAACCTTTGTGGAGAACATGAAGATCGCGGGGAAGGACATCGTTATCCGTCAAGTCGATTAGCAGCGAAGTGAACGCTCCGGCGGTCTTCCGGTATCCGCCCTCCGACAAAAAAATCGATTGGACAACGACCGGGATGAAGCGCGCCTATGCGCACCCTGCCCAAATAGAAAAGGCGCAACCCGATGAAGTTGCGCCCATTCCTACCCACATGGTGCCGAAGCCGGGATTTGAACCCGGACAGGCGTACGCCCACTAGACCCTGAACCTAGCGCGTCTACCAATTCCGCCACTTCGGCGCGTTCTCGATCAAGAGCGGCTATTCCCTACACTGAGCGGGCGAAACTTGTCAAGCAAAATTGGGGTCAACGGCCCCGGACGGCGACGACGACGTTTCGCGGGCGCGTCAGATTTGCCTTGATATTCCCTCCCGCAGTGCATATGTTAGCGCCGCAAAAAGCAGTGGAAGGATACGAAGCCCCCCATGAAAATCGTCAACACCCTCCAGAACGTTCCCCCGGACCTGAAGGGCGCCGTCATCACCATCGGAAATTTCGACGGGGTCCACATCGGCCACCGGCGGATTTTCGAGAAGGTCATCGCCGACGCCCGGCACTTGGGCGGCCCCGCCGTCGTGATGACGTTCGAGCCGCACCCCAAGCAGGTCCTCCACCCGGAGCGCCGACCCTTCTATCTGATCACGACGGTCGCGGAGAAGCTCCGCCTCATCGAGGTGGCCGGCGTGGACGCCGTGTGGCTGGTCCCCTTCAGCCTGGATTTCGCGGCCCGGACGGCAACCTCGTTCGTCGAGGACATCCTGATCGAGGGGCTTGCGATCCGCAAGGTGACGATCGGGCACGACTATACCTTCGGACGGGGACGGGAGGGGAACGAGGCGTTCTTGAAGGCGATGGGGCGGAAACGGGGGTTTGAGGTCGACGTCGTCAACGCCTTCAGGATCGGGGAGACGATCATCAGCAGCACGGCGATCCGGGAGGCGATCCTGGCCGGAGAGGTTTCCCAGGCCGCCGCCATGCTCGGCCGGCCCTACAACCTCGCGGGCCGCGTGGTGGTGGGGCACCGGCGCGGCGCCGGACTCGGCTTCCCCACGGCCAACCTCGAACCGGAGAAGGTCCTCGTGCCCGCCCGGGGCGTCTACGCCGTCCGGGCCCGCGTCTCCGGCGGGTCCTACGCGGGCGTCCTCAACATCGGCGAGAATCCCACCTTCGGCGACGGGCGCCGGTCCATCGAGGTTCATCTCCTCGGCTTCGCCGGCGACGTTTACGGCGAGCCCCTCGAGGTGCAGTTCATCGAGCGCCTGCGGGGGGAGGTCAAGTTCGACGGTCCGGATGCGCTCGTCGCCCAGATTCGAAAGGACATCGACCGGGCCCGCCGAATCCTGTCCGTCTGAGGCCGGACTAAACCTGCACACCGCTTCAAAACCGGCTTCCCCCGCACGCTGGACCTTTTAATGAAAAGGCCGCTGTCGCCCCGAGGGCGACAGCGGCCTTTATTTTGTCCTCCCCCGGCGTTCGCTTCGAAAGGCCCGCGCCCGCCGGAAGAGGGGGAGAAGACTGCTGGGATTATTGCTCCTGATTCGCTTTCCTTAGCCCGAACCGGTACATGTCCGCCATGACCTCCGTCGCCATCTCGACCGTGGAGTAGACGGGGATGCCCGCCTTTTCCATCTTGACCACGTCGTCCATCATGAATTCCTTGCAGGCGACGCAGGACAGGATCGGCTTGCCCTGGGTGTTGACGGCCCTGAGCGGCTCGACGAACCGATCCAGGATTTCGCCCTGGATGACGACGATGAAGCCGCCGATGTCCTCGCTCTCGACGCCGATCTCGATCGTCTTGACGAGCTGTTCCGGATCCATGCTGAAGGAGTAGTCCACGGGGTTCAGCGTCTTGACGTAGTCGGGCAGGAGCTCCATCAGGCGCGTCTTCAGGTGGGGTTCGAGATCGCCCAGGCGCATCCCGTTCAGGTACAGGACGTCCGTCGCGGCCACGCCCAGGGAGCCGGTGTAGGTGATGACGAGGATCCCGTCGCCCTTCGGCAGGGGCTGCTTGCTGAAGGCCTTCATGAGGCCGAACATGTGCTCGTTGTCGCGGGCGCGGATGGCGCCGGACTGCCGGAAGGCCGCCGTGTTGATCGTGTCGTTGCCGGCGAGCGACGCCGTGTGCGAGGAGACGGCCTTCTTGCCCGCCTCGGTCCGGCCGTTCTTCAGGACGATGAGGGGCTTCTTCTTCGTCACCTCGCTCGCCACGTCGATGAAGCGGCGGCCGCTCTTCATGTCCTCCATGTACATGGCGATGACGTCGATGTGGTCGTCCTGCCCCAGGTATTCGAGCAGGTCGGCCTCGCTGATGTCCATCTTGTTGCCGATGGTGGCCACGATCCCGAAATCCATGACGTGCCGGAGCCCGGTGATGATCCCGGCGGCGTACACGCCGGCCTGGGCCACCATGCCGACGTTGCCCTTGCCCAACTCCTCGATGAGGCCGATGGACTGCACCATGTTGTGGTGGGTGTTGATGACGCCGGAGCAGTTGGGGCCGAGCACCCGGCAGCCGTTCGCCTCGATGATCTCCTTGATGCGGGCCTGAACCTTCTTGCCCGCCTCGCCCGTCTCGGCGAAACCCGCCGTCTCCACGACGAGGAACTTAACGCCCTTCTTGCAGCAGTCCTCCACCGCGGCCTGGGCGGCGCCCGCCGGAACCAGGACGATGGCCAGATCCACGGGATCGGGCACGTCCAGGATGTTCTTGTAGGCCTTCACCCCTTGGACGTAGTCGTTCTTCGCGTTGATGGGGTAGATCCTGCCCTTGAATTCATGGAAGATCAGGTTGCGGAAGACGTTGTAACCGAGTTTGCCCGGCACGCCGGAGGCGCCGAGCACGGCGATGCTCTTCGGGTAGAAGAAGTCGCGCATGTTCTGTTTCTTCGCCGCGCGGGCCGGTGCGGCGTCTTCCCCGTCCCGGACGAAGATCCGGGCGTCCACGACGATGTTGCCCTCGGGGTAGAGGAACACCGGGTTCAGGTCGAGTTCGCCGATCTCCGGGAAGGCCATGACGAGCGCGGAGATTTTCATGAGCAGAGCCTTGAGCGCGGGGATGTCGACGGACACGCCCCGGTGCCCCTTGAGCAGGGGGTAACCCTTGATCTCCCCGATCATCTCGGCGATGTCGGCCTCGGTGACGGGCAGGACCCGGAAGGTCACGTCCTTCAGGACCTCCACGAACACGCCGCCCAGACCGAACATCAGGACCGGGCCGAAGCTGGGGTCGCGGGTGACGCCGATGATGGCCTCGACGCCGGGGGCGGCCATCTTCTGGACGGAGACGCCGACGATGTGCTGATACTTGAAGGCGCCGACGATCGCCTGATAGCCCCGGCGGACGTCATCGGCGTGCTTGAGGTTGAGCTTCACGCCGCCCGCGTCGGTCTTGTGCACGACGTCGGGGGAGACGATCTTGAGGACGACGGGGTAGCCGACGGCGTTGGCCATCTCCACCGCCTCGTCCTCGGAGCCGGCCACGAGGTAGCCCGTCGTGGCGATCCCCATGCCTTCGAGCAGCTCCTTGCACTCATGCTCCATGAGGTAGGAGCGGTTCTCCCGGTGCGCCTGGATGAGGATGTCCCTGAACTCCGACGCCGGCTCCCGCCGTTTGGCGCGGCGGGGCCGCGCCTGGCCGACCGGCTGCGACGTCCATTCCTGAAGTCCCGTTTTCGCCTCCATTTCGCTCGTCCTCATGGCTTTCGTCCCCCTTTACTGACCCCGCGGGCCCCGCGGGTGTGTCTTTTGGGTGCATTTTTAGCATGGAGGACGGGGTCCCGCTATCGGCCGGGCGCCATTTCTCGCGTCGGATTCGGGATGATTGTCGTGTCGGTCTTTGTCCGACAAGCGGGGGAAGAAAGGTTTTAGAAAAAGATGGAGTCGTTCAGGTTGGCCTGCTCGTCATAGGCGATCAGGTGGTGCTGGATGGCGTAGAGGGTCAGTTCGGCGTTCTTTTTCAGGTTCATCTTCTCCATGATCCGCGTCCGGTAGGTGCTGATCGTCTTGACGGACAGGCACACCTCGTCGGCGATCTCCTTGACCGTCTTGCCCGAGGCCAGCATGATCATCACCTGGTATTCGCGGTCCGACAGGGTCTCGTGCGGCGGCTTGCTCGCGTCCGCGTCCAGCTCGACGGCGAGCTTTTCCGCGAGCGACGTGCTGACGTACTTCCGTCCGGCGGCGACCTTCCGGATGGCGCCGATCAGCTCCTCCGAGGCGCTCGCCTTCGTCAGGTAGCCGGAGGCGCCGGCGCGCAGGGCGCGGATGGCGTAGAGCTCCTCGGAATGCATGCTGAGGATGAGCACCGGGAGCTTTGGGCGCAGGGCCTTGATGTCCTTGAGCACCTCCAGGCCGCTTCGGCCGGGCATCGAGATGTCGAGCAGGACGCAGTCGTATTCGCTTTTCCCGATCTTCTGGAGGGCCTCCTGGCCGTTGCTCGCCTCCTCGACGACGTTCATGTCCTTCTCCTCGCCGAGGATCTGCTTCAGGCCCTCCCGGACGATCGTGTGGTCATCGACGACGAGGATCCGGATCATGCCCCCGCCTCCCCTTCCCCCAGGGGGATGGTCAGCCGGACGGTGGTCCCCCGGTCCCGGTTGCCCGTAATGAGCACCTCCCCGCCCCAGGAGTGGGCCCGTTCCCGCATCCCGATGATCCCGAAGGAACGGGGGTCGTTCATCTGCTTTTTCGTGATGCCCCGCCCGTCGTCGCTGACCTCGAGGATCAGCCGCCCGCCGGAGGCGGCGAGGCGGACCTCCACGCGGCGGGCCTCGGCGTGGCGGGCCACGTTGGTCAGGGTTTCCTGGAAGATGCGGAAGATCGTCGTGGACATTTCCTTGTCCAGGGCGAGATCGTCAACCTCGAGGCGCGCCCGGCAGACGATCCCGGAGCGCTTCTGGAAGTCCTTGGCGAACCACTCCAGGGCCGGGACGAGGCCGAAGTCGTCGAGCAGGCCCGGCCGCAGGTCCGCGGAGATCCGGTGCACCATTTCGATGGTGCCGTCGATGAGTTTCCCCATCGACCGCGTCTTGTCCAGGAGCGGTTCGTTGTCCCGGAGGCGCTTGCCCAGCCAGGTGAGGTCCATCTTGAGGGCCGTGAGCGACTGGCCCAGCTCGTCGTGGATCTCCCGCGCGATCTGGGTGCGCTCCTGCTCCCGGACCGACTGCAGGTGGCTGGAGAGGTTTCGGAGCTCCTCCCGGGAGCGCTCCAGTTCCTCCTCCGCCCGCCGGCGCTCGGTGATGTCCTCGTACGTGACGACGATCCGGCGCTCCCGCAGGCTCTCGCCGATGCGCGAGGCCCGGACCATGCAGAGGATGTCCTCCCCGTCCTTCCGGCGGCAGGGGAATTCCATCGCGAATGTCCGCTGGGACTCCAGGTTCGCGTAGAACTTCCCGGCGATCGCCTCGGAGTCCTCGTCGCCGCGGTACAACAGGCGCACGCCCTTGCCGATGAGCTCCTCCGGGCGCCACCCGAACACGGACCGGACGGCGTTGTTGGCGAAGATGAACTCCCGGTTGTGCAGGCCGATCACGGCATGGGGGATGGCGTCCAGGATGGAGGACTCGAGGGCCTCCAGCTCTTCCAGGCGGGTGCGGGCCTCCTTCTGCTCGGTCACGTTCATGGAGTTGCCCAGGACCGCCGGCCGGCCGTTGTAGGAGATGGCGGTCACCGATTCGAGAATCCACTTGATGCGGCCGTCGCCGGTGATGATCCGGAACTCGTAGGGGGAGAACCGCTGCCCCTTGAGCATCCGGACGGCGTTCTTCCGGGCCTGGGCGCGGTCCACGGGGTGGATGATGCTGACGGGGTTCATCCCCAGCATCTCGGCCTCCGAGTAGCCGGCGTAATCCTGGATGTGGGGATTCACGAACTGGAACTTGCGGTCCTGCATGATGTAGACGCCGGCCTGGGAGCTGTTGGCGAGCGTCTTGTAGAAGTTTTCGTCGAAGCGGGGGGCGCGCCCGGCCTGTTCGAGGCTCTCGATCTTCTGTCGCAGGTCGGCGATGACGATCAGAAGCTGTTCGCGGGACATCTCTGCCTTCGGCATCGCGCCTCCCTTCCGGTCCGTCAGTACTCGATGCCCGCCCGGTCCTTGACGCCGGCGGCGTAGTGGTGCTTGACCTCCCGGATTTCGCTGACCGTATCGGCGATGGCGATCAACTCCGGGGCGGCGTAGCGCCCGGTGAGGATCAGGTCGAGGGCGGGGGGCTTTTCGGCGACGAGGTCGAGCACGTCCTTGAGCGGAATCAGCTTGAAATCCACGGCCACGTTGATCTCGTCCAGGATCACCATGTCGTACGCCCCGGAACGCACGGCCTCCCGCGCCAGGGCGAAGCCCTCACGGGCCATCTCCACGTCCACCGGCGCCGGGTTATCCCGCATCACGAAGCTGTCGAGGCCGCAGAGGCGGATGACGAGCCCCGGGAGATGCTTTTCGGCGGCCAGGAGCTCCCCGTATTTGCGCCCTTTCATGAACTGGAACATGGCGACGCGGTAGCCGTGTCCCAGCGCCCGCAGCGCCTGGCCCAGGGCCGACGTCGTCTTCCCCTTGCCGTCGCCCGTCACGACCAGGACCAGCCCCCGGCGCGGCCGGCCCGGCGACGGCGCGGCCGCCGGAGCGGCCTTCGACTGGGTCGTTGCGGCAGCGGCCGCGCGCCGGACGGGACGGGAGGCCTTAACCGTTTTCTTGTTTCGGATCGGGTCCGTCACGGGAGGAACTCCTTCTTCAGATACCGTTTCGCCACCCGCTCGGCCAGGGAGTAGGGGTCGGACTCCTTCTTGAAGAGCCCGGACATCATCCGGTCCAACTCGCCGCTCGCCACGAGATCCTTCAGCACCGGCTCCAGGATGCTCGCCCGGATCGCCTCGTTGATCTCCACCAGTACCTGGCGGCGCATCCGGTCCTCCATCCGTTCGCTCTCGATGAGGTAACGGTAGTGCGCGTCGATCTGGCGGGACGCCTCCTCCATCTGCCCGGTGAACGCCTCCGGCTGGAAGACGTTCTCCACCATGACGATCGGGGGGCGCCACGCGCCGGGTTTCAGATTCGCCATGTCGAGCATCATCTGCAGCTCCCGGTGGAGCTGCCGCGCCCCGTCGCGGTCCGCCTTGTTGACGATGAAGATGTCGGCGATCTCCAGGATCCCGGCCTTGATGGCCTGGATCTCGTCGCCCATGCCCGGCACCAGGACGACGACGACCGTGTGGGAATGGTTGATGATCTCGACCTCCTGCTGGCCCGTGCCGACGGTCTCGACCATGATGATGTCCTTGCCCATGGCGTCCAGGATGTGTACGGCGTCGCCCACGGCCTTCGAGAGACCGCCCAGGGCGCCGCGCGTGGCGAGGCTGCGGACGAAGACGCCGGGATCCTCGGCGTGGCGCTGCATGCGGATGCGGTCGCCCAGGATGGCGCCGCCGGTGAAGGGGCTCGTCGGGTCGACGGCCAGGACACCGACGGTTCGATTCTGATGGCGGAAGGAGGAGATGAGGGCGTCGGTCAGGGTGCTCTTGCCCGCCCCGGGGGCGCCGGTGATCCCGACGATGTGCGCCTTGCCCGTGTGGGGGAAGATGTGCTTCAGGGTCTCCGTCGCCTCGGGGAGCTGATCCTCCAGGTTCCGGATCAGCCGCGACGCCGTACGGACGTCCCCGGCCCTGATTTTCGATGCCTTGTCCATATCGTCATCCCCGTGCGCCGCCGGTCGATCCGCGCCGGACCGCGTCAACCCTGGGGCCCCACGTTTTCCCGGACCCAGGCGACGATCTCCTCCAGGGTGGCGCCCGGGGTGAAGATCGCCTTCAGGCCCGCGTCCTTGAGCAGCGAAAAGTCCTGCTCCGGAATGATGCCGCCGCCGATCACCGTGATGTCCGACGCCCCCTGCTCCCGGAGCAGCTCCACCACCCGGGGGAAGAGATAGCGGTGGGCCCCGGACAGGCAGCTCAATCCGACCAGATCGACGTCCTCCTGGACGGCCGCCGCGGCGATCTGTTCCGGCGTCTGGTGGCACCCGGTGTAGATGACCTCGAAGCCGGCATCCCGGAAACACCGGGCCAGGACGCGGGCCCCCCGGTCATGGCCGTCGAGCCCCGGCTTGGCCACCATGATGCGTATCTTTCTCGACATAGCTTACCTCGATCGTTTCTCTTTAAAACCCATCGCCGCCCATCGGGAATCGGGATCCGTCGGCGCGCCGGACCCTGTTCGACCCTGCGCCGACGGGAAAAACCCGCGCTGACCGTTTTCCCGGCGGGCGCTCCGCCGCGGGGGCATCCCCCCCCCAAAAAAAATCTCCCCTGAGCGCAGGCGGGATCTGGTTTCCCGGGGCCGCGCCTAAAACAACCCCGGGTCGCGGTACTCGCCGTACACCTCGCGGTAGACGTCGCAGATCTCCTGCACCGACGCCAGGTTCTTCACCGCCTCGATGCAGTAGGGCATGACGTTGTCCCCCTGCCGGCAGGCCCGGCGGACGTCGTCGAGGCTCCGGCGGACGGCGTTCCCGTCGCGCTTCCGGCGCACGGCCGCGAGTCTCGCCACCTGCTGCTTTTCCACCGCCTCGTCGATCTCGAGATAGGGGATCTCCTGGGCCTCGCCCGTCGCGTAGCGGTTGATGCCGACCATCGCCTTCTCGCCGGACTCCAGCTGCTGCTGGAAATGGTAGGCCGCGTCGGCGATCTCCATCTGCGGGTAGCCCTTGTCGATGGCCGCGATCATCCCGCCCATCTCGTCGATCTTGGCGATGTATTCCAGCGCCTTGGCCTCCATCTCGTTGGTCAGGGCCTCGACGAAATACGACCCGCCCAGGGGGTCGATCGTGTTGGCCACCCCCGTCTCCTCCGCGAGGATCTGCTGGGTGCGGAGCGCGATCTCCACGGCGTGGTCCGAGGGCAGGCATAGGACCTCGTCGAGCGAATTCGTATGCAGCGACTGGGTGCCGCCCAGGACCGCGGCCAGGGCCTCCACCGCCGTGCGGACGACGTTGTTGTAGGGCTGCTGGGCGGTCAGCGTGCAGCCGGCCGTCTGGGTGTGAAAGCGCATCCACCAGGAGCGGGGGTTCTTCGCGCCGAAGCGTTCGCGCATCACCCGCGCCCAGATCCGGCGCGCCGCGCGCATCTTGCAGATTTCCTCGAAGAAATCGATGTGGGCGTTGAAGAAGAAGGAGAGCCGCGGGGCGAACGCGTCCACATCGAGACCCTTACGACGGATGACGTCCTCCACGTACTCGATCCCGTCCCGGAGCGTGAAGGCCAGCTCCTGGACCGCCGTCGAGCCCGCCTCGCGGATGTGATAGCCGCTGATGCTGATCGTGTTCCACTTGGGGACGTGCTTTGTCCCGAACTCGATGGTGTCGCTGATGAGTTTGACCGAGGGCTCCGGGGGGCACATGAAGGTCTTCTGGGCGATGAACTCCTTGAGCATGTCGTTCTGGATCGTCCCGCCGATCCGGTCCAGGGAAACGCCCTTGACCTCCGCGGCGGCGCAATACATGGCCCACAGGATCGTCGCGGGCGGGTTGATCGTCATGGAGGTCGTCACCCGGTCCAGGGGAATCCCGTCAATGAGGACCAGGAAATCCTCCAGGGTGTCGATCGCCACGCCGCACTTGCCCACCTCGCCCCGGGCCTTCGGGGAGTCGCTGTCATAGCCCATCAGGGTGGGAAAATCGAACGCCGTGCTCAATCCCGTCTGCCCGCTTTTCAGCAGCAGGTGCCACCGCTCGTTCGTATCCTGTGCGCTCCCCATCCCCGAAAACATCCGGTAGGTCCAATAGCGCCCCCGGTACCCCGTGGCCTGGTTTCCCCGGAGGAAGGGATATTCGCCCGGCACGCCGATGTCCCGCGCGAAATCCATGGCTTGGATGTCTTCCGGCGTGTAGAGCCGCTTGATCTCCAGGTCGGACACCGTCGACCAGCGGGCCTTCTGATCCGGATTCTCCGCCACCGACCGCCGCACCTCGTCCTCCCACTGACGGGTCAGGCGCGCGGATTGTTCCAGCGTCTCTTTTGCATGCAACACGTCTTGAATCCTCCTTGGCCTTCCTTGAAACCGATGCGGGGGCATGCCGGCGGGCGGGAATCGGAGCGGCTGCGCCCCGTTCAGCGTGGTTACGTCAACGAACCGTTTCCGGAGGGTTTTTTCACCAGGGAACAGACCGGACCGTCATTCCTGCCGTCCGCGCCCGTCGAACAGGCGTTTTTTTTGGCGCCTACACGTAACGCAAAGGTCCCGGCTTGTCAAGCCAAATATCGTTTTCTCCAGCCCTCGCACGACTTTGTAACCTGTTGATTACCAAAACTAATCCGGACCGGGAGCCAGCCCGGGCCCGTCGGACGCGGGCTGGCGACGGGGGCGTCGCGGCCCCTTTCGAAGGATGCAGACGGGGCCCGGCGGACAAGGGAAACCCGGCCGTGAGGCCGGGCTTCCCCGAATCGATCCGTGCCTGCCGTTACTGAGAAACCACTACCACAGGAAACCCCAGTCCGCGTTGCTCAGATAGCCTCCATGGATGTCGATCGAGGCCCCGTTGATGTAGGACGCCTTCGGCGAACTGAGGAACAGGATGCAATGCCCGATGTCCTCGGGGCTGCCGATGCGGCCGGCTGGAATCCTGGGCAGCGCGTGTTCGTAGACGAGCTTGATCGTCGCCTCGTCGAGACCGGCCCGGGCGTAGATCGGAGTGTCGATCCACCCCGGCAGGATCGTGTTTGCCCGGATCCCCGGGAGGTCACGGACGATGTGTTGCGTGAATTTCAGCATGGCCGCCTTCGCCGTCGAATAGAGGAAATGGTTTTGGGTGTGCTCCACCCGCGCGGCGCTCGATGAGATGTTGAGGATCGACGGATTGGCGGATTTCCGCAGCAGCGGCGCAAAGTGCTTCACCATGAGCATCGGCCCCTTCACCAGCACGTCGTAATGCCAGTAAAAATCGCTTTCCTGCATGGCCTCCATCTGGACCAGGGTCCCCCGGCCGGCGTTGTTCACGAGGGTGTCCAGCCGCCCGAATCTTTCCTCGACGAACCGGGCCGCGGCGGCAATATCGGCCTCGTTCGACACGTCGCCGGGACGCGAAACGAAGCGCTCCCCCAGATCATCGCGTGTCCGGGCCAGGGCGGCCGCCTCGAGGTCGAAGCCGACGACGGTCGCCCCTTCCGAGATGAACAGCCGCGCGGTTCCGAATCCGATCCCCGACGCCGCACCGGTAATCAAGACAATGACATCCTTGAACATCGCTTTCCCTCCTTTTATGAATATCCGTCAATCCACGACCGCCGCAACAACCATGTCGGAGAGGCGCTGGTGCCGCAGGAAGCTTTTCCCCTCCTCCATGAGACCCGCCGAGAGAAAGACATACGTCAGGTCCCGCTCCGGATCGACCCAGAACATCGTGGAGCCGGCCCCGAGGCCGGCAAAGGTGTCGGGCGACGTGTTGATGCCGAGCGGGGTCGGAAAGACGCCCTCGCCCCGCAGGAAGAAGGTCAGGCCGAGGAACGCGGGAATCTCCGGCCATCCGTACATCTCCCGCATATAGTCCATCAGGTGGTTCGGTTGATCCCCCGTCTGGTTGGTGGTGGCGAGGATCACCGTTTCGGGGGACAGCAGGCGCCGGCCGTTGAGCTCTCCTCCCCGGCGAAGCATTTCCGCGAAAAGAAATACATCATGGGCCGTCGAGACACCGCCGCCCGAAGGCATCTCGGTATCCTCCGCGGCGATGTAGTTCAAGGCCTCAATGAGGTCGGGGTCGAAGATCCCCCGGGTCTTGTCCCGGACGACGACCGGCACGAGCCGCTTCTTCAGACGGTCCGGCAGTCCCAGGGCCGTGTCCTTCATCCCCAGGGGCGCAAAGACGTCTTCGGCGAGGATCCTGCGGAAGGACCGCTTCTTCGCGTCGAGCCGCTGGACCATGGCCGCCACGAGGGCATGGGCCGTCGTGGGATTGTAGGTAACGATCGTTCCGGGCATGAAAAGAACCCGTTCGTTGCTCAGGCAGGCAACGACGGCCTCGATGTTCCCCAGTTTGTCCACGGGCAGCGTGAAGGGGATTTCCGTGTTCAGGCCGGTCCGGTGCGTCAGCACGTGACCCACGGTGATGTTCTGTTTTCCCTTGATGCCAAACTCGGGGAGGATCTCCCGGATGGGCGTCGTCAAGGTAAATTTGCCCGCCTCGATGTCCATGAGCACCCGAACCGTCGTCATCTGCTTGGTCAGGGACATGATAAAGAAAACATCGTCCTTGCGTGCCGCGCGCTTCTTCGCCAGGTCGGTATGGCCCACCGCTTCATGCAGGACGATTTCGCCGTGGCGGGCGACGATGAAAACCGCGCCGTCGTAAAGACCCTGGGTGGTGTCCGCCTCGATGACCTCCCGGATGCGAAGCAGCCGATCCGGATCGAGCCCCAATTTCCGGGCATGGCCCACGTCCGCCTTGCTCACCTTTCCCCTCGCCATAAAATTCCCTCCTTCCCTCCTTGAGACTGTCCGTGTTGGAGAAACAAACGATTTCTTCCCCTCCTGTCTTCACCTGTCGGTTCGTAAAAATACCCCGCCCTCTTTCAAGATAGGCCTGTCGCAGCGCACGACACGGAACGATCACTTTTTCTTCTTGACCTCTCGCTCATAGAGCCATTTGTCCGGCGTCACGACCTGAGCATAACCCTGGCGCTTCGCCTTCTCGCGGGAAAGGTTTTTCATCCCCATCTTCGTCACGATCTTGTGAATCTGCCCCGTCAGTCTTGGGAACGTCCCGCCGAACTTGCACAGCCATCCCCTCCACGGGGGTATTGCAGCTTCTAGGACCTTTTCTTCCAGAACTCTTTTGAGAATCACCGCCACCACATCTTCAACGCTCAGGATGCGCGGTGCGGAAAAGCCGACGGCGGCCGCCTCGTCCCCATAAATGAGTTGAGTCTGCAGCTTGGCCGTATCGACGAGGTCCGGTTCGATCAGCGAGACGTCGATGCCTCGGGGCTTCAATTCGTAGGACACCGCCAGGCTGAATCCCCGCAGGGCAAACTTGGAGGCCGAGTAGAGGCTGGTCCCTGGAACCGGCGCGAGACCAGCGAGGGAGCACATGTTGACGATATGGCCTGAGCCCTGCTTGATCATCTGTTCTGCCGCAAACCTCGTCCCCAAGATCGCTCCCTTCGTATTGATATCGATATGCAGATCGATGTGCTCCAGGGGGAATTGGTGAACGAACCCCTGAATGGCGAATCCCGCGATATTCATGCAAACATCAAGTTTCCCCCAGGTCCGGACAACCACAGCGACGGCTTCCTTCCACGCTTCGGCATCACGCACGTCCAGCGTGTGCAACTTCACCCGATCCGCGTTCCACTTCAGCTCACGTGCGCTGTGTTCAAGAGACTCCGGATTGATGTCCGTCGCCAAAATGCGATACCCGCGCCCGGACAAGACCGTCGTCAAGTGTCGGGCAATACCACTCCCGCAGCCCGTAATCAAGGCAACCCGTTCCTGACCCATACTCCCTCCTTTCTGTTGAGATTTTGCCTGCAAAGTTAAGAACCAAGAGCGAACCGAGGGACTGCCATCCGTAACCATGCACTCCCGAGGGCCAGCCGGAACGGTCGAACCTGCCCGATCAAGGACTGCCGGCGAGCCCCCTCAGGATCATGCGCATCTGCGTTTGGATCAAGGCGGCGATCCCGAAATCGGTGTTTTCCAAAAGTCCCCGCCTGTTGATCGACAAGGCCCCCTCGATGCCGCTCCAGAGGGCGTAGGCGATTTGCCGACGGTCGCCGACGGGCTTCATCTCGCCCTTCCGGATGCCCTCTTCAATCACTGACTGGACGAGGGAGATGGCCCTGGTGAGGGCTTGATCCAGCCGTGACGCCAGCTCTTCCTTGAGTCCCACCCGCTTCCAGCCCAGGTCGCTGAACGCGAAGAGGTCAAAGTATTCCGGATGTTCCAGATAAAACCGGGAAAAGGCGTCAGCCATGTTTTCGAGTTTCTTTAGGGGGGAGGCCTTTTTCCCGCACTCCCGTTCGAGAAACCGGTTGATCATTTGAAAGGACGCCTCGCAGATTTCGGCGTAGATCTCGTCGATCCCGCCGAAATAATAGTAGATCGCCCCGGGTGAAAGCGCGGCCGCCTTCGCGATGTCCCGGATGTTCGTCTTGAAATATCCCTTCTTCAGGAACACCGTCTTGGCGGCGCCCAGAATCCGTTCGCGCCTCTCCATCCTTTCCGATTGTCTTCGCTTCGCGACAGCCGCCTGCATGAACCCTCCTCGAGAAATTTGAACGCTGTTTGAATAATAAACGGCGTTCAGAATGTCAAGTCATTTCCACAATCGTTCCTTTTGCCATGATGACGTGGCGTTCACGTGATTTACTGAACGACCATATCCATGCCTCGGCGGGAAAAGTTCCCGGCGGGCACGGCCCAAACTTTCCGAAACTGGGAGCGCCCGGCCGTCCGGGCAGGCCGCCTCGCGGGAAGCGGGCTGTTTTATTGCACGCAATTTTGTTGGCAATCGCCCCTTTTGCTGGTATGGATTTGGGGCCGCCGACACAGGAAATTCGAACAGCGGGGTCGAACCCGCAAGGAGGGACGAGACATGGCTGAATCGTTTCCGGTCGTCGAAGAGATCCGTGCCCTCTGTCGCCCGCGTTCCGTCGCCGTGGTGGGCGTCCCCCGGGGCCTGAAAACCGGACGGCTCTTTCTGATGGCCCTGCAGGACCAGGGCTTCCCCGGGCCGATCTACCCGATCAACCCCCGGATCGACGAGATCGACGGCCTCAAGGTCTACCCCTCCGTCGCGGCCGTGCCCGGCGAGATCGACCTGGCCATCGTTCTCATCCCCCACGATCAGGTCATGGACTGCATCCATGACTGCGTCGCCAAACACGTCCGCGGCGCGGTGCTCTTCACGGCGGGCTACAAGGAGACGGGCACGGCCGAAGGCGCGGCCCTGGAGGCGGAGATCGTCCGCATCGCCCGCGCCGGCGGCATGCGCCTGATCGGACCGAACGGCATGGGTCTATACCGCCCGGCCGCCGGTCTGTCCTTCTTCCCTCAGCTCCCCCGCGAAACGGGGCCGGTGGGCCTCATCTCCCACAGCGGCTCCCTCACCAACATCATCGGCCGGATGGGCGCGGAGCGGGGCCTCCGCTTCAGCACCGTGGTCAGCCTGGGAAACGAATGCGACCTTTCCGCCGGGGACTTCCTCGCCTATCTGGGGGAGGACCCGGAGACGGAGGTCATCGGGGGGTACATCGAAGGGATCCGCGACGGGACGCGGTTTCTAGCCGCCCTGAAGCACGCGTCGCGCCGGAAGCCCGTGATCCTCTGGAAGGTGGGACTGACGCCGGAGGGGGCGAAGGCCGCCGCCTCCCACACGGGCGCCCTGGCCGGCTCCGAAGAGGTCTGGCGGGGCGTCGCCCGGCAGGGCGGCGCGATTCCCGTGGCGGGGTTCGAGGCCTGGGTGGACGCCCTGATGGGCTTCGCCCTCATCCGGCCGCCCCGGGGCAGGCGGATCGCCATCCTGGCCGGTCCCGGCGGCCTGGGGGTTTCCGCCGCGGAGGCCTGCGGACGGGCCGGGCTCACGCTGGCCGCCATCGCGCCCGAAACCCGGGAACGGCTCGCCCGGTTCGTCCCCGCGACCGGCACAAGCTTGGGCAACCCGGTCGACGTGGGCATGTCCGCCTCGCTCGACGTCGAACTCTACATCGAGGCGGCGCGGGCCGTCGCCGCCGATCCCGGCGTCGACGCCGTGGCGGTGGCGGGCATCGGCCTATCCACCGAGGTCAACACCCGCTACACGGAGGGGATGATCCGGGCGCAGCGGGAGGCGCAAAAACCCTTTCTCATGATCAACGTCCCCGGATTCGACGCCGGTCTGACCCAAACCTTCTGCGAGGCGGGCGTCCCCTTTTTCGCCTCTGCGGAACGGGCCATGACCGTCTACGGGCTCATCGTCCGCTACGACGCCTGGAGACGCGGCCGCGATGAATAACCGCACGACCCTCCGGATCCTCCTGCTGGTCGGCGCGATCGCCGCGGGGGCCTACCTTTTTTACCACTTCGACCTGCACACGGTCTTCCTGGACCGGGCGAGGGTCACGCAGTTCATCCGTTCCTTCGGACCCTGGTCCGCGTTCATTTTCATCGCCGTCCAGATCCTCCAGGTCATCCTCGCCCCTATCCCCGGCGAGGTCACCGGCCTGATCGGCGGCTACCTGTTCGGCCCCGTGCTGGGGACCCTCTACTCGACCGTCGGCCTGGGCGTCGGCTCGTGGCTCGCCTTCCTCCTGGCCCGGACGCTGGGTCTGCCGTTCGTCGAGAAGGTCGTCAAGCGCTCCATCATCGAAAAATACGACCACTTCATGGAGCACCAGGGAACGTTCGTCTCCTTCATCCTCTTCCTCATCCCCGGATTTCCGAAGGACTCCCTCTGCTACATCATCGGGTTGAGCCACATGAAGACGTCCACCTTCGTCGTCATCGCGACGTTCGGCCGTCTTTTCGGAACCCTCGGTCTGTCGGTGGGGGGGAATTTCGCCCGGGGCGGGCAGGGTCTCCTGCTGCTGCTCGCGCTCGGCGGCGTCGGCCTCGTCCTGCTGCTGGCCTATCTCTTCAGGGACCGGTGGCTCCGGTTGAAGAAAAAAGGCTGAACGCCATTACTTTCGGGTATTCTTCTGCGCGTACATGAGTTCGTCCGCCTCGGACATCAGGTCGTCCAGGGTCCGGGGCTGGGCGGGATCGAACAGGGCGACGCCCAGGCTCAGCGCGATCTCGAACCTGTTCCTTCCCTCCGCGTTCACCGCCTCGATCCGCCGATTCAACCGCAGCTTCAGGATCTCCGCGTCGCGCAGATGGCTGCTCACCGCCAATACGGCGAACTCGTCCCCTCCGATGCGGGCGACGATGTCCGAGGCGCGGAAGACCTCCTTGAGGATGGCCGCCGTCTGGATCAGCGCCCGGTCCCCTTCGTAGTGTCCGAACCGGTCGTTGACGGCCTTCAGGTTATCCATGTCGGCAAAATACAGGAGAAAGCCCTGCCGGACCCGCACGGCCAGCTTCAACTGCTGCTCCGCCAGGGTCATGAATCCTCGCCGGTTGTAGAGGCCGGTCAACTGATCGCTGATCGACAGCCGCCGCAACTCCTCTTCCATCCGTTTGCGGTCGGTGATATCGCGCGAGACGACCTGCCACCCCTCGATCCGATCCCCGTCCAGGATCAACTGGCTGTTCTGACCGAACCACATCGTCCGCCCGTCCTTGGCGACGATCGGTAACTCGCTGTACGTGTTCATCGTCTTTTCGGCAAACTGTTCCGTGAACATCGCCGTGACGTCCCCGCGATGGTCCGGCGGAATAAAATCGAGATACGACCGGCCGAGCAGGTCCGAAGCGGCGTAGCCGGTGATCCGCTCGGTCGCGGGGTTCACGAAGGTGAAGCACCCCCGCCGGTCGCAGCGCAGGATGATGTCGTTAGCCTTCTCCACCATCTGCCGGTAGCGTTCCTCGCCGACGCGCAGCGCCGAGGCCATCTTCACCCGGTCCGTGACGTCTTCCACGGCCCCGATGCCGCCGACCACCTCGCGCTCGGCGTTGTGCAGGGGATTGACGTTGAAGGAGACCCAGATGTCCGCGTCCGAGGTCATGGCCCGATAGCGCCCCTCGTAATGGGACGGCCGGTTGTCGAGGGCGACGAGCAGGTGGGGGATGACGGCCGGCTCGCGCAGGCTCGCCAGATCGAGCCCGACGATCCTGTCCCGGCTGGACCGGACGATCCGGGCGAATCGCTCGTTGCAATCGGTGACGATGAGCGCCCGGTCGTAGATGAAGATGCCGATCGGGGCCTGGAGGAAGAGGGTCCGGAAACGCTCCTCGCTCTCCCGCAGGGCCTCCTCCATGCGTTTGCGCTCGGAGATGTCCGGGATATTCCCCTGGATGCCGACGGGCGCCTTGCGGGCAATCGCCGGGCGGGACGGCCGGGCGGCGTCCTCCGCGCGCCCGCGACGCAGGGCGCACAGCTCCTCGATCAGTTGACGCTTCGTCTTTGCCTCGTCCCGCATCCCCCCGTCTTTCCCCCTGGAGCACTTATAAGATGCATAGGGTTCATAATCGAATCCTCAGAAATATTCAAGCTTTTTTGCCCGGTCCGGGCGGCCCGGACGCACCGGGGCCTTTCAATCGTCAATCTCAACCGGCTGGACCCGCCAGATCTTCTCGCAGTACTCCCGGATCGCCCGGTCCGATGAAAACTTCCCCATGCGCGCGACGTTCAGGATGCTCATCCGCTGCCAAGCGTCCTGATCGAGCCAGGTCCGGCCGACCCGGTCCTGGGCTTCGATGTAGGAGGGGTAGTCGGCGCAGAGGCGGTAGTCGTCCCGGTCGCGGATCGTCCGGGTGAGCGGACGGAAAAGTTCCCGGTCGTTGCGCGAGAAGAATCCAGCCTCCAGCATCTCGAGCGCCTCGCGCAAGTCGTCGTTCGCCGCGATCGCCCCGTCGGGTTGCCAGCCCTCCCGCCACGAACGCTCCACCTCCTCCGCGGTCAGGCCGAAGAGGAAGAAGTTCTCGGCCCCCACCTCCTCCCGGATCTCGACGTTCGCGCCGTCGAGCGTCCCGATCGTGAGCGCCCCGTTCATCGAGAACTTCATGTTGCCGGTGCCGGAGGCCTCCTTGCCGGCCGTGGAGATCTGCTCGGAAAGGTCGGTCGCCGGGTAGATCAAGTGGGCGGTCTTGACGTTGAAGTTGGGCAGGAAGGCGACCTTCAGACGCCCGGCCGCCTTCGAGTCGGAGTGGATCGTTTCCGCGACGGCATGGACCAGCTTGATGATGAGCTTCGCCATGGCATAGCCCGGCGCCGCCTTGCCGCCGAAGAGAACCGTCCGCGGCGGCCGGTCGCCGACCTCGCCGCGGCGGATGCGGTTGTAGAGCGTGATCACGTGCAGGACGTTCAGGTGCTGGCGCTTGTATTCGTGGATCCGTTTTACCTGAACGTCGAAGAGCGAATCGGGATCGGTCGCGATCCCGGTGCGGCTCTTGACAAGCTCCGCCAGCCGCGCCTTGCTTTCGCGGTTGATCGTCCGCCAGCGCACGCGGAAAGCGGCGTCCTCCGCAAAGGGCTCCAGCGCCTCCAGGCGGGCCAGATCCCGGATCCACGCCGGGCCGATCGCCTCGGTGATGAGTGCGGCGAGCGCCGGGTTCGCGAGGGCGACGAAGCGCCGAGGGGTGACGCCGTTGGTCACGTTCAGGAATTTTTCCGGGCCGATCCGGTTGAAGTCGTTCAGAACCTGCGCGCGCAGAAGCTCCGTGTGCAGGCGGGCGACGCCGTTGATCCGGTGGCTGCCGACGCAGGCGAGATGCGCCATCCGGACGTAGCGCTCCCCGCTCTCGTCGATCAGCGAGAGCCGCCGGGCGAGGTCCTCATCGCCCGGATAATCGCGTCGGATCCCGTCGAGGAAACGGCGGTTGATCTCGAAGACGATCTCCAGATGGCGCGGCAGGACGCCGGCGAACAGGGGCACCGGCCACGTTTCGAGGGTCTCCGCGAGCAGGGTGTGGTTCGTGTAGCCGAAGCTCCGGCGGGTGATCTCCCAGGCCTCTTCCCAGCCGAGCCCGTGGATGTCCACCAGCAGGCGCATCAGTTCGGCGACCCCGATCGCCGGGTGGGTGTCGTTGAGCTGGATCGCGTATTTTTCGTGGAACCGCGTCAGGTCCGTCTCCCGCTGGAGGAAGATCCGGATCATGTCACGCAGGGCGCAGGAGACGAAGAGGAACTGCTGCATCAGACGGAGGCGGCGGCCGGCGACCGGCTCGTCGTTGGGGTACAGGACCTTGGTAAGGTTCTCGGAGCCGATCTTGTCGTGGACGGCGCCGTAGTAATCGCCCACGTTGAACGAGCGCAGATCGAAAGAGGTGGTCGCCTCCGCCTTGAAGAGGCGCAGCATGATGACCGAGGGCGAGGCGTAGCCGGTGATCATCGTGTCGTAGGCGACGCCGCGGATCAGCCGGTCGGGGATCCAGCGGATGCGGTCGCGGCCGGCGGCGTCGCGGACCCTCTCGGTACGG
>ERZ795030.2095-NODE-2095-length-24862-cov-8.863426_pt1 | contig 24862 bp, 17 predicted proteins | sample MGYA00375122_ERZ795030 | MGnify/ENA primary metagenome ERZ795030 (study PRJEB30165, sample SAMN05720146) | activated sludge metagenome | isolation source: anaerobic digester from wastewater treatment plant | place: Japan | collected 2015-04-20 ... | reverse complement strand
TTGCAAAGCCGTATGGAGATGAGGGGACTTGAACCCCTTACCTCTTGCATGCCATGCAAGCGCTCTAGCCAGATGAGCTACACCCCCAAGCTTTTTTAGTATAGCAAGTTTTGGCGCAGGCTGTCAACATTGTCTTTATTCACAGCCTATACCGAGCCTACTTTTATCGGGTCATTTTTCTATACACGGTTTTATGAGGGCGGTCTGCTTCGGCTCCAAGTTCTTTTCGGCGCCACTCGGCATAGTCGCTCCAGTTTCCTTCAAACCATCGCACTTCGCTATTGTTTTCAAATGCAAGAATATGTGTACAAATCCTGTCCAAAAACCAGCGGTCGTGGCTTATCACCATGGCGCAACCGGCAAAACTTTCTATCGCTTCTTCGAGAGCACGCATTGTGGTAACGTCGAGGTCGTTTGTCGGCTCGTCTAGCAACAAGAGGTTTGCTCCTTGTTTGAGCATCATTGCAAGGTTGAGGCGGTTACGCTCTCCTCCCGAAAGAACGCCTACTTTTTTTTGTTGGTCGCTTCCAGAAAAATTAAACCAAGAGCAATAGGCTCGTGAATTTACTTCACGAATAGCTCCGTTGAGTGCCCGTCCTTTTTCGTCCACCGCACCAAGTTTAATAATATCAAGTCCATCCGAGAGTTGTTCCCAGACGGTTTTTTCTGGGTCTAGGAGGCTTCTCATTTGGTCTACATAGGTCAGCTTTACGCTCTCGCCAACGCGAAGTTCTCCGGCATCTGGTTTTTCACCGCCTTCTGTACCATCGAGTCGCTCCACTGTTTGTCCCGCGGCATCTGCGATGAGGCGAAAAAGCGTTGTCTTACCTGCTCCGTTTGGGCCGACAATTCCAACAATTGCACCAGCAGGAACAGTAAACGATAGATTGTCAAATAAAAGTCTCTCTCCATAGCCCTTTGTAAGGTCTTTTGCTTCAACAACGAGGTTTCCAAGTCGCGGTCCTGCAGGTATTGTTATTTTTGTATCTCGCAGTTTTTCTCGGCCAGATTCATTCAATAATTGCTCATACTTTGTTATATGTTCTTTATGTTTTGCCTGTCTTCCCTTGGGAGTCATCTGTATCCAGTCAAGTTCTTTTTGAAGGGCCTTTTGTCTATCGCTCTCGCCTTTTTCTTCAAGGGCAAGTCTTTGCTTTTTTTGCTCAAGCCAACCAGAATAATTTCCTTTGTAAGGAAATCCTTCGCCGCGATCCAGTTCAAGTATCCAACCGGCAACATTGTCTAAAAAATAACGGTCGTGGGTAATGGCTATAATCGTTCCCGGGAAGCTTTGTAAGTGGCGTTCCAGCCAGGCAACAGTTTCTGCATCGAGGTGGTTTGTCGGTTCGTCAAGAAGTAAAATATCTGGTTTTTGTAAGAGAAGGCGACAGAGGGCAACTCGTCTTTTCTCTCCTCCAGAAAGTACATCCACACTTTGCTCGGGTGGTGGACAGCGAAGGGCATCCATCGCAAGTTCAAGGTTTGCATCCAGGTTCCAGGCATCGAGGGCATCGAGTTTTTCTTGTATGTCAGCTTGACGATTGCACAGTTTATCAAAGTCTGCATCAGGGTCGCCAAAGGCTTCATTTACTTCATCAAATTCTTGCAGGAGATCTGTTATCTCTTTTACACCCTCTGAAACAATTTCTTTAACTGTCTTGCCTTTTTCCAACTCAGGTTCTTGTTCAAGATAGCCTATGGTATAACCAGGACTTACATGCGTTTCGCCAACAAAGTCGGTATCGACACCTGCAAGTATTTTCAAAAGGCTAGACTTTCCAGAGCCGTTTTCACCAACGACGCCTATCTTTGCACCGTAAAAGTAAGATATACTCACATCTTTTAAAACAGTTTTTGTTCCATAGGTACGAGAAACCCTATCCATCGAATAAATTATTTTTTTATCATCATATGTCTTTGCCATGGTTTCATTGTAGTAAAGAAGCAAAAAAGAAACAAGTAAAAAGGAGGGGCGTGAGGTTTATCGATACAGACAGGTTTTCAGCTCCAGATACATTAGCGAGCAAAAGTGTTTCGTAGGCTTTCTGCGCTATCTCCACGACAGAGGGCAGTAATAAAGGGACGACCAACCAAAACTTCACTTGCTCCCAAAAAGCTTGCTATCTCTACATCTCGTTGTTTTCGTATGCCGCCGTCTACCCATATTTCACCACAATAATTTCGCAACTCTCGACCTCTTCGGGCAAGAAATTCTGCCGAGCTACCGATATCCGTTTCTACTCGCCCTCCATGATTCGATACCACCACAATGTCAGGACGCAATTCTTTTACCAAATCCATATCGGCAGAGGTAAACACGCCTTTTACCGCAAAGGGGAGACCTGCTTTTTTTTGCACTTCTTTCATTTGACTTGCTGTCTTTTTTTCCAAGTTCACCAAGTTTCGCATCGTAAGAATATTATATGCATCTATATCAATACCAATGATTTCTGCTACAGGACTCGCCCATTCAATGCGCTCAAAAAGTATTTCGTTTGCATAGGGTTTCAAAAAAACAGCGGCCTTTGTTTTTGGTTTTTTCTCTTGCAGTTTTTGAATAGCTTGAATACCGAACTGAAGTTTATCATCAGGAGTGCCGTCGCCTATGCTTAAGCGAAAACCTGCCTTAAAAACAAACTCGGTCAAATCTTTGTAAAAGGCTTTTTCGTCATGGTAGCCCACATTTTGTAAGGCTCCCGTTATAGGAGCAAGGCGAACCTTTGCACGGGGGATTTTTTTCCTCTCCTTATCGCTAAAGGAGTCGAGAGAAAAACCGTCCCAAGCAGCACAGTTCAATACAAAGTTGCGGCTTTCAAAAACACCACCCATGCCAGGAAGCTCAGCTGTACAGCCCTTGCCCACACACACTTCACAAAAATGACATTTATAATTTGTTTTACTCGTCTTCATCTTTTTCTCCAAAGCAGGTTCCTACCTCTCTCGCAGCCTTTACCAATGGATGGGTTTTTTCCACCATTTTTATTTTCCCTGCAACTTCTTCCAAAGGAACTCCCAAAAGCCTTCCTTCTTGCATGGCAACCATTTTACCAAATTCTCCCCGATACAGCATATGTGCCGCTTCAACTCCCATTTGTGTCGCAAGAACGCGATCTGCCGAAACGGGAGTCCCTCCTCGTTGCAAATAACCCAAAACAGTTACGCGAGACTCCAAACCTGTCGCTTCTTCCAACTCTTGTGCAATCCTATACCCAATAGAATTTTTCATTTCTTTACGCGTTTTTTTAAAGGTTTTTTTATCCATCATGGATTCTTCTTTGTTCATTGCGCCTTCAGCTACAACGACAATCGAAAAAATTTTACCTTGTTTTTGTCTTTTTTTCAAATGCTTTGCAATGTTTTCTATATTATACGGAATTTCTGGAATCAATATAACATCGCCACCTCCAGCAATTCCTGCATAAAGGGCAAGCCAACCAGCCTTATGCCCCATTACTTCGATTACCATAATTCTATCATGACTATGCGCGGTTGTATGCAAGCGGTCTATTGCCTCTGTTGCAACCGAAACAGCGGTATGAAAACCAAAACTTGTATCTGTTAAAACCAAGTCATTATCGATTGTTTTTGGAAGACCGATTATATTCAACCCTGCTTTAGCCAAATGCGCGCCTGTTGTATTTGTTCCGTTTCCGCCTAGCACAACAAGGGCATCGAGTTCCCATTCCTTATACTGAGCAAGAATTTTTTCCACATCGTTCATGCCTGTTTCAGGGTCAAATTCAAGTTTTTTGAAAGGGCTTTCCCGAGACGTTCCGAGAATCGTCCCTCCGCGAGTCAATATACCTGAAACATCATCCAATAAAAGCTCATGCGCCATGCCGTCGATTAAGCCACGATATCCATGCTCTATTCCCAAGGCTTTCATGCCATAGCTAGAAATTGCAGTTCGAACAACAGCTCGAATTGCGGCATTTAAGCCAGGAGCATCTCCCCCAGAGGTAAGAATTCCAAACTTTTCGACCTTATTTTTTCTCATACACATCCTAACTAAAAAATTTTAGAAACCAGAACTCTCACTACGCTCTATTTTATATCACTTTAACACAGCTTTAGCTCCACGTCTATTTAACGACTGGAATAATCAATAAAAATTTGCTAGTATATCGCTATGAAAAACTCATCGCTTCGGCACCTTTTTTTTTATTTTTTAGCCTTTTTTTTTAGCCTTTCTCTTTTCGCCCAAACAAATCAAAATGCTTTGTATGAACAAGTCCTTATCGGTACAAAAGAAGGACTCTTTCAGGTAAATAACTACCAAACACAAAGACTTTGGGCCGAAGCTGGCATCCATAAAATTATCTACACAGATCGCTATTATTTTTTAACAACTAAGGGTGTGTATGAAAGTAAAGATTTACAAAGCTTTACAAGCAAAAACACAGGGCTTCCTGCTCACTCTGTAAAAACAATAGAAAACGGAGAAAAAATATTTAGCCTTTTAAATGTAGACTTAAAAGATCTTGCAAGTCATCCTACAAAACCCGAAATTCTTGTAACCGCAACAAAGGATGCTGTCTATATTTCTAGAGATTCTGCTGAGTCATGGAAAAGCCTCGGTTCAAGCGCTCGAACAGCTGGTTGCAAATCGGTTGCCGTCTGTGACCTCCCTCGCTACAACTCTTCTGGCGCCATAACAGGAAGCGAGCTCATTGTCTTTATGTCCCACCCTATTTATGGGCTTTCGTATATCCAAGCAGATTCAGCAAATCCAAAATGGATTGATATAACCCGTGGTTTTGACAGCTTGCCAAATAATCCCCTCGTTGACGAAATAGCAGATATTTTACCCGTCGTTTCTATCGATGCAAACGGAAATCAAACAATAGATGTTTTTTTGAGCCAAAGTTTTATTCCACGGCTCTACTCCCTTGACTGGAAAAATAAAAAAGCAGTTCCACTTTGGAAGGGCGCTTTGGTAAATGCAAGTTTTGATTCCCTCGTCTATGAAAACGGTGCCCTGCACTTTTTAGAAATGGGTGGTTTTTCTACACTCAATATAGCAGAAAGCAAAATCCAAAAAAATACCGCCCAAACAAATCAATGGTTTCAAAGTATTCGTAATCAAAATCTTATTGCTGAAGCCGCTTTTTTTAAACACTCAAATGACCCAAGCCGTTCTGTTTCCCTCGATGAACTTTGGATGCTCTATCCGAACACTATAGCAAGCAGCTATAGCTATAAGGCGAGCGGAAAAAAAAGCCTCTACCTACCTGTAAATCAAATTACCGGTGCAGGTTTACAAAAACACATACAAACAATTGCTGACAATAAACTCAATTCCGTAGTTGTAGACATGAAAGACGACTATGGCATGCTTCGCTATAAATCAAAAGAAGCTAAAATTCTCGAAAAAAACGGCATAAGCCGACACGCCATCGATTTAGAAGACTTTGTAAATCCCTTGAAAGAAAAAGATATTTATCTAATCGCTCGCATTGTTGTTTTCAAAGATAAAAATCTCTACCAGTGGCAGGGTGGAAAATACGCTGTTTGGGATTCTGCCCTAAAAAAACCATGGCAGGGCATACGTGGCTATTCTGATATCCTCGATGAAAACGAAATAAAAACAGGAACACAAACAAACTACTACGATGAGTTTTGGGTTGATCCCTATTCAGATGAAGTCTGGGAATACAATGTTGCAATTGCACAAGAATTGATAGAGCGCGGTTTTGACGAAATTCAGTTTGACTACATTCGCTTTCCTACTGACGGACTAAATCTTTCAAATGCAAGCTATCGTCATCACGAAAAAGATATGGACAAGGAAAGCGCCCTTCTTTCGTTTTTAAAGTATGCCCGAAGCAATATCCAAGCGCCCATCGGGATAGATATTTACGGTGCAAACGGTTGGTATAGAAGTGGCGCACGAACAGGACAAGATGTAGAGCTTATGGCACCCTATGTCGATGTTATTTGCCCTATGTTTTATCCAAGCCACTTTGAGCAAAACTTTTTAGATTATAAACCAGCAGCAGAGCGCCCCTATCGCATTTATTATTTTGGAAGTTATAGAAATGCCGTCATTGCACGAAATCAAATCATCGTACGGCCTTGGCTACAAGCTTTTTATCTCGGTGTTTCTTATGACAAACTCTACTACGATAAAAACTATGTCAAACGGCAAGTCTTTGGCGTGCGCGATTCCATCCACAATGGCTATATGTACTGGAATAATAGCGGTCGATACGACGATATTGAACCAGATATTGGCGATGATGAAGCCTACCCTTGGACGTATTGATTAGATTACCCTCGTTTTTTTAGGAGGTCCCTAGATGTTAGAAAATAAAACCTATATCCCTGAACAAGCAATCGCAGCGATCGCCACCCCCCTTGCACCAAGCGCCTTGGCTGTCATTCGTTGTACGGGAAAAGAAGTTATATCTCTTGTCGCAGCGATTTTTTCTCGCCCAGAAGCACTTCAAAAAGCAGCTGGAAATACAACGCTCTACGGCTGGATTGTCGACGGAGAAAAAAAAGTTGACGAAGTTATCCTTGCGGTCTACAGAGCTCCCAAAAGTTTCACTGGAGAAGACATGGTCGAAATTTTTTGCCATGGCGGTATCTCCGTTGTCCGCAGTATCTATGCGCTTTTACTCTCAAAGGGCTTTTCAGAAGCTGAGCGAGGTGAATTTTCTTTTCGCTCCTTTCTAAATGGAAAAACCGACCTCACAAAGGCAGAGGCAATTCGAGAAATTATAGAATCAAAAACACAAGACTCTTCAAGTCGTGCGGCAGGGCGCCTTTCTGGCTCCCTTTTTCAACAGCTCCTTGAAATTAAGAAAAAAATCCTCCATGTTCTCGCCTCCATCGAAGTTGAAATAGAATACCCAGAAGATGAAGAGACTTTTTTAGATGCCTTTAAACCAGAAGAGCTCAAAGAAATTCTCAATGAACTAGAAATTCTTTCCGAGTCTTGGTCTTGTGAAAAAATGTATCAAGAAGGAGCACGCCTTATACTTGCTGGAAAAACAAATGCTGGTAAATCGAGTCTTTTCAATGCAATCTTAAAAGAAGACCGTGCCATTGTCTCCGAGCAACACGGCACAACTCGTGACTGGCTTGAAAGCTTTATCTCCCTCGATGGTATTCCTGCACGGCTTTTTGACACAGCTGGTTTGCGAGAGACAGAAGATCTCATCGAGCAAAAGGGCGTCCTCATGACCCAAGAACTCGCCAAAGACGCAGACCTCCTCCTCTACCTCATCGATGGCTCCATCGGAATAAGCCCGGAAGATAGCGCTTTTATAGAAGATATTTTAACAAAACAAAGCTTTCCCTTGCTTTTAGTTCTCACAAAAAAAGATAAAACAGACACAAACCTCTTTGATATTATAAAAGCAATGGCAGCTTTAAAATTCAAACACCCAAACTCAATGGCCGATGCTCTTGAAATCGTACATATTTCAAGCAAAACAGGCGAGGGGATTTCTGAACTCAGCAAAAAGGCAAAAGCTCTTTTAAGCCAAAAACACGCAAGCCAAAGAAAACAAGCTGGACTTGGCTCTCTACGACAAAAAAAAGCAGTCGATGAGGCGATAGAATCTATCACACATGCCCTAGAAGTCTATGAAGCAAACTACACCATCGACGCCCTCGCCCTGGATTTAGAAAACGCCCTCGAATCTCTCGCCATTATCACAGGCGAAGTAAGCGGAGATGATGTTCTCGACAGTGTTTTTTCGCATTTTTGTGTAGGAAAATAGCTTTCCCTTTGACTTATTGCCTTGAGATTGCTATAGTAAGTCTATGAATATTTTATCAGGAATTTCAGCGTCAAAGGGCCTTGCCATAGAAAAAGCGCACTTTATTGTCCAAGCAAAAAGAAAACAAGTAGAAAAAACAAAGATTTCTCAATCTGAAAAAGAAGCTCAATGGAAAAAATTCCAGAAAGCCTTGGAGCTCACTATTAAAGATTTTTCACTTCTCTTACAGACAAATAATCCTGATGAAAAAAAACTTATAGAAACCTATCTTCTCATGCTCAATGACCAAGAATTTATAAATCAAATAAAACTAAATTTCGACAACTCAAGCTACAACGTAGATTTTATTGTTGACAGCGTTGTAAACGAAAGCGCCTCTCTTTTACGCCATACCAACGACGAATACCTTTCACAACGAGCAGATGATATTCTCGATGTTTTTGGCAAGGTAATCGACCGCATCCTCGGCAATAAAATAGAAAATATCCAAGACATTGACGCTAACTCTATCGTCGTTTCACAAAATATTTCTGGCTCCTTTGCCATATCTCTCTTCCAAAAAGGCATTAAAGGACTCTTACTTTCTGACGGAGGTCTTTCCAGCCACACAGCCATCCTTGCAAGAAGTTACGGAATTCCCTTTATTTTTGGCATACATAAACTGAGTGAACATATTTCTCACGGCGATACCATTATTTTAGATGCAAATGAAGGAAGCGTCTATATCTCCCCTGACCTTAAAACAATAGAAAAATATCAAAAACTCAAAAAAGAAGCCGAAGAACGAGAAAACCTTCTAGCACAGTATATAAACAAAAAAGGAAAAACAAAAGATAAGGTTGAGATAAACCTCTTTGCAAACATTGGCTCTGTCGAAGAAGCAGATTTAGCGCTTAAACATGGGGCAGAAGGAATTGGACTTTTTCGAACAGAGTTTTTATTCATGGATGCCGAACGCCCTTCAGACTTACTCGACGAAACAAAACAATACCAAGTTTATTCAGAAGTGCTCAAAATTATGGGCGAAAAATCTGTTGTTATTCGCACCCTTGATGCCGGAGGAGATAAGGTCCTTTCTGTTACAGAAAACTCAATCTCAAAAAATGGAAAAAAAACAAAGTATATAAAACCAGAAATAGAAGAAAATCCTCTTTTGGGAAATCGCGCTATTCGTTTCTGTCTCGGTCAAAAGGATATATTCAAAACACAATTACGTGCACTTCTTCGAGCAAGCATTGACGGCAATCTTTCCATCATGCTCCCACTCATCACTCATAAAGAGCAAGTCCTCGAAACAAAGGCTCTCATTGATGAGATAAAAAAAGAGCTCACAGAAAAAAACATAGCCTTTAAAAAAGATGTTCCCCTTGGTATTATGATAGAAACGCCCGCTGCAGCAATCCTTGCAGAAGATTTTGCAGAAATTGTTGACTTTTTTTCTATTGGAACAAATGATTTAACCCAGTACACTCTTTGCGTCGATCGAGAAAACACAGGTGTTTCAGCTCTCTACCAAGAAATGCATCCCGCTGTACTCGCCCTCATCGAAATGACAAGCAAGGCAGCAAAAAAGCACAATATCCCCATATCAGTTTGTGGAGAAATGGCCGCCCGAGAAGACGAAATAAAAGCGCTTTTAAAACGAGGCATTCGCTCCCTCAGTATGCGAGCAAATAAAATTTCTGAAGTAAAAGCTTTTTTAGAAACTATTTCCCTCAAGTCTTTATAAGGTATATATGAAAAAAAAACAAAATCAAAAAAAGCAATTTTCAAAGTCTTTCACACCTAAACATCAAAAAACATACGACAGCCCATATTCTATGGACAGTGACTATAAAAACAGACCGCGAATTGTCATCGCAGGACGCCCAAATGTAGGAAAATCGACTCTTTTTAATCGATTTTTAAACAGACGACTTGCTATTGTTGACTCGAAACCCGGCGTAACCCGCGACCCTGTAGAAAAAAATGCCTTTATTTTGGGCTATCCAGTAAAACTCATCGACACGGGCGGATTTAAACTCGACCGAGACCATGGCAGCGATGAAGCCATAATGGATGAGCTCGTTGTAGAAAAAACCCTTGAAACCCTAAAAAACTGCGACCTCATCATTCTTGTCTTAGAAGTCGGTGAAATAACCGCCGAAGATGAAGAGTTCATCGCTCTCTTACGCCCCTACTGGGATAAGCTAATCGCTGCTGTAAACAAAACAGAAGGCGGCAGAAAAGAAGAAGAAGCCTGGAACTTTATGCAATTTGGCTTTCAATCCCTTCACCTCATCTCTGCATCCCACGGCGACGGAATCACCGCATTCGCCAAAGAAATTATCTCTCGTCTTGACTTTTCTCAAGTCGAAGAAGGAATCGAAGAAAAACCAATAAAAGTTTCTATCATGGGAAAACCAAATACAGGAAAATCAACCCTTTCAAACGTCCTTACAAAAAGCAGCGCATCCATTGTAAGCGATTATGCAGGCACAACACGCGATGTAGTCGAAGGCTTTTTCTCCTACAAAGGTAAAAACTTCCATCTACTCGATACCGCTGGTATCCGTAAAAAAACAAAGGTAAAAGAAGACATAGAATATTATTCTGTTAACCGTGCTATAAAAACCTTGCAAAACTGCGACCTTGTTTTTTACATCTTGGATGCAGAAGAAGGTTTAACCGAGCAAGATAAAAAGATTATCTCACTTGCCCACGAACAAGGGCGAGGTATTATTTTTATCTTAAATAAATGGGACCTACAAGAAGACACAAAACAATCGCGAAAAAAAGCTGAAGAAGATATACGCATACACTTTGGACATATGATCTGGGCTCCCGTGCTATGTATTTCAGCCCTTGAAAAACAAGGCATAAACCCCTTGCTAAACACTGCGCTCAAACTCTATGGGCAACTTACAAAAAAAATTGACACACCTTCACTAAACCTTGCACTCAAAGAATGGATTCGCTCGTATCCACCACCACAAAGCAAGGCAAGCCAATTTAAGCTACGCTACTGCGTGCAATCAAACACAAACCCCATTAGCTTTATACTTTTTGCAAGCCGTCCAGAAGTGGTGCCACAAAGCTATATTACATATCTAAAAAATAAAATACGCAGCGACCTTGGCTTTGACAATATTCCCATTATCCTTGAGCTCAAAGCAAGTCGTCAAAAATGGGAAGACAGGGAGAGCTAATGAGAAAAGAGTTTTCAATTGGCGATATTGAAGAGCTCACTCAAACAAAGGCACATATTCTTCGCTATTGGGAAGAAATAATACCTTCTATTGCACCCAAAAAAAACATAAGTGGCAGACGAGTCTATACTGAACAGGACCTTTTTCTCCTGCTTCGATTAAAACATCTCGTACAAGATAAAAAATACACACTTGAAGGAGCAAGAAATAAGCTCATAGAAGAAGCAAGTGATGACTTAAGCCTTCTTGATGAAAACGGAAGCCCTGTGCATATTCGCCAATCTTTTAACGAATTACGCACAGATCTTATCGAACTTTTTTTAATTGTAAAAAAACACAGGAAACCATAATGCACACAAACAAAGAAGAAAATTATACACGAGAGAGCATGTTCGGCCGTCCGCCAAAAGATGCCCTTTCTCTCTTGGATAACTTTGATAGTATCCTACAAGAAATAAAACCATTGAGTAGCAAGCATTTACAAAGTCTTCCCTACAATATTCAACAGCTTTCTCTACAACTAACAAGCGAGCGTTCAAGCCGTAAAAAAACCTATATGAACAGCCGCGTCGAAATGATAAGCTACACCCGTTATTTTATGTGGTGGAATCTTTTTCGCCTTACATCTCTTTTTGCCCGCTTTCCAAAAGATTTTTTTCAAAACCTCCTTCAAACAGAAGAAGAAACTTATTGCCTTGATATTGGCTCTGGCCCTCTCACCCTTCCTATTGCTCTCTACCTCGCTCGACCTGAACTACGAGACAAAAAACTAAACTGGTATTGCTTAGACCCTTCGAGCACAAGCCTCAGCCTCGGAGAAGATATCTTCCTTTCCATCGTCGCAAAACTTCGCGGCAGAGCTTGGAATATTATCAAAGTAAAAGGGCTTTTTGGCGAAACAATTCGAAACAAAACCAAGCTTATATGCAGTGCAAATATGTTTAACGAAATGTATCTCGAAGATAGACGTCCCCTAGAAGAGTTGGTAAAGCTCTATGCAAAAACACTTTCTCAGTACACAAAAGACGAAAACGCCTCTGTCCTTCTTGTTGAACCTGGCATCCCTCGAAGTGCACGTTTTATAAGCCTCTTTCGCGACTCACTTTTACGACAAAACTTTTCCATACTTTCTCCCTGCCCCCACGAAGAAGCCTGCCCGATGCCTGGCACACGAGATAAAAAATGGTGCCACTTTACAATGAACGCTGAAAATGCACCAGAAAAACTCCAAAAACTTTCACGCGATGCAGCTCTTGCAAAAGAAAAAATTGTGCTTTCCTATGTCTTTGCAAGCAAATGCCCGCAAAAAAACAAAGACGACAGCGCCTTGCGCATAAGCTCCCTTCCCATTCGCCTCCCAAAACAAAAAATAGGACACTATGCCTGTGGTAAAAAAGGACTTATGCTTTTTGTCAAAAACAAGTATACTATAGCTGAGAATGCAGCTTTATTTTCAGGAGACCTAGTTCAGCAAAACAAAGAAAAAGCCGAAACAAAACAAGGCAATCTTCAAAAAAAGCGGACTCAAATCGATTCAAAATCCGGTGCTATTATCATCGATTCATAAAGGAATATAATGTTAAAAAAAACAAATCTAAATACCATTTTTCTATTTGCCCTATTTGCACTTTTTTTTGTTGCCCTCGTTGGTATTTTTTACCCTTTTTTTTATGTTATTTTATGGGCTTCCCTTTTATACATTCTTTTAAATCCGCTCTATAAAAAAATACAACAAAAAATTACCCAAAAAAAGCGTTTTTTAGAAATTAAAAGACATGCCTTAGCAGCTATTTTTTCAATTGCCACGCTCATTCTTATTATTGGACCTCTTTTACTTTTAACAATTCAATTAGCACAACAATTACTTGCTGTTTTCAAAGACATTGAATTATTTCTACGAACAAACCCCACCTTTTTCTCTGACTCAAGCTTTATAAAAAAAACAATAGATATCTTAAATGATTTTGGCATAGAAAATGAATTATTTTCTCAAGTGGATGGCTTACATATTCGCGCTTTTATTCTGCAAACAATCCAATACTATAGCAACACTCTACTTAAGATTTCAAAAAACCTTCTTGAAAATACAGCAAACTTTATACTTTCTATTTTGTTCGTTGTTTTTGCCCTCTATTTTTTCTACCTCGACGGAGCCTATCTTTTTACCCTACTTATAAAAGCTATTCCCATAAACCCAAAACACATGGATACACTCGCAAAAAAATTCTCCGAGACGATTCGTGGCTTGCTTTCCGGCTATTTTCTTGTTGCCCTCTACCAAGGCATCATTGCTTTTATTCTAATGAAAATTTTTGGTATAAAAGCAGCTCTTCTTTTTTCAGTTTTACTTATGTTTTCTTCTTTTATTCCACTTTTTGGAGCTGGACTTATATGGTTCCCCTTGGGAATTATTTTATTATTTACAGATTCTGTGATTAAAGGTATTTTGTTTTTAGTATTGAGTGCATTTTTTATCAGCTTTCTGGACAATTTTTTACGCCCATTTTTCTTGCAAGACAGAATAAAAGTACATCCCCTTCTTATCTTTTTTGCAATTTTAGGCGGCTTAAAAATATTTGGCTTAAACGGGCTTATTCTAGGACCAACCGTTATAATTCTCTTTTTTGCCGTCCTCGATATGCTCGTCTCTTTTGACGAAGAGAACTTTGTTGAAGAGAATCACAATCCTAGAGAGAAAAATACAATTGAACCTATTGAATAATAAAGGCTACTTAAATAAAAGCTTCATTTCTTTTGGATAGAGCTCTGGCAGTTTATAGCGCATAACTTCTTGCTTGGCAGAAAGTTCAACTCCTGGCTCAAAAGGTTTTTTCAAAAGAACAAATCGTGAAATGCGTTCAAAAATTTTAAAACCGCTCTTTGCATTTACCAGCTCTTTTATCTCTGTTTCAAAAAGTTTTTGTATCTCATCATGTTCTAGAAGTTTTTCAAAAACCGAAACATCTATCATTTTTTCTTTTGCATAGCTTTCAACATCGTCACGACTCGGTACAATCATCGCGGCAAGATAGCGTTCATCCTGACCTAAAACAACAGCCTGGGCAATAAAGCGCGACTCCATCATCCTCATTTCGAGAGGGAGTGGCTCAACGTTTTCGCCTCCACGAAGCACTATGGTATCTTTTTTTCTACCGCGAAGCACAAGTTGCCCATCGATAGTCAGCAAGCCTAAATCTCCCGTATCGAGCCAGCCATCTTCACTTAAAACCTCTGATGTTAAATCGGGCTTCTTATAGTAGCCCTTCATGACAGAGCCACCCTTTATCATCACCGTGCCCTTTTGCCCCGGTCCTAATTCTCTTCCATCTTCATCGACAATCTTTGCCTCAACACCTCGAATGGCATAACCCACTGTACCAAAGGTTGGATTGTGCATAGATCGCACCGATATAACAGGAGCTGTTTCTGTAAGCCCATAGCCCTCGACGATATTTATGCCAACAGCCCAGAAAAACTCATCGACAATCGGCGGAAGAGCTCCACCACCAGACACGCCTACATGAAAACTATTCCCTAGTTTTTCTCGAATTTTCTTAAACACTAAAACTGAACCTAAAAGTTTCAAAGGATATAAGAAAAGCCATGGAAGAACAAGAAGAAGCCAATCAAAAAATCTATTTCGTTTTTTGAACAAGGCAGTTTTATTAAGCAACAATCGGTCAATTTTGCTATGTAAAATACCAATTCCTACAAAAAATTTAAATAGAAGATACTTTATACCGCCGCCCTTTCTCATTGTTCGAAGTACTCCCTCATAAACTGCTTCAAAAACACGTGGGACCGCAGGTAACAGTTGCGGGTTGAGTGCTGCAAAATCTGCAAGCAAGATACTGCCTATCGGTTTTGAGTAACACATAGAACCTGCTTGAAAAAGAATCATATACTCACACAAGCGCTGAAATGAATGCCACACAGGAAGCACACAAAGCGCCTTGTCTCCAGGGCTAAGAGTTATAAGCTCTGGTAATTCATCGAGTTGTGTTAAAAAATTTCGATGACAAAGCATAACGCCCTTAGGCTCCCCTGTTGTTCCAGAAGTAAAAATAATACAAGCGATATCTTCTTCATTCCCTTTGTCTATTTCTTTTTCAACAAAACCAGGATTTTTTTTTCGCTCTTTTGTACCATTTTCTATCACATCGTTATATTGTATAAGACTAAAACCCGCTTTTTTTGCTGCTTCGAGCGCTGTCTTTTCCACCAAATCAAAAACAATAAGCGTCTTTACATTTGGGATTGCTTCACGAATAGAAATACATTTTTCTACTTGCGCTTGATTTTCTACAAAACAAAATTCACACTCTGCAAAGGATAAAATATAGGAAAGGTCTGCTTTTGTTGCATCACAGCCCCGAGGAACATCAGCAGCGCCGAGACCCATAATTGCCATGCTTGCTTCTTGCCATTCTTTTCTATCATCAGAAATAATACCTACATGATTACCTCGTTTTACCCCTAAATGAAGCAATCCTGAGGCTAGATCAAGTATTGTTTTATATAAATCGGAATACCTTACCGACTGAAAACGCCCTGTTCCATCTTTAAAATACTGAGCTGGAACATCTGGATGCTGCTTTGCTACCTCGCGTAGCATCTTTGGCATTGTACTTTGCATAAATCAAGATCCTTTATCAAACATGACAAAATATCATTCTCTGTCAAAATGAGAATGACTGTATTATAAACGGTAAATTCAATACTGACAAGGTATATTAAGCAGCAAAAAGATGCTCTATGAGGATTTTTAGACCGATGCCAATAAGAACAAGTCCCCCAAAAATTTCTGCCTTTGTTTTGAGTTTTTCCCCAAAAAAGTTTCCTAGGTAAACAGCAAGGAGCGATAAGGCAAAGGTTACAAGCCCAATTATGGCAATTGCAGGAAGTATGGAAACTTCAAAAAAGGCAAAGGTCAGCCCTACCGCAAAGGCATCTATACTTGTTGCAAAGCCGAGCTGAAAAAGTTCCCGTTTATACACTTCTTTTTTATTTGAATACACAGGACAGCCTTCATTTCGGTTTTTTATTGCTTCAAAAAGCATTTTTCCGCCAAGAATTGTCAAGATTCCGAAAGCTATCCAATGATCATAGGCTTCTATATATGTTGCAAAACGAAAGCCCAAAAGCCAACCTAACAAGGGCATCAAGGCTTGAAAGCCTCCAAAAAAAAGAGCTATAAGCAAGGCTGTTTTTAGATTTTTTTTGGACATCGCCAAGCCCTTACAAAGCGCTGCGGCAAAAGCGTCCATAGAAAGCCCTAGTGCTATAATAAAAATTTGATACAAATGCATAGGCTAGAGTATAAACAGAGAAATCTTTTTAGACAAGCATTCTAAAAAAGCTTTTTCGCCTTAGCGTATTTCTTTGTGAAACTCCTGTATTGATTTTACTGAGCCCTTGCCCTTTGAAGATGCCAAAATTCCTTGCACCGCTGCCTTTGCCGCTGCCAAGGTGGTAATATACGGAACCTTGTACTTTATAACCGCTTGGCGAATCGCTGCCTCATCTTTTATAACATCTTTTTTTGCACTCGGTGTGTTTATCGCAAGACAAACTTCTTTGTTCAGTATTACGTCAAGCACATTTGGACGACCTTCGTTAAGTTTTGCTATAACCTCGCAAGGAATGCCTTCTTTTTGGAAAAACGCCGCAGTTCCCTCTGTTGCCAAAATAGAAAAGCCCATTCTATGAAAACCCCTCCCAACCTCAACGGCATCCTTCGCTTGATGCACTTTCTCTGAAAGGCTAATTAAAACTTTTTTTACCTTACCTTCTTCTGGTAGCTCAGGTAAACTTGCAGAAGCTGCTTCTTGAGATTTATAAAAGGCAAGCCCAAAGTTTTCACTCATGCCAAGGACTTCTCCCGTAGAACGCATCTCTGGCCCTAAAACAGGGTCCACATTGTCAAACTTATCGAAGGGGAAAACCGCTTCCTTTGCACCAAAGTGCGGAATCTTTTTTTCTTTTAATTCCAAAGAAGCCAAGGACTCGCCCATCATAAGCCGTGTTGCAAGTTTTGCCATTTGCACATTACAGACCTTAGAAACAAGCGGAACAGTTCGACTCGCTCGCGGATTTGCCTCAAGCACATACACCTTATCACCCTCTATGGCATACTGCATATTCATCAAGCCACAAACCTTTAAGCTTTGTGCTATTTTTTGTGTATATGTTTTAATCGTTTTTATATGCTCTTTTGTAATAGATACCGGTGGAATAACGCAGGCAGAGTCTCCTGAGTGCACTCCTGCAAGCTCAATATGCTCCATCACCGAGGGCACAAAGACATTTTCACTATCTGAAAGCGCATCTGCCTCACATTCGAGCGCATCTTTTAAAAAGCGGTCGAGTAAAAGCGGACGATCTGGACTTACTCCAACAGCCCGTTCGATATATTCTTTGAGCATTTTTTGATCATAAATAACTTCCATACCCCTGCCTCCAAGCACAAAGGAAGGACGAATCATCAAAGGATAGCCAATTTTTTCAGCAACTGCCAAGGCTTCCTCATAATTCGACGCCATACCTGCTTCTGGCATAGGAATATTGAGTGTTTCCATCATCGTTTTGAATAAATCACGGTCTTCGGCTATATCGATTGAATCGATGCTTGTTCCCAAAATACGTACTCCCGCATCAGAAAGCTCCCGTGCAATATTTAGGGGTGTTTGTCCGCCAAACTGCACAATAACTCCCTCGGGTTTTTCTTTTTCATAGATTTGCAAAACATCTTCTGTTGTAACGGGCTCAAAATAAAGCCTATCACTCGTGTCATAATCTGTAGAAACCGTTTCTGGGTTGCAGTTTACCATTATTGTCTCATAGCCCAAGTCTTTAAGCGCAAAAGATGCGTGAACACAACAATAATCAAACTCAATCCCCTGACCAATTCTATTTGGACCGCCGCCCAAAATCATAATTTTCTTTTTATTGTCTGTAACAGAAACAGTATCAGGAGCATTATATGTCGAATAATAGTAAAACTTATCCTCAACCCCAGAAACAGGAACGGCATGCCAGCCTTCAACAATGCCAAGCTCTTTTCGCTTTTTTCGAATATCTTTTTCTCGAATATTTAGGATTTGCGCTAGATATTTATCAGAAAATCCATCTTTTTTTGCCTTTTCTAAGAGCCTATCGCTTGGAAGCATTCCGCGATTTTTCAAAAGCTCTTCTTCTAGCTGAACAAGTTCCTGTATTTGCTCGAGATAGTATTTTTTTATAAAGGTAATTTCTTCTAGGCGAGTTAAACTTGCGCCCTTACGAATCGCCTCATAGAGCATAAAATACCGTTCACTATTGGCAACTTTCAGCGCATCGCAAAGCTCGTCGACCGATTTTTTGTGAAAGTCCTTTGCAAAGCCTAGACCGCTTCGTCCATTTTCAAGGGCGCGAATTGCTTTTTGAAAGGTTTCCTTAAAGGTTTTTCCAATCGACATGACTTCTCCAACCGCCTTCATCTGCGTACCAAGAGAATCGCTAACACCGTTAAATTTTTCAAAAGCCCAGCGCGCAAACTTCATAACCATGTAGTCGCCATCTGGGGAGTATTTTTCCAAGCTTCCATCCCGCCAGTAGGGCAATTCGTCCAAGCTCATACCAGCGGCGAGCTTTGCCGAAACAAGGGCAATTGGAAAGCCCGTTGCCTTTGAAGCAAGCGCACTTGAGCGAGAGGTGCGTGGATTTATTTCGATAATTGCAATGCGATCTTCTTTTCGGTTGTAGGCAAACTGCACATTTGTTCCGCCTATGACTCCGATATTTTCAACTATTTTAAAAGCCTGCTCTTGTAAGCGTCTTTCCAAGTCTTTATCTATCGTTAAAAAAGGTGCGGTACAAAACGAATCGCCCGTATGCACACCAACAGCATCAATATTTTCTATAAAACAAACCGCTATCATTTGATTTTTTTTGTCGCGAACAACTTCCACTTCAAGCTCTTCCCAACCTAAAATAGACTCTTCGATTAAACATTGATGCGTGAGAGAAAGCTCCAAACCACGGCTAACCGTTGTATGCAATTCTTCTCTATTGTAAACAAGGCCGCCCCCAGAGCCACCCATCGTATAGGCAGGTCGCACAACAACGGGAAAAGAAAGATTCTCTGCTATTTGTTCAGCTTCTTCTATTGTATGAGCAATATCTGAGCGCGGCGTATCTATGCCTATTTTTATCATCTCAGCCTTGAAGATTTGTCGGTCTTCACCACGTTCAATCGCTTCAAGGTTTACCCCTATAACTTTTACGCCGTATTTTTCCAAAATACCTTTTTTGCTCAACTCAAAAGCAAGATTTAATCCCGTTTGCCCACCAAGATTTGGCAAAAGAGCATCTGGCTTTTCTTTAACAATAATCTGCTCTATTCTTTCAACATTCAATGGTTCAATATAAGTTGCATCCGCCATAACTGGATCAGTCATAATCGTCGCTGGATTGGAATTTACCAAGACAATTTTATAGCCCAATTCACGCAAAGCCTTACAGGCCTGCGTCCCCGAGTAGTCAAACTCACATGCCTGACCAATAACAATTGGACCCGAGCCAATAATCAAAATTTTTTCTATATCTGTTCTTTTCATAATACATCCTTAAGTTAAAAAACTAGCATAATTCAATAAAAGAATAAAGTATTTAGCTCTGTATAATAGACAACTATTTTTCTCTTTGCTATAATTGAAAGAACTATACATAAATCAATACAAAATGAATATATAAAAGAGGAAACAATGCCAAAAATTGAAGTAAACGAAGCCTTATTTTTTAATCTTTTAGGAGCAAAATACGATTACGATAGCTTAGAAGAAAAACTCACCTGTGCAAAAGCTGAACTCGATGAAAAACCCGACCCTTCCCTAGCCGAAGCAGAGCGAAGCATAAAAATAGAACTAAACGATACAAATCGACCTGACCTTTGGTCAACTGCAGGCATCGCCAGGCAATTACGCATGCACAATGGGCTTGCAAAATCTGCTGATTATTCTTCCTTTTTATCAACTGAAAAGAAAAACCTTCCAACAAACGAAGGCTTAAAAAACAAAACAGACAGATTTATAAAAGTAGACCCAGCCTTAAAAGACATTCGCCCCTTTATGACCGCCTTTCTTATTTCTGGTAAACCCATAGATGAACACATGCTTGTAGACATTATTCAAACACAAGAAAAACTCTGCTGGAACTATGGGCGCAAAAGAAGGTCTATTGCGATGGGTGTCTATCGCTCACAGCTCATCGAATGGCCAGTACAATACAAGGCTTGCGACCCAGACAAAAGACGTTTTATCCCCCTTGCGTCAGAAAGTGAAATGAGCCTGCGCGAAATAAACAAAGAACATCCAAAAGGCAAAGATTTTGGCTGGATAATCGAAAACGAAAAATTCTTTCCCCTCATTGTAGATGCAAAAGATGAGGTACTTTCTATGCCTCCCGTTATCAATAGCGCAAAACTCGGAGCTGTTGAAGTAGGCGACAGCGATCTCATGGTTGAAATGACCGGCACCGATATGGACTCCCTTTTGCTTGCAACGAACATCGTCGCCTGCGACTTTTTTGATGCCGGCTACACAATCCTTCCAGTGCGTGTCGAACATCCCTACGAAACAGGCTATGGAAAGACAATTACAACGCCCTTTTACTTTCAAAAAACAACACAGGCCCGCCTTTCCGCTATAAATACGCTCTTAGGACATAATCTTACAAAAGATGAAGTGCAAGAAGCGCTTACAAAAATGGATTGCCACGTAAGCATAGAAGAAAAAGAAGGAGAAAGCCTTTTCACCCTCACTCCTCCTGCCTATCGCAATGACTTTTTGCACGAAGTAGACATAATCGAAGACGTTGCAATCGGAAAAAAACTTTCCTTTTTTACCCCTGAAAAACCACATGATTTTACAATCGGACGCCTTCTTCCCCTTACCTTATTTAGTCGCAAGGCAAAAAGCCTCATGGTTGGACTCGGCTACCAAGAAATGATTTTTAACTACCTCGGCTCTAAGCGCGATTATATCGATCGTATGAATATTTCCGCAGATAGCGTTATAGAAGTTGCAAACCCGATGAGCGAAAACTATCAGTTTGTACGCCCTTCTATTATTCCAAGCCTTTTAGCAGCTGAAGCGGTATCTGCCAATGCAGTTTATCCACATAACATTTTTGAGATTGGAAAAGTTGCCTTTCTCTGCGACGAGGAAAATACCGGCACAAGGACAAGACAAAACCTCGGTTTTGTGAGCCTTTCGCAAGATGCAAACTTCAATACTGGAGCAAGCGAAGTTGCCGCCTTACTCTACTTTTTAGGTCATGAATACAAGGTAAAAGAAAGCGACGATCCACGATTTATAAAGGGTCGACAAGCTCTCGTATTTAAAGGCGAAACAGAAGTCGGTATCTTTGGTGAAATACATCCCCAAGTCCTCGAAAACTGGGACATTGGCGTCCCCTGCTTTGCTTGTGAACTAGACTTAGAAGAACTCATATAAAACAAAGGAGTTAATACCATGGCTGACAAAACGATTCCTCTTTGGTCGCTTGAAAGTATCTATCCTTCAATCGAAAGTAAAGAACATCAAGAAGCAAAAACCAATCTAAAAAACGGGCTTTCAGAGCTTGCCTCTCTCGTTGCCACAAAGCCAAGCAGGGAAGATTTTCCATCCTGGCTCAATAGCTACCTAGAAAAATACAATAAAACTATAAGTCTTTTTCAAAGTATGTACGCATACGCCCATGCTATCTATTCTTGCGACACAACAAATACCGCATTTTTAAACAACCTCTCACAAATAGAACAAGCCCTTGTTGAAGTCCAAGATATAGGCTTTCTTTTCACCAAGATACTCACCGAACATAAACAAGCTTTACCGAACTTTTACACAGCTTATCCACAATATACAAGCTATAGCTTTATTTTAAACGAATACATTGAAGGTGATTCCCACTATATGTCTCGTGAGGAAGAAAATCTTGCAAACTCTTTGCAGCGCTATGCTTCCTCGGCATGGAGCCGTTTACAAGAGCAAATTATTTCATCCCTTGTCGATGCAGAAACAGGAAAAACCTTTAACGAGCTGCGCAATGAAGCCTATGCCCAAGAACGGAATGTGCGAAAAACCGCCTTTGAAAAGGAAAGAGCCCTTCTTAAAAGCTCAGAAATTGCCATTGCCGCCTGTTTAAATAATATAAAAGGCGCAACCCTTGAATTAAACAAAAAACGCTCGTGGGAAGAACCCATCGACAAAGCACTCTTTGCAAACCGCCTTTCAAAAAAAAGCTTAGATGCCCTCATCTCGGCAATCGAAGACTCCCTCCCTTTTTGGCAAGATTACCTCAAGACCAAGGCGAGTCTTTTAGGCTTAGAAAAATGCGAGTTTTATGATTTATTTGCCCCCCTTGTCTCTGAAAATGCAAAAGAAAAAATATGGAGCTTTGCAGAAGCACAAAAATATATCGTCGAAACCTTCGGACAATTTTCCAAAAGCCTCGCCGACTTTGCGCAAAAAGCCTTTGAAAATAATTGGATCGATGCAAAGGTGCGACAAGGCAAGGTTGGAGGAGCCTATTGTACAGATTTTCCCTACCACAAAGAACCTCGCGTTCTTTCAAACTTCACCGGCACCTTCTCCGACATCCTAACCCTTGCACATGAACTCGGCCACGCCTATCACTTTGATTGTATCAAAGACGAAGACTTTTCGCTTTCACACTATCCTATGACACTGGCAGAAACAGCGAGTATCTTTGCAGAAACGGTTGTAATGCACGATGCGATAGGAAGGTCCCAGGGTTTTGAAAAAGTAAAGCTCATCGAAAGTAGCCTTTCAGATTCAGCCCAGGTCCTCGTCGATATTTTAAGTCGTTTTTATTTTGAACGTTCAGTTTTTGAACATAAAAAAGAAGGAGAGCTCTCTGCACAAGATTTTTCTCGGCTTATGAAAGAAGCACAAGAAAAAACCTATGGAGAAGGCTTAACAGACAAAAAACACGACCTCATGTGGGCTGTTAAGGGACATTATTATGGACCTGATCTTGATTTTTACAATTTCCCCTATGCCTTCGGTCTTCTCTTTGCACGCTCCTTATTTGCGGTACACAAAGAAAATACAGCAAAGGGAGATAGCAGTTTCCCTACAACCTATATTGAACTTCTAAAAAATACTGGACGCTTTTCTTGCGAAGAAGTATGTGCGCAAGCAGGTTTTGACATTCAAACAAAGACATTTTGGAAAAAAGGCATCGACTCCTTTACAGAAGAACTTGCAGAAATGAAAGCCTATGCTCAAAGCATTAAATAACGAAGAAAATATAGAACGGAGCTTTTATAAAACAGAAATCCTCCTTGGACCAGGAACTGTTCAAAAATTGAACACTAAAACAATTGCTGTTTTTGGTCTCGGTGGCGTTGGCTCTTTCGTCGTCGAAGCCCTTGCTCGATCTGGCATCGGAAGTTTTATCCTCATCGACAATGATGTTATTTCTCCTTCAAACCTCAATCGACAAATTTATGCCCTGCATTCTACCATCGGCCAAGCAAAGGTAGACCTTGCAAAAGAGCGCATTCTCGACATAAATCCCCATGCAAGGGTATCAACTCATAAGCTTTTTTACCTCCCGAAAGAAAAACACGAAAGCTATCAAAACTCAATCGATGGAGAAGAAAAAAACCTCGTCAAAAGCCCCCTATCGTCCCTAGAAGCGCAAGAAAAGCTTGAGGGCGAACTTTCCCATTGCGATTATATTATTGATGCAGTAGACACGATTAGTGCAAAAATCTTGATTATAGAACGGGCGCGAGAACTCAGCATTCCACATATTTCTTCGATGGGAACGGGAAACAAAGTCGACCCAAGCCAATTTAAAATAGCCGATATTTACAAAACCGCTATTTGCCCCCTCGCTCGCATTATGAGACGAGAGCTTAAAAAAAGAAAAATAGATTCATGCAAGGTTTTGTATTCGACCGAAAAACCACTCATTGTATCACAAGAACCTGCAAGTATTGCCTTTGTTCCATCGATAGCAGGCTTATTGATTGCACGTGAAGTAATTTTAGATTTATTAAAACAATAAGGATATTTCGTAAAAAAACTTTTTAAAGAATAAAAACATAGCAAGCTATACAAATCCTCAACATAAGCAAAACCAATTTCTAATTTTTTAACAAAAAAAAAGCTACTCGAGAGAATCTCAAGTAGCTTTTACTGATCTAACTTAGATTAGAACCAGAATCTAAATCCAATGTTCCCTGCAACTCCCCAATCAGGAAAAGAAAATCCACTCGTTCCAAATCGTGCCCCAATTGAAGGAACAATTTGAATATAGGGTTCAAATTGTTTTTTAAATAAAAAGGCATTTATACCAATTGGTGCTCGTCCACCAAAGGCTACATCAAAAGAACTGTTTTGAGTGAATCCCATTCCAACATAAATACCCCAGCCAAAATAAAAATTAATAGGCGAAGCTATTGCTTGATTAATAACCCATTGATCTGCAGAAATTCCAACCCCACCTGCATAGTCTGTAAAATATCCATCTACTGCAAACACCCAGGGGGAAGAATTTAACTTAAATGTTACTGCAAAATTTGGATTAAAACCGCCATGCCCAAAGGTTGGGCCTGCTTGAATTCCCAATCCTGTTGCAAAAACTGATGCTGTAGTAAGCACAAATAAAAACATGATTAGTACTGTGATTTTTTTCATACGATTCTCCTTAAAAAAAATAATTTGAACTCTTTGAATATACCTCATAATTTCATTTTAATCTATTGCTTTTTTATTAAATGTTATCTAGTCACCATTTTTTATTTTAATTGTTTCACGTGGAACAACTCGCAGCAAGGACGCTGCGTTTTCAAGACGCTTATGGGAGACAGAAATCGAAAGCAAAACACAAACGATTTCTGTAAAACAGATTTTGGCATGGACGCCAAAATGT
>ERZ795030.2045-NODE-2045-length-25312-cov-4.600665_pt1 | contig 25312 bp, 20 predicted proteins | sample MGYA00375122_ERZ795030 | MGnify/ENA primary metagenome ERZ795030 (study PRJEB30165, sample SAMN05720146) | activated sludge metagenome | isolation source: anaerobic digester from wastewater treatment plant | place: Japan | collected 2015-04-20 ... | reverse complement strand
TGGGCGCATTCCGGACCACCAAAATCAACCCGGGTCTCGTTCCAGTCCACCAGGACGCGCTGCCGCTCCGCCGGTGACAGGATGCCGAGGTCGCCCAGATGCCGGTCAGGATCCGCGGCAATCGCATTGCAGATCACTGCCAGATGCTCAAGGATGCGTCCGATTGCGTCCGGGTCGAAGCGTGTCCTGTCGAAAGTCGCGCGCAGCAGCAGTTCTTTGCCCGGCCCGGCAAGGATTGCCAGGGGGTAATTGGTACGTTCCTTTGGGGAGCGGGTGCGCTTGAACTTGCTGCCACTCTGACCACGCCCCGCCTGGCTGGGATCCTTGCCCCCCGGATAGTTCTCGAACACAACCAGGCTTTCGAACATCGGCAGGCTGCGTTTGATTTCGCTCCAGCCTTGCACCTGGACCAGCGGGCTGTATTCGTACTGGCGCATCTCTGACTGCTGGGCATGGATTCCCTTGAGCCAGGGAATAAGCGCCGCGTCCTGCGGCACCCGCACCCGCACCGGCAAGGTATTGATGAACAACCCCACCATGTGTTCGATTCCATCGAGCTCCGGAGTTCGCCCGGAAACCAAGGTGCCAAAGCAGACATCGTCAAGGTCACAGTACTGACTCAGGAGCAAAGCCCAGGCACCTTGCACCAATGTGTTAAGGGTGATTTGCTGGCGCCGCACCAATCCATTCAGGGCAGTGGTGACGGTTTCGGAGAGCTGGACGTGGCGCTGTTCAAAGCGGTCCCCGCGAAGGTGCCGCGGCTCCCCGCTGCGATCCTCTGGCAGTGGGGTTGGCGCGGATAGGCCCTTGAGGCAATCGCGCCAGAAGGCTTCGGCTTTCTCCATGTCCTGCCGCCCCAACCAGGCGATGTAGTCAGCGAATGGCCGCGGCTTGGGCAGGTTCAGGTCGCCGCCGCGGCGGAAGGCTTCATAGAAGCCGAACAACTCCTTGAACAGCAAGGGGCCAGACCAGCCATCAAGCAGGATGTGATGGTGACTCCAGACGTAGTGGTGGGCGTTGTCGGCGATCTGGATCAGGGTAATGCGCTGCACCGGGGCCTGGTCGAGGGGCAGACCGCGCTGGCGGTCCTCGCGCAGGAACTCGGTCAGGTGCGCCTCCTGTTCTGCAGGCGGAAAGGCCCGCCAGTCCAGGCGCTCCACCTTCATGACCAGATTGCGATGGACAACCTGGACGGGTTTCTCTCGCCCCTCCCAATGAAAGGATGTACGAAGGATCGGGTGGCGGTCAACCAGGCGCTGCCAGGCGCGCTCGAACGCGGGGATAGCCAACCCGGTCATGGTGAACGCGGCCTGCTGGAAGTACATGCCCGCGTCTGGCTCGCGCAGTACGTGGAACAACATCCCCTCTTGTAGCGGTGAGAGTGCGTAGATGTCTTCGACATCCTCTCCATGTCCGTTCGCCAGGAGCAGATCCATCATTAATATTTCCTATTTTCTATTCCGCCACGAAGTCAATGAAAATACCGATCAGCGGATGTTGGCAGGCATTATCGCCGGACTGGCAATCGATACTGAAACCCCGGCAGCCTGTCGGACTCACATACCATTTCAAAACCACAACCAGGGTTTTCACAAAGATGAATTTTGGCGGACATTGCTTGATTTGCAGGCAAATTGCCTGATTTTCATAGCATCAAATTCATAGGAATCAATTACTTAAAGGGCAGATAGCCTCCTGTCAGCCCATCGGACTTATCAAGCGTTTAAAAACAACAGCTTGCATTTTCAAGCGGATGAATCTTTGCAGATATTCCGCACTATTTAAGCAAACTACCTGACTTTCATGGCTTGGGAGCTATATGAATCAACCACTTAAAAGTCCGACCGTCTCCTGGCCTGGTCCAACCAGGTGTGCGCCTGAATGGCTAGCGAATTTCCACCCAGAAGTGGACTCATGGCGGAATGGCGTTGTTCAATGCATCAATGGCCTGTGGCGGTTCAGGTTTGCGACTGGTGCGCCCACCCTCCGAACTTCTCAGGCCCCTTGCATCCGACATTGGCGGCTACAGGAATTTTGACTGCACCAGCGCCGACTGCAGGTCATCTTGGTTTGCTTGCGGTGATCTCTGCTGCGCCCGGGCAGGCCAGATCTGTCCATTTATTTGCGCTTTGGTCACTGGCATTGGCAGGGACCAAGCAAGTCGGCCTGCCACCAGTTGGCCCCGGCGACCAGGCAGCGTCAAGCCAGTGCCATGAATTCGAACGCTTTGCCCGGCCGGGACCAGTCGGCAGGAATCTGCTTTTGGAAGTGGTGCAATGGCTTGCCGCAAGCAAGCGCAAGAAAAGACAAAACAAACAAAGCGCTGGTCGAGAAAAATGGTCGCTACCAGTCTTCCTTGACGGCCAGTACCGCGTCTTTGCCGGCTGCCTTGCGCGCTGCCAGCCAGGCCGTGACGGTGCCGGCCAGCACCACTGCCAGACACAGCAGCAGCAGGCGTGGCCAGGGCAGCAGCAGGTCCATGGTCCAGTGAAAACTCTGCGGGTTCACCACATGCACCAGCACCACGGACACCAGCAGCCCCAGGCCCAGCCCGGCCAGCGCACCGAGCAGGGTCCAGGCGGCACCTTCCAGGGCCACCAGCGTCAGAATCTGCCGACGTGTCAGTCCCAGATGCGCCAGCAGACCAAATTCCTTGCGGCGTGACAGCACCTGTGCGCTGAAACTCGCCGCCACACCAAACAAGCCAATGCCAATCGCCACCGCCTGCAGCCAATAGGTGACGGCAAAACTGCGGTCAAAGACCTTGAGCGAGATGGCCCGAATCTGCGCGGCGGTGCCAAATTCGAGCAAGCCACCGGTGCCATCGCCACGGGTCGGGGTGGCTGCGGCGGGGTCAGCCAGCACCAGCAGGGCTTGGGCAATGCGCGTGGCATCGGCCGGGTGGTTGAGCCACAGCGCCAGGTCATTGGCACGCAAGTCGCCGGTCAGGTCGATGAAGGCGCGCCGGTCAATCGCGATGGCACCGCTCTGGCGGGCATAGTCACGCCACACGCCAGCTACAAAAAACGTAGCTGGTGGCGCTTTGTTTATAAGGGCCAGAGGTCTAAAAGCCTTGGAAAAAAGCGGAAAGGACTGGCCTGGCCTGGCGCCATGCAGATCAACCACCGCCTCGCTGACGTAAATTCCGGTCTGCCCCGCTGGCACCGGCAGCGGTGTGTCGATCAATGGCAGGCTGCGCGCCGGGTCGCCTAGCTCGCGTGCGATCAGGGCCACCGCAGGCAGGCTGCTTTGCAGCATGACGGGTTGCTGGCGCATTGCCTGCAGTTTGTTGACCCCGGGAACTTGCGCTGCGGCGGCGACAAATTCAGGGCTGAAGAAGACCGTATCGCTGGCCCCGAGGTTGCCGGCGCTGCGCACATACAGGTCGGCTGGCAGCACCCGGTCGAGCCACTGCGTGACCGATTCGCGAAAACTCGCCACCATCACCGTCAGTGCAACTGCCAGGCTCAGCGATGCCACGATGCCGCTGACGGCTACCGCCGCCGTGTCACGCTGGCGGCGCGAGCGCTCCACCGCCAGCAGCGGCAGGGTTTGGCGTGCCAGCAGCGGGGCCAAATACCCGAGCAGCAGGCCAATCAGCCAGGGCAGGGCAGTGATGCCACCGAGCAGCAGCAAGCCGACCGACAGATAAGCCGCCAAAGGTATGCCAAAAACGGCTGGAGCGCTTGTCAGCATTGCGCCAACAGCTATCAAAACAAGACTGACCCAGTGTGATTTGGAGCGGCTGGTGGTGCTGCCCAGGCCCTTGAGCGTTTGCGCTGGTGGCAGTTGCCCGGCGGTGCGGGCTGGCCACCAGCCACCGGCCAGCGCAGCGGCCACGCCCAAACTGCCGTAAACCGCGGCAGCCGCAGCGCTGAACTGCAAGGTCGGCGCTGCCCCGCCAAAAAAGCCGCCACCCAGATCGCCCCCCAGCAACCGCAGTGCCAGTGCCGCTAGTCCCGAGCCCAGCGCCAGCCCGGCGGCGCTGCCAACCAGCCCCAGCGCCAGCGATTCCCACATCACCAGTGCCAGCCGGGCCCGCCCAGACAGCCCCAGCACGCCCAGCAGGGCAAACTGCTGCGCCCGCTTGGCGACACTCAACGACAACACTGAAAACACCAGAAACGCCCCGGTAAACAGGGCAATCAGCGCCAGCACTGTCAGGTTGACCCGGTAAGCGCGCGACAGGTTGCTGATCTGCGACCGGGCATCTTCCGCTGCAGCCACGGTCACATCGCCTGGCCAGTCAGGCCGGGTTTGCAGCGCTTTGGCAAACGCATCGCGATCTGTGCCCGGCTGCAGCCGCAGGTCGATGCGGCTGAGCTGCCCCTGTTTGCCAAACAGCTCTTGCGCCGCGCCAATGTCCATCACCGCCAATGCGCTGCCGCCAGCGCGCACGCTGCCTGCCACGTTGACCGTCAGCCAGCCCATGCCGCTTTGCAACTGCAGGCCAGGTGCTGCAAACGGCAAGTCAGACGCGTTGGCTGGCAAGCTGCCAGATGCTTTGCCAGCAGGTGTGGCTGGCATGGTTTGCTGCGTTGTGAAAGCTGGGTTGGGTGAAACCGCCGGTCTTGCCGGGGCCGCTTTGACTGGCACACTGGCCGGGCTGGGGATCACAGTGCCGGGCGGGCTGTTGACCAGCAGTCGCCGTGCCACGGCGTTCAAGAATACCTGCCCTGGCGCAAACAGCACCCAGCGCCCGGCACGCGCTGGACCGGTGGGTTGGTTGCCGGGCACCTGGTCGGTTGCCTCAAGCGTGGCTTGGCCAGGCTCGGGCAAGGGCATCAAATCCGGCGACACGCCGAGCACCGTCAGCGCGTCGATACCGATCACCCGCAAGCTGCGCTTGCCCTGCGCGGTGGCCATGTAGCTGCCGACTTCCAGCACCGGAGAGGCCAGCATCACGCCGGGCATTTGTGCCACCCGCTGGTACAGCGCTTCATCAAAATGCCCCTGCACCGCCCGCAGTTCCAGGTCACTCTGACCCGCCACCGAGCGCGTCGCCTGGGCAAACTCATCGAGCGCCGAAGCGTTGATCAAATGCACTGAAAAGGCCAGTGCCACCCCCAGCATGACGGCCAGCACTGCCGCCGCATTGCGCCACGGGTGCTGACGCAACTCCTGCCAGGAAAAGGTCTTCAGCAGTTCGAGCATGGTTTGTTCTGGTCGCTTTTACGCGCCTTGGTGGCGGCTTGCAACGTCCACCAGAGGCGCCTGGGTCAGGCACGGGCGAAACGCAAGGCAAGGCGAGATGACAACGACATGGGTGAATTGGATATGGAATTGGGGCCTGCAATGTTGAACAGATGCGCCCGGGCCTGGCACGCGCGGTTTGAGTCGGTAAGGGACCTGGTAGTGGGCCTGACCCGGGCGCTTGACAGAAATCGCGTCTTTTCCGTCCTGGCGTTGTTGACCTTCCTGGCACAAGCTGCGACTGTGTCGTCTGCCCTGGCCTAGCCAGAATGGAAAACCCATCGGCTTCATTTTGTAACCATTGTGTTGAAACAAACCGGCAGGTTGATGCAAACAGGGCAGAGCCTGGCGATGCTCAGGTTTCTGACGGCGACACACCGTTGCCGCTATCCCATTGCACCCGGTTGCGACCACTGCGTTTGGCATCGTAGAGGCAGTGGTCAGCACAGCCAAACAGTTCTGTATCAACCTCATTGTGCCTGGGCAGCCAACTGGCACCACCCAGGCTGACCGTCACCCAGGGACTGGTGGCCGATTCTGGAAACGCAATGGCCAGCGCTTGAACTGCAGCCCGAATCGCTTCAGCGACCTGTTGGGCGAACCCGGCATCAATTTCCGGCAACACCACCACGAATTCTTCGCCGCCATAGCGGGCGACAAAATCGGCAGGCCGCTTCAGTGCTGACTGGATCGCCTTGGCCACGCGCTTGAGCACCAGGTCACCCGCTGCGTGACCATAGGTGTCGTTGAAAATCTTGAAATGGTCCACATCGACAATGATCAGCGACAGCGGCCTGCTGTTGCGCAGGCAGCGACGCCATTCAAGTTTATAGACCTCGGTATAACGCCGTCGGTTGGGTATTTCAGTCAGGCTGTCGATCATCGCCAGTTGTTCCAGCAAGCGGCGCTGGTGTACCGACTGCAAGTGGTTGCGCACCCGCACCCGCACGATGGGCGGGTGAAAAGGCTTGGTGATGTAGTCAACGGCACCTAGCTCCAGGCCACGCTCTTCGTCCAGTGTGGAGTCCAGCGCTGACACAAAAATCACCGGAATATGCCGCGTGCCGTCCCCGGCCTTGAGCGCCCGGATCACCGCCAGCCCATCCATTTCGGGCATCAGCACATCGAGCAAAATCAGGTCTGGTGAGCGCTCGCGCGCTTTTTCGAGCGCCTGTACGCCGTTTTTGGCCAGAATGATCTGGTAGTCATCTTGCAGCAGTTCGGTCAGCAGCGTTCGATTGTGCTTTTCATCGTCAACAATCAATAATGTAAAACTTGGGTTCATGGTCGTAAAGTTGACAAAGTTGCCTGCAAGCGCGCCAGCACGATCAGTGCCTCCTGGTATTCGACATCGTCGATCAGGTCACGCAGCAAAATGACATCATTTTGCTGACGCGGGTCGTTCAGGCAGATTTTGAGCTCGTCGCAAAGGCGCCCGGCCGCTGCATCGTCGCTTCGCAGCAAAGTTTTCAAACGTTCGATCAGACCCAGTTGTACATCAAATGAAGCGGCGCTCGCCGGACCAGCCCCGTTGTCAGAAAGATGCTGGACATCGGGCAGCGCTGACAGACTTTGCAGCACCCGCCGCAGGGCCAGCACAAACACCGGAAATTCTGCATCAGCGCGCAGCTTCTGTTCATAGCGTTGCTCCAGCGCTTTGGCGCATTGCGACAGTTCCACCGCTCCGATGGTGGCTGCGGCTGATTTCATCGAGTGCGCCAGGCGCAGTGCCACGCCAAAGTCGCCTTGCGCCAGGGCGCTGTCGATGTCGTCGGCAGTGCTGCCAAATTCGCGCTGAAAGCCAGCCAGCATCTGCCGGTACAGGGCGGGCCGGTGCATGTGGTTGATCAGGCCACGCCCGGTGTCGATGCCGTCGAGTGGTGGCAGCGCTGGTTCATATCCGCCATCTGGTACCCCGGCGCCAGTCGGTGTGGCACCGTCGGGGCCCGCTTTGCGCGGCGTGATCCAGCGCAGCAGCGCGGTAAACAGCGCGTCTGAGTCGATTGGCTTGGTCAGGTGATCGTTCATGCCCGCTGCCAGGCTGCGGTCCCGGTCGGTGCTCATGGCATGCGCTGTCATGGCCACAATCGGCAGGCAATCGTGCGCCGGGTTGCTGCGGATGGCGCGGGTGGCGGCCAGGCCATCGAGTACCGGCATCTGAATGTCCATCAACACCAGGTCGTAGTCGTTCTGGTTGACTTTTGCCACCGCCTCTTCGCCATTGACGGCAATCTCGGCCTTGATGCCGGCTTGCTGAAGGAATGCCAGCGCCACCGAACGGTTGATTTCGACATCGTCCACCAGCAGCACACGGGCCTGCCGGATGCCGCTGAAATCGTACTGGCGCTCGCGCTCGAGGTCTCGGTTTTGCTGGTGCGCCCGGGCCAGCGGGGCTCCCATCAAGACTTCCAGCATGGCATCGTGCAGCAAAGATTCGCTGACCGGCTTGGACAATACCCGGTTCAACCCGACTGCCGCGAGCTTGTCCATGATCTTGTCATAACTGCCAGCCGTGATCATCAACAGCGCTGGCGCACCGCCCAGTGCCGCCGCGTTGTCCTGCATGCGCTGGGCGGTTTGCAGGCCGTCCAGGTCGGGCATCAGCCAGTCCAGCAACACCAGTGCGAACGGGTCACCGGCGGTTGCCGCAGCGCTGAGCATGTCCAGCCCCTGTTGGCCGCCAGACGCGGCCTCGGCCCGCATGCCATAGTGCTGCAGCATCTGGCACAGCGCCAGGCGGGCGTTGTGGTTGTCGTCGATGACCAGTACATGCTTGCCCGCCAGATGATGGGAATGCACCGCTGTCGGCAACTGGTTGTCAGTCACCGTGAAGCAGGCTGTGCAATGAAAGCGGCTTCCCCGGCCGACCATGCTTTCAACGCCAATGTGCCCACCCATCAGCTCGGTGAGCTGCTTGCAGATGGCCAGCCCCAGACCGCTGCCACCAAAACGCCTGCTGATGCTGCCATCAACCTGGGTAAAGGGACAAAACAGATCAGCCAGCCGTTCGTGCGGAATGCCTATCCCGGTATCGCTGACGGAAAACGCCAGCTCGACCTGTTCGCCAGGCCGAGCGGGCGCTGAACGTTCATCGGCACGTTTGACCCGCACCACGACATCGCCTGCCTGCGTGAACTTGACGGCGTTGTTGACCAGATTGGTCAGCACCTGACCCAGCCGCATCGGGTCACCGAGCAGGTGGCGGGGTACGGCTTCATCAATCAGCATCAGCAGCTCCAGCCCCTTTTCCTGTGCTTTCACGGCCATCAGGTTCGACAGGTTGTGCATCACCTGGTTCAAATTGAACGGGATTGACTCCAGCGTGAGTTTGCCGGCCTCGATGCGGGAGTAGTCCAGCACGTCGTTGATGACCCCCAGCAGGGCATCGGACGAGGTCAGCACTTTTTCCTGGTAGTCGCGCTGCTGGGCATCCAGCCGTGTCTTCAGCAGCAGCCGCCCCAGGCCGATGATGGCGTTCATCGGGGTGCGGATCTCATGGCTCATGCGTGCCAGAAAATCAGATTTGGCCTGGTTGGCCTGATTGGCTTCGTCGGTTGCCAGGGTGAGCTGGTGGGTGCGTTGCGCCACCAGTTGTTCCAGGTTTTGCTGGGATTCCTGCAGTTCTAGGTCGCGCCCCTGCAGCGTGTCGATCATGGCGTTGAAGCCCTTGCCCAGCAGCGCCACTTCGTCGTCGCCCTGCCGATGAAAGCGCGTCGGCAGGGTGGCATCGGTTGACACAGCGGTCATCAACTGGCTGAGTTCCTCCAAGGGGGATGCCAGACGGCGCACCAGACGGACCGACAGCCAGAGCGACATCCCGAGCGCGGCCAGCAGGATGAGCCCGCTCTCAAGTGCCGTTTGCAGCAGCGCTGCTTTCATTTCTTTGAGCGAGGCGCTCAGTTCAACCACGGCCGGGCTGCTGGCATCACCCGGTACGGCGGCCCAGACCGTCATCACGTCGTCGGCAACCTGTGAGTTGGCCAGGGCCGGGGGCATCACCAACAGCAGCGGGTCTGGCTGGCTGCTTTGATATTGCGCAAAAACCTGGCCATTTTGGTCCATCAGCCGGGCCCGCAAAATCGACGGGTTGCTCTTGAAGGCAGCAAGCAGCCGTGTCGCCTCGACACGGTCTTCAAAAGCCACCGCAGCCTGGCTGCTAATGGCCACCAGGCGCGCCTGCGTCGCCAGTGATGATGCCCAGTCGTTGTGAATCAGCCGTTGCTGCTGCAGCACCAACAGCGCAAACACCAGCAACACAGCCAGCAGCAGCGACGCGCAGGACAGCAGCACCAGTTTGCCGCGAACGCTGTGCGGGTGCAGCCACTGCGCCAGGGTGCGCTGGCTCATGGCTCCACCACCCTGGCCAGCCGCAATAACTGGGCATTGAAGGCGATGTCTTGCAGGCGTGCAGCCTTGCGATTGATCAGGATGTTGACTGGCGCGCCGCCACCAGCCGGGGTCAGTTCACCCATGCCACCGGCCCTGGCAAACCCGGCAATGTCCGACACCGTCACCATTGGCTGGGTGGTCAGGTGTCGCAGCACGGCAGCAAGCCCGCTGGCCCCGCTCTGTGAGACAAAGACAAGGCCGCAGCGGCTGGTTTGTGCTGCAGCACCGAGCTTGCTCAATGTCACCCCCCGCCCGTCAATCGGCACCAGCGTCTCAAAGGCGGCGTTGAAAACATTGCTGCCCGGCAGGCAAAACGAAAAAGGCCGGTCAGGCGCCCCGTTGGGGCGATAGACAAACTGCGGCAATTTGAAAAACAGCGCCGATTTCAGCGCCGATTTCAGCGCCGACTTCAGCGCCGATTCAGATACCGCCACGCCCCGCGACTGCGCTGCCCCCTGGGTTGCCATCATCAGCAAGGCGATCTGGCCAGGCGCCTGTCGTAACGCCGGGTCTCCTGGACCGACCGCGCTAACCCGGCAAGCTGTGCTTGGCCATAGCCACAGCATCAGAGCCCGAAGCCGAGTCATGACAAGGCCTTCAAGGTTGACACGCAAGCGGGGCCATCGAGCTTCTGGGCTGCGGGCACCACCGTGCCACCGAGCGTGGTGGCGCTCTTGCGCTGGAAATCAGCAGGGCAAAGCTGATCAAGCGGGGCTTGATCGGATGGCTGCCAATGGCCACCGACGCTCTGGGCCAGGCCATTTTCACTTTTCATGCCGGTCATGCAGGCAGCCTCCTTGCGACACGCGACACGCGACACGCGACACGCGCCACCGCCGGGTGACGCCCGGTTTGCGCTGGCACCGTCCGGCGGGCTGGTGATGATGTTGACCCCCAGGCCAGCGCATCGGCACCGCAAACTGCCGCCGCCAAGCCGAAAAGTAACTCAACCTGTTTGGCAGGATGCAGTGCAATGTTCTCCGCCACAGGAAGGCTGCCGCCTGCTGGGTTGCCAATGTGCGCGCCGTCCATCAGCAGCTTGTTCGGCCCAACCAAGCCTTGCACGGTGAAATGCCTGCAGGCCGACGACCTGGTGCCGCGCTTGAAATCGAAATCGGGCAAGTCCTGGCGTAAATCGGTCGGGTTGCGGTAGCGATGTTCGCGAACCTGCGCGCGGGTGAAGACCAGAATGCACGACGACATTCGGTCAAGCGTCTCCAGTTGGCGCGACGCGGTGACGACCGGGATATTGATCAGATCCATCAATCACAAGGGCATCAGCCGGTCAAGCCCGGACTAAACCGGGTCAGTGGCGTTGACCACTGGTAAACCGGCCAGACCAGCCAGAAAAATCAGGGAAATGTGGTGTTCGCCAATTCGCATCGCAATGCCCTCTCTGTCGGCCAGGGCATTCAAGCGACGAATCCAAGGCTTGGTTCGATTTTATCAGATGAGTGGTTCCGCACCTGACCCGGTTGCACCAACATGATGCACCCATTCAGTTTCCCTTTGGCTACCTGGGTTGAACCAGCCGTGCATCAAGCCAGCCGCGCAGGCTGTTGATGAAGGCCAGCGCCTGCACCCTGGGCAGGTCGCCCAGGGTGATCACCGCCTCTTGCACAACGCCTTCACTCAGGCAGCGTGCGCGGCCGACACCGGCCAACAGCCCGCAGTGCAGCGCCGGTGTCAGCCACTGGCCGTCAAGCAGCAGGGCGACGTTGCCACGTGTGCACTCGGTCAATTCGTTTTGCGGGTTGTAGAGCAAGGTGTCAAAGATGCCGGCTCCGGTCGGGGCAAAGGCCTCGTAGTGCGCCCGATGGGTCGTTTTAAAGCGTGTGAATTCGCTCTGTGATGCTTCAAAAGGTATAGCTGCCAGCGCAATGGATACGGGCTCTGGGGTGCTTTTATGTATAAAAATACGAACGGTTGGCTGGCCCTTGGGATCTAATTGCAGGCGCACCCGCCAGACCTTTGGCTGATGCTGCGCCAGCGCCTTAGCCCGCTGACCCATGGCAGCAGTCAAGCGCCGGGTGTGGCCATGCCGGTCGCCTTGCACAGCCTCGCTGCTGCTTGCGACCCTGGTCAGGGTCTGGCGGATGCGCAGTTCGTCAAAGGGATAGCCAAAATGCGCAGCAGCCCCTTGCAGGCGTGCCAGGTGTGCTTCCAAATTGTGAAACTTGCGGCCTTCGAGCCGCAGCGTTTCCAGCAGGCCGAAGGCGGCGCTGGCACGCTCCAGAAAGCCGCGTTTGTGCTGCCACTCGCGCCATTCGTCATCGGCAGTGGCATCAAAGGTGATGCCACTGCCGATGCCGCAGGTGGCCGTTTCACCGTGCAAGCAAACGGTGCGGATAGCCACGCTGAAGGTGGCGTGGCCACCTGGCCGCACGACACCGATGGCCCCGCAATAGATGCCGCGCGGCTGCGGCTCCAGCGCACGGATCATCTGCATCGCCCGCACCTTGGGCGCGCCGGTGACCGAGCCGCAGGGGAAAAGTGCCGTGAACACGTCTGCCAGCGTGGTGCCGGGACGCGTGGCAGCCGTCACGTCTGACACCATCTGGTGCACGGTTGGCAGGCTTTGCACACGAAACAGCGCAGGCACCTTGACCGAATGGGGCAGGGCGATGCGTGACAGGTCGTTGCGCAGCAAGTCAACAATCATCACGTTTTCAGCGCGCTCCTTGGGCGACGTGGTCAGGCCTGCGGCCAGCGCAGCATCGGCAGATGCAGTGGCACCACGCGGTGCCGTGCCCTTCATCGGCCGCGTCAGTATCTGGCCATCCTGCCAGTCAAAAAACAGCTCCGGCGAGACCGACAAGACCTGCTCAGAACCGGTGTCGATCAGGGCCGCGTAGCCGCCGGGCTGGGCGCGTTGCAAGCGCTCGAACAGGCCAGCGGCACTGTCGGCAAACCTGGCCTTCAGCGGTGCGGTGTAGTTGACCTGGTAGCACTCACCGGCCGCAATAGCCTGGGCAATCGAAGCCATCTGCGCGTCAAATTCGGGGCGACTCAGGGCGCATTGCCAGTCAATCGGTGTTTCATCAGCCGTCTTTGGTGCCTGATCAGCAGGATCAGCAGGATCAACGCACTCTGACTCAGGCCAGGGCAGGGCTTGCTCGAATACGCCAAACCAGGCCAGCGGCGCATCAACGTTGTGGGTGACATAGGCGCTGTCAAAAGCGCCTGCGGCCTCATAACGCAGGTAGCCGACACACCACCGGCCCTGTTTGGCCAGGGCTTGCACGGCATCAAGCAGCGGCTTGACCTGGTCGGCAGTGTCGGCAATCAAGGTCTGCAGGGGCGAGTCAAAAGCGCAGCGCAGCGCTCCTGCGCCAGGGTTGGTGCCAGCGGCGCTGGCCTGGTCGGTCGGCGCGGCAATGCTGGCGCGGGGGTCGCAAAAATCAAGCCTGATCTGCATGCCCGGTCAAACCTTCGGCGGTCAGCAGCAGCACCCGGTCGGCGCGGGCGGCGGCAGCCTTTGAATGCGTCACCAGCACCATTGCCGCGCCATGGGCACGGGTCTGGCTGACCAGTGCGTCCATCACCCGCTCGGCCGTGCGCGGGTCGAGATTGCCGGTCGGCTCATCGGCCAGCACCAGCATCGGGCGATGTACCAGCGCCCTGGCAATGGCCACCCGCTGCAGTTGCCCGCCACTGAGTTGCTGCGGCAGGCGCTCGCCCAGATCCTGCAAACCCACTGCCTCCAGCATCGCCAGCACCCTGGCGTTGTTGTGCTGATTGAGCAGCATCAGCGGCAGCGCCACGTTTTGCGCCACGCTCAGGTGCGGCAGCACATGAAAAGCCTGGAACACAAAGCCGGTCTTTTCGCGCCGCAAGCGCGCCAGTTGGTCATCGCTTTGGCGGCTCAGGTCCTGGCCATCGAGCAGCACCGAGCCGTGGTTCAAGGTGTCAAGGCCCGCCATGCAGTTGAGCAGGGTTGACTTGCCGACACCAGATTCGCCCATGATGGCGACAAATTCACCCGCAGCCACGCGCAGCGAGACGTGCTTGAACACCGGCACCTCGCCGTAACGCTTGCCCAAGTGGCTGATCACCAGGCTCATGCCGGGTTACAGATGAAGGCACGGGCAAGCGTCAGTACCTGTGCCACGGCATCAGGCGCGTCACAGGCCACCACCTGGCGCTGGCGGTTGGCACGCAGCCAGGTGATCTGACGCTTGGCGAGCTGGCGGGTGGCAAAAATGCCCTTGTCGCGCAGATCTTTCAGGGGCCACAGGCCGTCAAGCGCCTCCCAGGCCTGGCGATAGCCGACGCAGCGCATGGCAGGCAAGTTGGGGTGCAGGTCGCCGCGTGATCGCAGGGCCAGCATCTCGTCAATGAAACCATCGCGCAGCATGGCATCAAAACGCTGGGCGATGCGCTGGTGCAGCCAGGCGCGGTCGCTTGGTTCAAGCGAGATCAGCAGGCTGGGATGCCTCATATTTTCATGATCATTTTGGCCTGTAGCACCCGTGCTTATTGCGCTACAAGCTACGTTTTTAATAGTATGAAAACTTGCCATCGGCAGACCGGTGATGCGGTACACCTCCAGCGCACGGGCAATCCGCTGGGCGTCAGCCGGGGCTAGCCGGGCTGCCGTTACCGGGTCCACCAGCGCCAGTTCGGCGTGCAGTGCGGGCCAGCCTTTTTGGGCGGCTTCTTGTTCCAAGGCCTGGCGAATGGCGGGGTCTGCGCGCGGCAGGTCGTCCAGGCCGTCCTGCAGCGCCTTGAAGTACAGCATGGTGCCGCCAACCAGCAGCGGCAGCTTGCCGCGCTCCGTGATGTCGTGCATCAGTGCGCTGGCATCAGCGACAAACTCAGCGGCGCTGTAGGCATGCAGCGGGTCGCGGATATTGATCAGGTGGTGTGGCACAGCCGCCAGTTCGGCTGCATCAGGTTTGGCTGTGCCAATGTCCATGCCACGGTAGACCAGTGCCGAGTCAACGCTGATGATCTCAACCCGATGCTGCGCAGCAATGGCCAGCGCCGCCGCCGTCTTGCCGGCTGCAGTGGGACCGGCCAGCGCCAGGTAGCGTGGCAGGCGATGCGCTCTGGCAAGGGGCGTTGGGCAAACCGGCCGGGCCGTCGGCTGGGGTGGTGGGGTGGGCTGGGGCATGAAATGGATGCGGGTCGGGGCACTGATGTTACGCAAATTGGCGAAGACCTTGTGTTTCGGGCGCTTGCCGGTTGATGGCGTCGGTTGCGTGGCCAAAAAAAATGCAGCTTGCGCGGCGCGCGCGGGCCGGATCGGAAAGAGTTTGCCCGGCAAAGGCCCCGCCGCGCTGCCACGACGGCGCGGACATCCGCTCATCTGGGCGGTCGCAGATCAGGCAGTCCGATTGCTGGCGAACCCGATGAGCCGACCTGTCGGTGTTCAGCCGCGCAACGCCTCCAGCGCGTTGGCCAGATTGGCTTCAACCGGCAACGGTTCCGCCCCCATCCGGGCCGCCAGCAATTCGGCGCACAATACCGAAAAACTCAAACCCCTTGAACCCAAGCCGGCACAGATCCACAGACCGGGTTGCCTGCCAGCATCAAGCGGCCCCACCAGCGGCATTCGGTCACTGCTGACACAGCGGGTGCTTTTCCAGGTGTTCAGCGCATTCGATGCAAACATTGGTGCCAACTCGCTGGCCAGAGCGGGCAAGAGTTTCTGCAAGTGCGTCAGATTGCTCGCGTGGTTATCCTGATCAGCACGCTCGGCTCCGCTGTCTGGCTGGTACGACGACCCGGCAAACCAGGCTTGGCCATCCTGAGTCGGAACCTGCGAAATCATGCTGCCCGAGCCGTTGACCGGGCAAGGCGCAAAGTGAGGTGTTGCGCTTGCTGAATCTGCGTGCCGGGCCCAGCTCAGCAGCCCGCGCATGCCCTGGGTGGCTGGCAGATCCTTGAGTCGTTGCGCCAGTTCGAGGCTTTGCGACGCCAGCGCCTGCAGCAGATCCCGCGCACCGCAGGCGTTGGCCAGCACGACTCGCTCTGCCACGCACAAAACGGCCCCGGTTGCATCGAGCAATTGCCAGACACCTGCGTCAAACCGCAGGCTGCTGACCCTGGCGTTGGTTTGAAACGACACACCGGGCTGGCGCAGCCAGGCGCGCACCAGTTCGGCCGGTTTGATCCAGGCCGCTTTGGCGTGCCAAAGGCTGGGCCCCAAAGTTGCAGTGGTGGCACCGGCAGGCATCGCGCTGGCCTGCATGCACCAGGCTTTACCAGCGTCGGGCCATTGGGCGGGCAACTCAGGCGTGCCATCGATTTGTCGCTCCAGCACGCCGCTGGGTGCCCACTGCTGAAAGGCTTGCAGGTGTTGGTCGGCTTGTTGCAACATCATCCGCACACCGGCACGTGACAGTCGCGACAGGCTGCAGTCGTCGCTGGAGACATGTGGCACCACCAGGCCAACCGGCAAACCTGATGCGCCCGCGGCGGCATCTGCGCCCTGATCTAGCACCAACACCTGCCAGCCGCGCCGCGCCAGCGACGCCGCCACGCTGGCACCGGCCAGGCCAGCGCCGATCACCGCGCAGCGTTGAACCGGCAGTGCCTGCGCGATGCCGGGTTGTCGCGCGCTTTTGAGTGTCCAGGACGGGTGAAAAACCGCGGTCAACTGGAATGCGGCAATGCCCGCCTGGTGCGCAGGCCCGCTTGCCAGGTCGAATCCGCATTGCTTCAGGTGGCTGCTCAACGCGGCCAAATCAGTTGGCTGCGCGCCAAGGCACTGCAGCCTGGTGCCGCGCCGGCAACAGCGGGCCAGTGCCTTGATTGACCACAGGGATTGGGCTTCAAGCGCGCCGGGCGGCTTATCGGCAGCAAGTCGCAGCGTCACCCAATCGGCATGAAACTGCTGCTGGCGCAGCAGGTGCATCGCATCACCCGCGCACAGCGTTAGCGTGACTTGGCCATCGGCGAGCAAAAAACGATGAAAGCCGGGAAGAATTCCAAACCATTGCTTTGCCAGGCTTGCTGCCAGCGCTTGCAGATCAGGCTCATCGGCGCAGCGGTCTGTCAGCGATTGTGGCGAAGGCGCAAGCGGGCACAGGGCCACATAGTGCAATAGCCGGGGGCGATCCGGGTCGCGTTGCCAGGCCAGCCAGGTTTCAAAGAAGGCCCGTCCATGGTGGAAATCAGTGTCCAGCACCCGCCAACTGGTGCTACCTTGCCAGAGTTTTGCGGCTGCCTGATCGGCCTGCACAACGCCAGCTTGCGGTGCAGGCAAACCTTTAGCCCTTGGGTGGCACGTAGCCCTGGGCGGCTTCTGCACCGCCACCAAAGAAATGGTTTTCCATTTGCCTTGCCAGGTATTGCCGCGCCCGCGCATCAGCCAGGTTGAGCCGGTTTTCATTGACCAGCATGGTCTGGTGCTTGAGCCATTGACCCCAGGCTTCCTTGCTGACGCTTTGCCAGATGCGTTTGCCAAGTTCACCGGGGTAAGGCGGAAAGTCCAGCCCTTCGGCCTCAACTCCCAGTTTGATGCAATTCACAGTGCGCGCCATGGTTACCCTTTTCGTGTATCGGTCAAAACGTCAACTTTAGCAAGCTTTTGGACAAACGCCACTACTGCGGTAAAATGCGACCCTATGGCAAAAGCAGATACCAAAACCAAAATTGTGGCCGATGGCCTGCGTTACAAATCCAAGGTGTCGGGTTCGCCCTTCACCGCGGCGACTTCGTTTGGCGCGGCCACGATGTCGTGCTTTCTGTGCGGCAAGCACCGCGCGCGCTCTCAAATGGTGTCCAAGAAGATTTTGGGCAAGTCTCAGGCTGTTTGTTCGCCTTCATGCAAGGCGCTTGACGAAGCCAATAAGTAGCGAATGTTGTCCATCTTGTGCTCGTTGCCAGACGGCGCACTCAGACGCGTCTATCTGGCGTTGAGCGCCGTTTGTTTTGGCATGCTGGCGTTTGGCCTGTATCTGCAACACAGCGTTGGCCTGGACCCGTGCCCGATGTGCATTGTGCAGCGATACGCTTTGTTATTTGTAGCTATCATCGCACTGCTGGCGGGCGCTAGCGGCAAGAAAATGCTTCATTTATTGGGTGCCGCGCTGCTTCTGCTGGGGGCCGGGTTTGGTGCCTTTGTCGCTGCGCGCCAGACCTGGCTGCAGTGGTATCCACCCGAAATCGCCACTTGTGGCCGAGACTTCTACGGCATGATCGAAAGTTTTCCGCTCAACCGCGCCATTCCGATGATTTTCCGTGGCAGTGGCGATTGCTCCAAGGTGGATTGGACGTTTCTGGGCGGCTCGCTGGCCAACTGGTCGTTTGTCAGCTTTACCTTGATCGGCGTGCTGGCCTTGCTGATTCTTTGGCGCAACGCCACGCAGCGTGTACGCTGAGCTGAGCTATAGCAGGGCACTGCTGGGGTGTTCGCCCCGCTCATAGACCACATGCGCCCGTCCCACCAGCAAGGTATCAAGCGATCCAATGTTGGACGATGTCTTGTTGGCATAGGGCAATTTGTGCAAGACAAAGCGCATTGCGTTGAGCCGGGCGCGCTTTTTGCAGTCTGACTTGATCACCGTCCAGGGTGCATCAGCCGTGTCGGTCTCGAAAAACATGGCTTCCTTGGCCTTGGTGTAGTCGTCCCATTTGTCCAGCGACGCGAGGTCAATCGGGCTGAGCTTCCATTGTTTGAGCGGATGCAGTTCGCGTTCCTTGAAGCGACGGCGCTGCTCCTTGCGACTCACCGAAAACCAGAACTTGATCAGGTAAACACCGCTTTGCACCAACTGGCGCTCAAACAGCGGTGCCTGATGAATGAACTGCTGGTACTCGGCCTCGCTGCAAAAGCCCATGACTTGCTCCACGCCGGCCCGGTTGTACCAGGAGCGGTCAAACAGCACGATTTCGCCAGCGGTCGGCAAATGCTGGACATATCGCTGGAAATACCATTGGCCGCGCTCCGATTCGGTGGGTTTCTCAAGTGCCACCACGCGCGCGCCGCGCGGGTTCAGGTGTTCCATAAAACGCCGGATGGTGCCACCTTTGCCGGCCGCGTCACGCCCTTCAAAGAGAATCACGACGCGCTGGCCGGTTTCTTTGGCCCAGCTTTGCAACTTGAGCAGTTCTACCTGCAATTTGTATTTGTCAGACTCGTAGCGCTTGCGCGACAACAGGTTCTTGTAAGGATAACCGCCGCTGCGCCAGTCAAGCGACAGTTCTTCGTCAGGCGCCATTGCCTTCCCGTGCGGGTCGAGCTGACCGCCCAGCAGCATCAGACGAATCGCCGCGATGTCATCTGATGAACTGCCAGCCAGCAGGGTTTTCAGTGCATCGGCCTTGTCAGGCGCGTTCGCCAAAATGTCCCTGATGGCGGTTTGCTGGCTACCTTGCGCGGCATCCAGGCTGGCTTGTACGGCGTGCCTGGCAACGCCTGCGGTGGTTTTTGCACCACTGGTGTCGCCCAGAACCGTGCGGCGCACAACGCTCGCAAGCGGTTTTCTGACTGCCACTTTTCTGCTTGCTTTTGGCGGTGCCGCCGCTGTCGTCACAGTTGTCTCGGACACTTCGCTTGTCTGGGTTTGATTTATTTTCGGCTCTGCCATCGAAATCTCTTCAGGTTGGGTTGTTTTTCATGCCAGGCCGTACAGTGCCGGAAATTCCCGCAGGTGTCAAATTCTGACGACCAACTCACGAATTGTACTTTGATTTAGCTATATTTTAAATAGCTGCCAGCGCAATCTTAACAAGGGCTAGAGGCACATTTCTTTCACTTTTTGCATCCGGCCCGCCTGGGGGTTAGGGGGCGGGCCAGCATACCTGACGCATCACAGTGGCAGGGCGTCAAACGACTCGTAAGTTCTTTTCAGCCAGGACTTGACACGCTGGCGCTCCAGCAGGCCTAGTGCATCGACATCCGGGCGACTGTTGACGGCCGCCCAGAAACTCACGTTTTGTCGGTCAATCTTGCGCATGCTGCCCTCATGCAGTTGCGCCAGCGTGATCGTTCTGGCGCCGAAGGCCCGCGCCTTGACCATGGCGGCGGATTCTTCGAGTTGAGAAAAGTCTGAGCCGCGCCCAAGGTTCTTGACGACCAGGTAATTGGGGCCTTCGCCATAGGTGTCGAGCAGGTGATCAAGCAGTTCAACCGAATCGTTGCCGGCATCGGCGATGTGCCAGAAATTCACTGCTATGCCCATGTCGGCCAACAAGGCCAGCAATTCGGAGTCATTGATCCAGCGTGCCAGCGGCGCGGCGGTTTGTGCTGCAAGGTCCACGATGACGCGAGGTTTGATCGCCGCATCCGCCTCACCTTCAAAAACACTCACCACCTGGTCGAGTCCTTCGTAGCTGTCCACTAGCACCGGGCTGGCATAGTCCGCGTAAAAGCGGGTGAACGAGGTGTGTGAACGATCGGTGTCAAAGCCGACAAAGGGCAACTGTTTGTCAATAAAGTACTGGGCCAGCACGCGTGCCACCACAGACTTGCCGACACCACCTTTTTCGCCGCCGATGAAATTGAGGGAACTCATGAAATTATCCTGTTGTGTTAGTTGCAAAAGCGTAATGACCTGACTTGATCTGCAAGCAAGTGTCGTGCTCAAAACCGGCCAACGCGCCGCGAATCAGTTGATTTTTTTGACCAGTACCTGGCTTTTTCGGTCCCAGTTGTACTTGCGCTTGCGCGCCTCGGGCAGCCAATCGGGGTCGGCTTGTTCAAAACCACGTTTGATGAACCAGTGCATGGTGCGCGTGGTCAAGACAAAAATGCTGTCGAGCCCAGCCAGTTTGGCGCGCTGCTCAATGCGTTTCAAGACCCGCTCGCCGTCGCCCTGGCCCTGCACATCGGGTGATACGGTCAATGCAGCCAGTTCCGCCGTGCGCGCATCGGGGTAGGCGTACAGTGCGGCGCAGGCAAAAATCACGCCGTCGTGTTCGATCACTGTGTAGAGGCCGACATCGCGTTCGATTTCGGTGCGGTTGCGCTTGACCAAGGTGCCATCCTTCTCGAACGGTTCAATCAATTTCAGAATGCCGCCGACATCGTCCACACTGGCCTCGCGCAGGCTCTCCAGCTTTTCATCGACCACCATGGTGCCAATGCCGTCATGCACATACACCTCCAGCAGAATCGAGCCATCCACGGCAAACGGAATGATGTGGCTGCGCTCGACACCGCCCTTGCAGGCCTTCACGCAATGCTGCAGGTAACACGCGGTGTCGCCGGGCTTGTCGGCACCGGGTAAATCAGCCAGCAATTTTTCGGCTGCGGCCAGTGGCAGTTCGGTGATGATCGGGTTTTCTTCGCTGACGGCCTGCCTGACATCAGTGGCGATGCCCGGCACTTCGGTGACAAAAATCAGCTTGTCGGCCTGCAACGCCGTCGCAACCGAGGTGGCGACCTCTTCCATCGTCAGGTTGAAGGCTTCGCCAGTCGGTGAAAAACCGAATGGCGAGATCAGCACCAGCGCGCCCATGCTGAGTGAATTGGTGATGCCAGCGGTGTCAATTTTGCGCACCACGCCCGAGTGCAAAAAGTCCACGCCGTCGACAATACCGACCGGTCGAGCGGTCAAGAAATTGCCGGAAATGACCCGCACCGTGGCGCCTGCCATCGGCGTATTGGGCAAGCCCTGGCTGAAAGCGGCCTCAATTTCATAGCGCAACTGGCCAGCGGCCTCCTGCGCGCAGTCCAGCGCGACTTCGTCGGTGACGCGGATGCCCTTGAAATAGCGTGCGGCATGTCCTTTTGCGGTGAGTTGTTCGTTGACTTGTGGCCGAAAACCATGCACCAGCACCAGCCTGACCCCCATGCTCTGAATCAGCGCCAGATCTTGGGCCAGATTGGGCAGCTTGCCCGCTGCAATGGCCTCGCCACACACGCCCAGCACAAAAGTCTGGTTGCGAAACTTGTGAATGTAGGGCGCCACCGAGCGGAACCAGGGCACGAAAGTGAAATTGAAGGGAAGACTCATGGGTGCATTTGTGCAGCAATTGATAACGATGAAAAGTGTAGCTGCAGTGCGACACCGCTTGACTTCGCAATGACTGGCTGGCCAAGCTGGTTGTCAACTTCTGCCACCCCTTGCTGGCATTTGCGCGCGCGGCTAGCGCTGCCACCCCGGCAGTGGCCGGGGCGGGCCGCGTTCCGCAGCGCATCTGCGCTCGGGTGCTGGTAGGCGCTGACGCAAACCTGGCAAGAGTCACCTTGGCCGAGCATGTGTTATTGCATTGGCAAATCGTCCGTGCCCAGGGACCTTGCCGCAGGCTTTGCTAACGCAAGGCATGGCGAGATAACAACGACAGGGATGATTTAGAAATGGCATGAGTTTTTGCCGGAAAATGATCGCATGGTGTGCAATCCAGTTTATAAAGCAGCATTTTCAATTGCTGGCAATCGATTTTGCGATCACGCTAGCAATAAAAAACCCTAAGTAAATCAATCACTTAGGGTTATATACTGGCGGAGCAGGCGGGATTCGAACCCGCGGAGGGTTTTACCCCTCGCACGCTTTCCAGGCGTGTGACTTAAACCGCTCATCCACCGCTCCGTTGGGCGTATTTTAACTGAGCCAGCAGGTGGATTGAGGTGCCACATCAAAAGGCAAAAGAAAAAGGCCACACTGGAGTGGCCTTTCTTGAGTACAAACCAAACCGAATTAGTTCAGTGCTATCTTCTTGCCAGCCTTGTATGTTGAGAGGGTCATGGTCGGGTTTTTCATTTCGCCAGAGGGCTCAAATGCGATTTCTGCAGTAACGCCCTTGAATTTGGTCTCGATCAGCTTGGGTGTATAAACCTTTGGATCGGTTGAGTTGGCGCGCTTCATTGCATCAACCAGCACAAATGTCGCATCATAGGTATAGGGGCTGTAGATCTGGAACTGACCCGGATACTTGCTATCGTATTTGGCTTTCCAGGCCGTGCCACCAGGCATCTTGGCAATGGATGAACCACCCTCAGCGCAGACAACACCGTCAAGGGTTTTTGCACCCGCTGCGATCTTGATCAACTCGTTGGTGCAAATGCCATCACCGCCGAAGTACTTGATGTTGGACATGCCCAGTTGCTCCATCTGACGCAGCATGGCACCAGCTTGCGGGTCCATGCCACCAAAGAATATGGCATCTGGCTTCTTGGATTTGATTTGGGTCAGGATGGCCATAAAGTCGGAGGCCTTGTCATTGGTGAACTGCTGGTCAACAATTTCAATGCCTTTCAGTTTCGCGTCTTTCATGAACACTTCCGCGAGCGGTTGTCCATATCCGGTTCGATCATCAATCACCGCGAACTTTTTGAGTTTCATGACATCAGCCGCATACACGGCCAAGCCACCACCCAAAGCAAGATCGTTTGCAATGATGCGGTAGGTGGTCTTGTAGCCCGGCTTGGTCAAATTGGGGTTGGTAGCTGCCCCGGTAATGTGAGGAATACCGCAATCGTTATAAATCTTGGAGGCCGGGATGGTGGTACCCGAATTCAGGTGACCCACAACGCCTGCCACTTTGGCATCGCACAGCTTTTGTGCAACCGCTGTGCCCTGTTTTGGGTCAGCCGCATCATCTTCTGCAGCAATTTCAAACTTGATCGTCTTGCCGCCGATCACAATTTTTTGCGCGTTCAGGTCTTCGATGGCCATGCGCACGCCGTTTTCGTTATCTTTGCCATAGTGGGCCTGACTACCCGACAGCGGTGCCACGTGACCAATCTTGACGACCATATCTTGCGCGAACGCTACACCAGCCGCAGCAGCGATGGCCGCAGCCACAGTGATTTTCAATTTCATTTGCATAGACAACTCCAAGTTAAAAAAATGTGAATCGGACAATTCAGCACCGCGTACGATACAGCAATTTTTGCGCCATCCTCTAAGGGTAGTCACCAAGAATCGATTTGACTGATTGGGATAATCAGCTATTTTGGCGTTTTGGCCTGTTCGGACTTGCCAACAGCATCAATGACTGCCTGCCTGACGAACATGTCCATTTCATCTTGCAGTCTGCTGCTGACATCTGCCCACTGTTTCGAAATACTGGCACGCATCAGGCGGTCGAACTCATCCTGTAGCCGCCTCTCGAAGATTGGCTGTATTTGGCGCTGCACCAATGAAATCAGGGCCTCGACATCCGGTTTGGCCGCAACTGCCAAACCAGTCAAACTGGCCGGATCGACAACTTCGGTCAGGGTCGGGACAAACCTCGGCAGGTTTTTGGTCGGTGAATTCATACTGTTTTGGAACCGATGTCGTGCATGACCGGTTTGTAACCTGCTTTCGTGTAGTATTTCCAACGCTCACGTGCCAGCCGCAGATCTTCGTCTTCCATTGGGATCACCTCAATCACCTGCCCAAAACCATCAAAACCAGTCGGTACCTGATGACCCAAATTGATCAGGGTCATGGTCTGGTCAGATGCTTTGGGGCTTTCTGCCAGCACGACTGGAGATCGACGTAAAACACGGTCTGGGGCACTATCGTGGCAATGTGGCACAAAATCAGCGCCCGAAAAAGTCCATAAGTCCTGATTCAGCCTGGCCAGCGTTGGCGCATCGGCGGTGACAACCAACCTCGCGCCCTTGGCGACAGCCTTGCGCAGCAACCGGCAAGCGTAGGTGAATTTGTCGGGCACCTGCAAATGAAATGCTACTGTGGTCACGCTTTTTTGGCCGGGCTGTTCATTGCCATTAAATAATCCAGCAACAGCCCTACCGGACGACCGGTGGCACCCTTGGTGGTGCCACCTTTCCAGGCAGTGCCAGCAATGTCCAGGTGAGCCCAAACGTATTTGCCGGTAAACCGTTGCAAGAACTTGGCTGCGGTGATGGCACCACCGGTTCGACCTGCAACGTTGGCAACGTCAGCAAAGTTCGACTTCAGACCTTCTGCGTATTCATCGTCCAAAGGCATTGGCCAGCACAGGTCATTGGATGAGTCTCCGGCAGACAGCAATGCGGCAGACAAGGACTGATCGGTGGTGAAAAAACCACTGCGCACACCACCCAAGGCGATCACACAGGCACCAGTCAAAGTGGCAATGTCGAGCACCACGCGTGGTTTGAATTGCTCTGCAAATGTGAGCGCATCACACAATACCAGTCTGCCTTCCGCGTCGGTATTGAGTACTTCAATGGTTTGTCCGCTCATGCTCGTCACGACATCACCCGGTTTGACTGCACGGCCACTGGGCAGGTTTTCGCAGGCCGGAATCAAGCCAACCACATTGATGTCAGGTTGCAAATCAGCCAGTGCCCGGAACACCCCCAGCACGCTGGCAGCACCACACATGTCAAATTTCATCTCATCCATTTCAGCCGCTGGCTTGATGGAGATGCCGCCACTGTCAAAGCTGATGCCCTTGCCGACCAGCACCACTGGAGGCGATGACTTGCCCGCACCGTTATAGGCCAGTTCAATGAAGCGAAGCGGTTCGTCAGACCCCTGGGCCACTGCCTCAAACGCACCCATGCCGAGTTTGGCCACATCTTTCGGGCCGAGCACCTTGCACTTGATTCGTGGCAACTTGGCCAGCGAGCGCGCCGCCTGAGCCAATTTGGCTGGCGTTGCGTGGTTGGCCGGCCGGTTGCCCCATTCCTTGGCAAACTCGATACCGGTTACTGCCGCTACTGCCATGCCGAAACCCGCACGCAAGCCTTCATCTTCTGGCAGGACAAAGCTGGCTTTCTGAATGGAGCGCCCTTCTGCCTCGGATTTGGTTGTGGTGTAAACATAGCTGGCATCGGCCAGGGTTGTCACGGCTACCCGTACCATTGCGGGGCTTGGACTTTGAGTGAAAAACAGCG
>ERZ795030.2043-NODE-2043-length-25358-cov-4.951231_pt1 | contig 25358 bp, 19 predicted proteins | sample MGYA00375122_ERZ795030 | MGnify/ENA primary metagenome ERZ795030 (study PRJEB30165, sample SAMN05720146) | activated sludge metagenome | isolation source: anaerobic digester from wastewater treatment plant | place: Japan | collected 2015-04-20 ... | reverse complement strand
CATCCACATAGGGAGCGCTGTGCACCCGCCACAAGTCCTCCAGCGACGCCGGCTGCACATCCACAAGCGTCAGCCCCAACGCCGCGCTTTCGACCGCGCCGACGATCGCCGCAAGCCGCGCCGCCCGCTCCGGATGGTCCGGACCGGGATCATGCAGCAACATTTTCTCGCGATACGCAAACCCCGTACGCGCCATGAATTCACCCTCGCTCTGCCGCCCTTACCATATCACAGGCGCAGCGCCGCATGCGCGGATATTGCGCCCAACACAGAGACCGCCGCAGACGTTCCATCTCTCTGGATGTTGACACGTCGCGTATGGCATGCTTTGTCAGATGCGACTGCCGCACACGGGCGCCTTTTCACGTGGGTGCAACGCTCTGCCCAGTGAAAACGCACTCACAGCGGAAATCGCACGTATCCAGAATGATGATCGCCTGAACAAACAAAACTCCACAGGAGGCGCCATGAAAGTAGGCATGCTCACCGCACCGTTCGCCAACGAACCGCTCGAAACCGTCCTGCAGTTCGCGGAACGGGCGGCCATTCCCTGTCTCGAAGTCACCACCCATCCCGGCAGCAAACACATCGACCCCGCTGAACTCACCCCGGCGCGCAGCGAAACCATCAAAAACTGCCTGGCCGATCGCGAACTCGAAATATCCAGCTTGGCCTACTACGAACCGCGTTTCACCGATCCCGCATTCACCCCGGGTTTTCAACGTCACGCCAAAAAATGCATCGACGCCGCCGCAATGCTCGATGTGTCCGTCGTATGCCTGCTCGCCGGATTCCCCGCCCACGGCATGACCAAGATCAACACGATCCGCAAAGTCTTGCCCAAAATCTTCAGCCCCATCCTTCGCCACGCCGCGAAGAAAAACATCAAAATCGCCATCGAAAACTGGTTCGCCACATGCCTGCAAGGCCTCGACACCTTCGAATGCCTGTTCGAGGCCATCCCCGACGAACGCTTCGGCCTGAACTATGACCCCTCCCACCTTTACCACCAACAATGCGACCACCTTGTTCCCGTATCGATGTTCCGCGAACGCATCTTCCACACCCACGCCAAAGACGTCATCGTCGACAAGGCCCGGCGCGCCCGCGTCGGCATTTACGCAGACGGCTGGTGGCGCTACGTCGTCCCGGGTTTCGGCAACATCGCATGGGGCGAATACATCTCGCACCTTCGTCAAAATGGATACAACGGCGTGCTTAGCATCGAACACGAAGACGGCGCCCAAACTCGCGAGGACGGCTTCATGCGCGGAAGAGCGTTTCTCGAACCGTTCTGCTAACCTGATCCGCACAATCGTGAACGTCAGGTAATATGTCCGTACAAGCGTGACGTTTCCCGAGGCCGCGCCGCCGCCAAAAGAAACGCAAACCGGTCAAAGGACTTCCACACAACCGTGGACGCTTCCGAAAGCGACGCCAAAATCCTTGTTCGCGACCTCTGCCTATGCGTCGCGGCCGCGTTTCTGTGCCGTGCGCTATTCGCCATTGCCATGCCGCGCGTCCTCGACAGCGCCGACGCCATCCATTACGTCTCCCTCGCGGAAGACTATGCCAAAGGCCAATGGAAAACCCTTGGCCCGCGCATCCCGCCGCTCTACCCGGCGCTCGGCGCCCTGATGCGCCCCGCCGCGCCCGATATGGAATGGGCGCTGCGATGGGTCTCGCTCGTCGCCTCCTCGCTGCTGCCCATTCCCGTCTACCTGCTCGCCCGCATGCTGCACGGTTCCGCAACCGCGCGCATTGCCGCCTCCATGGTCGCCATATGGCCATGGCTCATCGACTACGGAACCCGCGTCGGCCCCGAAGCACTGGCTTCGCTTCTTTGGTTCACGGCCATTTACGCCTTGGCCCGCGCCTTACTCGACGGAGGGCCATGGACTTTCGCCGCGCCCGTCGCCTTCTTCGCGCTCCATCTTGCGCGCCCCGAAGGAACCTTTCTACTGCTCGCCGCGCCCATCGCGGCAACGTTCCTGTGCGCCCGCAACGGGGAAGGACGCTGGAAACGCCTCCTGCCTTTCCTCGTCATCTCCACCGTGCTGCTGACTATCTACGCGGCCTACCTGAAAACCGTAACCGGCTCCTTCGCCCTCAGCGGACGCGCTCCCGACCTCGGCGGCGCGCTTGCCCACGCACTCCTCAACCGCGGCGAACAAACCGTTCGCGCGTTCAACACCCTCATGGGCAACGTCATCCCCGTCATGCTAGGCCCCTACGTGCTCCTTTTCATCGGAGTGGGCCTGTTCACCCCCTCCCCCCAGCGCAACTTCCGCCTCGAAGGCTTCGTGCTCTTCTTCGCATGCCTGCAATGGGCGCTGGCCACGCTCAGCACCTTCGCCGAACCCCGCTACATGATGAGTTTCCTCATCGTCGCATACATCTGGGGGGCGCGCGGCTTCGCCATCGTGACGCAACGCGCCGCCGCATCGCCGCGGTTTCGCGCCCTTCGCGCTGCGCCCCTGACGATTTACGCCCTCATCATGCTGCACGGAATGGCCTTCACCCTATTGCCGGAACACTTCGGCCATCTTCCCCTCGATCCCCGCGAATACAAAACGGCGGGCCTATGGATGCGTGCAAACCTGGAACCCGGCCTGATCCTCACGCGAAAACCCCAAATCGGCTATTACGCCCACATGCCCACCCAAGGACCCGACGCAAAGGCCTCTTTGACCGACATTCTGCGCGACGCGCGCGCGACGCAGGCGCGTTATATCGTCGTCGACGAACGGTACACCGCGAACATGATTCCCGCGTTGCGCCCCTTGCTCGATCCCGCCCACGCGCCGCCCGGCCTGCGCCTCGTGCGCGCCGACCTTTCGCCATACCCAAACGCCCGCATCGTCATCTACACATGGGAAAGTGAAACCGCGCCATGAGAACGATCGCCGTCCACGTCGGCGGCATCGGCGACTTGCTGCTGACCGCCCCCGCGCTCGCCCGGCTTGCCCTCGAAGGCCCGCTCGAACTCGCAGGACGCGGCGATCGGCTCGACCTGCTCGTCGCGGGAGGCATCGCGACCGCCGCGCACGAACTCGACGCCATCGACTTCGACAGCGTGTTCTCCGCCCCATCCAAACGGCTGCGCGCTTTTTTGGAGCCTTTCCACCGGGCCATCATTTGGATGCGCGACGACGGTTCCATCGCAAACAATCTTCGCGCGTGCGGGCTGAGCGACGTGCGCGCATTCTCAGGCCTTCCCGCCGGAAACGGATCGCGGCATGCGAGCGCCTACTACCTCGAGTGTCTTGGCTTTCCGGCCAGCGACACGCCTTTCCGCCTCCATATTCCCGCCGCACGCACCGAACACGACGTCATCATCCACCCGGGAAGCGGAAGCCCCCTAAAAAATTGGCCAATGGACCGCTTCGCCGAAATCGCGCAAACCCTCGAAGGCTCCGGTCGGCGCGTCGAATGGTGTGCGGGGCCCGCTGAAACAAGCCTGCGCCTACCCGCCCGCGCCCTCACGATGCCGCCCGCGCCGCTTGTCGATCTCGCCCGGCATCTCGCCGCCACGCGCTTGTACATCGGCAACGACAGCGGCATCACGCACCTCGCCGCCTCCGTCGGCTGCATCGTCGTCGCGATCTACGGCCAAACCGACCCCCAAAAATGGGCCCCCCTCGGCCCACGCGTCCATATCGTCCAGGGCGATCCCTGGCCCACGACAACAACCGTCCGCAACGCCGTCACGTCCCTTCGCCCCTCTCCGCGCCGCCGGTGATAAACCACAAAACCAATGCGCCCGCACCCCACGATCAGGCGAGTTCGCCGCGCAAAACGCGTTTCTCGTCGCAAACACGCCAGTCCATGTCGTAAATGCGCGCCACCACGACATCGGACCCGATATCGACGCCAGCAAACGTCGGAAACGCGCCCCGATCGCTTCTCGCCTTCAAATGGCCTGGGTTGACATACAGCGAAAAACCAACGCGCTCGATGCGCGGCACATGCGTATGCCCCGTCAAGATAACCGCCGCCGCAAACGTGGCGGCGCGCAAATCGCGATCCGCATGAGCGCATGCGACGCTCACCCCCTCAATATCTTCGACAATCCGCCGCGGTATCCGAAAGTCATGATATTCCGGGCACCACAGCCCGGGCACCATGCGCATCTCATAGCCCGCCTCCGCAAGCTCAACGGCATCCCGGTAATCGTCGCCCAGATGAAAAAGAAGCCCTGCCCCAAGTTTCCCGCACAAATGAGCCGCCACGGCATGCATCAAAGGACGATTCCCATGCGTATCGCTCATCACGCCGATGACCATTCGAACCACTTCCCCCAGACAACGCTTCGCGAAAAGCCGACTGCAGCATTGCGCGAAGCAATCATGTATTCCGCTATTCCGCCGGCGCCGGAACCGAGGCCGGAACCAAGGTCACGGGCGCGATCTTCTCCAGAGACGCCGCAATCGACGCCGCATCGCCGACAACCACAATCGTCATCCGGTCAAGATCGATAACCTTCTCGGCAACCCGCTGCACATCAGAAGCATCAGAAGTCCCATAGGCGCGAATGGCCTGAACCAAATAATCGCGGGGCAATCCATAACTGTCTATCACCCACTGATACTGGATAGCATCCTGGGGCGTTTCGAGCTGCCCCGGAAAACTGCCGACCAAATATGATTTTGCGACGTCAAGCTCTTCCGGCGCGGGCGGTTCCGTTCGCATCCCCCTCACCACATCCAACAAAGCGCTGACCGCCTCGGCCGTGCTGGACGTCCTGGTAAACGTATACGTCCAGAATGTGCCCGAAAAACGTCGCGGCACAACGCCCCCCGCCGCGCTATACGTCAGTCCCTGCTTGACACGCACCCACTTGCTCAAACGGCTGCCCATCGAGCCGCCATATATCTGCGTAAACACCCGTGAATAATGATAATCCGGATTGCCGCGCGTTAGCGTCGGAGCCCCGATGCGGATTTGACTCTGCACCGCGCCCGGCTTGTCGACAAGATAAATGCGCGTCGGGCCCTGCTCCGGCGTCGCGGGAGTCTTCACCTCCGGGGCCGGTCCTTCCGCGCGCCACCCCCCAAAACTGCGCGCGGCAAACCGGATCGCCTCGCGCGGTTTCACATCGCCGGCAATATACAAAATCGCGGCATCGGGTCGCAGATAGGTCTTCCACCACGCCTTGACCCCCTCCAACGTCACCGCCGCAACATCCTGCAATTCCCCTTCGGGCGAACGCTCGTACGGATGCCCCGAGAAAATCACGCGGCGCAACACGCGCTCTGCAAGATAACGGGCATCCTGCTCTTGAATAGAGAGACTCAGCCGCCGCTGCTCCTGCAATACCGAAAACTCATCCTCCGGAAAAACCGGCTCCGTCACCACTTCCGCCATAAGGTCCAGCAAGAGCGAAGCCTTGTCCGACAGACCGCTCGCCGTGACGTTCGCATCGTCCAAACTCGCCGCCCCCCCCAACGCCAGGGCGTTCAAGTCGAGAAGTTCGGCCAACTGCGCCGCCGTACGCTTCTGCGTGCCTTTGCTCAGCATCGCCATCGCGACGGACGCCGTGCCCGGAGCCGCCGAATCCTCGGCATAGGCCCCGTACCGAAACCCGAGCATCGCCGACACGAAAGGAGCCTCGCGGTTAGGCGCGACAACGACCTGCAACCCATTCGCCAACGTGTGACGCCGCATCGGAAAACGCGGCAACGCATCCAGCAACGGCTTGAGCGGCGGCTGTTTCGGATACCACTCGGGCCGGACCGCCGCGCCCTTGCGCAACGCAGCGTTCTCCTCCGCCGTTCCGTCGGCGTCCGCCACACGCAACGCATCGGGATCAACCGGCGACGCCTCAGGCGCAGGCACAATCCGCAACGTCGTGCGCCGCGCCGGAACGACATAGGCCCGGGCCACGCGCCAAACATCCTCGACCGTGACCTTCTCGATCCTTGCCAACTCCCTGTTCACATACTCGGCATCCCCCAACACCGTGGCGCTGCGCCCAAGCATGCGCGCCTTTCCCTCCACCGTGAGCGTCTGCATCACTACATCACGGCGAAGCCGGTTTTGCGCCTTCATCAGTTCATCAGCGGAAATTGGGGCCTCCACAAGCGCGTCAAAATGCCTGCCCACCGCCGCCAAGGCCGCGTCGATATCGCCGCCGGGCAATATCGCCGCCCCAGCCCCAAACAATCCTGCCCGCTCCAGCGAAAACGCCTCGGCCATCACCTGAGTGGCCGCCCGCCTCTCCTGAACAAGGTCTCGATACAGCCTGCTGCTATCCCCCCCGCCAAGAACAATCATCAATACCTGCAACGCCATTTCATCCGGATGCCCCTCGGGCACGCCCCGGTACATAAACCCCGCCATCGGCGCAGGGCCCAAGCGCTCGGAAAGCGTCACCTCCTGCGAAGCGCTCTGCTCCGGTTCCGCAAAAACCGCTGGAGCCGGTGCAGAAATTGCAGGCATCCACCCAAAATAACGCTCGGCCAACCGCAACGCCTCTCCGTGCCGAACCGCCCCCGACACGACCAACACGGCATTTCCCGGAACATAATAACGGTCCCAAAAGGCATGCGCCTCCGCAGCGGTGGCGGCGCGCAAATGCGGCACATTGCCGATCGGAGGCCACTGATACGCAGGCGTCTCGAAAAGATGCGGCAACGCCTCCTGAACGATCGTGCCATACGGCTCGTTATAATCCTGACGCAACTCCTCCTCGACTACCTTGCGCTCAATCGCAAACCCTTCCTCGTCAATCTTGAGATACATCATCCGATCCGCTTCGAGCCAAAACGGAAGCTCCACTTGATTGGCGGGAGCCGTGTTCACATACGCGGTATAGTCAAAAGAAGTAAAGGCGTTCGACTCCCCCCCAATCCTCCGCAACAGTTCCATATGCTGTTCGGGACCGACCAAATCCGTCCCGCGAAACATCATGTGCTCGAACAAATGCGCAAAACCGCGCCGATCCACGGGCTCATTTTTCGACCCCACGTGAAACCAAACCTGCGCCGCGACAATCGGCGTCGAAAAATCCTCCAGCGTAATCACCCGCAACCCGTTATCGAGAACGGTCTCCCGGAACGGATAAAGACGCTCGGGTTTAGCCCCCCAAGCAAAATCCCCCCATGCGCCCGCCATTAAGGCCAGCAACACCCCCCAAACCGGGAAAACACGACGCATTTCGCCCCTCATCCACGACCTCCCGTTCTCGCGCCTGGATAGTCTCAACGCGATTCCTCGTTCAATAAACGCCGCCATCATGCGGGCATCCATGCCGTCCCCCTGCTCTCCTGAAAACACGAACGAAGGAGCAGAAAACAGAAGGACCGGAGGAATCATGCCAAGGCACAACGCGACGAATCAATGCTGTCACCTCTAGGACAATCGTCGCAAAACACCGCGCCTGCCTGTGGATTGAGAATGGCCGCCGTCGATCTCTTTGTTCCTCGACATCTGTGCCGGGCGTGTCGGTCGATCTGTTCTTGGGCGGCGGGAAGGGCGTTTCATCGTTTCCGTAAAGGGGATATGTATGGAACAGAGGGCTGCACAGAGTAAAACGAATGCATGCGGGAAAAAATCGGGGAAACACAGCCTGCCTGCGATGGGCCCGATGTCCGTCGTGCAGGCAAAACAACACCCTCACGCCCTACGGGCGACAAAACAACCGACAATTATGGACATCTCTCAAGACTGCGCGTGCGGCGTCACGTTGACCGCCTGAAGCCCCTTCGAACTCTCCACCAGCTCAAAATACACCGCATCGCCCTCGCGCAGCGTCCGAAATCCATCCATCTTGATCGCCGAATGATGCACAAACACATCCACATCCGGCTGCGACTCCCGCACGATAAACCCGTAGCCCTTTTGATCGTTAAACCACTTCACGCGCCCCTGCTGAGCCTTTTCCATTGTCTGCTGACTCACCTCACAACCTCCCGTCATGGGGCCTTCGGTTTCGTCGCCACACCGCTACGTCTAAACGCATCGGCCCCTGCCATCATCCATAAGCAGAATAGCCGTTTCCAGGGGGATATGTCAATACCTAATTTCGGTGCTAATAATTACTTCTATTATCTGGATTACTTACCGTACGGTATGCCTGCCCCCTCAGACCGCCCAAGGCGATCCGCTACGAGCGATATTCCCGTCTGCATTTCGCCGCTCCCCGCTATTCGTTTGACCTTCCCCACCGCTTTCGCCGTATACTCACGGGTAAACCAACAACCGTCAGCAAGGAAGGGGTGGCTACATGCGCGTATTAGTGACAGGCGGCGCAGGATTCATCGGGTCGCACTTGTGTGAGGCGTTGGTTCGCCAGGGCAACCAAGTGTTTGTGTTGGATGACCTCAGCACGGGACGCTTCGAAAACATTGAGCACATTCCGGCGCTGACGTGCGTCATCGACTCCACCTTGAACCAGGAAATCGTCCGCGATTTGGTCCGCGACGTGGATGTGATCTACCATCTCGCCGCAACCGTGGGCGTGCAACTCGTGGTCGATGACCCGGTGCGCACCATCATCAACAACATCCGCGGCACCGAAACCATCCTTGAAGAAACCTGCCGGTATCGTCGCCGCTTGCTCATCACCTCGACGAGCGAAGTCTACGGCCGCGGCTCGCGCAAGGTCTTCCAAGAGGACGACGATCGCGTGATGGGCCCCACCAGCCTCACGCGGTGGTGCTATGCCGAATCCAAGGCCATCGACGAGTTTCTCGCTCTCGGTTATTGGCAGGAAAAACGTCACCCAAGCGTCATTGTCCGCCTGTTCAACACGGTGGGCCCCCGGCAAACGGGCCGATACGGCATGGTTATCCCCCGATTCGTCCGGCAGGCTTTGTGCGGCGAGCCGCTGACCGTCTACGGCGACGGACAACAAACGAGGTGCTTCACGTACGTCGGCGACGTGGTGCCCGCGCTGATCACCCTGATGGAGCGCAAGGACATCTGCGGCGAGGTGTTCAACATCGGCAGTCCCCAAGGCGTCACCATCGAAGCCTTGGCGCGCCGGGTCATCGAAAAAACCAACAGCGCCTCTGCCATAAAATACGTCCCCTATGACCAGGCCTACGGTCCTGGCTACGAAGACATGCGCCACCGGGAACCCGGCTTGGAGAAAATCCACCAAGCGATTGGATACAAGCCATCCACGATGTTGGACGCGATTTTGGACGCAGTGATCGCGGATTTGCGCGATCGCGGTCCTCAGGCAGACGCGGAGCGGTAGGATGTTTCACCCGCGATCCACTTCCTGGGAAGGGATGCCGGCATGATGCAACGTCGTGTTTTCCGGCCATCGCGTTACAAGGCGCAGAGGACGCCCCGGATCGCAGATCGAAGATGAATGTGCTATCCTCGGGCCTGAACACGCGCGCCGCCTCTGTCTGGGCGGCATTTTCCGATTGCGCCCGCGGACTGGCCGCGGGTTCGCGTTGGCGGCAGGCAAATGCCTGCTTTTGCATGGCGGAGGCTGCATGAAAATCATCCTGGCGAATCCGCGCGGATTCTGCGCGGGCGTGGAACGCGCCATCAAATGCGTCGAGCAAGCCTTGGAACGTTACGGCGCTCCGGTCTATATCCTGAACGATATCGTCCACAACTCCTATATTGTTCGGGAGTTGCGGGCAAAAGGGGCTGTTTTCGTCAAAGACTTGTCTGAAGTGCCGCGCGGCGCCCATCTGTTGTTCAGCGCGCATGGCGTTGGGCCGGACCGTTACGAACTGGCCGAAAAACATGGCATGGACGTGATTGACGCGACCTGCCCGTTGGTCGAAAAAGTGCACAACGAGGCGCGCCGATTTGCCGCCAAGGGATACTCCATTGTTTTGATCGGCGAGGCTGGACATGACGAGACCGTAGGAACGATGGGATGGGCCCTGGAAAGCATTCAGCGGGTCATGACCGCCGAGGACGTGGCCCTTCTGGAAGTGAAAAACCCGGAAAAAGTCGCCTATATCACCCAAACCACGCTCAGCATCGAAGACTGCCAACAGGTCATTGACGCGTTGCGCGCGAAGTTTCCGAACATCGCCGCGCCGGCCAAGGCAGACATTTGCTATGCCACAACGAACCGGCAAAATGCGGTGAACCGTCTCTCGCCGCAAGCAGAGCTAGTGTTGGTGGTCGGCGATCGCGAGAGCGCGAATTCGAACCGTCTCGCCGCCATTTGCCGCGCAAAGGGAAAGCCCGCTTACCTTATCAGCGACGCTGCCCAAATCGACGAATCTTGGTTGGAAGGCGTGGAAACGGCGCTCATCACCGCGGGCGCTTCCGCCCCGGAACATTTGGTGGAAGACGTGATCGCGCATTTGAAATCGCGCGGGCCATGCGAGATCATCGAAAGCGGCGGCATCGAGGAAAGCGTCCATTTCAACCTGCCCGCAAAGCTGTTGGAGACCTAGCGCACGGTTCCTCCTTTGAATCCAGACTATCCGCGCCAGGGGGGGCATCCATCTCATCCGTACGCGCCTGCGGAACGCGCACGGATGATCGCCTGGAATGTATGGAAAGGCCAGCCTGTTTCCTTCTCGTGGGGGGCAGGACCCAGCAACGCCCAACGGCATCCCAAGGGTCTCTTTGCGCACGGGCGCTCCAAACATAGGAGATGGCGGCATGAGTTTGTTGAACGGAAAACGCGGCGTCATATTGGGCGTGGCGAACGAGCATTCCATCGCGTGGGCATGCGCGAAAGCGTGCGCCGCGGAGGGCGCCGCGTTGCTCCTGAATTATCTTGGCGAATCGCAAGAGCGGCGCGTGCGCAAACTCATCGAGGAGATTCCAGACGCACACGTGTTTCCCTGCGATGTCTCGAAAGACGAGGAGATCGCCGCGTTTTTCGACTTCGCCGCGAAGGTCTGGGGACGGATCGATTTTGTCGTGCATTCCGTTGCGTATGCGGACCGGCAAGATTTGGTCGGAAAGTTCGTGGATACGTCGCGCTCGAATTTCGCGATGGCGCTCGATATCTCCGCCTATTCCTTTGTGGCGGTTTCCCGCGCGGCCGCGGCGCTAATGCCCAACGGCGGCAGCATCCTCACGATGACCTATTACGGATCGGAAAAGGCGCTGCCAAATTACAACATCATGGGCGTCGCGAAAGCCGCGCTGGAAGCGTCGGCGCGCTATCTGGCGGCGGATCTCGGCCCCAAAAACATCCGCGTGAACTGCGTAAGTCCAGGGCCGCTCAAAACCCTGTCCGCCAGCGCGATTTCGGGTCTGTGGGCCATGCTGGAGGTGACGCAGCGCCATGCGCCGTTGCGCCGCAACGTCACGCAAGACGAAGCCGCAAAAACGGCCCTGTACCTGCTGTCCGATCTCGCCTCTGGCGTCACCGGCGAGGTCGTCCACGTCGATGCGGGGTACCATATTCTCGGCATGTACGGATTGGGCGACGCAACCGCAGAATAGCCCGCATTTTACACGATGACGATGATCCATGCTGCAAGAGCGCCGAGCCCCGAACAACTGACGAGGAGCAAGAAAACGTTCAGAAGCAAGTAGCCCAGGTAGTGGCGAAGGCGCCGATCAGACCAGAACCACAGCGTCGCAAGCTGGATGCTCAATCCAATCCCCCCCGCGATCCCATAAACCAGCCCAAGCCAAGGCCACGGCGAAGATGGCCGGAGCGGCCACCCGATGAACTCCGGAACATCCCACCAAAATCCCCAACGCCCGATCCACGCGGCCACAGTTACGGCAAGTCCCAGAAGAACAACCGGCGATGAAGCCCACGCCAAGTCGCGCAGCGCATCGCAAAAACGGGGCGGAGCCTGCTTGAACGTCGGGGCTGTGACGCACAACAAAATGGCCCACATGACCCCCGCGACGGGATAGGCCAGTATCCAAAGAAAGGTCTTGAACCCATGCGGCACGGAGGAGACGGCAAATAGATATAGGAACTTGCCCGCCATGGGCTCGATCATGGGGAGGGGCCATCCACGGGCTCCGTACGTTGTGAAGGATTGATACCAGCCCAAAGCGAATCCCAGGCATGACCACATGCCCAAGGCCACGGCCCAATCGCCCCATATGCCCCCGCGAAACGCCAAAGAGGATCTCCATTTGCCACGGGACCGCATATGAAAAATCGGCCCCACAAAAACCAAATGCGAAACAGGGCGCGGGATCGCATGCCCCACGCCCCTACGCAGTTACAGGGCTATTGGGTCTCGACTTTGAAATCGCAAATGTACCATCCATGACCCGATATCTGGCCCTTCTGCACGATCTTCACGTAGCGGCCCATCGTCGGCTTGATGGCGATCTCGAGCAACAACTTGCCATCCGAGTCCGAAGCGACCGGCTTGCCGAAATCCTCGGGGTTATTGCCAACATACAACTCCCATCCATGTGGATATTCATTCGCCGAAATGCCGGTGTTCACGATCACCTTCGACACCTTCTTGGGCCAGCCGAGATCAACCATGAACCATTCGCCGCCGCGCTGATCGCCGTCGGTGATCCAGCACGTCTTGACATCGTCGTCGATCGCCATTCCGGCGCGTTCCGGAAGACAAGAGGCTGTCGCCATCATCGTATCGGATTTCATCTTCGGCAAAACGTGCTCCGCATCCGCTTTGAGATCGGGATCGCCGACATACCGTTCGACAAACGCGATCAAATCAGGATGGTGCTCGTTCACCAAACCCGCAATCACGCCCCTCTTGTCGTCCACGGACTGCGCTAGCGTCATGAGTTCTTTCACGAGCGCAAGCGTCGTAGCGGTCGTTCTGCCGGACGGAAGCGGCAACATGCGAATCACGCCACGCGTCGCGACAACCCGCAGCACCTCATCCTTGTCCGAACGCGCGACGCCCAGCACCGTGTCCAGCGGAGTGGACGTCGGCCATGCCGCCAACGCGCGGGCCGCCGCCTCGTGCAACACGGCATCCTTGCTGGCTAAAGCATTTTTCAACACGGGCAATCCTTCCGGCGAGCCAAGGTCGGGCAGTGTAGAAAGCAACGCGGCCAGCGCCTTGGCGTCCTGCGTAGTCTGGATGCCTTCCAGCACTGGCGCCATCATTGCCCTGCCTGCGGGCATCTTTTTGGGCAAATTAGCCAACACGATGAGGGTGCGGCAGGCTTCCGCGCGTTCGGCATCGGTCCGAGCCTTGATGACGTACGCCACAGCGTCCGGGGTCTGATCCGTCGTGGCAAGCAATGCGTACGAACGCAACGCTTCGATGCGCACCCGTTCTTCAGGGTCGTTTTCGATGCTCTTGCGGACGACCGGCAGTGCACTGACAATGTGCCGTGCGCCAATGGATCGGAGCAGTTCGGCGCGCGTCTTGGGATCTGCCGTGTCGAGTCCGGCAATAATGGCCGCTTCGACCGGAGTGCCCAGCATGCTGTCCAACGCGAGACGGGCGACGTCACGTTCCGTGCGGCTCTTGGCGAACGCGGCGCCTTGGGCGATGACGGGCACTTCGTTGGCCCCGCCAAATCGGGCCAGGGCGCGCCATACCGCAGTGCGCACCTCTTCTTCGGCAGCAGATGCCAGTGCTGCCACGTCGGGCACTACCGATTTGTCGCCGCGCACCGACAGCGCTTCAATCAATGCGGCCTTGGCTTCAGGCGCAAGCTTCGTGAACTGAGCGGCCAGGGCTTTTGTAGCGGTTTCACCACCGGGAATTTCGCTGACAAGCCCTGTCGCGATGGTTCGTCGGCGTGGATCCGCACCCGCTAGCGCATCAATGACCAACTGGAGCCCATTGGCATCCGTTAGCACGACGCCGCGGAACGCGGCCTCTTTTACGGCGGCGTTCGCTTTCGGCAGATTGTAGACAAACTGGTACGCCTTGGCCGCATCGGCTTTGTCGTCGTCAGCGAGGAGGGCGTCAGCGCAGCGCAAGTATGCGTCGGCTGCTGCTGCTTGAATGGCATCGGGGCCGCTCTTCGCCAGCTTTCCGAGGGGTTTCATGGCCTTCTTGCCGCCGATTTGGCCGAGGGCGTTGCAGGCCGCCTGGGCAATGTCGATGTTCTTATCCCGACTGGCGCGCGCAAGAGCGCTAACGGCCGCCGCGCTTTTGCGTGCCCCAAGGCTGGCGGCAATTCCTGCTTTTGCGGCGCCGTCGCTCTTCTTGAACGCTTTGAGCAATGTTTTCTCGGCAGCCGGAGACTCCATGCGTTCGAGGACGATACGAGCTAGGTTGACCGTCTCTTTGTCTGAACTCATGACCAACTTCGACAACGCAGGAATCTGCGCGTCTGTGGCGATGTATTCCAACCGGCGGGCCAGGAACGCGCGGCCGGCAGACGTGGTGTCGGAGGCAAGCATGGCTTCCGCGATCGCTGCCGCCAAGGCAGTGCGCGGCGCGGGTGCGGTGACGGACGCGGTCACGGCACTATTCAGCCAATCGAGACTCGCGGGCGATTCGCCGTACTTGACCGTCGCACACGACTTCACGATCGAGGCCACGAGGGAGGAATCCACGGCAACCGGCGTATTTTCTGCGTAGTCCTTGGCCAAATGGGCGCTCGGCGTGGCGTCGCCGGGAAGATCGCCTAGGGCGTACTGAATGCCGTCCAAATAATGCTGCAGGATCATCGCGTTCCAGAAGATTTCCTCCCTGTGTCCCAGCGAGCAATAGAAGATGCGGCCCTTGCCATAGGTGTTCACCCATGACACTGCAAAATCCTTGTCCGCACGCTTGATCGAGTCCTTGGTCATGTCGATTTTGTTGACGTCAAGACTGAGAAGGATGCGGAGTTTGTCGCGCGAGTATGGCTCCCGGAACTGGTAGATCTCGTCGGTAATCGTGAAGGGAAGGCCCATGAAAGCGGCGTTGACGGGATGGGCGGGGTCGTCGATCTTGATACCGACCGGTTCGTGCCACGGGTGGCCGCTGAAATAGCCGCCCATCATCTCGCCATACTCGGCCCATTTGTAGAAGCAATCTGTCGCGGCATGGATGCCGACGAGGCCTTTGCCGCTCTTCACAAAGTCGAGGAAACTCGCTTTCAGCGCGGCCTCGCGATCTTGCGCGGCCTTCTGCTGCTCCGGCGTGAGCTTGTCGAAGTCCTTCGGCGTGAACAATTCGCCCGTCGTGTTGTCCATGACGACCGCGTCGAACTGCTTGAGTTTGTCCGGCTCGAACATCGAGATGTCGTCACTGATGACCGATTCAAAAGCGCCCGTTTTCTGGCCTATCGCCTCGATGGCCTTGGCGCCCAACGCCACAGAACTGTGCGGAAAGCCGTTGCACAGCGTAAAGATAAGCACCTTGCGCAGCTGGGTCGGCTTGACACGGGCCTGACTCGGAGCCGCCGCCACCGCCTTCTCCACCTGCGCGGCATCCTGCGCCCACGCGCCCGGACATATCATGCCCACAGCGCACGTCAAGACCGCCGCCATCGTCATTCCCAAAAACCGTTTCATGCTTACTCTCCTAATTAACTAGTTATGGGTCTGATAGCCAGAATTATTTTCAAGTTCTTCCTTTTTTGCGCGTAGCGCGGACACGATGCTTATCAGCAGATAGGGAACAAGAACGCCGACCATGCCTTTCAAGTCGTTGTCCGAGACCGTTCCCCTGCTGAACAAGTACTTCTTCGCGTGCATCGCCCCTCGCTTCGGAACCGTACAGCACTACGTCGCGCAGGCGTTCGCCATGGACCTGCGCGAGGGCGGCTTTGATCTCCTCAAGCAACTGTGTATGCATGGGCGACTATCCTACTATGCTTCCAACCGATACGGCGCGCGGTAGGCATAGCCGAGCATGCGGTTGGCCTCTTCGTCGCCCACGACGCGCTCGGCTTTCGGGTCCCACTTGAACGAGCGGCCAATCTGATAGCACATGTTCGCCAGCGCGCAGATAGTCGCGGTGCGGTGGCCGATCTCGACGTCGGCGATCGGTTTCTCGCGGGTCTTGATGCATTCGAGCCAATCGCGGTGATGGCCGCGTCCGCGATCCAAGCGCACATCGTTCGGGCCGTACGGCGTCTCGAGCAAGCCTTCCGGTTCGGTGCGCAGGTAGTCGCGCGTCACGTGGACAATGCCCTTCGTGCCGTTGAACGTGCAATAGTCCTTGCCGCCGTGGTACATCGGGACGCCATTGGCATACATGATCGTCAGGCGTCGTTCCTTATCCTGGCTATCGTTCGGATGGATAAATTCGACCGGGCCGCTGTCGTCCATGCCCAACGCCCACTGCGCGATGTCGAAGTTATGCGCGCCGAAGTCGCTCAGGCTGCCGCCCGCATAGTCGCGAAACGAGCGCCAATCCGGGTACCCGCTGTAGTTCATCGGAGACAACACGGAACTGTACGGACGCCACGGCGCCGGGCCTAGCCAGCGGTCCCAATCCATGGTCGGCGGCACGGGCTCCTCGGGCAGTCCCACCGAATCGCGCGCAGCCGGGCCCACGCCAATATCAATGGACTTCAACTCGCCGATGACGCCGTTGCGCACCATCTCTGCCGCGCGACGGAAGTAGCCGTTGAACTCGGAACGTTGCTGGCTGCCAGTCTGGAACACGCGTCCGTAGCGGCGCACCGCATTGACCATCGCCCTGCCTTCCTCGACCGTATGCGCCATGGGTTTCTCGCAATAGATGTCTTTTCCGGCCTTCGCTGCGGCGATCGCGGGAAGCGCATGCCAATGGTCCGGGGTGGCGATCATGACCGCGTCGATATCGGGTCGCGCCAACAACTCGTTGTAATCGGCATACGCAAGACATGCCTTGTAGTTGCCCGAACCATAGGCTTTGGCGTAGCACTCGTCCGTCCAGCGCCGACAGTCTTCAAGGCGAGTGGATTCAATATCGCACACCGCCACGACCTGTACATCGGGCGTCTGCCACATTTGGGCCAGATGCCCCTTGTTCATTGTCCCCATGCCAATGAAACCGATGTTGAGACGGTTGCTCGGCGCGACATTCTCCCCGGCGCCGAACGCTCTCGAGGGAATAATGTAGGGAAAACCTGCTGCCGCTACGCCCGTCAGAGCGGCGCGCTTGAGAAATTGTCTGCGTCCCATGCCAGGACTGGGAGGACTGTTTCGCTCACCGTTTGCCATGCAATCGTCTCCTATGGTCTCACGTCCCGTTGATTTTCCCTATCCGCCGGGAGGCGGAACACGCATCACGAGTATACAACATCTACGAAATCACTTGCGTTCTTTGCGTTTCAAAAGCTTTTCGGGCTCAAGAAATGCCGGTTTTTGAAAAAACGCCCCCCGCCCCCTTGCACGGGAAATTTTCCTCGCAAACACTTTGTTTGGCCTGACTGCTACCCAACGGCTTTCGGCTCAACCGTGCCATCGCGCCGCGGCCGGTACATGTGCGTGCTATATCCAAAAATCAGTTCCGCCGTCTCCATGACCGTCTCGCTCAAGGTCGGGTGCGCGTGGATGCTCATGGAAATATCCGCCGCCACCGCTCCCATCTCAATGGCCAAGACGCCCTCCGCGATGAGTTCGCCCGCCCCTGCGCCCACAATCCCCATTCCCAACACGCGATCCGTCTCGGGATCGCTGATGATCTTGGTCAGCCCTTCGCTGCGGTTCAGCGTCGCCGCGCGACCGCTCGCGCCCCACGGAAACCGCGCCACCTTGTGCGCCCTCCCGGTTTTCTGAGCCTCCCGTTCCGTCAAGCCGCACCACGCCAGTTCCGGATCCGTAAACACCACTGCCGGAATAGCTTGCGGCGCAAAAGCCGTCTTGTGCCCCGCCAATATTTCCGCCGCCACACGCCCCTGATGCGACGCCTTATGGGCCAGCATGGGTTCCCCCGCAACGTCGCCAATGGCGAAGATATGAGGATCGGTCGTGCGCGTTTGCTCGTCGACTTTGACAAAGCCTTTTTCATCGACGTCAACCTGGGTCGCCTGCAAGCCCAGGCCGCTCGAATTCGGCTTGCGTCCGACACACACCAACAGTTTGTCGAATTTCGCCGTGCGATCCTTGCCGGAAGCGTGCGTTAACGTAACCCTGATGCCGGTCTTTTCTTCCTTCGCGCTGGCGAGCTTGGTCTCGAGAAGAATTTCGTGAAACAACGGCGCCATGCGCTCGTGCAATACTTTGACAAGGTCTAGGTCGGCTCCGGGCAGAAGTCCTGGCGCCATCTCGACGATGGTGACCTTCGCGCCGAGCGTTGCATAGACCGACCCCAGTTCGAGCCCGATATACCCCCCGCCAACGACCAATAGCGATTTCGGAATGTCTTCCATCCGCAATGCGTTGCTCGAATTCATGATGCGCGGCGACTCGAACAGCAGACTCGGGATGGTCGTCGGACGCGATCCGGACGCGAGAATCGTGTAGTCCGTCTCGATGAACCGCTCGGAGCCGTCCTCGCCCACGACCCGTAGCCGCTGCGACTCCTCGAAATTGGCCCTACCTTGGATGTAGTTGATATTGCGCGCGCGGCAAAGCTGCCCCAGTCCCCCCGTCATCTTCGCGATCACCGCGTCCTTCGCGGCCCGCATCTTGTCGAGATCAATTTTCGGCGAAGCAAAAGTAATGCCCCAATGCGCGGCCTCCTTGGCCTCCGTCAGCACCCGCGCCACATGCAGCAAGGCCTTCGACGGAATACACCCGCGATACAAACACACGCCGCCGGGATTCGGCTCAAGATCGATCATCGTCACGTCCAAGCCAAGGTCCGACGCCATAAACGCCGCCGCATACCCGCCGGGACCGCCGCCAAGGACCGTCACGCTCGTTTTCGACGCTTCCGTCATGCTGCAACTCCTGTCTGAGAAAAACTATCCTTCCAAAAACAATACAACCGGCTGCTCGATAGCCTCGCACACCCAACGCAGGAACCGTGCGCCGTCGGCGCCGTCGATGACGCGGTGGTCGTACGACAGAGAAAGCGGCAGCATCGTGCGCGGCTGAAAGCGGCCATCGATGTACATCGGCTCGATTTGCGAGCGCGACACCCCGAGGATCGCCACTTCCGGCGCGTTGACGATCGGCGTGAAGGCCGTCCCGCCGATGCCGCCGAGGTTACTTACGGTAAACGTTCCGCCCTGCATTTCGTCGAGCGTCGCCTTGCGGGTGCGGGCGCGTTCGGCCAATCCGTTTAGTTCGACGGCGATCTCGATGATGTTCTTCTGGTCAACGTCACGGATCACCGGCACGAGCAGTCCTCGGTCCGTATCCACGGCGACGCCGATGTTGTAGTATTTCTTGAGAATCACCTCGTTTGCGGCTGTGTCAATGCTTGCATTGAACTGCGGGAACTTCTTGAGCGCTCCGGCAAGCACCTTGAGCAAAATCGCGGTCATGGTCAGTTTGCCGCCCGCCTTCTCGGCGCGCTTGGCATACTTCGCGCGCAACGCTTCCAGCTCAGTGACGTCGGCCTTGTCGAATTGCGTCACGTGCGGGATCGTCGTCCAGGCGTAGGTCATGCCCTCCGCCGTGCGCTTGCGCACTGTGGTCATGGGTTGCCGCTCGATCACGCCCCACCGCGTGAAGTCCGGCAACAGCGTTGGCGCAGGCGCACTCGCGCGCGAAACGGCGCCACCGGTGTCCACGTTCGCGCCGCGCGCATGGCGTTTCACGTCTTCGGCGGTGACGCGCCCTCCTTCAGAAGGCGGCACCTCGTTGATGTCGACGCCAATCTCGCGCGCCAACTGCCGCACGGATGGAGAAGCCGCCACGGGACCGCCGCGTCGAACCGCCGCACGGGCAAGCGGCAACGCCTGTTCCGCGTCATGGCGCCCGGAAGTCTCCGATGCAGGCGGCACGTCGACGGATGCCGGCTCCGGCGGCTCCGGCACGGGCAAAACCCTCGAGGCAGGATCGACGGACACGGAAGTCGCCTCCACGATAAACGCCACTTGCCCGACGCGCAATACGTCCCCCTCCTTGACGCGCACTTCGGTAACGACGCCAGAAACGTTTGAAGGCACCTCGAGCGCCGCCTTTTCCGTCTCGATTTCGAGGACCGATTGGTTCTCCATCACCGTATCGCCGACCGCGATCATGACTTTCGTCACCGCGCCCGACTCAACGTTCTCGCCTAGACCCGGAAGCCGGAATTCTGTGCTCATCCTTATCGCCTTTCGTACATGCTCGACCACAGGCCGCACACGCCATGTTCTGTCCAATGCTCTTTAACAGCCGCCCCCTCCGAATTTCATCCTTGTTCGGCTCCACGGACGAGAGCCACGCCCCAACGCGCAATACGAGGCGGCCATATCCCCAAGGATAGCAACGCCTGCCCTTGTCTGCAATAGAGGGCTCGATCAATCGTTGCGCTTTCCATAGCCTTGCCTGCATAATACGCGATCATGGCGCACGATGACATGCGCGAATCAGAGGAGGGAGAAGAAACATGGCCAAAAAAAGAATCAACGTCGCATTGATAGGGGCCCAATTCATGGGCAAAGCGCACAGCAATGCCTGGCGTCAAGCGAAAATGTTCTTCGATCTGCCCGTAGACGTGACCATGAAGGTCCTGTGCGGCAAATTTCCCGAAGAACTCGCCGTGGCGGAGAAATGGGGCTGGGAACAGACCAGCCTGCACTGGAAAGAAGTCGTGAACCGCCCGGACATCGACGTAATCGATATTTGCACCCCCAATATCATGCATCCGCCCATCGCCATCGAGGCGGCCAAGGCCGGCAAGCATATCGTATGCGAAAAGCCGTTGGCGTCGGTTCTCCAAGACGCCGAGACCATGCTGGCGGCCGTCAAGAAGGGCGGCAAGAAACACATGTGCGGTTTCTCATACCGTTTCGCGCCCGCCGTGCAAACGATCAAAAAGATGATCGCAGACGGATCCCTGGGCCGCATCTTTCACTTTCGCGGGCATTATCAACAGGATTGGATTGTCGATCCCGAGTTCCCATTAAACTGGCGCCTGCAGAAAAAAATCGCCGGCGCGGGATCGCTCGGCGATATCGGCGCCCACAGCATCGATCTCTGCCAGTTCCTGGTAGGCCCGATCGACGAGGTGTGCGCGTCCATGCGCACCTTTGTCAAAAAACGCCCGATCGCCGAGGGCCAAGCCACCATCGCATCGACGAAAGGCCATGCGAAAAGCAAGAAGATGGGCGTGGTCGATGTCGATGACGCCGCGATTTTCCTCGCGCACATCAAAGGCGCGGACACGCTGTGCACCTTCGAAGCGACGCGCTTTGCGCCGGGACGTCGCAACTACAACGGCTTTGAAATCTACGGCAGCAAGGGAAGCGTGATCTGGAACCAGGAGGACATGAATTGGTTCCAATATTTCAACTGCGCCGATCCCGATGCCGCCCAGGGGTTCCGCCGGGTCCACGCCTGCGACGGCGCCCATCCTTTCGTCGGGTCCTGGTGGCCAACGGGGCATATCCTGGGGTACGAGCATTTGTTCACGCACGAAATCGTGACGTTCGTGTCCAATCTCGGCAAAAAGGCCGCGCCCTATCCCACTTTCGAGGATGGCGTCGCATGCCAAAGAGTTCTTGACGCCGTTGAAAAGGCCGACAAGACCCGAAAATGGGAAAAAGTGCGGTAGCGTTTCGACCGACACTCGGCGGAAAAACCGCCCGAAACTAATCCGAATCCTCTCTATCGAGTCCGCCGGAGCGGCCGTTCTGACACCGCTCCGGCGTTCTGTTTGAGACGTCATGGGGCAGCAGACGGGAGGTTCGCGCCGCATAGGCCAGGGGGGTGTGGCGCATATGTATGCGACGCAGCGCCTGCTGCAACGCCATGACGCTCATCTCGGCGCCGAGGCACCGGTAGAACTGAAGACACGTCGGGCAGACATGCGGCTCTTCGAATAGCAACGCATAGTCCTGCTTCACGGGCAAGGTCGAAAAGAGACAACGTGACGGCGCAGGATGCTCGAAATCCTCGGCCACCAAAATGGAGTTGATGTCCAACGCCTGCCACTGGGTCAGACCCAGCAGGGCGCACAGAAGCATATAATCGCCTCGCTCTATCCCCGCGTACAGGCATATCCCTTCGCTCTGCCACGTCGAAACAACGATGCCGCGACACCGGTCCACCCTGAAGAGTGCGGGAGCAGAACTGTCGTCCATCGCCAGCACGACGTCATGAACCTCCTGTCCTGGGAGTTCGAGAAACGAGACGTAGTGGCGCAACGAAGCCGCCGCTTCCCGTAAAACGCGCGTGTCGCTCGAATCCGCCTCAAGAAGAACCTTCAACATACGCCCCTCCCTCCGCGCCGTTCTCGATATTCCATGAGCCGGCGCGGCGCATCCGTATCTGCCATAACGCGTTCGCCCTTGTCCCCTTTTGCCCGTCCACGCCCCGCGATCGCTGCACCGTGCACAATAAGAGACGTTGCCAGGAGGCGTTTGCTTTCACTTCTTTGAACGTTTTGCGAAATTTTTTTGCGATTTGACTAGACCACGGAGCGTTTCTATACTGCCCATACCGCTGGAGAGCCGCAGGGAGAGCTGTATGGAACGCCTGACACGAGAACGAGCGAACCGCACATGGCGACTGTTCAAGGTCGGCTGGTATGCCAATATTGCCTTGTTCTTGCTTTGGCTGGCCCTGTCGGCCCTGTTTTTTTACAAAATGTGGTTTGGCCTGACCGATCACTACGACACGGCCACCACGATGATGATGGCCTTTTTCATTCTGGCCTGCATGATGCTCATGGGGGCCGGAATTTCCCGCTATCAGGCCCGACTGGAAAGTCAACACCTCGAGATACGGACGGCCATCCGCCGAATCACCGAGGAACTGGACAAGCTGCGCGCTTTGTTGGAGCGTCAGCAAATCCGGTAAAGCAGGGTCTGCGAGACGGGGTGCGCCGCATGGCGACCTTATGCGGCAGGAGAGTTCCCATGCTTGAGGGCCAAGTGCTGGTGCTGAACAAGTCCTGGGCGGCCGTCCACATCGCAACGGTCCGCCGGGCCCTCACGCTGCTCTATCTCGGCATGGCCCGCGCCGTGCACCCCAGAGACTACACCCTTTACGATTTCGAGGGATGGGTGGAGCTGTCGCAGGATGGCCTTGGCGGACGCTACATCCACACGCCGAGTTTCCGCGTGCGCGTCCCTGAAGTCATCCAGCTTTCTTCGTTCAACGGCTTTGTCCAACATGAAGTCCATTTTTCGAGGTCCACCCTCCTGGATCGCGACCGAAGCTCCTGTCAATACTGCGGACGCGTCTTTCCGCGTCCGCAGATCACGCTGGATCATGTCGTGCCCCAGTCGCGCGGCGGCGATGATTCGTGGGAAAACCTCGTGGTTGCGTGCCTGGCCTGCAACGTGCGCAAGGGCAACCGAACGCCCGAGGAAGCCGGCATGCCGCTCCTGCGCCGTCCGGTTAAACCCGCTTGGATACCGCATTTCGGCGCGCGCGTGCCCGACGACCAACTGGCCACGTGGCAACGGTTCGTCGACACCGGCCACCGGCACGTCCCGCTCCACACGGCATCATGAATCGCCCCTTGTTCGCGGACGTCGCCCTGCCGCTTCCTATCGATGGGCCTTTCACCTACTCCGTGCCGGAATCGTTGCGCGAACGCATCGTCCCCGGCATGCGCGTCGTCGTGCCCGTGAAGGGACGCACGGAGACTGCCTACGTTGTCGCCGTCCACGACCGGTGCGACCGCGATGACCTGCGCCCCATCAAGGACCTGCCCGACGAGCGCCCGGTCTTCACGCAACACATGCTCGATCTGACGCGCTGGCTCGCCGATTACTACTGCTGCTCGTGGGGCGAGGCGTTGCAATGCGCCGTGCCCGCGGGCATCAACGTGCGCACGAAGATGCGCTACACGCTCTGCCACGACCAGCTCGGTCCGGGGCGCTTCACCGAGCGCCAGAAGCGCGTCGTCGCGGAATTGCACAAACGCGGCCCGCTCACGGAAGGGCAACTCGCCGTTGTCGTAGGACAGACCGCGCTGAGCAACACGCTGCACTCGCTCACGGCGCGGGGCCTGCTCATTGCCGAACCGGTCGTCGCGTCGCACGGCGTCACCGCGCAGACCGAGACCTTCGCGCGCATTGTCGACGCCCATATCCCATCGCCCGAAGACCTGCTCGCACTGCAACGGCGCGCGCCGCGTCAAGCGGCGGTCTATCTCGATCTACTGCACAATGAACCCGAACGCGCCGCGACATCGCTCTATGAGAAACACAAAATCAATTCGACAATTCTCGCGGCACTCGAGGAAAAGGGCCTGATTGTCCGCGAAGAGCGCGAGTATTTCCGCGTCCCGGACATCGCCGCCGATCCGAAGTCGGCGATCAAACACACGCTGAACGACGAACAACAAGCGGCCTTCGATGCGATCAATACAGCGATGACCGAGCGACGATTCCAGACGTTTTTGCTAGAAGGCATCACCGGTTCCGGCAAGACCGAGGTGTATTTGCAGGCCATCGAGCGTGCACTCGAACTCAATCTCGGCGCAATCATCCTCGTGCCGGAGATATCGCTCACGCCGCAGACCGTCGGACGCTTCAAGGCGCGGTTTCAGGCGAATATCGCGGTGTTGCACAGCGGTCTCGGCAAGGGGGAACGTTACGATGAGTGGCGACGCGCGCAACTCGGTGAGGTGCGTATCGTTGTCGGCGCGCGCTCGGCGATCTTCGCGCCATTGCCAGACGTCGGAATCATCGTCGTCGACGAGGAACACGACACATCCTACAAGCAAAGCGAGACCCCGCGTTATCACGCACGCGACGTTGCCATCATGCGCGCGAAAATGCAGAGCGGCGTGTGCGTGCTCGGCTCCGCGACGCCGTCCATCGAGTCGCGCTACAACAGCGAGACGGGCAAATCGACGTTGATCGCGTTGCGTCGCCGCGCCACCAACGCCGCGTTGCCGGAAGTGCAGCTCATCGACATGCGCTCCGAAACGCGCGAACACGGCGCCAACCTTGTCCTCTCGCACCCGCTCGAACAGGCCGTGAGCGAGACCGTCGCAAAAGGCGAGCAGGCGATCCTGTTGCTCAACCGGCGCGGGTTTTCGCCGTATGTGCTGTGCCCGATGTGCGGTTGGGTCGCCGAGTGCGACCAGTGCAACATCAGCCTGACCTACCACGCGAAGGGCGCGTTCCTCGCATGTCACTACTGCAACACGCGCTACGACGTTCCGCAGGTCTGCGACAAATGCGGATTCAATCCTCTGCTGTTTCTCGGCACGGGCACGCAGAAGGCGGAGGAGTATCTCCTGCACGCGTTCCCGAAGGCGCGGGTCGAACGCATGGATGCCGACACCACCGCGGGCAAAGGCGGTCACGCGAAAATCCTCGGCCGTTTCGCAGCAGGCGAGATCGACATCCTCATCGGTACGCAGATGATCGCGAAGGGACACGACTATCCCGGCGTGACGCTCGTCGGGGTCATCAACGCAGACGCGGGACTCGCGTTGCCCGATTTTCGCGCCGCCGAGAATACGTTCCAACTCCTGACGCAAGTCGCGGGGCGCGCCGGGCGCGGCGACAAGCGCATCGGCGAG
>ERZ795030.2042-NODE-2042-length-25359-cov-11.530983_pt1 | contig 25359 bp, 37 predicted proteins | sample MGYA00375122_ERZ795030 | MGnify/ENA primary metagenome ERZ795030 (study PRJEB30165, sample SAMN05720146) | activated sludge metagenome | isolation source: anaerobic digester from wastewater treatment plant | place: Japan | collected 2015-04-20 ... | reverse complement strand
TGTTTGACGCAGAGAAGTGTTGGTATAATAAAGTATGTAGTAAATATAAAACAGATGATTGCACCGCAGGGTGTATCAGATATATGGAAATGGATTTTCTGATGCAGAATAGTGGGATACCAAGAAACCGACAATATCCGGTATTGCTAACGCCTTCAAAACAAGATATGGATGCTTTTCTAACCCTGAGAGATATTAAGGATGATATCATCAATTTTGTAAAGAATGGTGAGAGCGTTTATATATATAGTGATAATTTCGGAAATGGTAAAACCACATGGGCTATCAAGTTGATGCAGAAGTTTTTCGATGATATATGGGCAGGTAATGGATTTAGATGCAGAGGAATTTTCATCCATGTTCCGACATTTCTTACAAAAATTAAAGAGGGAATCAGTCGTAGGGATGAGGATTTTGAAACATTAAAGAGTCGGTTAATGTCAGTTGATTTGGTTATATGGGATGATATAGCAGCAACAAAGCTTGGAGATTTTGACCATGCTAATCTATTAACCTATATTGACCAAAGGAAGCTCAATCAATTATCGAATATCTATACCGGAAATCTTCCACAAGACCAGTTACAAGATGCTCTTGGAAATAGACTTTCGAGCAGGGTCTGGAATGATAGCACGGTGGTCCGATTTACTGGCGTAGATAGGAGGGGATTGAGATGGTAAGTTTGCAGATTTTAAATAAAGTAATTAACACTCAGGATATGCAGCTTATAACCAAGAATGCCCTTACCGAGGAATATTTCCAAGGATATGAAGCAGAGTTTCAATATATCAAAGAGCATTTTGAAAAGTATGGCAAGGTACCAGATAAAGCAACATTCTTGAGTAAGTTTACCGAATTCAGTTTGATTGATGTAGATGAACCCGATAAGTATTTACTCGATACTTTATACGAAGAGCATCTATATTATAAATCAGTAGAGGTAGTGCAGAAGGTGGCAGACCTGCTCAAAACCAATGCAAATGATGCGGTTGAGTATTTACATTCTCAATTACCTAATCTTAAAATAACGACAACCGCTGAGGGTACTGATATCATCTCCGGTGCTCAAGAGAGATACCAAGTATATAAAGATAAGATGAACTCAGAAAATCCCTGGTACATCACCACTGGATTTGAGGAATTAGATTCTATAGTACATGGTTGGGCAAAAGGAGAAGAGTTAGTAGTTTTATTTGCAAGAACCGGTCAAGGTAAATCTTTTGTATTAGCAAAGACTTTAACCCATGCTTGGCAGATAGGCAACAGAGTTGGTTATATCAGTCCTGAGATGAGTCCAACAAAGATTGGATATAGGGTTGATACCTTGATGAAAAACTTCTCGAATACCAACTTGGTTTGGGGTCGAGAAGAACCAAATTATGATAAGCATATCGAAGAGTTATCAAAGCAAGAAAGACCATTTGTGGTGGCAACTCCTCTTGATTTTCAAAAGAAGATTACCATCACAAAACTAAAACACTTCTGCCAGGCCCATAAACTTGATATTCTTGGGATTGATGGTATCACATATCTGACAGATGAGAGATACAAAAGAGGCGATAACAAAACCATAACCCTCACCAATATAAGCGAAGATTTATTATCACTTAGTATTGAACTTGGGATTTCAATCATAGTGGTGGTTCAATCTAATAGAAGCGGGGTCAAAGATGCAGATGCAGATGGTACCCCAGAGTTAGAATCCATCAGAGACTCAGATGGAATAGCACATAATGCAACAAAGGTAATAGCACTCAGACAGACCGGGGCAGGATTGGAATTTGGTATCAAAAAACATCGTGATGGTAAAACCGGAGGAAAATTGATATACTATTGGGATATTGATAGGGGTCGATTTAACTATATTCCATCAGGAGAAGATGCGGTAAGACCAGAGACCAGACAGAAAAAAGCCACCGAAATTAAAGACTCATTTCAAGATGGCATTGATGTTTTCTAAGGAGGTAACTTATTATGTTAAAAAAGTTATATTGGTTAATAAGAACTAAACTATTTGATAATAGGGTAGAAAAGCATTACGAATGTCCATTATGTCATTGGGACTCTACAAATGATGATGAAATGAAAAATGCAACAATTTCTGATTATAAAGGTGGCTTTTATAATTGGGAATGCACAGCTCATTGGGTATGTCCAAGATGTGGAGCCCATTTTATTACTGATGAAAGTAATTGAGGTGAAAAATGTTTTATATCAATCGAACTCCTATATTAGCAGATGATTTGGAAGTGCTCAATGAACTCAAGCATCAATTAGCAAGGCGTGGGATATTGAGATTTAATGAATTTAAGGTAGGACCGAGGAATATACAGTTTAATTGCCCTATCCATTCCAATGGTCAAGAGAAGAGACCATCATGTGGTATTAGCACGGTTCCAATCAAAGATATCCCGGCAGGAACCGTCCATTGCTTTACCTGCGGATATACCGCAACTCTCGAAGAGATGATTAGTCATTGCTTTGGTAGAGATGATATGGGCAGTTATGGAAGAGAGTGGTTGATTAAACACTTCCTAACGGTATCTATTGAGAATAGGAAAGACATATCCCTTGATGTATCAAGAGGGTCAAAAGTTGAGAAGATGAGTTACATAAGTGAGGAAGAGCTGGACTCATATAGATATTACCATCCCTATATGTATAAGCGGAAACTCACAGATGAGGTCATTGAAAAGTTTGATATCGGATATGATGAGCATTTTGAATTAAAGGATAAGGATGGCAAGGTTAAGCAGGTATTAAGATGCTTGACTTTCCCGGTTAGAGATGAAAAAGGTAATACCCTATTTATAGCAAGGAGAAGTGTTGATATCAAGTTTTTCCATTATCCTGAGGGCGCAATCAAACCAGTTTATGGATTATATGAATTACCAGATGATGCAGATGAGGTCATAATATGTGAGTCAATCCTAAATGCTTTAACCTGTTATGTATATGGTAAGCCGGCAGTAGCACTCAATGGTCTTGGAACGGAATATCAATATAAGCAACTCAAGAGACTGCCGGCAAGGAAATTCATCATTGCTCTTGACCCTGATGAAGCAGGTCAGAGAGCAACCAGGAAATTGAGGAAAGCTCTTCGAGGTTCTAAACTGGTAACTCAATATGAGATACCGGAAGGAAAAGACCTCAATGATTTGGATGAAAAAGAATTTGAAAACTTGGTGGAAATATTTTGATTTTGGTATTGACTTATATATTAATATGTTATATAATATTATCAAGAGATGAGAAATCACACTCAAAACACTTTTAAGGAGGAAAAGAAAATGACAAATAATGAGATTGTAAAATCAGCTGTAATTAAATTATTAAACGGGGCAGCAGAATTTGAACGAGATAATGGTACTTTCCAATTATCATTAGTAATTGACAATTTGACTGAAAAAGTAAGAGTAGCTAAAGAGTTATCCGACCAAGATGTTCGTGATATAGGGGAGCAAATAGCCATGATTTACTTTGATGATTGTATGGAAAGAATATGCAAAGTAAGTCCTAAAACAAGATGATTATAATAATCACCCTGACGAGTCTTTGAAAATTAAGACGAAACCACCAAATGGTGGTTGGTGAAGAATAACACCACTAAAAACTTTGAAAAGGAGAAAAAAATGACAAGATTTATATCCGTAAGAAATGGAAAGGTAGCAGAATTGGTCAGCAGAACAGATGAGCAGGTAGTGCTCAAGATGGAAGATGGAAAGGAAAAATCAATCAGTCCAGCTACATTGAAGAGATGGTGGAAAGAGATTAAAGAGCCTCAAACAGAAGAAATTACATCGACAGATGAAGTCGTTGCCGAGGTGGAAGAAATCACTTTAGCGGGGGCAGAAATGGAATATGTAGAGCATGATGCGGCGGTAATTGAGGAAATGACTCAACCAGAGGAAAATGCAGATGAGCAGACCGAGGCAGACCCAGTGATTGAGGAAGAGGTGGTAGCAAAGGTCGAGAAGAAAGCAAAGAAACCAGCTAAGAAAAAGATTATTGATAATCCACATCCACTGAAAAAGGTAATCGAAGATTTGGCAGCAGAGATTGGAACCGAGGTAACCACAGCAACCGTACCTACATTTAAGAGCCTAAAGGTTGAGGGAAAGAGATATGGAGCATTTACATTTGATGAGGACTCAGTAACATTATGGCTTTACTCTGAAGCAATCGAGGGATTGACTGATTATAGAAAAATCATTCATATCCTTGATGCAAGAGTCAAATTCGAGGAAATGAATGATGAAAATGTATCAAAGGTAAAACAATTGGTATTGGCATCATTGGAATTCACCAAAGCTAAAATGGCAGCTAAGAAAACTAAATAACTTAGAAAACTAAGGGGGACAATATGATAACAACACTCAAAACACTTTCAACTCTAATAATTAATGAAACATTGGAAATGACATTAGAAGAGATAGCTGTAGCTTATAGGGAAGACTTAAACCCTTCCCTATTGGCAGCAGCATTCGCAAAGACCTATAAGTTGATACTCAATATTTCAAATCATTATTATGGGTTGACTCAAGATGATATTGCGAGCTTCTCACTTGAGAAATTAGACCAATGCTTACAGACTTACAATGATGATAAGGCAGCATTTAGTACTTATTTCTCCATCAATCTCAAGAATAAATTCAGAGAGGAAACTCAATATCTCAATACTCAAAAGAGAAAAGTAATGTTTTATTCTGAGAGCTATGATATGATGGTGGAAAATGGATTTGATTTGGAAAGTCCTGAGCAGGTGAGAGAAACGATTGATAATTTAGCATCATATGGATTGACGGAAAAAGAAATGATATATTGTGATTTAATACTCAAAGATTTTACAAACGCAGAAATATCTAAATTATTAGGAGTTAGTGCAATGACCCTTAGCAATATGAGAAAAAAATTAAGGGAAAAATTGATGCCTTTAGCTTTAGAATATTAGAGAAAATTCTATATAATATTCATAGGAGGGATTTGAATAATGAGGAAGCTAATGCAGAGGTTATCAATTTGGCTGTTCCGAAAGTCATTTAATTTATCCAGAGTCAACGCCAATAGGCTGACTAATATAAAAACTCAAAACCAGAAAGGAGAAAAAAATTATGGCACGTTTTAATGCTCATGAAGCAGACAATTATGGAGGTCAAGGCGGAGGAGGATTTTTCTCACTCAAGAATGACAAAGATGTGGCAACAGTAAGATTTATGTACAATACGATTGATGATGTGGAGGGGTTTGTGGTACATGAAATCGAGGTAGATGGCAGAAAAAGATATGTAAACTGCTTGAGAGAATACAACCAACCGGTAGATGATTGCCCGCTATGCGCAGCAAAGCAAAGAGTAATTGCAAAGTTATTCGTACATGTATATGATGAAGAGACTCAAGAGGTAAAGGTTTGGGATAGAGGAAAGACTTTCTTTAGTAAAATATCAAGTCTTTGTGCAAGATATAACCCATTGGTTTCGACTCCATTTGAGATTGAGAGAAATGGTAAAAAGGGTGATACCAATACCACATATGAAACCTATGCTCTTGCAACTGATGATACCACTCTTGAAGATTTGCCAGAGGTACCGGAATTGCTTGGAACCCTTATCCTTGATAAGACTTACGAGGAACTGGAATTTTATCTTGATAATGGTTATTTTGAGGAAGATGTAGAAAATGCAGCCCCGCCTCAAAGAAATCCAGGCAGAGATAGAAGACGGGCAGCTCAGGAACCAGAACCAACGACAAGACGCAGAACACCTGCAAATACAACCCCAGAAAAAGCAACTACCTCACGCCCCGCAGGTAGACGCAGAACATTTGGAACCGCTGAGGATAAATTCTAATAAATGAGCGGATTATTTAATCTCCCGCCGAGGTCAACTAAAGCGGGAGATTCTTTGTTAGCAAAGAAAGCATCTAAAAAGAACCGAGCCGCAGCGGGGATATCAATAAAAGGTGGCGGGGGACTTTTAGAGAGAATTTCGACCATCAATGCAATGGTCAATAAAGTACTTGGAAAATATGAGGATAGATATGAAGTAATCAGAGATGAAGAATCATTTGAAAAATATATAGATGAGGCAATCAAGGTAGGGTATATTGCTATTGATACTGAGACCAATAGTCTTGACCCTATCACCTGCACTCTTGCAGGATTATGCTTATATGTACCAGGTAACAAAGCAGTTTACATCCCACTCCATCATATGAGCTATGTAACCGGGATTGAGATTGAGAACCAGGTATCGGATGAATTTGCAGATAATCAGATGGCAAGAATCAAAGAGGCAGGCGTTAAAGTAATTATGTTCAATGCCAAGTTTGATATCAGAGTAATCAAGAATCAACTTGGAACTGAATTGACCGCTTATTGGGATGGTTATTTAGCAGCAAGGTTATTAAATGAAAATGAGCCAGAAAATAACCTCAAAGCCCTTCATAAGAAATATTGCATGAGAGGTGAGGGAGATGCATTTGGGTTTGACTCATTATTCAAAGGAATTCCATTTACTCATATTCCAGTAAATACTGGATATCTATATGCAGCAAGGGATGCAGAAATCACATTTGAGTTATTTGAATTCCAAAGACCATTTCTTACCGAGGGTGACCCGGTTTGTATTGAGAGAGATTTGACTGGACCGGCATTTGTATTTAATCATATAGAAATGCCACTAATCAATATAGTAGCGGAGATGGAAGATACCGGGATAGCATTTGATTTTGAATATGCAGAGGCATTGTCAAAGAAATATAATCAAAAGCTTGAAGAAGCGAAAGAGAAATTCTATAGACTCTGTGATGACTTTGGCAAGGATTTAGATGATTATAGAGAGAGAAAAGGAGCAGCAAATAAACTTGAGTATCCAATAAATATCTCAAGCGCTTCTCAGCTTGCTATAATGCTATATGATATCCTCAAGATAAAACCAGTTGATAAAGATAAACCGAGAGGTACCGGAGAGGAAATACTACAAAAAATAGACCATCCGGTGGCAAAAGCAATTTTAGAATATCGAGGGATTGCCAAGTTACTCAGCACTTACATTGAGAAAATGCCCGCAATAGCAAATCCAAAGACCAGGCGTATCCATGCATCATTTAATCAGATTGGAGCAGATACCGGAAGATTTAGCAGTAGTGACCCTAATATGCAGAACATACCATCACATAATAATGAAATAAGAAAGATGTTCAGAGCGTCAGATGGCTATGTTTTACTATCTTCTGACTACTCAGCTCAAGAACCAAGAATCACAGCTCATATGAGCAAAGATGAAAAGATGATTCAAGCATATAAGGATGGCAAAGACCTATATGTAGAGATTGCATCAATCGCCTATAACTTACCTTATGATGAATGCAAAGAATTTAGGGCAGATGGGACTAAAAACTCAAAAGGTAAAGAGAGACGAAACGCAGCAAAGGCAATCGTATTAGGTATTTGTTATGGTAAGGGAATAGCAGCGATTGGAGAAGACCTTGGGGTATCAAAGAAAAAGGCTCAAGAGATTTACGACAAGGTTATGGTTTCATTTCCGGGACTCAAACAGTTCATGGAAGATAGTGAGAATATGGCAAGAGATTTGGGATTTGTAACCACGGTTTGGGGTCGGAAAAGACGATTACCAAATATGCAATTACCTCCATATGAATTTAGTTATATTGATGGAGTGCCAAAAGATTTTGACCCTCTATTTGATGATGAGGAAGAGTTTGAAGATGGAGTCATGGAAGTAGATGAGGAAACCAAGCAGAGATATCTCAATCAATTAAATAGGACTTACAGTTGGAAAGCAAAAGAGAATATCAAAGCAAGAGCAAAAGAGCAAGGTATTCTCATTAAAGATAATAGTGGTTATATAGCAGAGGCGACCAGGCAATGCGTCAACAGTCGAATTCAAGGGTCTGCTGCTGACCAGACTAAATTGGCAATGATTGCTGTAGGCAATGATAAAAAGCTCAAGGATTTAGGGTTTAGGATGTTATTGGCGGTACATGATGAATTGATTGGAGAATGCCCAAAGGAAAATGCCAAAGAGGTGGCGGAAAGATTTGCTCATCTTATGGTTGAGGCGGCAAAAGATTTATCAGTACCGAGTAAATGTGATGTCGAGATTACCGAAAGATGGTATGGAGAGCCTTTACAATTAGATTAAAGATACTATATAATAATATGAGGTGATAAAATGGAATTATATTTGGCAGGCAATACTCGAGGAAATTCAGATTCTTTACTACCGGCCAATTTAATTGGTTTATATAATATTCTCCTCCCTTATGGCCATTCTTATGGATTGAAGGGAGGGGACGAGATAATCGAAATTAAGAAGAATGTAGAATTGTATTTTGCAGGTGAAGGATGGGGAAAGAGTTGTGACTTTCTTTATTCAGAAGGATATGGAAGATTATTGAGTTATATTAATAATCGTCAAAGAGCTGAAAACTATATTTTCCATAAAAGGTGGGATAACTTTATGAGAGATTTCAAGATTTATTTAGCGGGAGATACCAGAGGGTTTCCAGATGCAGTACCAGAAAAGTTGATTGATGATTTTAATATATTACTTTCTTATATTCATCCTACCGGTCCTAAAGGAGTTGATAAGGTAGGAGAGGTCAAGAGAGCCGCAGTGGTTGATTATATATTGACTGATATGGCAAAGATGACCGAGGAAGAGAGGAAAGCGTTTATGGATTTATATTTTGCAGGCACCGAAAATTTTAGTGATGAAATGAGGGATAAATATATTATGGATTTATATTTGGTAGGACCAGAAAAAGAAAATATCATGGAAGTGGTGACCGGAGAGGTCAAAGCAAATATGCTTTTCAATTATCTGGAAGGCAAGAAAGCAACTGATAAATACAAAGAGAAGATTAAACCAAAGAAACTATTCATCGACTCAGGAGCGTTCTCAGCATGGACCAGAGGAAAGCAGATTGATGTTGATGAATATATCAACTGGATAAATGAAAGAGCAGATTTCATTGATTTATATGGTCAGGTAGATGTAATTCCCGGAGATAGAGTAAAGGGTCATACCCAAGAGCAAGTTGCAGAGGCGGCAAGAGCAACATGGGAGAATTATCTATATATGAGACCAAAGATGAAAAACCCAGATGGTCTATTATATACCTTCCATGTTGGCGAACCATATAACTATTTGAGGGAAGCACTTGAGTGGACTGATGAAGATGGAAAACATATCCCGTATATAGCACTTGGCGGTATGGTCGGAAAACCAACCCCGGTAAAGAAAGCATTTCTTGATAGCTGTTTCAATATTATTGAGAAATCGAGTAATCCAAAGGTAAAGACTCATGCTTTCGGAATGACCTCATTCCCACTACTTGAGCAATACCCAATCACCTCAGCAGACTCAACTAGCTGGATAATGACCGGAGCAACTGGAAGCATAATGACCGATGTAGGAATTATAGCAGTGAGCGACCAGATGGCAAAGTTACCAGAGCATTATTCTCATCTTCCAAAACATCATCAAGAGACTTTTAATGAGTTGATATCAGAGTTTGGGTTTACATTGGATGAATTGAGAGAATCAAGAGATAACCGAATCATGTTTAATGCAAGATATATGAATAAGAAAGCAAATGCTTTACAGTATCGACCAGGTCCTAAAAAGCTATCATTATTCTAAGGAGGAAATGAGATGAATGTTTGGACTGATTATAAGAATCACATCTACAATACTTGGGGTATCAAGACCATTGATAGTAGCAAGGAATTTAAGGAGATAGCAGCAGAGCATAACCTATTGATTTGCACTGGATGCTCAGCTCAGAAAAAAGATGATGGTGGTTACTATAAACCATCTGAATTATATCTGGGGTCAAAGAATATCAATTTCTATAGAATGATGATTTCTAATAAACATGAGTTTGGAACCCTCAGTGATTTGCATGGTTTATGTCTTGAGGATGAATTATATACCGATTATGATGTTCATCCATCTAAACTGACTGATGGTGATTTTAAGAAGTTGGGAGAGGGTATCAGAGAGAAGATGGATAAGAAAGGGTATAATGCAGTACTCTATTATAACCCATCGCCAATCATGGGTAGTCCCTATTTCAAGATGTTATCTCATATAGGATTACCGGTTTATTATTTCACTAAATTAGATATCACTGCAAAGAAAGTCAGTTTATTTTAAGAGGAAAGCAAATTGAAATAAAATCCTTTACAGATTGATGCGATATTCTATATAATAGATGAGCATCAATTAGTAAAAATAAGAGGTCATCAAGACCCTTTATATAGATACTAAAAATCAAGCAAGAAGAAGAAAGTGAGGAAACCACAATGAAAAAAACCCATAATATTAGTTTTTTACAATTAGCTCTAACACTGTTATTTGTGGTAAGTTTATTAATCAGTAATGTAATAGCATCAAAGCAGGTTTTACTACCATTTGGTATCGTAATGACCGGGGCAGTATTCATCTTCCCTATAACCTATATCCTATCAGATTTATTCTCCGAGGTATATGGATATAGATGGAGTCGATTAACTTGTTATATGGGATTTGCAGCTAACTTATTTATGGTAATGGTATTCAGCTTAGTTATCATAACCCCGGCACCTTCGTTTTGGACTAATCAAGAAGCTTTCCAAGCAGTATTGGGAAACACCCCAAGAATCTTATTCGCATCACTGTTAGCATTTGTGATTGGAGACCTCATTAATGATAGAGTGTTTAAGAGAATGAAAGAGAAGCATCCAACAGACCATAAGGGCTTCGGATGGAGAGCTATCATATCAAGTTTTGTGGGAGAAGCAATAGATAGTTTAATTTTCTTACCAATAGCTTTCTTAGGGCAAATGCCGATAAATAATTTAGCAGTAATGTTGATTGTGCAGGTATTAATCAAAACGGGATATGAAATTATAATCCTACCAATAACATATAAGGCTGTTCATGCTGTTTCGAAATATGAGCAAAGGCAACCAACCGAATCGAAAACCATTTATAGTTATGATAATAAACAAATACAAAAATAAAGAGGAGGAAACAAACTATGAAGCTCACGCTTAAAACACTCAAATTGCAGGAGATGGTATCAAAAGCAATCAAAGGAGCATCTAATAACAAGATGATTCCAATCACATCACTAATGGCAATCCAATGGCAGGGCGGGGTCTTGACCCTCATCACCACAGATGCTGCCAATACCCTTAAAATCATTGATAAAGTTGAGGGAGAGGAATTCTATGTAGTGGTGCAGACTGAGCTATTCAGCAAATTGGTGGCGAAGACAACAACTGAGACAATCACGCTGACATTAAAAGAGAGTAGCTTGGAAGTAAAAGGGAATGGTACTTATAATATCGAACTTCCGCTTGATGAGGAAGGTCAGTTGATTAAGTTTCCAGATTACAAATTCGACCATAAGAAAGCAGAGAAATCTGTAATCAATCTATCAACCATCAAGACAATCCTAACCGCCAATAAAGCGGCAGTGGCAGAGACTATGGAAGTCCCTTGCTTGACCGGATATTATTTTGATGATAAGGTAATCACCACCGATACCTTCAAGGTATGTAGTAATGAGGTTAAGGTCCTCCCACGTAAGATATTGCTTCCAACTGATTTGGTTGAGCTATTATCCATCATGGATGAGGAAAAAGTTACAGCAGAGATTGTCAAGAATAAAATCCTATTTACTACAAACAATGTGGTCCTCTATGGGTCAGAGCTTGATGGCATCGAAGATTATCCGGTGGAAGCAATCGAGGCATATGTATTGACTGAATTTGATAGCGTATGCAAATTGCCAAAGGGAGCATTGCTAAATGTACTTGACAGACTTTCTCTATTTGTAAGCGAATATGATAAGAATGGGGTTTATCTCACATTTACCACTGATGGCGTAATATTTAGTAGCAAGAGGAATAATGGTACCGAACTTATCAAATATCAAGAGAGTAAGAACTTCAAAGCATTTACATGCTGCGCAGATATCGAGCTTCTCAAATCTCAAGTATCAGCTCAAGAGGGCGAAGTAGTTGAGATGTGGTATGGGCATGAGCAAGCAATAAAAATGGTATCCGGAAAAATAACTCAGATTGTGGCGCTGTTAGAGGATGACAGGGCAATGGATAATGGCGAAACGTCAGAGTCTTAAAAATATATTTAAGCTGATAGAGGCAGCCACAAATGAAATGCCAATCAATGAGCAATTTGTGGCTGACCTCAAAGCAGCTATTGAAAAACAGCACTCGATAGATGGAAGGACTCCTTCGAAAAGTTATAAACCATCCTCAATGACTTGTATAAGGAATATGTACTTCCAAGTAACCGGTGCTGACCTTGACGAGCAGAGAGCAAATGCTACTCTTGTAGGAATCGTACAATCCGGTAGTGACCGGCATGAAAGATTGCAGGAAGCGGTAACCCATATGAAAGATTTTGGGATGGATTGCGAGTATATCGACGTGGCGAAATTTGTTAAGATGAGAGGTTTGGATTATTTAGAAATAGTCAAGCAGCAGGGATATGAAACTAAATTATATCACAAAGACCTCAATATCAGTTTCCTATGTGATGGAATCATCAAGTACAAAAATCAATATTACATCCTTGAGATTAAGACTGAAACAATCTATAAATGGCAGAATAGGTCAGGAGTAGCGGAAGAGCATATCCCTCAGGGTACTGCATATGCTACCTGCCTTGGGATTAATCAGATAATGTTTCTCTATGAGAACCGAGACAATTGTGATAAAAAAGCATATATTTTAGAAGTTACTGATGATATGAAATTCGACTTAATAGTATCTAAAATTGAGGAATGTGATACCTATGTGAGGAAATTGACCCCACCACCCATTCCTGCTGATATCACAAAAAAGATTTGTCAATATTGTAATTATAAGACTGAGTGTAGAAAGGTGGGTAACTGATGGGAGTGAGCAGAGGAAAACAGTTTGAAGATATGATAAAAAAAGCATTCTTAAAACATCCTGATATCTCATTTGACCGCTTTCCAGACCCAATGGCAGGGTATGCCGGGATTAGAAATATATGTGATTTTGGAGTATATAGATTACCATATCAATATTATTTCGAATGTAAAGCATTTTCCGGCAATACCCTCAATTTTACCTCAGCAATCACAAAAGACCAGTGGGATGGATTGGTAGAAAAATCTAAAATACCAGGAGTAGTGGCAGGAATCATTGTTTGGTTTATCGAGCATGACACCACCACTTTTGTACCAATCCAGGAACTAAAGAGAATCAGAGATGCAGGAGCAAAGTCATTAAATGTTAAATATCTAGCAATAGGAAACCCATTGAATGATGACCAGGTATTGAATATCAGAGTACCTGGTAGAAAGAAAAGGATATTGTTTGAGTATGATGCAAAGACTTTTCTTGATAATCTTGATAAATGGGCAGGAAAGAAATGGGGAAAAGAGGTGGCAGAGGCATGGCGAAGATATCTGAATCAGCGTTAAGTGGTGACATTGATGCCGGTAAGGTAAGGAGTCTACAAAAGAGGATTGATAAAAATAGTGATTTGGTGAATTCAATCGTAGATAGATTGGTATCAGAATATTGCAGGTCACTTGATGAGTATATGCAATTCATCAGAAATATCCTTAATGACACCGCAAATCCGCCCACTGACCAGGAGCTTGATGATTTTGCCCTTAATATACCGGTATTGATTTATTTCACCGGGGAGGCTCAGGAGGCGTTGGGTATTAAGGAAGATGTGGCAAAAGCAGTCAAGCAAGAGTTATATAATGAAATCTATGATAAAGCAACCGGGACGATAGCAGATAAAACAGCAGCGGCAGAGCTGGCAACGCAGAATGAGTATATAGCTCATATTGCATACCAGAGAGCATATAAGAAAGTAAAACTCAGAATGGAAGCAGCAAATGAGACCTTACAGAGTATCAAGAAAATCATATCAAGACGAATGGTTGAGTATGAGGTCGCAAGAGTTGACCCTGGTAGAGTAGGAGGACAATGATGGGAAAATTAGATACGCTAATCAAAGATTTTAATAAGCAATATAAAGAAGAGATTGTAGCAAGAGGTATTCCGATAATTCAGACCCAAAAGATACCATTCAGCAGTCCCCGAGCAAATTACATGCTATATGGCGGATTGCCGAGAGGACGAATCATTGAGTTTGCAGGGGAGGAAAATGGTGGTAAAACCACTACTGCTCTTGATATTATAGCAAATGCTCAACTCTTATTTGATGAGGAATGGGAGCAGGAAATCAAAGACCTGGAAGCAATAGATAAGAGGAAAAAAGAGCAGCAGGCAAGACTTGATTATCTCAAAGCAAGAGGTCCAAAGCAAGTGGTGTATGCAGATTGTGAGAATACTCTTGATGAGGATTGGGCAAGAAATCTTGGGGTTGATACTGACAGGATGGTACTATTAAAACCTCAAAGTCAGACGGCAGAACAGATATTTGAGATGTTACTACAAATGATGGAGACCGATGAAGTTGGATTGGTGGTTATCGATAGTCTTGGGGTTATGTTATCAGCTCAAGCATATGAAAAGACCATGGAAGAAAAGACTTATGGTGGTATTGCAGCGGCATTGACTCTATTTAGTAAAAAGGCAGAGCTATTATGCAATAAGTATAATTGCACCCTCATTGGTATAAATCAGATGAGAGAGAATATGAATAGTCCTTATGGCGGGATGACTACAACCGGTGGTAAGGGATGGAAGCATAATTGTAGCGTCAGATTGCTGTTCCAAAAGGGGTCCTATATTGATGAAAGAGGAAATGAAATCAAGAGGAGCGCAGAGACCCCGGCAGGAAATCAGGTCTTGATAAATATAGCAAAGACTAAAGTTTGTAAACCAGATAGAAGGGTCGGATATTATACCCTCAATTATGAAACCGGTATTGATAAGATAGCGGATACCATAGAGGTGGCATTAAAATATGGGATTATCAATCAAGCAGGAGCATGGTTTAATTTCGTAGATATTGAGACCGGAGAGATAATCACAGATGAAGAGGGAGAAATCATCAAGGTACAAGGTAAACCAAATTTGATTGAGTATCTTCAAAACGACCCTCATCTATATAATGAGATATCCGAAAAGGTGTCAGAGTTGATTTCAACTAGATAAATTGAGGGGCGAAAAGCCCTTCTTTTTTTACCTTTTTGTAACATTGGTCTTGACTTTTCAATCAATATGTTATATAATATTATTAAGAGATAAGGATTTTACCTATCTCCCAAAACTCATAAAACTCAGGAGGTATGAAAATGAAAAAGATTACAAGATTGATTGAGGTAAGATTGGGGACGGGGCTCTGGGGAGCAAGCACGGCAGAGCATACAAAAACATATATCCGGGAGGCAATAAATTCAGTAAGAAATTCAGCTAAAACTCTTGAAACGACAGTAATAACAGTTTCAAATGAGCAGGTAAATGTTTTGGCAAAGGGCACAGAAAAACAAATAAATGTTCTTGCTCAGAAAATTAGAAATTGTGTTATAACCATTGATGATATTAAAATAGTAGACTAATAAAGGGGTAGAAAAGTCTTGACTTTCATCTCAATATGTTATATAATATTATTAAGAGATAAGAAATAAAACAACTCACAAAACTCATAAAACTCAGGAGGTAACAAAGATGAAAAAGTACGCAGTGATTTACAGAGGCAAAAAAGTAGATGAGATAATGGCAGAGAGTCATTGGGACGCAGTGGTCGAAGCTGATAAAAGAGGATACTCAATCACAATGGTAGATATAGTGGAGGTGAGATAATGGCAGCAGCATATAGAGAGAGCAAAGGCCGATTCATCTTTCACAACGAAAACCCAAAAGGGTCATTAAGGGCAAGTGATTGTGTAATCAGAGCAATAGCAAAAGCAACCGGAAAGACTTGGGAGGAAACTTATCACGGATTATGTTTGGTGGGACTCAGTATCAAAGACATCCCCAGTGCAACTCCAACCTATAAGCAATATCTAAAGCAAGAGGGATATCAGATGGAGAAGCAACCGAGGAAGTCAGATAACACCAAATATACCGCAGAGGAATTCGCTAAGAAATATAGCAAAGGGACTTACATTATATCCCTGGCGAATCATCTATCAGTGGTACAAGATGGCAAGATATATGATACTTGGAATTGTAGTCACAAATGCGTAGGAAATTACTGGGAGGTGAGATAAGTGCTAAACCTACTAAAGGATTATAAAGGAGCGGTAGAAGTCAATGGTCAATCATTTGATAGCCTTGACTCCGCCCTCAAGGGACTAAAGAATTTTGATGGTCAACTTACCATAGTATTAAATAAAGGAGCAGGAGAGCGGGTCTCCCAAGCATCTCAGCAGGTCGAGGAGGTAGCGGGGGATAAGATATATAGAATCAAGGTCAGACAATATATGACCAGACCATCAACCCCGCAATTTGATTTCCATGATAAATGGAACAGCGGTAACCCAATGCCAATGAGAATCATGGTTGGTAAGAAACTCAAGGAAACCAAAGGCATGGTACAGATGGAATTATGGGGAGAGATTACAGAAGATGTAACAACCCACTGTATGAGATGCGGCAGGACCTTGACCAATCCAGTAAGTAAATACTTTGGTATTGGACCAGAGTGCGGTAATCATGGATACAATAACCCATTTGATGATGAGGAAGAACTCAAGAGAGCGGTCAAGGAAGTTGATAAGCAACTCAGAGAAATCAAGTGGACTGGATGGGTTATCAAATCTGCAATAGAAGAGGAAACATATTTAGGAACCAGATAAAAATTCTATATAATAGGTGAGACAATATCTCACCTATTATAATTCAAGAGGAGGAAAACAGATGTATACTAATATCAATTTCAAAACTAAAAAAGCTTTCAAAGAGGCAGTAGCAGCAGGTCAACCAATCAGTCTTTATTCACCGGGACTTGGGACCCCAAAGATGAACGGGACTGAATTTGTAGAAGGTCCTCATTATCCGGAACCACATAGATGGTATGCCGAGGTCAAGGTGGAAAATGGATTGGTGGTGAAAGTAAAATGAATGATATAGAAAAAGCAATAGAAGTTTTGAAAATGGAAAATGAGTTAATGCAATTTGACCCAATGACGGGTGAAATTGAACCTATTGAATTACAAAACCAAGACAATCAAGACTTATATAAGGCTAATTTGATAGCAATATCAGCACTTGAAAAGCAATTAAACGGTGGTTGGATTCCTGTGAGCGAAAGATTGCCAGAAGAAGAGACTTTCTATCAAGTAACTGTAAAATATGAAAATTTTGCAGGAGTATATTTAGCTACAATGACGGCAGAGTACAAAAATAAAAATTGTTGGCGAATTTACAGTCAACAACCTGCCATAGTAAATAGAAACGTAGTAGCATGGATGCCTTTACCTGAACCATATAAGGAGGCATAACATGGAACTATGCAAAGAATATCAAAGGAGGAAACAGTAATGAAAAAACAATATTGTGAAAGCTGCGGAAAGCTGTATAATGAGGCAGAATACTTAGTAGGTCAGTGTAATGACTGCGACCCATTTGAAGACCCTGAACTGTTGGAAGAATTATTTGGTGAAGCGGAATACTTAGAGGAGGAAGTATAATGAAAACAGGAGTTACTAAGAAACAGTTAGTCAAGAGCTTAGGGGAAACCCTAAGCCTGACCCGCGAAGGTATAAGCCATTTGGAATTAAAGGATAATGATACAGTCATAATACATTGGAATCATGGATACCAAAGAGAAGTTAACATAGCATGTGATAGTGGATTAGCCATCATAGAAGATGTTGTAAAGAGTATCGAATATTAAGAAAAATTCTATATAATAAGTCAAGGCAGGTAACCACTCTTGCCTAACTCATAAAACTTTAAGGAGGGCAAATAATGGAACAGTTATTATTTATCTTAGTTGCAAACTTACCAATATTATTGGTTGCTGCATACATAGAAAAAAATAAATGGTTTTAGGGTTTATTAGGACAATTTTTAATACAAGGAGGTTAAAAATGAAACAACTAAAAAATATAAAAGCATTTACTAAAACAGAACTAAACAAACTAATAAAATGGAGCAGTAGCAGATATAACGACTATAAAAAAGTTGATGTAGTAAATGACATTTTAAAAATTATTGATTCAGGACAAGACGCAGAAAAAGAATATACAACAGGCTCATTCTGTGAAAAAGGTACAAACGGAATGAGAAGCGGTTCAAATTATGGAATGACATACAAATTAAAAACTGAAAATGTAGGCTGTATATGTTATGCAGATTTAATCTTGCCATCAGGGGAAGTTATTTCAAGGTTACATATAAATATAAATTAATAAGGGTTTACCAGATATAAAAATAATAGGAGGTTAAAAATGAAAGATTACATAGAACGAAGGGCCATGGAGATTGCGGAATATATTATAAGTACTCAATCCACCGTAAGACAGACGGCTAAAAAATTCGGCGTCAGCAAAAGCACAGTTCATAAGGATGTAACAGAGCGTCTTCCCAAACTGAACCCTCCAGCTGCAAACGAAGTAAAAAAAGTTTTGCTTAAAAATAAGTCTGAAAGACACATTAGGGGAGGTAAAGCTACTCGCTTAAAATATAAAGAAGCATATGAGCATGAAAAAGCTCAGCAACTATTAAATATAGCAGGTCAGAAAGGAGTTATCGATAACATTGAACACAAGAAAGCACAGCAAAGCGCAGGAGTCAAGAGTAGCAAAAAATCTGAAAGGAAAAAGGCAACCAAATAGCGGGGCAACTCCCTTTTTTAAAGGTGATGTTAAAACAGAACACTTTTGTATAGAATGTAAAACTGCTATGACCGAAAAAAAGTCAATGAGCATAAAAGCTGAATGGATTGACAAACTGAAAGAAGAAGCATTTGCAATAGGGAAACCATATTGGGCGGTAGCATTTAATTTTGGAGGTTTAGGAAATCAAGAAAACTTCTATATAATAGATGAATCACTTTTTAAGCAATTACAAACTTATTTAGAGGAGGAAATATAAAATGATGAACATGACCGCAAAGGTATCATTTGAATTGACCAAAGAGGGTAAAGTAACGATTGCGGTAAATGGAAACAAAGCAGCAGTAAAAGCGGGACTCCTATTTATTGTAGAGAGAATGGCAGATATTGAAGAAGTACCAATGGAAGATTATATTGATGAGATGAGAGCAGCAGCAACTTTCGCAAAAGAGATAGCAAAAGACCCTGGTATTATCCTTTCAGAGATTCTCAATAACCTATTTGGGGGAGATGACGAGGAACCAGAGGGATGTGATGGGGACTGCGATAACTGTGATAGGTATGAGGAAATGCCTGAGGAGATGAAAGAGTTTTTCGATAAGATGTTTGGGGGGTTAAACTAATGAAGGCACTTGCTATAAAATATAGACCAAAGACATTTGATGATGTAGTAGAGCAAGGAGCAGTCAAGAAAATACTGCAGGAGCAATTAAGGACTAAAACTCATCAGAACTGTTATCTATTTACTGGCGGGGCGGGAACGGGTAAAACCACCTGCGCCCGCATCTTTGCAAATGAAATCAATAACCATGAAGGTAACCCGATTGAGATTGATGCAGCATCCAATAATGGGGTTGAGAATGTGAGAGATATCATTGATAGTGCAAAGTTCAAAGCACTTGATGCAGCATATAAGGTATATATCATAGATGAGTGCTTCCATGCGGATACCTTAATTAATTTGGCAGATGGCACTAAGCGTCCAATAAAAGATATAGAAATTGGTATGGAGGTAAATAATCTAATCGGAGATGGAATAGTAAAAAATGTATTTAAGAACTTGACTTCTTTAGACCGATTATGTATAATAAAATTGACAGATGGTTCTCAGATGCTTACCACCAAAGACCATTTATTCTTTACTAATAATGGATGGATAGAAGCATCTCAACTAAATGAGGAGGATATTATATATGAAGGATTTGCAGTGTCAGATATGTGGTCAAAGATTTCAAAACAAGACATTCAGAAAGACCTGTTCAAAAGATTGCATGAAGAAACTGATATCAAGGAGCGAGCGTCAGACAATGCAGTCAAAAGCAGGGCAGAAGCAGAGGGAAGAGAGTTCGGCCAGAATGAAAGCTCAAAACCCAATGCATCAACGAGCCAACGTAGAAAAGATGATAGAGACCAAGAAAAGAAATGGGACTCTCAATCAACCATTCAAGATGAGAGGCGGAAATGGGAAATACACTCCAGAGCAATTAACCCTATTCCAATTTCTATCAATGGATTGGATTTTAGAATATCTGATTCCTACAAAGATACCGAGGGGAAATGGATACCCAACCTGCTACAAAGTAGACCTCGCATTACCAAGCAAAATGTTAGCGATAGAGGTGGATGGGAGAGCCCATGGTTGGAAAAGTGGTTTATCGAAAGATTTGAAGAAAACGGAATTGCTCCAGCAATTAGGGTGGAAAGTATTGAGATTTACCAACCAGGAAATAAAAATGAATCTTTCGAGAGTTATATTGGAGATAGAGAAAAATCTTTAGGATTTATTGAGCTTTATGATTTAGAGGTAAGCGGTCACTCATCATACTTTGCAAATGATATATTAGTTCATAATTGTCATATGTTATCAACCGGGGCATGGAATGCAATGCTTAAGTTGATTGAGGAACCACCTGCTCAAACCGTATTTATCTTCTGCACCACTGACCCTCAAAAGATACCAGCAACAATCATCTCAAGGGTACAGCGATACGATTTCCAGAGAATCACCTATCAATCAATAGTGGATAGGCTAAAGCAAATCCTTGATTGGGAGAATGAGACTAATCAAGAAGATATCATTTACGATATGGAGGCACTTGGTTATATAGCGAAATTAGCAGATGGCGGGATGCGTGATGCAATTACATTACTTGATAAATGCTTAAGCTATGACCTCAATTTGAGCGTTAAGACGGTGGTAGAAGCACTTGGTACGATTGATTATAATATTATGTTCGACCTAACTGATAATATCATTGACGCTAAAGCAGATGAGGTGGTCAAGATTATTGAAGAGGCTCATAGAAGCGGTGTTGACTTAAAGCAATTTATGAAACTCTATATGAATTTTCTATTAGATGCTTATAAGTATTTCTTGATAGGCGATTTTGAGTATTTACAGATTCCATCAACCTATGAAGAGGCGCTTAATGGATATACTGATGAGGAGTATCAAGATATCAAGGAGTTACTTGATGAGGTAATCAGACTTAATGCAGATATCAAATGGGAGCCAAATCCTAAACCACTCATCGAAGCAACCTTGATTCTATTGTGTCAGGAGGTAGAGCAATGCGGGATATGAAATATTTAGAAGAGAAAAGACTCAAGGTATTGGAGGAAATAAAACCAATCTGTGAGGCATTTGCTATTACTGATTATGACTATGAAATCAATGATGATATATATACCGAGGTATTGAGACTCGATAATACTAAAATAAACTGCTCAATCAACTCAATTAGTGCTATCATTGATGAGGTAATAGGATATCTATTCATCAATTATTATTGTGAGAATCGGAGTTTAGGAGCGTTTGAGACTCAGGTCAAGAATAGAATTACCAGTACCTGGATGAAGAAGGTGGAGGAATGATTGGTCAAACTAAAGTATTAGAAAATATCAAGAGAATAGCAAATGGTAACTTCCCACGATTTAGCATCATATGCGGTCAAAAGCATGGAGGTAAAAAGCTCATAGCAAAAGAGATAGCAAAGACCCTCAATGCTCAGTTGATTAGCACTGATGTAAAGGTAGATACAATCAGAGATATCATAAAACTTGCCTATAAGCAGACGGAACCCACCGTTTATTTATTAGCAGATGCAGACAAGATGAGTTTAGCAGCAAAGAATGCTTTACTCAAGATAACCGAGGAACCACCTCAAAAAGCATATTTCATAATGACCATCACTGATATAAATAACATTCTTCAGACTTTGAGGAGTCGAGGTACTATAATCAATCTTGACCCATATACCCCAAGCGAATTACTGAGATATGCAGATGAAAAGGGATATGACCTCAATGAAGCAGAGGAGTATATCGTAACCAATATTTGTACCGTACCTGGTGAGATAGATTTGATTGTGCGATATAATATAATTGAGTTTTATAAATTTGTAGAAACTGTAATCAAAAATATTGGGGTAGTCAATGGAGCAAATGCCTTCAAGATAGCATCAAGATTTAACTATAAAGAGGGAGATGGTGGTTGGGATATATCACTATTCTTTAAGGCAATCATGTACGCCAGTAGGCAATTAATGATTGAGACCCCAAGTAGAGAGTTAAAGGATACCATCAAGGTGACCAGTAAATACTTATCTCAATTAAGTATCAATGGAGTCAATAAAAGCTCAACTGTTGATATGTGGATATTGGAAACCAGAGGGGTATGGATAAAGGAGGGGTAAAATAATGCAACTACATGAACTCAAAGAGCAGTTGGTTAAAAAGATTGTACAACCGCTTTATATCTTTACTGGCGAAGAAGTAGCGGTAATGGATATCTATATAAAAAAGATATCAGAGATAATGGGAGTACCAGCTAAGAGGATGGACTCAATATCATCAATATATAGCAGATTACAAAACAATACCTTTATGAATAAACCAAACTGCTATGTAATACGAGATGATAAAGACTATTTAAGGCAAGAAAAGATATGGGCGGGATTAAACAGCGGGGTAACTCAAGGCAAGAATGTAATCATCTTAATATATACAAACCTTGATAAAAGAAGTAAATTCTACAAAGCTCATACCAATATGCTGACGGAATTTGAGAAATTGATTCCAAAGGTTTTGGCAAAGTATATCAAGAAGGAAATCGGATTGGAAATAAATAAAGCAATCGAATTTGCTAATCTATGTGATTGTGATTATAGCAGGATATTACTTGAGTGTGACAAGCTGACTCATCTATCAAAGGCAGCAAACGTAACTATAGAGCAGGCATATGAAATAGCAATCCAAGAGAAATTGATTTACTCATCCCCAAAGGATGTGATATTTGAATTGATTGATGCGGTATGTAGACGCCAACCACACAAATCTTATGAGCTATGGCATGAGCTGAAGAAAGTCAATGAGAATCCATTGGGAGTCATCAGTCTATTATATAGCAATATCAGGTCAATGCTCCTCGTACAGAGCGCAGGGGGCGGAGATATATCAAATAGGACCGGATTAACTGCCTGGCAGATAAAGATAGCAAGAGAGAAAGGTAAGCATTATAGCATAGGCGAATTAGTCAAGGGATTGAGGAGTATCAGAGAAACCGAAAAGGGAATTAAAACTGGGGCGATAGACCAAAGTATAGCATTGGATTATATATTAGCCTCTTTACTTTAGGGGGAGTTGATATGATGGAATTTAGAAAATGCAGCATATGTGGTAAAAAGTTTATCCCGGCACCAATGCATATGTATAAGACTAAAAATAGTCATGGAACAACAAAGATACAATGCTCATATACATGCTATAGAAAGGCAGGTGGAGATGATGGAAGATATAACCGGTATACTAAAACCGGAAATTATAGGAAAAAGTAACATTTGCAGACGATGTGGGAGGAAGCTTAAGAATCCGAAATCAATTGAATTGGGATTTGGTAATACTTGCTATAAGAAATTCATGGCAGAATCAAACTATAAACCATTATTCGAGGTGAGGAAAAGTGAATCGGGAACAAAGACGGAAGGCAGCAAAGAAAAAGCTGACGCATAAAGACCTAAAGGTAATCACTGAGCAAGAAGCATATAATGCAGTAGGATTTACAGTCAGGCAATATAGTGCAGCTGTGATGTTATGCTTGAAAGATAAATTAGGATTTGGTCCAGTGAGAGCCCAGAGATTTATGAATAATGTAGAAGAATTATTCGACTCAATCAATCAAGGCTACTTAAGTTTAGATGATGTTATTCAAACCGTTGAGGAAGAACTCAATATAAGGATAAAATAGACTTTGACATTGAAAAGAGTCCAAATATGTAATATAATAATATCAAGAGAGAAAGACTGCTCTTGATATTATTATGTAAAGGAGGAAAAGCAATATGAACTTTTTTAAGAGTCAAGAGGAAGCAGTAGAGCTATTCGACCGGATTAAACCGGCGGCGGATAAACACCGAGTGATATTCTTGGTAGTGCCAACTAAAGATGATATCATAGCATTAAGAAAAGACCTTGAAATCTTACTTCAGGGATTCAACATAGAAGTCAGCAAGGAGAAACTCAAGATAAAAGGGACTAAAAGTAATCCGGCTCAGACTATCCTATTTAGCACTAAAGATGATTATGAAGACGGCAGACTCCGGGGAGTGCCAAAAGATGCAATCATTTGCGTTTAAGGGGGCGTCAAGATGATAAGTTTTAAGTTATCACATTTAGTAAAGGTACTATTAATCATGGTAACAGCAGACCTAATCAGAATATATTTCAGTCCAGATTATACACAAGCTCATAGAGCATTAGAATGGGGATACATGGGAGTATTCTTTCTAAAGATGCTGATACTCATGGGCGGGATAAAGGTATTCCAGATGATAGAAAAAGACGGGGGCGCGAAATGATAACAGAAAACCAAAGAGATTACATTATAGGATTATATAATGAATTAAATATGGAAATAGATATAGAGGAAATAGAAGAACTAACAAAGTCAGACGCTCATAAAAGAATACAGGAATTACTTGAGTTAAAATCAGAAGTATATTAAATATAGAAAGGAGGGATGAAAGATGGCAAGAAGTAAGCATCTTAATGATAGACTAACAAAAGCTCAAGAGATATTTGTACAAGAGCTATTAAAAGGAAATACTCAAAGACAAGCATACTTAAAAGCTTACCCTTCTAAGAAGAATTGGAAGGTATCAAGTCTGGACTCAAATGCCTCAACTTTGTTTAGGCAGGAAAAGGTCAGACAAAGGTACGACGAATTACTTAATGAGATGAGAGAGAGCGAGACCGAGAAGACCAGATGGACGAGAGAGCAATCCATTGAAACTTTGAGATATGTCATTGATGTAAATAAGAAAGACCTGGAAAGAATTGACCGAGCAGCAGAAGAGGAACTTGAGTTGTTACATCGGTTGATGATAGAAGACCCTGAGAGAGCAACCAGTTATATAAAAGAGATACTCAAACAGAGGAAAGCAAGAAGAGCGTCCCAAGTCAATAATAAAGGGATAACAGATGCAGTAGCAGAACTCAATAAGATGCAAGGATTTAATGAGGAGACAATCAATCTCAATGGAATGGTAATGTTTACCGGGGAGGAAGAATTGGAAGATTAATACAACA
>ERZ795030.2041-NODE-2041-length-25365-cov-5.241802_pt1 | contig 25365 bp, 23 predicted proteins | sample MGYA00375122_ERZ795030 | MGnify/ENA primary metagenome ERZ795030 (study PRJEB30165, sample SAMN05720146) | activated sludge metagenome | isolation source: anaerobic digester from wastewater treatment plant | place: Japan | collected 2015-04-20 ... | reverse complement strand
TGCGCGTCCGCCGCGCGATTTTAACGAAGCGGTGCGCCGTCCCGGCATGAGTCTCATCGCCGAGGTCAAGAAAGCGTCGCCCAGCAAAGGCCCTCTCCTCCACGGCGTTGACCCGGTCAACCTGGCCTGTCTGTACGAGGCGGAAGGCGCGCGCGCCATCTCGATTCTCACCGACGAGCGATATTTTCGTGGAAGTTTGGAAGACCTCGTGTCCGTGCAACAGGCGGTTTCCTTGCCTTGTTTGCGCAAGGAATTCATCATTGATGAATTCCAGGTCTACGAGGCCCGCGCCGCCAATGCCGACGCCATCTTGCTCATCGTTCGCTGTTTGTCCGATGCGCAAATCAAGGAGTACATGGCGGCGGCGGCGCGCTTGGGAATGGCGAGTCTGGTCGAGACCCACGACGAGAAAGAGATCGAACGCGCGGTCAACGTCGGCGCGCACATGATCGGCATCAACAACCGCGATCTGAATACATTCGAAGTCGACCTCAACACGACCCTGCGCCTCAAAAATCATGTTCCCGGCGGCCATGCCTTGGTCAGCGAAAGCGGCATCCGCACGCGCGACCACGTTCGCATGCTCGAAGACGGCGGCGTCGACGCGATACTCGTCGGCGAGACGTTGTTGACCAGCAGCAATATCGCCCAAACCATACGGGACTTGCTCGGCCTTGACGAAGGTTAAAATATGCGGCATCACCAATCTGACGGACGCCTTGGCAGCGTGCGAGGCAGGGGCCGACGCGATCGGGTTCAATTTCGCCATCGAGGCGAGGCCGAAGGGGCGTTACATCGATCCGGACGACGCGCAGCGAATCATCGAACAATTGCCGCCGTGGGTATACACCGTGGCCGTGTGCGTCAACGAGACGCAGGATCGCGTCACGGAGTTTCTGGAGTTTTGCGATTGGGTCCAGTTGCACGGGGAAGAGCCCCCTGCCTTCTGCGAGCCGTTCGCCGATAGAGCCATCAAGGCCTTCCGCGCACGGCCTGGTTTCGATCCGAACTGGATGTTTGAATACGCGACGAGGCTGTGTCTGCTCGACGCCTACGTGCCGGACATGCGCGGCGGGACGGGAAAAATGTGCGACTTGGCCCTGGCCCAGAAGGCCGTCGCCACAGGCAGGCCGTTGCTGCTGGCAGGGGGACTTACGCCCGAAAACGTGGGCGAAGTCGTCCGCACGGTGCGCCCCTTCGCGGTGGACGTAGCAGGCGGCGTCGAAAACGGGCCCGGCGCCAAAGACCATGGGAGAATGTGCGACTTTGTGCGAAACGCCAAAAACAGCCTATAACTGCCCGGATACTCGAGGGCGGTATGGACGGTACGGCGGGCGGTTCATCCCCGAAACCCTGATGCCGGCTCTGCAAGAACTCGAGCAAGCATTCATGGTCGCACGAACCGACCCTGCGTTCCAAGAGACGCTGCGCGATTACCAGCGCAACTACGTGGGAAGGCCGACGCCCCTCTACGCCGCGCAACGCCTGACCGAGCATCTCGGCGGCGCCATGGTCTATCTCAAACGCGAAGACCTTGCCCACACCGGCGCCCACAAAATCAACAATGCTCTTGGTCAGGTGCTATTGGCCAGACGCATGGGCAAAAAACGCATCATCGCCGAAACCGGAGCTGGCCAGCATGGCGTTGCGACCGCCACGGCGGCGGCTCTGTGCGGACTCGAATGCGACGTGTACATGGGCACGGACGACATCGAACGTCAAAAACTCAACGTCTTCCGCATGCGCCTGCTTGGGGCGTGCGTGATCCCCGTCGCGGCGGGCACGCGCACGCTTAAGGACGCCATCAACGAAGCCCTGCGCGACTGGGTCACGAACGTCCGTCACACGCATTACTGCCTGGGCACCGTCGAGGGACCGCACCCTTTCCCCCTGATCTGCCGCGAATTCCAAAGCATCATCGGACGCGAAGCGCGCACGCAAATACTGGAGCGCGAGGGACGTCTGCCCTCCCTGCTTATCGCGTGCGTCGGAGGCGGCAGCAACGCCATCGGACTGTTCCACGATTTCATTCCCGACGCGCAGGTCAAAATGGTTGGCGTTGAGGCTGGCGGCATTGCCATCGAACCTGGAAAGCACGCAGCGCGCTTTGCGGGGGGCGTCGAAGGAACCCTTCACGGCGCCTACAGTTACGTTCTTCAGGACGAAAACGGCCAAATCATGAGCACGCACAGTGTCTCGGCTGGCCTCGACTACGCGAGCGTCGGCCCCGAACATGCCCATCTTCGCGACATTGGGCGCGCCGAATATGTCCACGTCAGCGACCAAGAAGCGCTTGACGCCTTTCAACGCCTAGCCAATCTGGAGGGGATTATCCCCGCCTTGGAAAGCGCCCACGCCATCGCATATGCCTGCAAAGTCGTGCCGGCCATGTCTTCCCAAGACATCGTTATCGTCAACCTTTCCGGACGCGGCGACAAAGACGTGCAACAAGCGGCCAAGTTCCTCTTGGCGGGAGACGATGTCCTGTGAACCGAATTGAAACCCGATTCAACAACTTGGCCCAACAGGGCAAGACGGCGTTCGTGGCCTATATCACGGCGGGCGATCCCGACCTTGACACGACGGCAGAAATCATTCTCGAAATGGACCGGTGCGGCGTGGACGTCATCGAGTGCGGCGTGCCATTCTCGGACCCCGTCGCGGACGGCATCGTCATTCAAGAAGCGGCCCAGCGCGCCCTCGCGAAGGGTGCGTCGTTGCGCAAAATCCTGGCCATGCTCAAGGGCCTGCGCGACAAGACGGATGTGCCTATCCTGCTTTTCTCGTATTACAACCCAATCCTGGCGTACGGCATCGAGCAGTTCGCCGTGGATGCCAAGGCGGCGGGCGTGGATGGCGTGCTGACGGTCGATTTGCCGCCCGAAGAAGCAGATTTCTACAAAAAATGCCTCGACGAGCAACACCTCGCGACGGTCTTTCTCATCGCGCCGACGAGTCCTCCGGAACGCATCAAGCTTATCGCGCGCATCTCGACCGGCTTTGTCTACTACGTGTCGCGCACCGGCGTGACCGGCGTGCGTCAGGACGTGGAAGCGTCCGTCCATGGCGCGTTGGACGAAATCCGGAAACACACAAACAAACCCATCGCCGTCGGTTTCGGCATCAGTACGCCCGAACAAGCGACGGAAGTCGCCGGATACGCGGACGGCGTGGTCGTCGGAAGCGCGATCGTGCGACGGATAAGCGAGCTCGGTAATGCACCGGACACCGTCCAGAAAGTCGGCGCGTTCGTGAAGTCGTTGGTGGACGCGACGAAGGGAAAGTAGAAGCGACTTTGTGGTCTTTGTAGCGCCCGGTCTCTGTGCCGGGCGGTACGAGGCGACAAATTAATACGCGCTAACAGTTATGAAAGTTGGAGACGATGAACGAACAAGTATTTCACACGGTATTGTCCATTTTCGCGTTTGTGCTGGGCGGGATGGTCGGGAGTTTCCTGAATGTCTGCGTCTACCGTCTCCCGCGCAATCTCTCCGTGGTCAAGCCGCGGTCGCGATGCCCAAAATGCGAGAACTCCATCGCGTGGTATGACAACATTCCCATGGTGAGTTGGCTTCTCCTTGGCGCAAAATGCCGCCACTGCGGCGTTCCCATCAGTTGGCAGTATCCCCTCGTCGAGGCCATCACCGCCGCTCTTTTCCTCTTCGTGTATTGGCGCTTCGGAATAACCCTTGCCACGCCCGTATACATGCTCCTTTCCGCGTCGCTGGTTCTCGTCACGTTCGTAGATCTGACCGACTGGACCATTCCAAACGAAGTGACTTTCCCGGGAATTCCACTGGGCCTGGCCCTATCTCTCGTGGCGATGTTCTATCCCGAAAGCAATCTACACGTGGAAGGCAACCTCCTCCCGGTATTCGATTCCCTGCTGGGCGTGTTGCTGGGAGGCGGAAGCCTCTATCTCTTGGACAAACTCAGCCTCGTACTCCTAAAGAAACGCGGGATGGGCTTCGGCGATGTCAAACTTCTGGCCATGCTGGGAGCCTTCTTCGGTTGGCCAAGCGTTATCGCGATCATCATGATTGCATCCATCATCGGCAGCATCGTCGGCATCGCCTACATCCTCTATCAAAAGACCAAAGGCGACACAGAAGACGCTCACTACCTTCCCTTTGGCCCCTATTTATCCGTTGCGGGATTGGTCGTCATGTTTTTCGGGCAACAGATTTTCAACTTTTACTTTGATTTCATGATCGCGTCCCCACCGTCGATGATGTAGCGGTCAATCACCAGGAGGACCACATCGTGCTGCGCTATCTCTCGGCGGGCGAATCCCATGGACGCGGCATTTTCTGCCTATTGGACGGATTTCCCGCAGGCCTGAAACTTCACGTCGACGATATCAACTTCTGGCTTGCCGAACGTCAAAAAGGCTATGGCCGGGGCGGGCGGCAACGCATTGAGAAGGATGAGGTCGACGTGCTATCCGGGATCCGCGCCGGCGTGACGATCGGAAGCCCCATTCTCTTGGCAGTCTGGAATCGCGATTACAAAAACTGGGAAGCGGCCATGCATCCGTGGAGTCCTTCCACAGGCGAGCGCGCCGCCAAGATCATCCAGCCGCGTCCCGCACATGCCGACCTGGTCGGGGCGATGAAATACGACCACGATGACTGCAGAAACGTTCTGGAACGCGCGAGCGCCAGAGAAACAGCAGCCCGTGTCGCAGCAGGCGCATTATGTCGTAAACTATTGTCGGAATTTGGCGTTAAGATCGCAGCCCATGTGGTTCAAATAGGAAATGTCCTGGCGGATGTGGACAATGTGGATGATGAAGACGTTCATCCGCGTTCCATGGCGTCCGAGGTGCGTTGCTGTGATGAAACTGCGGCAGCGGCGATGATTGAGGCCATCAAAAAGGCCAAGCAAGACAAAGACACCCTGGGGGGCGTCGTTGAGGGACGTGCGTGGGGGCTTCCCCAAGGCCTTGGAACCTATACGCAATGGGACCAGAAACTGGATGCCCGCATCGCTCAATCCCTGATGAGCATCCAGGCCGTCAAAGCCGTCGAAGTGGGGCTTGGTTTTCGAGGAATAGACCGTCCCGGCAGTCGATTTCATGACGAGATATTCTACGCCGACGTTCCGCGATGCGGCAGTCACTACCGACGATCCTCCAACAATCTTGGCGGAACGGAAGGAAGCATGACCAACGGCGAGACGGTGCTGATCCGCGTCGCGATGAAACCCATCGCCACCCTCATGCAGCCTCTGCGAACGGTCAATATGGAGACCCACGAAGTCGCCGAAGCCGTCATGGAACGGAGCGACGCCTGCGCCGTTCCCGCCTTGGCCATCATTGTAGAGTCGGCGCTTGCGATCACGCTGGCGGAAAGCTTCATCGAGATGTTCGGTGGCGATACCGTCGACGCGATGAGGCGCAACATTGAATCCTACTACGACAGGATTGAGAAACGTTGACCCGCATCTCCCAGCCGCCTCGCTGAGATCTGTGCGAACTGCGGATGCCACGAATATGCCGTACGCTTTGGCATGCGCGATTTTGTTGTAACCAAACGACGCAATGCGACGTTTATCCAGAAGGATGTCCCTGCCCATAGGGTTTTCGCAAGGGCGCGTTGCGCTTTCCCCGCGAAGTTTGTTTTGTTCGATCGATCAGACGAGAAAATGCCATACTGTTGTGGTCGATGCGGAACGCTTCGTTCTCAAGAGAAGCCGTGCGCGTTGTTCCTGAATCCGCTATTTCTAAGGGCGGCTCGAAAGGATCGGAGCGGGCAAGCGTTGGAGATTCCAAACGGGAAGAATGAATCATCTGTCATGATTGTTGACGAAATGCCCCGGAAATCTTCGTGGATGCCCCGTTTTCCTCGCAGCATTCGCTATACGCCGCGCTTTTGCACGCGATTGGCGCACAGCGTCGCCATCGCCGCAATTCTTTTTTTCGCAACATCCTGCGCCACAACGCATTACAAGAAGAAGGCCGATCAGGAAGCCTACGCCCTCATCGCGGAAAAGGCGCCGAAAGTCCCCAATATGGAAGAGGGGTTCTCCATCGAAGAGAACACGGAAGATTTTCTGACAGGTCTTCCCGTGGTTGAAGAGGTGAACGAAGCATTGGGCGAGATGGGCAAGACGGAGCAGGGGGCCGCCTGCCTCTCCTTGGAAAAAGCCCTCGCGATAGCGGTCAACCAGAGCCGCACCTATCAAAACCGGAAGGAATCGCTGTATCTGCAGGCCTTGTCGCTCACCCTCGATCGACACGCCTATACGCCGATTCTGGCGGTGAGCGCTTCGGGCAAATACGAACGCGTCTCGCGCGACGTGACAGTGGTTTCCGACACCGCCCAGTTGGCCCGGGCGGCGCCCGATCTGGCCCAACAGCTCGGACAACTCGCGGGAGCGCCCGCAGACGTTCTCAGCGCCTATGCCAAGCTGATCGAAGACGCCGCCACCGCGACCGGCGCGAACCAATCGAGCATAAAAACGCTGGACGAACGGCGCGTGACGGGCAACACGCGGCTGGGCGTCGACCTGTTGCTCCAGGGGGGCGCGCGGATGGCGATCGATCTGAGCAGCGATTTTTTGCGTTTTCTCACGGGAGATCCCCGCGTGAGCGCCTCCTCGGCATTGGCGGCGACCTTGCGCCAGCCTCTTCTGCGCGGCGCGGGCAGATCCGTGGCCGCGGAGAATTTGACCCAGGCAGAACGCGACTTGTTGTACGAACTGCGCTCCTTTGCGCAATTTCGCAAGGAGTTCGTGACGCAGGTCGCAAGCAATTATTACCAAGTGTTGCAGACGCGGGACGCGGTGATGAACAACTACCGCGGATACCTGGCGTTCCAGCAATCCGCTCAGCGAGAACGGGCGTTGGCCACGCAAGGCCGCAGCACGCAGGCCGGGCTGGGCCGCATTGAGCAAGCGCTGTTGAACAGCGAAAACAGTTGGGTGAACTCCATCCGCAGTTACGCCGAAGAACTCGACCGGTTCAAAATATTGCTTGGCTTGAGCACGGATGCGCATGTAGCGCTCGATCCCAGGGAATTGGAGCAGTTGCGTGAGCGCGGTCTCATTCATCCTGCGATTTCGAGCGAGGACGCCGTCAAGGTGGCCCTGGTCACGCGTCTCGATTTGTACAGCATACGCGATCGGGAAGAAGACGCCAACCGGAAAGTGAACGTGGCGATAAACGCGTTGAAGCCGCAGCTGGATTTGGTGGTTCAGGGTTCCGTGAACAGCATGCCGGGAAACCGTTTTCAAGAATTGGATTTTCAGCGAGGCCGTTGGTCGGCGGGGTTGGACTTTGATCCGGGGTTTGACAGAAAGGCGGAGCGCAACGCCTACCGCGCCAGCCTGATCTCGCTGGCGCGCGCGTCGCGCGAACGGGAATTGGCGGAGGACACCGCCAAGCTGGCAGTGCGCGAATCGTGGCGCAACCTCGATCAGGCCAAGCGCACCTTTGAAATCCAACAAATTGGCGTTGGCCTGAACGAGCGCCGCGTCGAGGAGCAGGCCCTCTTGTCGGAGTTGGGCCGCGCCACCGCGCAGAACCAAGTCGATGCGCAGAACGACCTCATCAACGCGCGCAACGACCTTACCGCGGCGTTGGTGCGTCACACCGTTGCGCGGCTCCAATTCTGGCGCGACATGGGCATTCTGTTCATCAAAGAGAATGGACAGTGGGAGGAAGTCACGGATGTCGTCAAGCCCCAAGAGTGAAAATCCGTCTGCGCCCGTCCAACGCCGCAGCAAGCGGCGCCTGTGGTGGAAGTTAGGCGTTGTGGCCGTGGCAATCGCCGTGGGGGTGTGGTATTTCCGCGAACCAGCCCAAGTGGTGGACAAGGCAAGCGTCTGGTCCGTGAAGCGCGGTCCCTTGCCAATTACGGTGGTTGAAACGGGCAGCGTGGTGGCGCTCGAATCCCAGGATATCAAATCGGAAGTCAAAGGCGAAACCAAGGTTCTTAGCATCGTGGAAGAGGGGTATCAGGTCACCGAAGACGACGTGAAAAACAAGAAGGTGCTGGTTACCCTCGACAGCGCTGAACTTGTGACCAATCTTACCCAGCAGGAGATTCAATACCAGAGCGCTTCCGCTGCCTATACGGAGGCGAAAGAACAATATGGCATCCAGATAAAAGACAACGAGAGCAACATCAAAGAGGCGCAGTTGAGCGCGAAATTCGCGCGGATGGATTTTGAAAAATATCTAGGCGTGGAACTGGCCAACAAGATCATCACCGAGTTGGGCCTGAACACCAACCTGGATTCGGCGGAAGAAGACTTGCGGGAAATCATGGAGGCGGTCGCCGCCGGTCAGGCGGAGGCCGAGGATACGTTGAACGGCGACGCCGAAGAGGCCCCCTCCGAAACCTCCAACGCCGTTCCCGCGCCTGCTCTTGCTTCTGGAGATGGGGATGCCGCGCCTGCGTCAAACGCCATTCCTGCGTCGCCAATTTCCGTGTCCGGGGAACCCCAACCTCCCGCCGCCTCGCCAAGCGGTCTCACGCCCGAGCAAGTGGCGAATATGGTGGGCGCAACGCAACGCCATATCGACTTCTCCCAATATGCCGATCCCAAATTGCTAGGGGACGGCGAGGCTCAGCAAAAGCTGCGCAAGTTTGAGACCGATGCCATGATGAGCGACGAGGAACTCAACTTGAGCAAAACGCAGCTCGAGGGAACGCAGCGTTTGTTCGAGGGGAAATTCGTGACGCAGACCGAACTCGACAACGACACCATGAAAGTCAAGCGCGGCGAGATCGCTTCGGAATCGGCCAAAACGGAGAAGGACCTGTTTATCAAGTATGAATTCCGCAAACAGGCGGAGAAGTTGCTGTCGGACTATGAGGAGTCCTTGCGCAAACTCGATCGGACTCGAAAACTCGCCATTTCCAAAATGGCGCAAGCCCAAGCCAAGCTGAAGTCGAGCGAAGCCCAATTTGGCTTGCAACGGCAGCGTCGCGACGATCTGCAGAAACAGGTGCGGAAATGCACCATCGTGGCGGAACGTCCGGGCCTGGTCGTGTACGCAGGCAACGATCAGCCGTGGCGCGGCGGCGAGGAAATCAAGGAAGGCGCCAAGGTCTATCAAGGGCAATCGATCATCACCATCCCCGACATGACCCAAATGGCGATCGAGATCAAAGTCCACGAATCGGCGATCAAAAAAGTGGCCAAAGGGCAAAAGGCCGCCATTCGGATAGACGCTTTCCCCGACACGCCGTTGACAGGCGTGGTGCATCGCGTCGGCGTGCTGCCGGACTCTAGTCAACGCTGGATGAACCCCGACGTAAAGTTGTACCTCGTGAAAGTGACGATCGACGGGACGCACGACTGGCTCAAGCCCGGCATGAGCGGCGAAGTCACCGTGAAAATCGCCGAACTGGACGATGTAGTGTATGTCCCGATCCAAGCGGTGACGCCGACCGGTGAGGAACGCGCCGTCAACGTGGTCAGCGCGCTCGGAACGACCGAACGCCGCGTCGTGAAAGTCGGCGATTTCAACAACCAGTTCATTCAGATCAAAGAGGGCCTGAAAGACGGGGAACGCGTTCTCTTGCGCGCTCCCATGGAGGAAGAGGGCAAGTCCCGAAAAGACCTCGACGCAAAGGACGCGAAAGAAACAAAAGGCGGCGATACGGAGAGGAAAACCGAAAACGCCCGGACGAAAACGCGCGAAGCGGGCGATGGCGAGAATGGGGCCACGAAGGACAAGCCTTCTCCCCCTGCAGAAACGTCGAAAAAAGGCGAGTAGGGAGGTCTTCTCCGTGGCCGAAACCCTCATAGCTCGCGTGGACGATGTCCGCAAGACCTACCAAATGGGCGCCGTCCTGGTGGAGGCCCTGCGTGGCATCAGCATCGACTTTCATGCCGGCGAATACGTGACCATCATGGGACCGTCCGGATGCGGCAAGTCCACGCTCCTCAACTTGCTTGGATGCCTTGACCGACCGACCAGCGGACGTTACCTGTTGGGGGCAGAAGACGTTTCGCTGCTGGACGACGACTCCCTCTCAGCGATTCGCGGCGCCCGGATCGGCTTTATCTTTCAGTCCTACAATCTCATTCAACAGCTCACGGTAATCGAAAACATCGAAGTGCCGATGTACTATCAGGGCGTGCCCGAGGAAGACGCGCGCGCCACGGCCACGGCGCTGGCGGATCGGGTGGGGCTTACGGAACGCATGTTCCACAAACCCTTCGAGTTGTCGGGCGGGCAGCAGCAGCGCGTGGCCATCGCGCGCGCATTGGCCAACGACCCGCTGATTCTGTTGGCCGATGAGCCGACGGGAAACCTGGATTCCACGTCGGGCCGCGATATTCTCGACGTGTTCGACGATCTGCACCGGCAAGGCAAAACCCTGATCATGGTGACCCACTCCGACGAAGTCGCCGAGCGCTCCAAGCGGAGCCTCCACCTTCGCGATGGACAGGTGGAACATGACATTCGCCTCTAAATCCTTGCCGCGCCACAATACGGGCCTGTACAGCTACACCCGGCTCAAGCGGACGGTCCGCCTCGGCATCAAGAGCGTCTGGAGTCACCGCCTCCGATCCTTGTTGACCGTGCTGGGCATCGTGTTCGGCGTATGCTCGGTCATCGCCATGCTCGCCATCGGCGAAGGGCTTAGCTTTGAAGCCCAGGAGCAGATACGCCGTCTGGGCAGCCAAAACATCATCGTGCGCAGCGTCAAGCCACCCGAAAATCAAAGCAGCACCGCCGACCGCAGTTGGGCTATCGAATACGGCATCACCTACGACGACCTGGACCGCATCCGCATGACCCTGCCGGCCGTGGAGATCGTGGTGCCCTCGCGCGCCATGCGCCGCGACGTTTGGAACCTGGGGCGACGCGTTGACTGCGACGTGATGGGCACCGTTCCCTGGCATCCCCAGATGACCAGCAGCCGCGTCGCCGCAGGCCGTTTTTTTACGGACTTCGAATTCAGCAGCAACGCCAACGTCTGTGTGCTGGGGGCGGGCGTGGCGGAACAGTTGTTCCCGATCGACGATCCCCTTGGCAAGAGCGTGCGCATCGGCGACGGGCTCTTCACCGTCATCGGAACCATGGCGGACGGAGGCTCCCCGACTTCCTCGACCGCGGCAATGGGAGGAGCCGCCAACGACGGCGGCGACAAGGGGGCTTCCACTGCGGCAAACGTCGCCGCGCCCGGGACCAGCCCCGGCGCAGCCCAATACCAGGTGTACATTCCGCTGAGCACTTCCAAGGCGCGCTACGGCGAAGTGCAGGTCAAACGATCCAGCGGCAGCCGCAGCATCGAACGAATCCAGTTGAGCGAATTGACGGTCAAGGTGGACAGTCTCGACGCCGTCGTGCCCACGGCCCGCATCATCGAGGACTTGCTGGGGCGGTACCACAAGAAAAAGGACTATTCGGTGATGGCCCCCTTGGAACTGCTGCGGCAGGCCGAGCGCACCAAGCGCATGTTCAACATCGTCCTCGGCGCCATCGCCGCGATTTCGCTGCTGGTCGGCGGCATCGGCATCATGAACATCATGCTGGCCAGCGTGACCGAGCGCACGCGCGAGATCGGCATCCGCCGCGCGTTGGGCGCGAAGCGCGGCGATATCGTGCTGCAGTTTTTGATCGAAACCGTGCTGCTGTCCGCGACGGGCGGCATCATCGGCGTGGCCTTGGGCCTGTCGGTGCCGCTGATCATCACGCATTTCGCCCACATGAAAACCATCGTCACCCTCTGGTCTCCAATACTGGCCTTTGGCATTTCGGCGATCATCGGCGTGGTGTTCGGTCTCTACCCCGCCATGCGCGCCGCCGATATGGACCCCGTCGAGGCCCTCCGCCACGAATAACGCCGTTTCGGCCGCGCGCCTCCTCCGTGTGACATGGTACAATTCCCCTAATAGTCCCCCACGGGCGCATGCTATGAAAATTTCGATTCGCGCCATAGCGTCACGCGATGAATTGCGCGTGGTGAGCGGCCTTTTCGCCGCATCCCTTCCGAACGGCCATGCGCCGGACCGGAAACGGCTGCATGGCTGGCTGGAGACGTCCGCTTCGTGCTACCCCGGGTTCGAGAGCGAGCACACGCGCATTGCCGTGCGCCAGAAGGAAGTCTTAGGCGCGCTTCGTCTGGTCACCGACACGATCCGGATCGGCGAGACGCGTTTGAAGGCAGGCAAAATTTGCTGGATGGCGACCGCCGATCACACCCGAAAAAAGGGAATGGCGGGGCGACTGTTGGACGACGCCATGGCATATATGCGCACGCGCCAGTATCACGTCGCGATGTTGTTTCATGTGCCGGGGTTGCATGAACGATGTGGATTCACCGCCGCGTTGGGCGACTACGCGATTGTCATGGACACCCTAGAAGCGCTGACCTTCGAGGTCCCGTACAAGACGCGGCCCGCTCGCCCGGGCGACATTCCCGCCCTGCTCCGGCTTCACAATGCGGGCGAAGCGGAGGCCTCGTGCAGCGTCGTGCGCGTGGCCGGACATTTCGCCTGTAAGTGGGAGTGCCGGTCCGACATCCACGTATTGCTGGACGACCAGGGACGCGCAGTCGCCTATTTCATGGCATGCCGCGACGGAAACAGCCTGACGATTTTGGAATCGGCCGTTTCCGGATTTGACATGACGGGCGGCGTCGTAGGCGCCTGTGCGCGCATTGCCGCGGATGCTTCGCTGTCATCGATCCGGTTTTGCGCGCCGCCGTTTCACCCGCTGGCGCGCTACCTGAGCCAATTCGACACCCGTCACGAAGCCCACATGGGCCGCAAAGACGCCGGGATGATGGCAATCGTCAACCTCGCCGAGACCCTGGAGCATCTCGTGCCGGAATGGGAGAGACGCGTCGCCTACAGCCCGGCGCGCGACGAGCGAACCGAAGTTACGCTTGCTGTCGGCGGCCGATTTTGTTGCGTGCGAACCAATCGCGGCGCCATTGATGTGACGTTCCGGGCCGGAAGCGGCAAAGTGAGTCTTACGGAAAACGAATTGATGCAGCTCATATCGGGACACGCATACGTGGAAAACGTTCTCGATACCCGACGTTGCATCGTCCCTCCCTCTGCCCGCGCCCTGCTGGCGGCGATTTTTCCCAAACGCGCCCCGTACGTATGGCCCTTTGATCGTTTCTAGGCGGTGACCAATACATTCTTTCTCAATACCCGCTCGGATTTTTAATGCGATTGCCCTGGCAAGCCAAGCCGGTTGTGCTCTTCGGCGGGTGTTGCTAGTATAGGGCGGCATCTTTCCGGGGCGTTCTGTTCTCGCCTCTTTGCCATGCAGGATTGGATCAATGGATATTGCCACCTTCATAGGATTGTTGGCCGGTTTCGGGCTGGTGATCGCGGCGATAGTCGCGGGCGGAAGCCCTCTCATGTTTTTAGACCTGCCTTCGATGGTCATCGTCCTGGGCGGCACAACGGCCTCCACGCTGATCAACTATCCGCTCCGCGATATCCTGGGCGTGTTCGGCACGGTGAGAAACGCTTTTATCACTTCCATCCCCGACCCCGAAATGCTCATCGAACGCCTGGTGCGGTATGCGGCCATTTCGCGGCGAGAAGGCGTTCTGGCGCTCGAAGGACACGCCCGCCAGCCGGACGACGATTTTCTGCAAAAGGGGATAGCGCTTGCGATTGACGGCGCGCCGCCCGATCTCATCAAGGACATTCTCAGCACCGAACTTACATTTATGGAGGATCGCCACGCTTCCGGTCAGGCCATCTTGTATGCGATGGGGACTTTCGCGCCAGCGTTCGGGATGATCGGCACCCTCATCGGCCTCATCGAAATGCTCACATCGCTCAACGACCCGTCCCAGATCGGCCGCGGCATGGCCACGGCCCTCATCACGACTTTTTACGGGATGATGTTGGCCAACGTGGTTTTTCTGCCCGCCGCAGGCAAATTGCGGGTGCGCACGGCCAACGAACTGCTGGCGCGCGAAATCATCATCGAAGGAATCCTTTCAATCCGCGCCGGCGAGAGCCCCCGGCTGGTCGAGGAGAAACTAAAGGCCTTTGTCGCGCCTTCCATACGCCGGCGCGTCGCCACGGGATTGGGATATGGCGCGCCTCGTCAATAGACCACATCCCCGCATCAAGGAGCCTTCCGCCCCGCCATGGATTGTCACCTATGCCGACATGATGAGTCTGTTGCTGGCCTTTTTCATTTTGCTGGTGGCGTTTTCGGCGATTGACTTGCAAAAGGCTCGCGACGCATTGAAGTCCGTGCAGGAAGCCCTGGGAACCGGCGCGCTTTTCCGAGAGTCCTCTCCGGAAGGCGCGTCCTCCAACGGATCCCAAGCGCCGTTGGACGGCAACACCGTGGAACGCGCCGCGCGGCAACTTCGTCAACGGCTGCAAATCCTCGGCAAGGCCGAGGACGTCCGGATCGATCTTGATGAACAAGGCGGTCTGCGCATTGCGCTGCCCAGCCGGGCCCTCTTCGATTCGGCCAGCGCCGAATTGCGTCCGGACGCCTTTGATGCGCTGCGTGCTGTGGGGGAACTGCTGGCGGGACTGCCGCAGGCGGACATTCAGGTGGCGGGACACACGGACAACCGTCCATTGAAGAACAGTCCCATCTACCGGGATAATTACGATCTGAGCTTTGCACGGGCGATGGGGGTTTGCCGTTTTCTCAGCGAACGTGCGGGCGTCCCATTGACACAGCTGGAAGTTGTCGCGTATGGTCCCAACAAGCCCGTCGCCACCAACGAGACCGACGAGGGGCGCCAGGCGAACCGTCGCGTGGAAATATACATCAGCGGCAGATTGTCCAACCGCGAAGTGGAAACCATACGGGGGCAAGCGGGTACAATGGAACAGCCGGCAACGATAACCGCCGAAGGGCCCTGAGCCGGGGGAAAGGATATTATGGCGGACGACAAGACAAAGGGGAAGGATAAAGGCAAAGAACCCGACAAGAAGGATGTCGCTCCCGCGAGGACAGACTCGTTCCTCAAAACCCTCATCACGGCGGTGGTGGTCATGGTCATCGCCATGACGGGCGCATTCCTCATCTTCTGGTTCATCTTCTATCCCGCCTTGGACGGCAAGCACGCCAAAGGGGAAAAGAACGCCGCGGAAGAAGCTGGAGACTCCGCCCGCGGCGACAAGGGAAAAGGCGAGAACGAGAAGATTCCGCCTACCGCCGTCACGGTGACCTTCGACGACGGCTTCGCCAATGTTCTCATGCCCGAACCGAGCATGCCCGCGCTTCTGCTCATGTACCAGGTGTCCTTTTTAGTTTCCGATCCGGAGACGGCGGAACTCGTCAACAAGAACAAGCCGATTTTCGAGGACATCATCACGACCCTGCACAGCTACCGATCCCGCGAAGAGCTGAACGATCCCATGGTGAAAAAAAGCATCCAAAAACAAATCCTTGAAATGTCCAATGAAAAGCTGCGCCAACTGATCCACAAACCCGGCCCCGAAAAACGAATCCTTTCGGTGCTGCACATCCGCTTTGCGGTGCACGAGTGACCCATGGCCGCCCCCAATCCCCCAGAGCCCGTCAACCACGAATTCCCGGAGATGCAACTCGGGGCAGGCGCCGCCCCGGCCGATCATCTTGTCCTTGAGGACATGAGCAAAGTGCGTCTCGGCATTACTGCATCCCTTGGCCATACCTCCATGCTCGTCCGCGATATCCTCGATTTGAAGATCGGTTCTGTCGTGCCGCTCGACAAACTCGCCGGCGAAATGACGGACATCTACCTCAACGATCTGCCACTGGCGCGCGGCGAGGTGGTGGTGATCGGCGATTCGCTTCACGTTCGCATCGGCGAAATCATCGGCGCCGCCGAGAAAATGGAGGAAGATGAAGAAGAAGCATAGAGCCATGGCTTTTGCAGCGCTTCTTTTCCTGGCGGCTCCTCTTTCCCTGGGCGCCGCAGCCGTTCCCCCGGAAGCTCCCTTGCCGCCAGCGAGCAACGACCGCCCCGCGGACCCTTTCCTGTCCACCGCGCCTCCGCCCATCGAGATCACCCCCTTGGCCGTTTCCCAGGGCGAAGAAGAAATTCCCGTCCCGGCGGATTCGCTCGCAGCTTCCGAAACGATTGACTCCTCGCCCAGCGCCGCTAAATTGCGAGAAGCGATCGCCATCAACGACAGCGAGGCGCGCCTGCCCAACGCGTCGGACGCCCCCCGCCCACAACCGCGGACGAACGCCTACGCCGCGTTGCAAGCCATCGGCGCGCTATCCGTCGTGATCGCCCTCATCCTCCTCTTGAGCTGGGCTTTGCGCAAATACGGCAAGAATGCGCCAATCTTCGCCCATGCCAAACTCGGCCAATTGCTGGGGCGGATATATCTGGACCGAAACGCCTGTCTCTATTATGTGCGGACAGGCGGACGCGTTCTGGCGATCGGCGCGACCCGAAACGGACTGAGCCTCATCGCCGAATTCGACGAGGCAGCCTTCGATCTTCGCGCGCCTCAATCCGAGACCGCTCCTTCGCCTCGCGTAAGGTTCGTGGACTATTTGAAGGCCAGCGCCCAGCGCATGGAACGCGATCCAGGCCGTCCGCCCATTGATGACGCCGATCTGGCGTCATTGCGCGGCGATATCCAACGGTTGCAGGAGCGTCTTCGGGAGACGGCCGGTGACTCCAAAGAATAAAGCGCCTTTTCTGCTTCTTTTTCTCGCGGCCCTTGCCGTATGTTCGGACGCCTTTGCCCAAACGACGCCCGGGAATCCCCTGAATATCGACCTAGCCGACATGGCGCAACAGGCCGTTTCCCCGGCCCGCATTTCGACGACCATGACGCTCATGTTTCTCCTGACGGCCCTGTCTCTCGCGCCGGCCATCCTCGTCATGACTACATCCTTCACGCGCATCATCGTCGTGTTCGGTTTCTTGCGACAAGCTCTGGCCACGCAGCAATCCCCGCCGAACCAAGTGCTCATCGGTTTGGCGCTGTTCCTTACGGCAGCCATCATGCTGCCCACCTACGAACGCGCCAACCGGGAAGGTCTCCAACCCTACATACGCGGCGAACTCTCCGCGCAACAATCATGGGACCGCGGCATCGAGCCGCTGCGGGAATTCATGTTCAAGCAGACCGACGCCAAATCCCTCGCGTTGTTCCTGAAAATCGGGAAACTGGGACGCCCGAAATCGCCCGACGACGTCCCCACGACCGTGCTGATTCCCGCGTACATTGTCAGCGAACTCCGCATCGCCTTCCAGATCGGTTTCATTATTTACATCCCATTTCTAATCATCGACATGGTCGTCGCCAGCACGCTCATGGCGATGGGGATGATGATGTTGCCGCCGGTGTTCGTATCGCTGCCATTCAAGATCATTATGTTCGTGCTCGCCGACGGCTGGTATTTGGTCGTAGAGTCGCTGGTGCGGAGTTTCAACTAAACCGGCGAGGCGGAACACTCGTTTCGCACGAGTTCCAGGAAAAGGCCGGCTGCCTTTGTGCGGTACGCGCTGTGCCGGGTGACGGCAGCGATGTGGAGCGTGGGGAGGCCTGCCACGACGACTGTGGCGAGTCTTTTGTCCGAAGGCGTCACAGCCATTTCGGGAAGGAACGCAAGCCCCACGCCTTCCGCGACGTACCGCTTGATCACCTCGAAACTGCCGCTGTCGAGCGCAACCCTCGGCTCAAAAGCGGATTGGCGGAAACATTCACGCAACAAAGCCCCCGTACGGGTCTGCGGCTGCAACAGCAATAGCGGTTCGCCTTCAAGGAGACGAAGCCCCACTTTGCTGCGTTTCGCCAATGGGTGCTTTTGCGGAGTCACGAGCACAAGGCGCTGGCGCAGGAGTTCCTGCTGCACAAGGTCGGTTTGCGAAACAGGAAGCGTTACAATGCCAAGGTCTAGCTCGCCTTGATGCACCTGTTCGGCGATGGCCTCCGACGAACGGTGCGCCAACGCTAAGTGCACGCCGGGCATCGCGCGGGAAAACGCGCGCACGACAGGCGGCAAGACATACATCGCCGTCGTGTCGCTCGTGCCCACGCGCAGTTCGCCGGAGAGGGATTCGTCGAAGTCGTGCAACTCGCGGACCAGCCCATCGAGTTCGGCGGAGATATGACGCGCGCGTGCGTACAGCAGTTGCCCTGCAGGGGTGGGTTGGCACGTGCGGCGCTCTAGCAACACGTGCCCTAACTCGCGCTCCAGAAGTTTTACCTGTTGACTGACAGCGGGCTGGGAACATCGCAAGCGTTGGGCCGCCTTGCGAAAACTTCCTTCCTCCAATACTGCACAAAAGTGACGGATGCTCTCGTAGCGCATGATAAGTTTTCCTTATGGGATATATAATAACATTTCCATTGACTTATTTCACGCATCCGGGTAGCGTAGTGGTTGCGCAGGATATCCGATGCGCGGGCGACGATATGGAACAGCGGGGAGCCGTCATGAGCAAAGACAAAAAAACGAAACTGAGCTATCGCGACGCGGGCGTGAATATCGACGCCGCCGACGAAGCATTGGGCCAGATGAAGGAAGTCGTCAAGCGGACCTTCGACGATAACGTTTTGTGCGACATCGGCTCCTTTGGGGCGATGTACCAGTTTGACCCGAGCGGTTTCGAAGAGCCGGTGCTCGTCTCCAGCGTTGATGGCGTCGGCACGAAGCTGAAGATCGCCTTCATGATGAACAAACACGATACCGTCGGCATCGACCTCGTGTCGCATTGCGTGAACGACATTCTTGTGCAGGGCGCGCGCCCGATCTTTTTTTTGGATTATCTTGCGTTTGGGAAATTACAGCCTGGCGTGGTCGTCGACGTCGTGCGCGGTCTTGCGACCGGATGCCGGTATGCGGGGTGTGCGCTCATCGGCGGCGAGACCGCCGAAATGCCGGGCATGTACGCCGAGGGCGAATACGACGTGGCCGGCACGATTGTCGGCGTGGTGGATCGAAAAAAGATCGTTGATGGATCGACCATCCAGGAGGGCGATGTCGTCATCGGCCTGCACTCATCGGGGCTGCACACCAATGGCTACAGTCTCGCGCGCAAGATTTGCTTCGATGTCGCGGGCCTGGCCCACAGCGATCCGATGCCCGGCGTGGGAATGAGCGTGGGGGAAGCGCTGCTCGAGCCGCATCGCAGCTACGCCAAGGTAATACAAGTCCTGATGAAGATCGTGCGCGTGAAAGGCATGGCGCACATTACGGGCGGCGGCATCACCGACAATCTTCCGCGGGCCCTTCCCCCGGGGCTGGGAGCGGAAATCGATCTCGGCGCCTGGGAGGCTCCCCCGCTCTTTAAGTTCCTTCAAGAAGCGGGCGGCGTCGAAGAGCGAGAGATGCTGCGCACCTTCAACATGGGCATGGGATATTTGGTGGCGGTCGCGAAGGAAGATGAGGAAAAGGCCATGACCGCCCTCACGCAAGCATGCGAAGAACCTCGCGTCATCGGGCGGGTTATTGCAGGCGATCGAAAGGTCGTCTATCGCGGGAGTTTGCGCTATGCCGCATCGCATTGAAGTGGGCATGAAGCCGGACGCCATTGATCCGGCGGGCCTCGATGTCAAACACCGCATTGCCGAGGACCTCGGCATTCACGTCGGGGAGGTGCGCGTGGTTGACGTCTATACCGTCAACGCGGACCTGAGTCGAGAAGAACTGGAGCGGGTGCGCACGGAGCTTTTCTCGGATCCGGTGATCCAGGTAAGCGCACTCGACAAATCGTTGCTGGCGAACTATGACTATGCAATCGAGGTCGGTTTTCGCCCAGGCGTGACGGACAATGTGGGCAAGAGTTCCGCCGAGGGCGTCGCCGACACGCTCGGACGTTCCCTGGCGATCGATGAGGCGGTGTACAAATCCACGCTCTACGCCATGAGCGGCGTTGATTCGGCGAAAACCTGCGATCATATCGCGCGCGATCTCCTTGCAAACGAACTGATTCAGCGATGGGTCGTGAAGTCGCGCGACGAAATGACGGCCCTTGACGGCGTTTCTCTTTTGGGTTTGCCCATCGTTACCGATCGCAGCGATGCGACGGTGCGCGAGGTGAGTCTGGCCATTTCAGACGATGAACTCGCGCAATTGAGCCGCGACCGCATGCTGGCGCTCGAACTGCGCGAGATGAAGGTCATTCAAGGCTATTACTGCCGCGACGATGTGCGCGCTCGTCGCGCTGTGTTGGGTCTTCCTGCGCACCCGACGGACATCGAGCTCGAGATTCTGGCGCAGACATGGTCGGAGCATTGCAAGCACAAGATTTTCGATGCGCGTATTCGGTACGACGATGGAAGCGGAAAGGCGCGCGTAATCGACAGCCTTTTCAAAACCTACGTCAAGGGAACAACCTCGGAAGTCGCAAAGCGAATCGACTGGCTGATCAGCGTTTTTCACGACAACGCAGGCATCATCAAGTTTGATGAGAACTGGCATTTCGCGCTGAAGGCCGAAACGCACAATAGCCCCTCCGCGCTCGATCCCTATGGCGGCGCGATCACCGGCATTGTCGGCGTGAACCGCGACATTCTCGGCGCGGGCATGGGCTGTAAGTGCATTTTCAACACGGACGTGTTTTGCTTCGCGTCCCCCTTTCACGACGGCGCCATCCCTTCGCGATTGCTTCATCCGCGGCGCGTATTGCGCGGCGTGCATCAGGGCGTGAAGGACGGCGGCAACCAGAGCGGCATCCCCGATCTCAACGGCGCCATCGTCTTTCATGAACGATTCCTTGGCAAGCCGCTGGTTTTTTGCGGCACAGGGGGGCTTATCCCGGCTGTCGTCGCGGGCAGGCCGAGTCACGAAAAAGGCGCACGAGCCGGCGACTGCATCGTGATGTGCGGCGGGCGCATCGGTAAGGACGGCATTCACGGCGCGACGTTTTCCTCCGAAGAACTGCACGAAGGTTCGCCCGCTACCGCCGTGCAGATCGGCGACGCGATCACGCAAAAGAAGATGGCCGATTTTCTGCTCGAAGCGCGCGACCTTGGCCTGTATACCTGTGTGACCGACAACGGCGCGGGCGGCCTGTCGTCGAGCGTAGGGGAAATGGCGCGCGTCCCTGGCGGCGCCGCCATTCATCTGGACAAGGCTCCGTTGAAGTACCCCGGTCTTGCGCCGTGGGAAATTTTCTTGTCGGAGGCGCAGGAGCGGATGACGTGTTCCGTATCGCCCGGCAAACTCGATGCCTTCATGACGCTCGCAAGACGTCGCGCCGTGGAGGCGACGGTCCTCGGCGCGTTCACCGACAACGGTCGTCTCGAGTGCTATTACGAGGACAAGCTAATCGCGTCGCTTGATATGGATTTTCTGCACGACGGCCTGCCTCGCATGGACTTGACCGCCGTGTGGACAGCGCCCAAGACGGAGACCGTCGAGGTTGTTGGCAGTGCAGACCTCGCCGACGATTTGAAGGCCGTGCTCGCCTCGTTGAACGTGTGCAGCAAAGAAACCTTCGTGCGCATGTACGACCACGAAGTGCTGGGGCAGAGCGTTCTCAAGCAATTCCAAGGCGTGATGCATGACGGTCCCGGCGATGCGGGCGTGATTCGCCCTGTGCCGGGTTCGCACAAAGGCATCGCAATCGGTTGCGGCATCGTTCCGAAATACAGCGATCTCGACACGTATTCGATGATGGCGTGCGCGATTGACGAGGCTGTGCGCAACTTGATTTGCGTCGGCGCGGAGATGGGCACGATTGCCGGGCTTGACAATTTCTGCTGGCCCGACCCGGTCCAGAGCGAGAAGACGCCGGACGGCGAATACAAACTCGCGCAGCTTGTGCGCGCATGCGAGGCGCTGTACGACGTCTGCGTCGCGTACGGCATCCCGCTGATCTCCGGAAAAGACAGCATGAAGAATGACTACAAAATCGGCGCGACAAAGATATCGATTCCGCCGACGGTCTTGTTCACGGCGGCATCGGTGATTGAAGATGTGCGCAGGGTTGTGTCGATGGATGTAAAACGTCCAGGCGACCTCGTGTATGTCCTCGGCGTGACAAAGGACGAGATGGGCGGCAGCGAATTTTTGGCGATGCGCGGTCAACTCGGCGGCGTTCCGCCCACTGTGGACACGGAAAAATGTCTCGATCTTTACCGCAAGCTTTCCGCCGCGATGAAGCAAGAGTTGGTGGCGTCGTGTCATGATTGTTCCGACGGCGGGTTGGGCGCGACGATCGCGGAGACGGCCTTCGCGGGCGGATACGGGATCGTTGCAGACCTGAGCGCGCTGGGCGTCCCGAATGCGGCGGTCACGTTGTTCAGCGAATCGCAAGGCCGCTTCGTCGCGACGGTGCGCGCGAAGGACCAAGAGGCCTTCGAGAAAACCCTGGCGGGTTCCGCCTGCCGCCGCGTCGGCAACGTGACCGAGGAGCTGTCGCTGCGATTGACATTGCCCGGCGGCCTCCGTTGCGATGCGCCTCTCGCGGAACTCAAAGAGGCTTGGCAGAAAACGCTGCGCTGGTAGCGCGCATATAGAGGTGATTCGGTGAACGTACGAGCGCTCATTCTTACGGGCTTCGGCATCAACTGCGACGCGGAGACGCAGGTGGCGTTTGAACGTGCAGGCGCGATTGCCGAGCGCGTGCATCTGAACGATCTGATCGAGGCGCCCGAGCGCTTCCGCGATTTCCAGATCATGGCCATTCCCGGAGGATTTTCGTTCGGCGATGATGTCGCATCCGGCAAGGTCCTCGCGAATCGCCTGCGTTATCGGCTGGGCGATCCGCTCAAGCGGTTTATCGCCGACGGCAAGCTGATGATCGGCATCTGCAACGGTTTCCAAGTGATGGTGAAGATGGGCATACTCCCGATGTTCGACGCCCATTTTCGGCAAGATGTTACGCTTACCCACAACAATTCCGGGCGTTTCGAGGATCGTTGGGTGAACCTTGTGAGCGCCCACGGCAATCGCTGCATCTGGACGCGCGGCATCGATGCCATCGAACTCCCAGTGCGTCATGGCGAAGGCAAGTTCATTCCTGCGGATGAAATCGTGCTGCGCCGCTTGTGGGACAACGGTCAAGTCGCGATACAGTACGCGACAAAAAACGGCGCACTCGCCAATGGCGCGTTCCCGCAAAATCCCAATGGATCGGTGGACGACATCGCGGGCATATGCGATCCGACCGGGCGCGTCTTCGGCCTGATGCCGCATCCCGAGGCATTCATCGAACGCACCAACCATCCCGAATGGACGCGTCTTGCTCTTCCTGAAGAGGGCGCGGGCCTGCGTATCTTCAAAAACGCCGTTGACTATCTGCAGCGCCTTTAAGTCCTTTGTTTGCACTATCCAAGCGAAAAGCGCGCAACCCGTGTGGACGGCAAGGAAACGGAAAATTGCGCGTGCGGGTCTTGGTGCGATATACTGTACTTTCCTGACTAGCAGGGCATTTGAACCGGAAAGCGAGCGCTGATGATCCGCAGCATGACAGGATTTGGCAAAGCCGCATGCGATGTAAACGGAAGAACCGTCTCGGTTGAGGTGAGTTCGGTCAACCATCGTTACCTGGATTGCAGCGCCCGTGTGCCGATGGCGTGGGTCGCGCTCGAACCCGTTGTGAAACAAGTGGTTCGGGAGCATCTGTCGCGCGGCAAAGTCAATGTGACGGTGAACCGAAAACGGGCGCAGACGACCGGCCAGGCGGTCCGGCTTGACCGAGAATTGGCGCGGCAATATGTGGATGCGTCCAAAGAACTTGGGCAATTGCTGGGCGCCTGCGAACCGTTGTCGCTGAGCGTTTTGGCGCAGATGGACGGCGTCTTTTTTCAAGAAGAAGAAGACGAGGACTTGGAGACCGCGAAGGAACTGGTGACGGCCGTGGTCGGCGAGGCCTTGAAAAAGCTGGACGCCATGCGCGCACAGGAGGGCCAGGCGCTTGCGGATGATTTGCGCCGTCGGCTGAGCCATATGCGCACGGTGTTGGCTTCTATCGAAGAACGATTGCCCGCGTTGAACGAACGATACGAGACGCGTCTCCGCACGCGCATTGAAGAATTGAAGAGCGACCTCTCGCTGACCGAGGAACGCATCGCGATCGAGGTTGCCTTGATGGCCGAGAAGGGCGATGTGACGGAAGAGGTCGTGCGCCTCCGAACGCACTTGGATCATGCCGAGGAATTGCTGTCGTCCGGAGAGGCGGTGGGACGACGTCTGGACTTTCTCGCTCAAGAGATTCAGCGCGAAGTGAATACGCTTGGCGTGAAGACGCGCGATGCAGACGTTGCCAAGGAAATTCTCGGGATGAAAGCCGAACTCGAAAAAATCCGAGAACAAGTGCAAAACATCGAGTGACGTGGGGGAGAGGAGCGAGATAGCGGTGCGCGGAAAGACCTTTGTGGTCTCTGCCCCCTCCGGTGCGGGCAAGCACACGGTGCTGCGCCAAGCGCTTGCGCGCGATTCGAAATTGCGCTACTCGGTGTCGGCGACGACACGTTCGCCGCGTGCGGGCGAAGAAAATGGCCGCGAATATTTCTTTCTCGACCGCGCGGAGTTCGAAAAGCGCGCCGCCTCCGGAGAATTCGTCGAATGGGCCGAGGTTCACGGGAACTTATACGGAACGCTCCGTCGGACCATCGAAGACATTCTGGCGGCGGGTGAAGACGTTGTCCTGGAGATAGACGTCCAAGGCATGCGCAAACTGCGCACGGCCGGTCTGGCGTTTGTGTCGGTGTTCATCGCGCCGCCGTCAATGGAAGAGCTCGAACGGCGTTTGCGCGATCGACAGACGGACAGCGAGGCGCAAATTGCGCTTCGCTTGCGCAATGCGCGCGACGAAATAGCCGCGAAGGACGAATACGACTATTGCGTGGTGAATGACGAGATAGATCGAGCCGTAGCCGAATTCGAGCACATTATCCGGCAAGAACGATCTCAACGGAATGCATGAGACGAAGAGCAAGAGGAGCACAGAAAGATGGCGACGTTTTCACCGGAAGATTTCGAGGGCAAAATCGACAGCTTGTACCGGCTGGTGATTGTGGGATCGCGCCGCGCCGCCCAGATATCCAAGCCCGAGGCGCGCCCCCTGGTTCCCATCCGATCCAAAAAGCCGACCATGGTCGCTCTCGAAGAGATTCTGCGCGGCAAGGTCGGGTATCGTTTGGAGACCGGCGATGGCGACGAATTCATCGAATGACGAAATCGTTCTCGGCGTGACGGGCTCGATCGCGGCCTACAAGGCCTGCGAGATTGCATCGCGTCTTGTCGAGAAAGGCTTCCGAATCACGCCCGTATTGACAGACTCCGCGCTGGAACTTATCGGGGCGGCTTCGTTCGAGGCCATCACCGGCCAGCGCGCCATCACCCGCATGTTCGGCCCGCTGCCCGCCCCGGAGATCGAGCACATCGCCGTCGCACAGCGGGCGGCGCTATTTCTCATCGCCCCCGCCACGGCCAATATCCTCGCGAAGGCCGCACACGGCATCGCCGATGATTGGCTGAGCACGACGCTGCTGGCCACG
>ERZ795030.2025-NODE-2025-length-25467-cov-5.223792_pt1 | contig 25467 bp, 20 predicted proteins | sample MGYA00375122_ERZ795030 | MGnify/ENA primary metagenome ERZ795030 (study PRJEB30165, sample SAMN05720146) | activated sludge metagenome | isolation source: anaerobic digester from wastewater treatment plant | place: Japan | collected 2015-04-20 ... | reverse complement strand
ACTTCGGCTACATGGACGAAATAGTCTCCGTTCGGCAGATTGATGCTGGACGTGAAGGATGTGCCGGTGTGTTCCTCCGGGTATAGGACGAACTGGTAACTGGCGTTCGTGATCGCGACCCGGAAGGTGCCTGAGCCGCCGCCGCCCGAGGTCCAGGAGAATGTCGGGGTGCTGTCGGACGTTGGCGTGGCGACCGGATTCAAAAGAGGACGGCCCGCGATGTGCGAGACCGCCGAGGCGCTCCAGTTCTCGGCCAGGTCGGCCTCCTGCACGTAAAGGGTGTGCGGCGCGGACACACCGGGAGGCGATTGAGGGTGAAATACCATGAGGCCCCATTGTTCGCTTAGTTCTGGGTATGTCATCTCGATCCATCCGGTGGGCGATTCGCTATCGAACTGGTATCGGTAGCGAGTGTCCGGGGTATAGCCGAATTCCGAGGACACGCTCCACTCCATCGGCGTCACGTATTCATCTGACTGCTGAAGGGTTGGCGAACTGGGTGCAACCGTGTCGATAACCTGGGTGGCGCTGGCCGAAGAAGACCAGTTGCCGACAGTGTCGCGCTCTTGGACGTAAAGCGTGTGGGGGCCGTCGGGCAGAGGCGATGCGGGCACGAATTCGAAACCCGTTGTCTCCGTCCATGCCCCGGCTTCGCCATCGAGTTGGTAACGGAACGTTCCGTTGCCGCCTCCGTCGGGAGTCCAGTGCCAGCCCGGAGTGGACGTGTTGGCATATACCGTCGCGCCGTATGGCGCGACAGGGCCGATCTGCGGCGGATTGGGCGGGGTTGCGTCCACCGAAAAGAAATGGACTGCCGGCGGCTCGGACATGTTGCGAGCATCGTCGTACTCCACGACATAGAGCGTGTACGATCCGTCTGCAAGGGGAGTCGTGAGCGTATAGCCGGTGTTCATGATGTGATCAATAACCCCAACGCCTTCGATGTAGAGGCCATACTCTCCATTGCCGCCACCGCCCGAGGTCCAGGAGATAGTCGGCGTATTGTCATTTGTCAGCGCGCTTGGCCCGGTCACGGTCGGCGTTCCTGGCGGCACGGTATCCACCACGATGGTCATATCCAACGAGGAAGACCAGTTTCCAGCGGCATCCCCCATCTGCACGGAAAGCGTGTAGCTGCCGTCGGCAAGATCGGAGTTTGGCGTATATTCCGGCGCTAGCGCAACGGTCCAATCGCCGCCGTTCATGCGATACCTACATGTAGTGGGGGAACCGCCGGCGTCCATCCACCCCCATGTGGGCCTCTTGTTATTCGTCGGGGACGGCGTGTTGAAACCAGGTATCTCGACGGGCGTGTTCGGCGGCACGGTGTCGATGGTAATGGTGCACCAAGCCATCGACGACCATTCGTCAAGGTCGTTGGTTTCCGCGACAACGAAGGTATAGGCGTCGTCTTCCAGGGGCGTGCTGGGCGTGAATTCCGTGGAAGTGCCGTAAAATGGCCCGAGTATCCAGTAGGAAGAGCTGCCGTGCACCCCGAAGATGAAGGTGCCGTTGCCGCCACCGCCCGACGTCCACGAGAATGTCGGGGTGTTGTCATTTGTCAGCGCCGCTACGCTATCCAGCACAGGCATTTCCGGCGGTATGGCATTGGCTGACACCGCCAGCAGCAGTCCTGACACGCAAATAACTAACGCCGACCCGTTCCTCAACCTGTTCCCAAGCATTGAAAACCCCCTCCTTTATCTGTCCTGTCCTGATTCAGCGGGAATTGGACCATCGCCGATTTCCCTCAGCGACTAGCGTCAGTCGTAGTCGCTGCCTGAAACATGCGTTTTTAGGCATGGGAGTCTATCGATCCGATAGCGTTGGAGAGGGACAGAGGTCTCCCGCTGCCTCCGTCATCGTTTTGATGAACCCCGCCGGACTATCCCCTGATCGGTTGCTCGCCAGCAAGCCGACCTCCGTTTCGCCCAGCGGGATGAGTATGCCATAGATTTCTGTGATACGCAAGGGGTATATGCGTATAGGGCGTCGGCTCCTTGTGGACGGCCAGGCTCCGCTGGTTGCGTTTGGCGCGGGCCACTCCGAGTTTTCGGTCGCGTGCGGCGGAAATCGCTGAGCCGCGATCTCTGGGGTCACGTTCGCCATTCCGCCAAGCGGATTGCATAAAAGCGGAAGCCCCCTCCGCCGATAATTGCGACGGAGTGGACATCCCCCACGCCGCTTGAAGCCTCTATTCCAACCGTTTCCGGCGCACGACATGCCGTCCTACAAGGAGAAGCACACCCGCCAACGGCCCCGCCGGCAACGGCACGCTTGGGGGATCGGCTGGATCGTGAACATCAGTCCCCAAGGCTCGTTCGAGGCGATCCGGGACGCCGTCGCCGTCGGTGTCCAGGCCGTTCGTTTCGTAGTAGACGCTCGCCTCCGACGACCCGCCGTTTGCGGTGTAGCCGAGCAGGTTTGTCGCGGTGCCCGGATTGATGTCGAACGCAATGGTTCCCGCGCCGTAAATATCGTCGAAAACAATCTGGCGCGCAGCGTCCGTGCCTTCAATTCGGACGGATCCAACCGCTAGTCCCGCGGGCAGGTGAAGCTGGATGTCGCGTTCGCTCAGCGTGATGCTGTCCGCGCCGGCATACGTGACGGTATAGACGACCGAGCCTGAGGACACGTTGGTCTCCGTTGGCGGCGTGATCGAGAGAAGCGGTCCTGGCCCGCGCGACTCCAGCCCTTGCTCGCCCGGATAAGCCCACATCCCCAGGAAGAGTTCACTGCCCCAAACGGCCAAGGCGCATACCCTCCGTCCGCATTCGGGGTCGCCATCGGTGTTGAATACAGCTGCATCCCCGGAAGTGAGAGAGGGGCCCTGTCCATTGGCCGGGTTAAGCGCACAGATATGCGAGATGCCGCTGCCGCTTGGGAACTCTCCCCCAACCAGCAGTTTGTTTTCGAAAACAGCCAAGGACATGATCCCCTTGTCATAGGGGTACAGGGATGGTTCCCACGTCGGATCATGGGCGCCCGTGTTTGTGCCGTTGGCGGGTTCGAACGCCGCGAGGCACGTGGGCCAGAAGTTGCCTGTCCCGTATCCGTTCACGTCGGTGAATTTACCGCCTGCATATATCTTCCCGCCGTATGCCAACAGCGAATACACGCGATCACTGGGTACCGGATTCCATGCCACATCGTACGCGCCCGTGTTAACTCCATTGGCAAGCTGATACGCGACAAGATTCATGTGGTGAAAGGCGGCAGGGTACACCGCGGAGAATAGGCCGCCCGCGTATAGCTTGTTGCCGGCTATGGCAAGCGCGTTGACCTTGATGGGGCCAAGGTTTCCATATATCGGCGGATTCCAAGCCGTGTCAATGGCCCCGGTCGTCTCATCGAAGGCCGCGAGATAACGCGGTTGATCGACGCCGGAAAGGTTAAGCCACAGTGGTCCGCCTGCATACACCTTGCCGCCGGACACGACCAGGGCATTGGTCTCGGGCGGGTCGCCGAGCATGGTGGACGTCGCGAACGGCGGATGCCAAGTGGTGATCACGTTCCCTGCGTTGTTCCCGTTGGCCGGTTCCAGCGCCACCACGCCAGTGTAGAAGTTTCCACCAGCGGTGGCGGACAGAATACCGCCGACAAATACTTTCCCGTTGCTGACCGCAAGGCATCGGACGCTCACGATGGTCACCTCCGGGTGCGTCCAGGCCGTGTCGATCTCTCCGGTAACCGGATCGAAGGCCATGAGTTTCGGGCTGCTCCCGCCAAACTCGCCGCCGACGTAGATTCGCGTGTCACTCGCCGCGAGAGCGAATACCGGCCCATCCACGTGCGGAACGCGGCTACTGGAGGTAGTCGTCAGCGCTCCTGCTGAAACCGATCCGAAGAGACATACGCAGCCGAGAATGATAGCGAGCCCCCAACTTCCCAACGACACTATTGTTGCTGACATCTGGAAGTCCCCTTTCCTTCATGCGATGTACTTCTAAAACCTACAAACAATGGAGGTATAATGACAGATATCTGGACCGTTGTCAACGTGTTTTGTGCACATCGGAGTCGGCGAGGCGTGGCCGCTTGCGGGGTCGATCCCCTATGCGTCAGCGGATGCGGGCGGCGTCGGCCATGACGTCATGGAGGTGCGTGTTGTCGACGATGTCGCCGCCGTACCATGCGCCGCGATACCGATCAAACTGAGCGGCGGCCTTTCCCTTGGCGTACAGCGTGACCAACTCGTTGGTGTGACCGCCGTGGTGGTACGAGACCTCGCCGCCGGGATAGTCCCAGCGGGAACGCTCCACCGGCTGGGCAGGATCCGAGGTATCGACGGTCGTGACCCATTTTTGCTCGGGCAGGGCGCCCGCGCCCAGCGGTTTCGACTCGGACAGGCGCATGTAGCTGTTGGCATGGTCGGCGGTGACGATCAGCAGCGTATTCGACCAGTCCAGGTTGTCGCCGGGGCGATCGACAAAATCCTCGATGGCCTGAACGGCCGCATCCATCGCCGCGGTCGCGCCGATCATGCGCGCGTAGTCGTTGCCATGGTTCGCCCAGTCGATCTCGCCCGCCTCGACCATCAGGAAAAGGCCGTCCGGGTCTTTGCCAAGGACTTCGAGCGCGGCAACGGCTGCGTCGGCCAAGCGGGGATTTTCGTCGCTGCCCGTGGCCAGAGCCGGCGCGCCGGGTTGGTTGGCGGGCACGAGGTTCTCGAACGCGCCGTCCGCGCCGCCGAACAATCCGAAGAGTTTTTTGCGTTGCTGGATTGCCGCCGTGGCTCCATCCCGCAACGCCTTGCCGCCGTCCACGCCCTCTTGCCGCTCGATAAACACATATTCGTTGCTGGTCTTGAGGGATTCGTACAGCCCCGGGGAAATGTAGCCGCCGTTTTTCGCGGCAAAACCAGGATTGTTCCATGCCGGATGCCCGCCGCCGATCACCACGTCCGGTTTCGTGAGGTTGATGATTTCGTCCGCGATGCCCAGGCCCGCATACGGCGCTGTCGCGCCGCTCGCATCCCTTTTTTCCTTCCCTGTGTACACGTTCTCGCGCGATACATTGTGGCTCACAAAGCTCGCGGGCGTCGCGTGCGAAAAGGGGACGCTTGATACGACGCCGATCGCCGCGCCCTGTTGCGCGCGCATTTTTTCGGCGATGGTGACGATCGCCCCATTCGGCGGATCGCCCGGAAGCCACGCGATGTTGCCGTCGTCCGTCTTGAAGCCCGTGGCGTATGCCGTGGCCGACGAGGCCGAGTCCGTCGCGGGCGCTTTTTTGCGTTGCGGACTTTCGGCCAGCGGCAATGGCGTGAGGAAGTATGCGTCGTCCGGCTCGCCAACGGGCGACGGCGCGATCCCGCCGCGTTGCGGGTCGTACCCGATCAGCGGGTCGAACGTCGCCCGGTCGTAGAATGGTTTTCCCGCCGCGCCCGCGAATTGGTTGTAGGTCGTCACGTCCCACGTGGCCACGTAGCCGCGGTAAGGGAGTTTGTGGAAGGATAGGCCGTTGTCCGTTCCGTAGAGATAGCGGCTCGTGGCGATCTCGTGCTGCAACTGCATGCCGTCGCCGATGACGAGGATGATGTGTTTCGCCGATTCGAGGCGCGTGCTCGCACATCCCGTCAGGAATGTCATGAGCGCAACGGCTCCGGCGAACAATCCCCAAGCAGACGCAGCGCGTGGATGGCGCATTATCCGAAATCCTTCCTGGTTGAGCACGACCGTCCGCCTAGAGGATAACACAGGACGGTGCAGCATGTCAGGGCGCTGCCGATAGGGCAAAAAACTAAGTGAAGGGGGCCGAGAATGGCCATCCGTGCTTTCCCTGTAGCGCCCGGTCTCTGTGCCGGGCGCGTCTGGGGTCCATGGAATGAATGAAAGGGCACAACCGGTGTGGGACAGGGGATGAAAAAGCTCGGACGAATCGAAATTTTAGCGCGATAGCCCTGGCGCTGCCGGGCGTTTCGGGGCGAACCACCCTTGCGAGGCCAGACACGCCTTTACCAGCAACAACATGGTCGGCACCTCGATCAGCACGCCCACGACCGTCGCCAGCGCAGCGCCGGAGGAAAGCCCAAAGAGCATGGTGGATGTTGCGATCGCGACTTCGAAATGGTTCGAGGCTCCGATGAGGGCCGAGGGAGCCGCGTCTTGGTAGCGCAGGCGCAGCATGCGAGCGAGCGCATACCCCAACGCGAAGATCAGCAACGTCTGCAAAAACAACGGAATGGCGATCCACACAATCGTCAGCGGATTCGAGACGATCACGTCGCCTTTGAACGAGAAGAGCAGAATCAGCGTGAACAACAGCGCGATAATCGTGATGGGCGTGAGAAAATGAAGAAAACGCTCCTTGAACCAGGCTTCGCCCTTTGCGCGCAGGATGATCGTGCGCGAAGCGTAGCCCGCCGCCAACGGCAATGCCACGTAGATCGCGATGGACAGCGCCAGCGCTTGCCACGGCATCGGCAGCCGCCCAACGCCCAGCAGGAATCCGCCCAGCGGACCGTAAAACAGCAGCATCGACAACGAGTTGATGGCCACCATCACGAGCGTATGGCCGTCGTTGCCCCGTGCCAGAAAGCCCCAGACCAGGACCATCGCGGTGCACGGCGCAATGCCCAACAGAATGCATCCGGCAAGGTAACTGCGCCACAACGGCACTTCCAGCATGCGCACGCCGCCAATCTCGACCACTTTGCCGTCGCCGTGAACCGCGCCCGCGGGCAGATCGAGCCCCAGCGGCATTTTCACGTGGTCCACCGCATCCGGGCCGATGAAGCCATAGAACAACGTGCCGAGAAAGAGCAGGGCGATCGCGTACATCGTGAACGGCTTCACGCCCCAATTCACGAATAATGTCAACAGCACCGGCTTCACGCTGCGGCCCGCTCTCAACACTTCCGCAAAATCGATTTTCACCATGATGGGATACATCATGAAGAAGAGGCAGATGGCGATCGGGATCGACACCACCGGCGCGCCGTTCACGTTGACGGACATGGCGTCGAGCCGCGCCGCGATGTGCGGCGCAAGTTTCCCCAGCGCGATCCCCGCGCCGATGCACAGCAGCACCCAAAGCGACAAATACCGTTCGAACAGACTCAACGCCTTGCTCTCGGACGGCGTGGCGGTTTGTGCGGACATGAGAAATCCCCCTGGCGAGTTACGCCGATTTCCGTGCGCTTACATTGAGGCTGGTCACGTAATCGCCGGCCTTGGCGCCTTTGGGCAGCGCGGCCACTATCCGCTGATACAACGGGTCTTCCCACGAAGTCATCGCCTCGATGTAATCGGGATGCGGCGTCAATACGACGTCCACAAGGCCGGCATCGCGCGCCATGCGATCGGTTTCGTCCGCCAGAACCGCGCCCGCCACGCAGCCCACGAGCGATTCGACCATCTGGCGGACCGCATCCGGCAACGGCCTGAGCAACGCGATATCCGACGCCGCCACGCGCCCGCCGGGTTTCAGCACGCGCGCCAATTCGCGCCATACCTGGGGTTTGTCCGGCGACAAGTTGATCACGCAATTCGAAATCACCACGTCGACGGACGCATCCGCGACCGGCAAATGCTCGATCTCGCCCAGGCGAAATTCGACGTTGTCCAGCCCCGTGGCGGCGCGATAGCCCGCCGTGTTGCGCCGCGCCAACGCCAGCATCTCGGGCGTCATATCCACGCCGATCGCCCGGCCCGTCGCTCCGACTTTGCGGCCTGCAATAAACACGTCGAATCCGCCGCCGCTGCCTAGGTCGAGCACGACCTCGCCGGGTTTCAGCGAGGCAATCGCCGTCGGGTTGCCGCACGACAACCCCATGTTCGCGCCTTCGGGAAGCGCGTCCACCTCGCTTGCGTCGTAGCCCAGCGCTGCTGCCAGTTCCCCGCCTTTTCCCGCCCCGCAACATGACGCGGCCTGTGGCGCGCGCGGGGAGGAACAGCAACCCGGATTTGACGACGCCGGCGCACAACACGGCGCCTTTTCCGACGTCTCCTCGGTTGTGAGCCGGGCAATGGCCGCATACCCCTCGCGCACGATGGCGCGGATGGCGTCCGGATCGTTATGGTTCAAAGAAGTTTTTTCCTGCGTCATGAGTGATTCCTTTCGTGGAAGCAGCGAATGGTGCACGATGCGTCCGGAATGTCAGGCAGCGTTTTCACGAAGTCTCGAATCTCGTCGCGCACGCGGCGGTAATGGCCCAGGGCCTCTTCCTCCGTGCGTGCAGCAGCCGCAAGCCTTGGCGGATCGTCGAATCCCGCATGCACCACGCGCGGCGCGCCGGAAAACACGGGGCAGCTCTCATGCGCCGCGCTGCACACCGTAACGACGAGATCGAACGCCGCGTCCGCAAATTCGCGCAGGTGTTTTGAGTGATGCCGCGAAATGTCCACGCCGACTTCGGCCATCACGGCAACCGCGCGGGGATTCAGTCCGTGCGTTTCGACGCCCGCCGAATAGGCGTCGATTGCGTCCGCGTGCAAATGCCGCGCCCAGCCCTCCGCCATCTGGCTGCGGCACGAGTTGCCCGTGCAAAGAAACAACACCTTCGGCTTCATCGGCAACACTGCTTTCGGCTCAGCTCTCCGGCGTCCTGCTTCAACACCGCCGCGAGTTTGCGCGCGTCCGCGATAATCGTCTTGTTTTTGCGCAACGCCGTTCTCACCCACGCCAACGCCTCGCGCACCATCTCGGGCGCGTCGTCGCCCGCGTGTCGGTAGTGCATCCAGCGGCCGCTCTTGCGCCCGTCGATGAGTCCTGCCGCGCGCAACAACGTCAGATGCTTCGAGACCGTCGAAGGGGCCATGCCCACCAGTTCGATGAGCTGGCACACGCACACTTCGCGACCCTCCAGGGCCATGAGCAGGCGGACCCGCGTCTCGTCCGCCAACGCTTTGGTGATGCGCAGCAACGCCTGCATAGAGCCTCCATATTTCGTCATGTGACGAAGTATACTACATATTGTCCGGCGTGTCAACGGCCGGCCTGAGGGCGCTTAGGCCTTCATGACGCCGCGCCTTTCCGGATTGCGGACGAACTGCGCGCATCGCGCGGCCGCTTTGGTATAATGCCGCTTCTTCCGTGCGTGTGACGAGGAGAGAGACGTGAATCGGATCAGCCGCTATGTGCTCAAGGAGATTGCCGCGCCGTCGATTCTGGCGTTCGCGGTCATTAGCTTTGTGGGCATCGCGAATGAATTGCGCGAGAGGACCGATCAACTGCCCGTGGCGTTCGTGACGTTGGGCGACGTGGCGCGCCTGGCCGCATGTTTTTTGCCGACGTTGGTGGCGTACATCGTTCCCGTAACCTATCTCATGGGCATTCTGTTGGCGTTTGGGCGCCTGGCGCAACACAACGAGATCACCGCGATGCGCGCGGCGGGCATACCGCTCAAACGCGTGGTGGGGCCGGTGATCGCCGGCGGGCTGGCGCTGAGCGTTTGTACGGCGCTGATCCAGGATCGGGTGCAGCCGTGGGCGGCCCAGAGGCTTTACGCCATCATGGCGGTCGAACTGCCGTTGCGCATCGGATTCGACACGCTTCCGCCGGGGGTGATGCACGAATACGCGGGCTGGCGCGTCTACATCGGCGCCCGCGATCCGGACGGCTCGTTGCGCAAGGTCGACATCCTGCGTCCCGACGAGCAGGGCCGCCCTTGGGTCTTTTACGCCAACACCGCGCGGGTGATCGAAGAGAACGGACGCAAGCGCATCGAACTGCATGACGGCCACATTATTCCGCCCGAAGAGGGCGGCGGCATCATGCGCAGCACGTTCCCCGTGTGGACCTTGCCGACGCCGGACGTCCACGTCAAGGCGGCGGCGGGCTTGCGCCGTCAGGCTCCCCTGCGAGACCTGTTTGCGGGCGAACGGGAATGGGCGGACAAAACGGATAAGGCCCCTTCCCGCGAAAACAGGGATGAGTTGATCGGTTGGCGCCGGGAAATTGCAGATCGATTCGCGTTTCCCTTGGCGTGTTTTGCGGTGAGCATCGTCGCGGCGCCCCTTGGCGTGCGGGCGCAGCACGGGGGACGTTCGTACAGTTTCGGCGTTGGCGCGGCGATATTCCTCGTCTACTTCGTCTTGAAAGTCACGATGGAGCCCCGCTCCCTGGTGTCGTTGCCGGAGGCGATTTTGCGCGGACTGGCGCCCAACATTGTCCTGTCGCTGGCGGGCGTGTGGTTCTTGCGCCGGGTGGACCGGATATGACCACGCTCGATCGCTATTTGCTGGCGCGGCATCTCGGCGCGTTGGCGCGTGCGCTGATCACGCTGTTGTGCCTGTACATCCTCATCGATCTGCTCACCCAGCGCCGCGATGCGATCCTGCGGTACGACGTTCCCTGGAACGCCATCTTCCGCTATTACGCGGCCATGACGCCGGAGATACTGTATCGCGTCGCGCCGCTGTCCATGTTGGTGGCGGTGTTGCTCGTGCTGGGCGACGCGGCCCAGAACAACGAAGTGACCGCCGCGCTGGCCTGCGGCATCAGCCTGAAACGTTTGGTCTGGATGCCGGCGGCGCTCGGGATCGCGTTGGCTGTCGCCGCGTTCGTCATGGAAGAAGGCGTGGGAGCCAAGGCCGCCCGAACCGCGATGGACCTGCAAAAAAGCTACTTTTCCCGAAATCCGGAAGCAGGCAATCGCGAAGGCATGAGTTGGGCCAATCTTTCCGGCGACTGGACCTGCCACATCATGAAGTTCAACAGCATTGCCTTGACGGGCGAGGATGTCCTGATTCACGCTATCCGGCCCGACGCGGTCGAGCAGATCGTCGCCCGGCGCATCTATTGGGACTCAGACCGCCGCCAATGGATTCTCGAGGACGGACATCGTTATCTTTTCGGGCCCGAGGCGCGCGAGCGTCGCGAGGCGATGCGCATTACGCAGCAGCCCGCGCCCTTCCAGGAGCCGCCCGAAGAACTGTTCGCTTTGCGCGAGCCGCCGGAAACCAAGACCGCGAAACAGCTTGCCGCCGACATCCGCCGCGCCGAGGCTCGCGGCGCCCGTGAACCCGGCCTATGGGTCGACTACCACGTCAAGTTTTCGCAACCCGCCCTATGTTTCGTGATGGTCGGTTTGGCCGTGCCGTTCGCCCTGCGCATCCGGCGGGGCGGACTTGCCATCGGCTTCGGCGCAAGCATTGTCATCGCCATCGCCTATCTCATCGTATATGCAGTAGGCATCTGGCTGGGCGATGTCGGGCGCTTGAGTCCGGCGGTTGCGGCGTGGTTCGCGAATGCCGTATTTTTCTGTCTCGGCGCTGCGCTTTTCGCGCGGACGCCGACGTGACCGCAAACAGCCCAGAGGGGGAAAGCGGCGACTTTCCTTCCACGACAAGGAGCCTGGCATGACACGCACCGATCCGAAAACGTTGACGTCCGCATTGGCCGCGTTGGAACAGCGCGTGGGACCGCTTGACCGCATCAAGCAGCGCATCAAGAGTCACCACATCGAGACGCCGTCGTGGGCCTATGGCGATTCGGGCACGCGCTTCAAGGTCTTTCGCCAGCCGGGCGTGCCGCGCACCCCCTTCGAGAAAATGGAGGATGCGGCCGCGGTCCACACGCTGACCGGCGTCGCGCCGTCCGTCGCGATCCACATCCCCTGGGACAAGGTCGACGACTTCGGCAAGCTCAGCGAATACGCGAACCAACTCGGCGTGCGGATCGGCGCGATCAACCCGAATCTCTTTCAGGACGACGAGTACAAGCTCGGCAGCTTGACCAACGAGAGCGCCGCCGTGCGCAGGAAAGCCCTCGACCACCTGATCGAATGCATCGAAATCGGCAAGACGGTCAAGTCCGACATCCAAAGCCTGTGGTTCGCCGACGGCACCAACTATCCCGGCCAGGGCGATTTCCGCCGCCGCAAGCGCTACCTCATCGAGGGGCTGCTGGCGGCCTACGCAGCCATGCCCGAGACCATGCGCATGCTCATCGAGTACAAGTTTTTCGAGCCCGCCTTCTACCATACCGACATCGGCGATTGGGGCATGTCCTACGTCCTGTGTCAGCGTCTCGGTCAGCGAGCGCAGGTGCTGGTCGACCTCGGCCATCACCCTCTCGGCTCCAACATCGAACACATCGTTGCATTCCTGATCGACGAGGGCAAGATGGGCGGCTTTCACTTCAACAACAAGAAGTACGCCGACGACGATCTCACCGTCGGCAGCATCAACCCGTTCGAACTCTTCCTCATCTATAACGAACTGGTCGCCGCCGAAGACGATCCCGCGTTGCGCCCCAACATCGCATACATGATCGACCAGAGCCACAACGAAAAACCGAAGATCGAGGCCATGATCCAATCCGTCATGAACTGCCAGACGGCGTACGCGCGCGCGTTGCTGGTGGACCGCGCCGCCCTCACCCAGGCCCAGCAAAACGGCGATATTATCGGCGCGGAAGAGGTGTTGCAGGAGGCCTACCAGACGGACGTGCGCCCGCTGTTGGCCCAGGTGCGCCTCGACATGGGGATTGACCCAGACCCGATTCTGGCCTTTCGTGCGAGCGGATACCTGGAAAAGGTCCAGAAGGAGCGCAAATAATCGTTTCTAACATGTTCGTAATAAAGAAGATGCAGAGGATATCGCAATGCGCGCGATCTCCTCTTGACCCTAGAGAAGAGAGATGATACCATAATTCGAACCTTTTGATCTTTGCGCCGTATTGAAGTTGTGTCCCGTTTCACTCGTCAGCCCTTATTGTGTAGCGTTAATCGGGGTCGCAACAGGTCAGGGAGAGCAAAACGTGGCTGTGTTCGAGTACGTGGCGTCCACCAAGCGCCAGGAAGAAACGGTCGAGTCGGGCACCGTGATCGCCCGAGACGCGAAAGAAGCTGCCGCAAAACTGAAGGTGTACAGACTTCAGGATGTCCGGCTCCGCAGGGTCGGCGGTCTTTCGGGGTTCTACCGGAGCTTCATCGCAGACATCAAGTGATGGGTTGATTCGCGCGTTTGGGCGCCGACCCCGCGGCGCTGCATGCGCACCGAAATGAGACCGGGGCATTTTTTCCAAGGCGAAGTGCATGCCGCGCATCGCAGGGAAAAATGCCCCGGTTTTATTATGCGTTTTTCGGGATAGACTGCGCCGTGTGCTATGATCCCGGCGAATATGGCGGTTAGCGCCGGAATCCGGCGTCCGAAGGAGATGATCGTGCCGGAATACGTGCCCGGAACGGGCGGAGAAGTCCTCGAACGAACGCGCCAAAAGCTGAAACCGCCACCCATGTACCGCGTGTTGATGCACAACGACGACTATACGACGATGGAGTTCGTCGTGGAAATGCTGGTCTCCGTCTTCCACAAAAAGCCCGAAGACGCCGTGCGCATCATGCTCCGGATTCACAAGAATGGAATCGGCGTCTGCGGTGTTTACACGGGTGACGTAGCCGAAACGAAAATCGCTTCGGTGCATGCACAGGCCCACGACAGGGGGTATCCCCTGCAGTGTTCGATGGAGCCCGAATAGGCTCCGGCGCTGGGGAGGCAGTATGGAACTGAGCAAAGGGTTGGAAAACACGATGAGCGCGGCCCTGCGGGAAGCCCGCAAACGGCGCCATGAATATTTCTGTCCCGAACACCTCCTCTACGCGTTGCTGGAAGACGACTATGGCCGCGATATCGTGACCCATTGCGGCGGCGACGTCGTCGCGCTCAAACAATTGCTCGAAGACTTTTTTCAACACAACCTCGAGCGGGTTCCCGGCGGACGGACCTATCTGCCCCAACAAACGGCTGGGTTTGAGCGGCTGATGCAACGGGCCATCACGCATGTGCATTACGCCAGCAAGAAACAGGTGGACGCCGGCGACATTCTGGCGGCCATGTTCGAGGAAAAGGACTCGTATGCGGCGTATTTCCTCGCGAGCGAGGGCCTTTCGCGGCTGGATGTGCTGCACTACATCTCACATGGGATATCGAAGGCCGATCCGGAGCTCTCGGTTCCGGGCCGGTCCGACGAAACCTCGGAGCAAACCGCGAAGCAATCTCAAGACGTGCTCGCCGCGTATACCGTCAACCTTTCCCGGCGCGCTGCGGAACGCAAGATCGATCCCCTGATCGGACGCGACCCGGAAATTCGCCGGACGCTCCAGGTGCTGTGCCGTCGCCGGAAGAACAACCCCATCTATGTCGGGGAGCCGGGCGTCGGCAAAACGGCCCTCGTCGAAGGTTTGGCGTTGCGGATTCACGACGGCAAAGTCCCCAACGTTCTGACCAAGGCGGAAATCCTGATGCTCGACTTGCCCGCGCTGTTGGCGGGAACGAAGTTCCGAGGCGACTTCGAGCAACGCTTGAAAGCCGTTCTCTCGGCCCTCGCGAGCCGCAAAAACACGGTTCTTTTCATTGATGAGATCCACACCGTTGTGGGAGCGGGATCGACGACCGACAGCACCATGGATGCCTCGAACATCCTGAAGCCCGTGTTGGCCTCGGGCGAAATCCGGTGCATCGGATCGACCACCTACGAGGAATACAAGAACATTTTCGAGAAAGACCGGGCGTTGTCCCGCAGGTTCCAGAAGATTGAAGTGACGGAACCCACCATCGAAGAGACCGCCCGGATTCTGCGCGGGCTGAAATCGCGTTACGAAGAGCACCACGGCATCACCTACACCGATTCGGCGCTCGAAGCGGCGGCCGAGCTTAGCGCCAAGCACATCAACGACCGTTTCTTGCCGGACAAGGCGATTGACGTGATCGACGAAGCCGGCGCGGCATTGCGGCTTTCGGCGCGGCGCGGCAAGACCACCGTGCGTCCGGGCGATATCGAACGGGTGGTGGCGGATATCGCGCGCATTCCCGTGCGGAGCGTTTCCGCGCGCGACAAGGCGCAATTGGCGAATCTCGAAGAAGAACTGCTCCAAGCGGTCTACGGCCAAGACGAAGCCGTCCACGCCGTCGCCGCCGCCATCAAGCGTTCGCGCGCGGGACTCGGCGCGCCGGAAAGGCCGATCGGCTGTTTCTTGTTCACGGGCCCGACCGGCGTCGGCAAGACCGAGGTGGCTCGTCGCTTGGCGCAGACGATGGGCGTGCACTTCGCCCGGTACGACATGAGCGAGTATATGGAGAAGCACGCCGTCTCGCGTTTGATCGGCGCGCCGCCCGGCTATGTCGGTTTCGAGCAGGGCGGTTTGTTGACCGACGAGGTCCGGCGGCATCCGTATGGCGTGGTGCTGCTGGACGAGATCGAGAAGGCCCACCCCGATCTGTTCTCTATCCTGTTGCAAGTGATGGATCATGCCACGCTTACCGACAACGCCGGCAAGCGCGCGGATTTCCGCAACATTGTGTTGGTCATGACATCCAACGCGGGCGCTCGTGAAATGACCGGCAACATCATCGGGTTTGGTGCGTCGCGCGCGGACAGCGCCGCGCGGGGGGCCAAAGCCGTCGAGCGAACGTTCAGTCCGGAATTCCGTAACCGCATCGACGCGATCGTGACGTTCCACAGCCTTCCCAAGGAGATCGTGTTGCGGATCGTCGACAAGTTCGTCCGTGAACTGCAGGCGCGCCTGTCCGAAAAGAAAGTCGTTCTTTCCGTGACCGACGCCGCGCGCGAGTGGCTCGCCGAACAGGGCTTCGACGAAACCTTCGGGGCGCGGCCCTTGAGCCGTCTTATCCAGCGCGAAATACAGGACCCGTTAGCCGACGAAATCTTGTTTGGACGCTTGGCAAATGGGGGCAAGGCCGTGGTCGATGCCGCGGACGGCCGTATTCGTTTCGTTCTGGGGTGACTTTGGGCTTGTCAGTCCTCGACATATCCCTGCGTTCATGATGCGGCGGGGGGGCGTTTCGCCAACAAGAGAATCGTTGTAACCGCGACTCCCGCGGTCGCCAAGATGCCCCACGCAAGGGAGGGCGCCGGCGCTTGCCGCGCGGCCAAAGAGCCGATCGCCGCGTCGGGTATCATCCCCTTCAGGACATGTGCCTGGAGAAACGTCAACGCCATGATCGCGGCAAGAAAAACAAGACTGTGGCGAATACAGGCGCGGAAGAGGTCCGGTTCCTTTCCGGCGAGTCCTGCGGCGGCGGCGGCGATCGCCAGCGATTGCGGCGACACCATCTTTCCGGAAACGCCGCCCGAACAGTTCGCGGCGACCATCAGCACGGGATCGACCCCTGCCTTGTCGGCGGTGACGCTTTGCAGTTTTCCAAAGATGGCGTTGGACGATGTGTCGGACCCGGTGATCAGCACGCCGAGCCAGCCAAGCACGGGGGAAAGCAAGGGGAACAGCGCGCCGGTCGAGGCGATGGCGAGACCCAGCGTGATGGTCATGCCGGAGGCGTTGCCGAGGTAGGCGTACGCGAGCATGGCCGCGATCGTGACGAATGCCATCCGCAATGACCACGCCGTTTTGACAAACAGTCGCGCCAAGGCGCCTACGCCGATCCCTTGACTCAATCCCGAGAGCGACGCGGCGAGGAAGATCGCCGTGCCGGGCGTCGCGAGCCAGTTGAAGGCGAATGTCGCGGGAACAGGTTTTCCGGTCATGCCCGACTCAATGGCGCCGTCCAGGATGGGCACGTGCAGCGCGATGGAGGTCTGGTCGAGCAGCGCTTTGGTTGCGGGGAGACCCCATACCGCAACGAAAACGCAGAGGATAAGGTACGGGCTCCACCCATAGGCCTGCCGGCGAAACCCTGGACGCGCTTCAAGCGCTTCGTTGCCCGCGGCGGGGACGGCCGGATGCCAGAACCGGAGCAACAGCGCCAGCGCCACGATGGACGCCGCCGCCGAGAGCAGTCCGGGCAAGGTAGGGCCCAGGTAGTTCGAACTCCACCATTGCACGATCGCGAAAACACTGCCCGAAACCGCCGCCGCGGGCCATGTTTCGCGCAATCCCCGGCGCCCGTCGATGATCGCCGCCAACCAGAAGGGAACGAGCAACGCGAGCAATGGAAGCTGGCGGCCCACCATTTGCGAAATGGCCATCTCCGGCAACGCCGTCACTTGCGACGCGACGAGGATCGGAATGCCCAGCGACGCGAACGCGACCGGGACCGTATTGGCCACCAGACAAAGGGTCGCCGCTTCGATCGCGGGAAAGCCAAGCCCGGCGAGGATGCCGGCGGAGACCGCCACCGGCGCGCCGAAACCGGTGGTTCCTTCAAGCAACGCGCCGAAACAGAACGCAATCAGCATTGCCTGGATGCGTCGATCGCCGCTGACGTGCGTGATGGACTCTTTCAGCGCCTCGAACTGGCCCGTGCGCTGGGTGACCGCGTGCAGAAAGACCGCCGGCAAAATGATCCAGCCCACCGGGAAGAGTGCAAAGCCCGCCCCGTGTCCCGCCGCGATCAGGGCGAGGGAAAGGGGCATGCGGTAGACGGCGACGGCCAGCACAAACGCCAAGGCCAGGGTGAGCGGACCGGCGACATGGCCCTTCATGCGCCGTATGGCGAGCGCCCAAAAAAGAAAGAGGATCGGCGCCGCCGCAAGGGCCGCGGACAAGGCTATGTTGTCAAACGGGTCAACATATTGCTTCCACATGGTCCATTCTTCGATGATGTTTCGGCCTGCCACTGAATTGCCGCGCCGGCGGGGCGCATGCGCACGCGAGAGCCTATCGCGAAACCCCTATCCGTCGCAACTTGGCCCTTTGAAGCCAGGGTTTTGCGGGATTTCTTCCTCGTTCTGGTTTCTGGGCGTGGCTTGAGGGAATAAACACGACAAAAAATATAATGATTTTAAGGAATGAATCCCGTGAAGCGGCTGTTTGCCTTTCCATGCGGCAGTATGCGGGTAAAAACCACGGCGAAGCAATCACGGAGATGGGAGGAAGAGAAATGAGAAAGAGCAGGGTCGGCGCAGTGCTGTTGACGCTAGGACTCGTGTGGTCCATGAACGTCTCGGCGACGGTAATCAGCGACATATGGGGTCCGGGCGATCCGGAACTCAACGTGTACGAAATTTACAACAATTTGTACGGAGGACCTGACTATGCAAACAGCAATTTGATTCCGCAGGCGGGAGCGGACGAGGTCTTCAACCTGTTGAGCACATCCAACAAGGTGAAGTTCATCGTTCGCTATGCCGGCCTCAACAACGTGTTCGGTTGGTATCAGCCAACCGGCGGAGGGCCGGTGACCACCTTGACGCCGATTTTCTCGGTGACGGGCGGGTCGGGATCGTTGCCGCAGGCCGAATACCTTTTTGGCCCGATTGTCGGCAATTTCGGTTTCTATATCGACCCCGGCACGAGCACGGACACCTATAATTTCGGCGGCAACGACTACTTGCATCGCTTCTTCTCGGAGGCGTGGCGCAACCAGGACGATGTAGGCGGCCACGATCACATGGTGACGTTCAAGACCCCTCTCGCGAACACCTATTTGATTGGGTGGGAGGACTTGCCCCAGAACTCGCTCCGTCACGACAACGACTACAACGATCTCGTGATCGAGATACAGGGCATTGGGGTGATCGTTCCCGAACCGGCGACGATGTCGTTGCTTGGGGCCGGTCTTGCAGGGTTGCTGGCAAGGCGCAGACTTGGCACCCTAAAACAGATTTTGGCAAAGTGAGGAAGGGCGACGGCGTGCCTCTCTTGCGGCGCTCGACAAGCGGCGCCGCAAGAGAGGCTTCGAATCGCGTATCAGCTTTGCTCGGGCGGGGCCGGGGCCGGGGCGGAGCTTTCCGATGGAGCCTTGTTGAGCGTTTGGGCCGCTTCCCGCGACGTCACGAGAATCTTGTCAAATGCGAAGACGGCTTCGAGCGATGGAAAGCGATTGGGCATTGCGTCCCGCAGCAGATTGAAGAGGGTCGTTTTGCCGGGTTGTGTTTGAAACGACCATTTCCGTTGGTCGGCGGGGATGTCGAGCGCCGGCTGTCCGACCTCGATGGCGATGCTCGTTCGTTTGGATAGATCGTTCATTACGTCTACGAGATCCGCGTTCTCGTAGACGATGGGTTGGTCGGATAGGTCCTCGCCCAATTTGGCGCTCAAGGCGGGCGAAATGCGCTGGCCGGGAAATTCGCTGGGCGTTTTCTTGCCTGTGTTATCAATGCCCCTGGCGCGGTCTTCCGAGGGCTCCTTGGCGTCGTATTCGATCGACTTGACTTGGTCCCGGGGAATGCTCAAGGTCACCGATCCTTCCAATATCTCCACTTCGTAATCCGTGGGGGTTTTCTTGAGCACCTGCACGCCGCTGAGCACGCTGCCATTCTTCAGGGTGATGACGTCTCCGGGCAAAAGCTGCGGGGCCTCGCCCTGCGTCGCGCCCGGTTCCGCCGGAGATGGCGTGTTGTCGGGCGCGGAAGGCAGCGGCGGCGGGGGAGATCCTTCCGTTTGCTCCGGCATTTCCTGAGCGGTCGCCATGACCGCGCAGACAAGGAAAACCGCCCAAGCGACCCCGTGTTTTTTCATGGCAAGAAGATTCCTTCCTGACTGAGCAGTCCGTGGCCCGACGTTCCGCGTCGCTGGTTTGCCTGGCTGGCGGGCGTCTTGTGCCCGCGCCCTGGCTGCGTTTTCCGGTCGTGCATTCCATGCGACGCCGCTTCGTGATGACTGCATTGTAGGAGCGGCGTCGCATGGTGTCAACCCCCTGCGCGGAGGCAGGGGTCTACAGGTTGTGGCTGCGCAATGCTTTGTCGGGAAACGCGGGGAACGGCGCGGTCGGAACGGTCTGGTACCAGTAGGCGGTGGCGCATACGTCGTCGCAGCGTTCGTAGTTGCCGCCTTCGTAGTCTTTTTTGTACTCGCCGGCGCGGACGAACTTGCCCAGGCGGCCGTCCTCGGTCTCGGGGCCGACCACGCCGTCGTTGCCGATTTGCTGGATCGCGACCTTGATGCGTTTTGAGAAATAGATGGGATCGCTTACGTGGAAGCGGTAGAAGGACACGTATGCTCCTTGTATGAACGGGGCGCCGCATTCGCGCGCATGGAATTGGCCCAAGCCCCAGGCGCTGCACGCGTAATCTTCCGATCCCGTGCCGCAGATCGTCGGATAATCCGTGTCGTCGTCGAGGTACATCTTCACCTCGCCCTCGCCCCACCAGACGTTGTAGGCGGCATAGCGATCGATCAAGCCGAAGTTCACTCCCAGGAAGCGTCCCTTGCCCTCGACCCCGTCGAGGATCACGAAATCTTCATACAGGGTCGTGTTTGCAACGCGCCGGAATTGGGCATGAAACAGCGGGGTGTCGGCATCCACCGGGTCGCCGAGGGTGTAGTCGACCTGATAGAAAAACATGCCCAGGTCTTCCTCGGCTTCGTTCGTGATCGTGAGTTTGGCCTTCTTCGCAAACGGCATGTAGAAGTAGCTGTTGAAACCTTTGCCTTCGGCCATGAGTTGAAAGGCGTTCTCGAAAGGCGCCGTGCGGCCGTGGCTCACGCCGAAAAAGTCGCTGATCGGCGCCTCCACGGACGGGGTCTCCTGGCCTTCCCAATAGAAACGCAAGATCAGGTTGCGCAGCATGTGCGGATAGCGTTTGGGGACGGTGATCCAGATGTGGCGGATGGCCCCGGGCCCCTCGATTTCGGCGAAGGCATACGTCATGCCTTTTTCGAGATTTGGCAGGAACGCGCTGCCCTTGCGTCCTTGCTGCGCCTTGCCGCCTTCGCCGGGGGCGCCCGTCGGGTTTTCGGCGCAGATAGCGCGGCTCTTCAGGGTCGGGCTGTACAGGGGGGAACCATAAATCTCTATCATGTTGCATTCCTTTCAGCGGCGAAAATGCGCCGGACGCGGCCTATCCGCAGGGGCGCAGTGTAGACGAGCGCTTCCGGGGAAGCAATTTTGGGGATCGCGATGCGGCGATCTTGGATCGCAAGGCGTCAGCCGGTCAGACGCATTTCGGCGGGGAGGTCGTAGCCCCACTCGTCGAAGGCGAAGCCCCATCGGTCGCGGATGGCGCGGGCGGTGGCGGCATCCATGTCGTATTGGTTCTTCTTATAGTCCTTCAAGGTGGCCAGGTAGGCGCGGAAGCGGGGTTCGGCTTCGGTGAATCCGGGGAGGGCCAAGCGGGCGTAGGCGTCTTCCAGCATTTCCAGAGGGCGCTTTTCGAATTCTTCGAAGCGGATTTCGACGAGGTTTCCTGCAGGGATGAGCGCGCGTTGTTCGAAATAGCGCCGCATCATTTTTTCAAAGAACAACAGGGTGTTTTCGGCGATTTCCTCGTGCGCGTAGGGCTGGAAGGCGCTGATGCGAAGCATTTTGTGGTAGAGGTTCACGGTGGAGCGGTAGGTTACGTAGGGATTGCGGTAGATATGGAGGAATTTTGCGTCGGGGAACAGTTCGAGCAGGGCCTTGACGCGGCCCGTGTTTACGGGGTTTTTGAGGAGCAAGCGTTTTCCTCCGGCGCAGTAGGCGGCTTTTTTGAGGAAGTAGAGGTAGACCCGTTGCCAGTCCCTTTTTTCTTCGGGGGAGATGCCGTCGAAGAGAACGTATCGGTCGAAGTAGGGGCGCTGGAGGCGCGGGAAAAAGTAGCCGGCGTAGAAGGAATAGGGGCAAACGCTGGGGATGCCCACTTCCTCTTCCTGAGGCAAATCGGGGTGGTATTCGACGTTGTCTTGGGGCCGGTATTGGGGGAGGATCAGGCGGACGAGCGATTTGAAGGCGCCTTGATTTACGAGGGAGAACTCCGGCGCGATGGTTTGGTAGGTGAGCACGCAGCCCAGGCGCGGGTCCATGCTCATGAGGTTGTGCAGGAAGGTGGTGCCGGTGCGCCAATGGCCGAGGATGAAGATCGGGGGGGCGTCGATCGGGGTGTGTTCGATGGCGGCTCCGTAGCGCCATTTTTCCCAGACCCGGAAGGGGGCGAAGATCATGGTGGAGGCGGTTACGTACAGGGCTTTGGGCAGATGGCGCGGCGAGACGCCGCCGCCGCGGACGAGCAGTCGCGCCCAGTTTGTGAAGGAGCCGCCCGCCAGCGGGTTCAGGTGGCTCATGAAAGGCTCTTTTTGTTTTTTCTTGCTCATGGATTCCTCGGAGGTTGGGGTGACGTCATGCGAGGGTTTTGCGGAAACGGGTGGCGCTGATCAGAAGGATGGTCAGTCCCATTCCCGCAAGGATGAGGGCCTGCGGCCAGAGATCGGCGATGCCTGCGCCTCGCAGGATGATGCCGCGGAGCATTTGGATGAAGTAGGTGGCGGGGATGAGTTTGGCGATGACGTAAATCGGCGTTGGCATCGATTCTTGCGGGAAAATGAAGCCCGACAACAGGATCGAGGGCAGCACGATGACGAAGGCCAGCTGGACGGCTTGCATTTGCGTTTGGGCGATGGCGGATACGAACAGGCCGAGCCCGAGCGAGGTGAAGAGAAACAGGAGGGAGAATCCCGCCAGAAGGACGAGGTTTCCGGCGATGGGGACGCTGAAGACGTAGCGCATGATTAGCAGCACCATCGAGGTTTCGAACGCGCCGATGATGCCGAAAGGCACGAGTTTGCCCATCATCAGCCCCAGGCGCGACACCGGCGTCACCATGATTTGTTCGAGGGTGCCGGTTTCTTTTTCGCGCACGATGGCGAAGGCCGTCAAGAACATCGTCACGACTTGCATCACGATTCCCACCAGGCCGGGCACCATGAAGTTGGCGGTTTTCATGTCGGGGTTGAACAGCACGCGCGGGCGCGCTTCGATGGGCGGCGCGTTCAGGCCGGACGTGCTTGCGATCGCCGCGATGGATTTCCGCAGCGCGATGGCGTTTGTCACGTTGAGGGCTTGCATGGCGACCGTCGAGTTGCTGCCGTCGATCAGCGTTTGGATTGCGACGGGCTCTCCGCGCAGGATGCGATCGGTGTAGTCCGGGGGGATTTTGATGCCTACCTTGGCGTGTCCGCTGACGATTGCCCGCTGAAACGCTTCATCCGATTGGGCCGTGGCGACGATGCGGAACGTGCCGGAGTTTTGAAAACTGTCGAGCAGGGCGCGGCTTTCCGCGCGTCCGTCGAGGTTGTAGATCACGGTCTCGATGTTGCGGACGTCCAAATCGATGGCGTAGCCGAAGATGGTAAGCTGGATGCCCGGGATCAGCAGCATGAGAAACAGGGTCCGCGGATCGCGGGCCACGTGAATCATTTCTTTGTATACGATGGCCGAAATGCCCCTGAACACGGCGTGACAACTCTCCTCCCGCGGATTGGCGTTCCGCTCGCACAGAACTGTACCGGACGGGGCCGGGATTCGCAAGCCCCCGGCGTGCAGCGGGCCGCATGTTTGTCCCCTTGCATGCCGTGGCGCAGGACGATAGAATCGCTTTGCCCGGCCCGGTTTTGTCGGGGCGGGCATCTGCACGAAACGGAGGGAAAAAGGAGGAATCCGCGGCATGCTCAAGCAACGCCTGATACATCCCGAGATACTCGATGCCTTGGCGGCGGCCGGTCATGGCTCCAAAATATTGATTACGGACGGCAACTATCCCGCCAGCACCCGCGTGGGCGAAAACGCCGCTTTGGTGTACCTCAACCTGGCCCCGGGCAAGCCAACCGTCACGGAAGTGCTCGATGTTTTGCTCACGGCGGTCCCGATCGAGGATGCCGCCGTCATGCAGCCCGATTCCGGATCGGATCCGGCCATTTTCGCGGAATTCGCCAGGATGCTTCCCGAACTCGACCTGACCCGTTTCGATCGTTTCGAGTTTTACGAGGAGGCCAGCGGGCCGGACACGTGCCTGCAGATTGTAACGGGCGAGCAGCGGATCTATGCGAACCTGCTCTTGACGATTGGCGTGGTGATGGCGTCCTGACCCCCATGTTCCCCGCGCCGTGTATGCGGCAAGGCGCTACGGCGCGTCGTTTGGGGCCGCTTCGCGTTCCATCGCCCTGGCTTGACCGAATACGATCGCGAGGATCTCTTCCGCGATGGTTTCGGCGGCATAGGGTTTCGCGAGCCTGCGGGCCGCTTCGCCCATCGCGCCCAGAGCCGCTGGATCGGCGAGAAGCCGTTGGACGGTCTCATACAACCGTTTGCCGGTCAAGTCCTTGTCGAGCAGCAACACAGACGCCCCCGCTTCTTCAAAAGCGCGGGCGTTTTGTTCTTGGTGGTTGTCCGCGGCATGGGGAAAAGGAATGAGTATCGATGGTTTGCCCAGCACGGCGACTTCAGCCGTGCTCGAAGCCCCGGCCCGTCCTGCCAGCAAGTCCGCCGCCGCGCATGCCCGGGGCATTTCCTGGATGTATGCGAACACTTCGACGCGCACCGCCGCCGTCGAGGCCGCCGCGCGCGCCATGGCGAGATCGGCTTTGCCGGTCATCCACAGCACCTGCACCGAGCCGTCCGGGAAAAGCGGCAAGGCTTCGGCGACCGCCGCATTGATCGAATGGGCCCCTTGACTGCCGCCGCAAATCAGCAACACCGGGATATCGTTCGCCAGATTCAGGGCTGCGCGCGCCTCAGTCCGAGAGGGCGGCGAGATGAATCCCGCCCGGACAGGATTGCCCGCGATAACGGCGCGGTCTTTGGGATAGGGGCCGATGGTGACGGGATAACTTAGAAAAATGCGGCGCGCGCGCGGCGCCAGCAGGCGGTTGGCCATGCCCAGCAGCCGATTTTGTTCGTGGATGACGGTGGGCGCGTTTATGCGTTGCGCGGCGTACATCAGCGGCAACGATACGTAGCCCCCGACGCCCAGCACGAGCTGCGGCCGAAATTGACGCAGGTAGACCGCCGATTGCGCGATGCTGACGCCGAGTTTCATCGCTGTCCAGACGCGCCGGAGGGATTTTCCCCGGGGCCAGCCTTCCACGGGCAACGCACGGAACGGCACGGCAAGATTCTGGCAGACGCCCTCCTCGATCCCGCCGCGGCGCCCCACCCACTGCACGATCAAGCGCGGGTCGCGCCGCTGCAATTCCTCCAAAATAGCGACCGCCGGAGAGACGTGCCCGCCCGTGCCGCCTCCTGTAATCATGATCCGCATGACGAGAAACACCCCTGCCCGATCGTTGCCTTTCCTGCGCAACCCCTCCTGAGAGTACCACAAAGACGGTTTTCGTCTGTAATGCGTGACAAAGATTGCCTTCGCGGCCGAATCGCGCGGCCCGGAATCACGAAACCGGCGAACGGGGGGCGGCGCGCCCAGGCGCCTTCTCCATTGCGTGGCGAAACGCGGCAAGAGTCTGCCGTGCGCATTCTTGCCACGTGTAGCGGCGCGCCCAGCGCCGTCCCTCTTCAATGTGCGCGGCGCGCGTTTCCGGGGTTTCCTGCAAGACCTCGAGCATGGCATGGGCGATCGCTTCGACATTCATGCCGTCGAAATAGGTGGCGGCGGCGCCGCCTATCTCGGGGGCCGATCCCGTCCGCGCGGCAATGACGCGTGTGCCGGCCTCCATCGCCTCGACGATGGGCCGGCCAAATCCCTCGTAGAGCGACGGAAACACCAACGCGTCCGCCCCTTGAAACAACCCGGCCAGTTCGAGATAGTCGATGTAATGCAGCCGCCGCACGCGCGGATGAGGCGGCGGTTCGCCCTCGCGCGGCTGCCCGACAAGGATGAGGTCGTGCGGAATGCGATCGGCGATCATCGCAAAAGCCTCGACCAGCCGTCGGGCGTTCTTGTGAGGATAGGTGT
>ERZ795030.2018-NODE-2018-length-25538-cov-5.304791_pt1 | contig 25538 bp, 20 predicted proteins | sample MGYA00375122_ERZ795030 | MGnify/ENA primary metagenome ERZ795030 (study PRJEB30165, sample SAMN05720146) | activated sludge metagenome | isolation source: anaerobic digester from wastewater treatment plant | place: Japan | collected 2015-04-20 ... | reverse complement strand
GATATCGCGCACATTGAATTCAGTGTGGAAGACACCGGCATTGGTATCGCCGCGGCCAACCAGCAGCATATTTTTGATGGGTTTTCGCAGGCTGAAGCATCGACCACCCGACGTTTTGGCGGGACAGGCCTGGGCTTGTCCATCAGTCGGCGTCTGGTGGCATTGATGGGCGGGGAACTCACGCTTGAGAGTCAATTGGGCATCGGCAGCACCTTTGCCTTCACCGTCACATTGCCGGTGGCACCAGAAGAGCCCAAAGCCGCGACAACTTCCCCAGCCCTGCCGTCCGGTTTGCGAGTGCTGGTGGTCGACGACAACCCGACTGCGCGCAGTGTTCTTGCCTCCATGGCTGAGTCTCTGGAATGGCAAGTAGATCAGGCCGCTGGCGGAGCTGATGCGCTTTGGCTGATTGATCAGCGCGCGTCTTCGGGGCAAGATCCGTATCAGGCTATATTTGTTGATTGGCAAATGCCGGGCATGGATGGCTGGGAGACCATCGGCCGAATGCAACAGGAAAACCGCAACAGCCACTCACCCGTTGTTGTGATGATCACCGCCAATGGACGCGAGATGCTGGCGCAGCGCAGTGTCGAAGAGCAGACCCGACTCAACGGGTTTTTGGTCAAGCCGGTTACGGCTTCGATGCTGTATGACGCGGTGGTCGATGCACTGGCCGATAACGGACATCCCCAGACCAAGGCAACTGCCAACGCCGCGCCACAGCCTTTGCTGGGCATGCACTTGCTGGTGGTCGAGGACAACATGGTCAACCAGCAGGTGGCGCAGGAAATGCTCACCAACGAGGGTGCCTTGGTCGAATTGGCTGACAACGGCCAAGTCGGCGTGGATGCGGTATTTGGCGCTATCGCAGACGGAAAGCCGTTTGATGCGGTATTGATGGATATCCAGATGCCCGTCATGGACGGTTACAGCGCATCCCGAGTGTTGCGCCAGAATGCGGGCTTGGCAGATTTACCAATCATCGCCATGACCGCCAACGCCATGGACAGTGATCGCGATGCCTGTCTGGCCGCTGGCATGAACGCGCATGTAGGCAAGCCTTTCAAATTGGTCGATCTTGTAGCGTTGTTGCAACAATTGACCCGCCGCCCGTCAGCGGAATCGATGACAGGTGAAGGGTCTATGGTGCCCCATTTGATGCCAAACCAACTTCCGGAACCCGCTCTGCCACGTATTGATGCGGTAGACACGGTCGGTGCGCTCGACCGTTTGGGAGGCAATTCAGCGCTTTACGTGCGGGTGTTGCAGTCGTATTTGACCGACATTGGCGGGTTGCCTGAGCAATTGGATATTGCCTTGAACAAGTCTGACTGGGAGTCTGCCGAGAAAATCCTGCATGCTTTAAAGGGCCTGTCAGCCACAGTGGGTGCCAGTTACATGGCGGCGGTTGCGCGAAAAGCCGAGTTAGTCATCAAAAAGACCAAAGCAGCAAGCAAAGATGCTGCGCCGCTGGACGTGCGGGCACAGAGTATCAGCTTCAGCGCGGCAGTCGCGGCAACCCAGATCGTGATGGGACAAGTGGCCAATACTTGCGCACCAGGGACTATTGACCAGCATGTAGCAACGCCAGATGCCGACTTGGCACCCGATGGACACGAGATGCTGCGCCAACTTCAGGTACTGCTAAGGTCCTCGGATATGGCTGCAGTGAGCGCGTTCGAACAGTTGCAGTTGAATTCGGCACTGACAAGCGTTGACGAGTTCAAGCAACTGACGCGAGCCATGGCGACGTTTGATTTTGCTCAGGCTGCAGAAGTTTGCGGTTTATTGCTGCAAAGGAACTAAAAAGCGCACTTTTTTTGAAAAAAAAGACCTTATCTACTGCGCTTGCCGTTATTCTGTGCTTACAGTTGCAAAAACATAAGGTGTGAGACATGAACCCAAACGCACTCGATCTCGAAAGTCTGCTGGAGCGGCACCAGCGGGCACCGCACCGACTGGTGCAAATATTGCGCGAAATTCAGGCGCAATTGCTTTGGCTGCCAAGAGACACTTTGACTGCTGTTGCCAGCGCCTTGGGCCTGTCGCTGGCGCATGTCGAGGGGGTTGCGGGGTTTTATCGTTTCTTCCACAGCCAGCCAGTCGGACAGTACCGCGTGCTGTTTAGCGACAACATCACCGACCGCATGCAGGGCAGCGAAGAAATGCGGCGTCATCTGCGCCATCTGCTCAAGGTCGAGCACCACGCCATGCGCGCTGATGGCCGTGTCAGCGTCGCCGCCACTTCCTGCACCGGCATGTGCGACCAGGGGCCGGCCGCGCTGGTCAACCACCACCAACTGGTCACCCGTCTGACCCCCGGTCGTATTGACCATATGGCGGACCTGATCGAAGCGCAGGTGCCAACCCATCTCTGGCCTGCCGAATGGTCACGGGTGGATGACCAGATTCGCCTGGCCAATGTCAAGCTGGGGGCACAACCTGCACCGGGTCAGGCGATTGCGGCGGCCCTGGCGCGTGGTGCCCAGGCCACTCTCGATGACCTGAAACGCTCCAAGCTGCGCGGTCGTGGCGGCGCGGGCTACGCCACCGGAACCAAATGGCAGCTCTGCCGAAATACCCGGTCTGAAACACACTATGTGGTGTGCAATGCGGACGAGGGCGAGCCCGGCACCTTCAAGGACAGGGTGTTGCTGACCAGTTATGCCGACACTGTCTTCGAGGGCATGACCATTGCTGCGCTGATCGTCGGTGCGCGCCAGGGCTTGGTTTACCTGCGTGGCGAATACCACTATTTGCTGGATTCGCTCAAGGCAACCCTGCAGCGGCGTCGGCAACAAGGGCTGCTGGGCCAGTCCATTCAGGGGCAGGCAGGTTTTGACTTTGACATCGATATCCATGTGGGTGCTGGTTCTTATGTGTGCGGCGAAGAGTCTGCACTGATCGAGTCGCTTGAAGGCAAGCGTGGAACACCCCGAATTCGCCCGCCGTTTCCAGTTGAACGTGGCTACCTGGGACAGCCCACCACGGTCAACAATGTCGAAACTTTTTGTGCCGTGACTCACATTGCCATCCATTCCGGTGCCTGGTGGGCCGCCATGGGTACCCCGCAATCAACTGGCACCAAGATCCACTCGGTATCAGGTGACTGTGATCGCCCTGGCATTTACGAATACCCATTTGGCACCCGCATCGGACGCATTCTGGAAGACTGTGGTGCCCGGGACACGCAAGCCGTGCAGGTCGGGGGACCGTCCGGGGTGTGCGTGTCGGCCATGGAATTTGGCCGACGCATCGGTTTTGAGGACGTGCCCACAGCAGGTGCCTTCATGGTGTTTGACCGCTCGCGCAACATGTTTGATGTGGCCAACAACTTTGTCCAGTTTTTCGCCCATGAGAGCTGTGGCTTTTGTACCCCTTGCCGTGTTGGTACCGAACTGGTGATGCGGCGCATGGACAAGCTCAAGCGGGGCTACGGTTCAAGTGACGATATCCAGGTACTTTACGAACTGGACAAACTGATGCACGGCTCAACCCATTGCGGTTTAGGCGCAGCGGCTTGCAACCCCTTGCGCGACACCATCGCCAAGTTCCGCCCGGCTTACGAGCAGCATCTGAAGTCAATGCATTTTGCCCCCGGCTTTGATATGGATGCAGAGCTGTCGCAGGCGCGTCTGGCCACCGGACGTGACGACATAGGTGCCCACCTGGAGACCTTGACATGAGTTATTACGACCGCATTGACGCTCTGAGCCCGGGCACCTTCTCGCTCGATGGTGACGAAATTGAGTTCGGTCCAGGGGAATCTATCCTGCAGGCCGCGACCCGAGCGGGCTACTACATACCGCACTTGTGCTGGCATCCTGAATTTGGTGCCAAGGGTTCTTGCAGACTGTGTACTGTGCGTATCAACGGGCGTATGGGGGCAGCTTGCACGGTGCAGGCGGCATCCGGGCAGGAAGTCGAAAGCAACACCGACGACCTCAACGCCCAGCGCAAGACTTTGTTGCAGATGATTTTTATCGAAGGCAACCATTTTTGCCCTTCGTGTGAGAAAAGTGGTAACTGTCGATTGCAAGCCACTGCTTATGACATCGGCATGGAAGGCCCTCACTTTGAAGAGTTCTACCCGGACCGCCGGGTCGATGCCAGCCATCCGGATATGCTGCTTGACCTCAATCGCTGTATCCTGTGCTCTTTGTGCGTGCGTGCCAGCCATGAAGTGGACCGCAAGGACGTGTTTGCCATCGGTGGTTACGGCATCAAAACCCACTTACTGATCAACAGCCCCAGCGGCCAAATGGTTGACAGCGCATTGCTTCCATCAGATCGCGCTGCCAATGTCTGCCCGGTCGGTGCCATCCTGCACAAGCGTAAGGGCTTTGTCATCCCGATTGGTCAGAGACGCTTTGACAAGGTTCCTGTGTCAGGACAAATTGATGAGAACAAGCCATGAACGCATTTACCTACGGCAGTGACTTGGCTGGCAGCCCAGCACCTGCCGCACGCAAGCTGAAGATCGCCACGGTGTCGCTGGCAGGTTGTTTCGGCTGCCACATGTCGCTTCTTGACATTGACGAGCGATTGCTGGATTTGCTTGAACTCGTTGAATTTGACCGCTCTCCGCTCACCGACATCAAGACAATTGGCCGTTGCGACCTGGTCTTGATTGAAGGTGGCCTTTGCAATGCCGAGAATGTTCATGTTTTGCGTGAGTTTCGGGCCAAATGCAAGATTCTGGTGGCAGTGGGTGCCTGCGCCATCAACGGCGGCTTGCCTGCTCAGCGCAACCAGCGTGATGTGGGAAAAATGATGCGCGATGTTTACTGCAGGCAGGCGGGCGGCAGCATTGGCAACCAGATTCCCAATGACCCGGAACTGCCGCTGCCGCTCAACCATGTGCACCCGATCCACGAGGTCGTGCATATCGACTATTTTCTGCCCGGTTGTCCACCATCGGGTGACGCGATCTGGACCTTTCTGACTGACCTGCTGGCCGGCCGCACCCCGCACCTTGGCCACGGCCTGATTCACTATGACTAACAATGACCTTGCGGGACAGACCGCAGTTACACGAAGTGAACAAGCTCTGTCCTCAACATTTCGTCGGATGTTGGAAGTCGGCCTTGCGGGTCAGACCGCAGTTACACGAAGTGAGCAAGCTCTGTCCTCAACATCTTGTCGGATGTTGGATGTCGGCCTTGCGGGACAGACCGCAGTTACACGAAGTGAACAAGCTCTGTCCTCAACATCTTGTCGGATGTTGGATGTCGGCCTTGCAAGACAGACCGCAGCTACCCGAAGTGACCATTGCTGCCCCCAACCATCAAGGAGTCCACATGAGTTTTGATCTTGAAACCGCCGCCAACCCGAAGGGCCTGCGCCGGGTGGCGATTGATCCGGTCTCACGCGTTGAGGGGCATGGCAAGGTCACCTTGCTGCTTGATGACGACAACCAGGTACAGCAGGCGCGCCTGCACATCGTTGAATTCCGTGGCTTCGAAAAGTTCATTGAAGGTCGCCCGTACTGGGAAGTGCCGGTCATGGTGCAACGCCTGTGCGGCATTTGCCCGGTGTCCCACCACCTGGCCGCTTCCAAGGCCTTTGACCGGATCATCGGTGCCATGCCCATCACCGCCAGTGCCGAGGCGGTGCGCCGCCTGATGCACTATGGGCAAATGCTGCAATCTCACGCACTGCATTTCTTCCACCTGTCATCACCCGACCTGTTGTTTGGCTTTGATTCCCCGGTGGCACAGCGCAACATTGTCGGGGTGGTTCAAGCCAACCCGGAGGTTGCAAAAAAGGGCATTTTGCTGCGCAAGTTCGGGCAGGAAATCATTCGCATCACTTCGGGCAAACGGGTTCACGGTACCGGCGCAGTACCCGGCGGCATCAACAAACTGGTGACTGCAGCCGAGCGTGATGCACTGAAAAACGAGTTGCCCCTGATGCTGCAGTGGGCGCAGGATTCGGTCGATCTTGCCAAGCAGTTGCATGCGCAAAGTGAGGCCCTGTACAACCAGTTTGGCAGCTTCCGTTCCAACTTGCTGTCATTGGTGCGCTCCGATGGCGCCATGGATCTGTATGACGGTGTGCTGCGGGTGCGTGATGCCAATGGCATGATCCTGTTTGACGGTGTCAGTGACCAGAACTACCTGGAGTTGATCGAGGAAGAGGTCCGCTCCTGGAGCTACATGAAGTTCCCGCACTTGAAAAGTCTGGGGCGCGAATTGGGCTGGTATCGGGTTGGCCCGCTGGCACGCGTGCAAAACTGCGACTTTATTCCGAGCCCCCTTGCCGAGGCCGAGCGGCAGGAATTTGTTGCCTGGGGCAAAGGCGGCCTGGTTCATGCCTCGCTAGCCTACCATTGGGCTCGCATGATCGAAATGTTGCATTCGGTGGAAGTGATCGGTCAGTTGCTCGACGACCCGGCGCTGCTTTCAGGCGATCTGCTGACCAGCGGCAATCGCCTGCGTAGCGGTGTTGGCATCATTGAGGCTCCGCGTGGTACGCTGATTCACGATTACGACGTGGGTGATGACGATCTGGTGACGCGCTGCAACCTGATCGTCTCCACAACCCACAACAACCAGGCCATGAACGAGGCGGTCCGGTCGGTCGCGCGTGACTACCTCAACGGCCATGAGATCACCGAAGGTTTGCTCAACCACATTGAGGTGGCCATTCGTGCCTACGATCCCTGCCTGTCCTGCGCCACCCACGCGCTTGGACAAATGCCGCTGGATGTCGTTTTGCTGTCAAGCGATGGCTCGGTGCTGGACCGGGTGCAAAAGTCATCTGCCGGTGGTTTATCCCGTCCGACTGGTAATTTTTTCAATGAAAATGCACTCTAGCCCATATCAGATAAGCGCCACCAGCTATGTATAGCATAGCATTTCAAGCACTTCGGATTGATGCTCCAAGCCCATAAAACGCCGTTGCCCGTGCTGGTGCTTGGCTGGGGCAACCTCAGCCGTGGTGATGATGCCCTGGGACCACTGTGTGTGGCGGCACTGCAAGGGCAGTTTCGTGATGCGCTGTCAAACAGCATTGAGTTTCTGGACGACTATCAGTTGCAGGTTGAACACACGCTGGATTTGTTGGGGCGGCGACAGGTATTGCTGATAGATGCATGCCTGGACTGCGCCGCACCGTTTGAAGTACGCCAGCCGCAGCCCTATCCTGATCACAGTTACACCAGCCACGCGCTGACACCCTCAGCCCTGCTGCAAGTTTTTTCTGATGTGCATGGACAGGTGGCCCCCGCCACCACCATGCTGGCAATTCGCGGCGAGTCATTTGAACTGGGCCAGGCCATGAGTCCAGCGGCTCAGACCAATCTGGCCGCTGCCTTGATTTGGGCCAAGGCATGGCTTGAGTCCGCCATCCTGCAGGAGCCGGTCAGTGCATGAAGCCAGCCTGGCTGGTGGCATTTTGCAACTGGTCGAAGACAGCGCCAAGCGTGAGGGCTTCAAGCGTGTCACGGTACTCACGCTTGAAGTCGGTAAATTGGCCAATATCGAAGTGCAGGCGCTGAAGTTCTCACTTGAGGCGATTGCGCCAGGCACCCTGCTGGAAGGTGCGCGTCTTGTGTTTGAAGAGCCAGAAGGACAGGCCTGGTGCATGAACTGCAGCCAGACCGTGCCATTGGCAGAACGCGGCCTGGCCTGCCCGCAGTGCGGTAGCTACCAGTTGCGGCCCAATGCCGGCTTGAGCTTGCGGGTGATCGACATGCTGGTGCTGGACCTTTAGCCGATCTCAGGTGGGGAGGGTCATTGCGATGCAACCGACCCATCTGGACTAGCGGATGTTGACCTTGCCTTGCCCCAGCATCGCTTCGGTGACCAGTGTGATGCCGGATTCGGTAACGTGATAGCGCTTTTTGTCATCCTCGAGGTTCACGCCAATCTGGGTACCGTCTGGAATGATGCAATTCTTGTCCAGGATGCACTTCTTGATGACGCAGTTGCGCCCAATTGACACATTGGGCAGCACGATCGATTCCTCAACCAGGGAATAGCTGTGCACATTGACACACGAGAACAGCATGGACCTTCGAACGGTCGCGCCGCTGATGATGCAGCCGCCCGACACCATCGAGTCCACCGCCTGGCCGCGCCGGGTATCGTCATCAAACACGAACTTGGCTGGCGGACTTTGCGGTTGCCAGGTCCAGATTGGCCAGGTATCGTCATACAAAGTCAGATCAGGGGTGACATGGACCAAGTCCATATTGGCCGCCCAATAGGCATCAAGGGTACCGACATCGCGCCAGTAAATGGCCTTGCCTGGTTCGTAAACGCAACTGTCGGCGAAGCTGTGGGCATAGGTCCGATACCGCTTGACTGAGTGCGGGATGATGTCCTTGCCAAAATCATGGCTGGATTTGGGGTCATCTGCATCCCGCAACAATTGCTCAAACAAAAAGCGTGCGTTAAACACATAAATGCCCATGCTGGCCAGTGCCATGTCCGGATTGCCGGGCATCGGCTGTGGATTGATTGGCTTTTCGGCAAAGTCAACAATACGCCCTTCTTCATTGACCGTCATCACGCCAAACTCGGAGGCGCCTTTCAGGGGCACTTCGATGCAGGCTACAGTCAGGTCGGCCTTATGTTCCACGTGGGCCGCCAAAATGCGACCATAGTCCATGCGGTAGATGTGGTCGCCTGACAGGATCAACACATATTCGGGGTTGGCGATGCGCAGTTCGCGTAAGTTTTGAAACACTGCATCGGCAGTGCCCTGGTACCAGTGGGAGTCGTCCATCTGCTGCTGGGCCGGCATGATTTCAATGAACTCGCCAAGTCGGCCGTCCAGAAAGCTCCAACCCAATTGCAGATGCCGGATCAGGCTTTGCGCCTTGTACTGGGTGGCAACGCCGACCCGGCGTACGCCGGAATTCACACAATTTGAAAGCGTGAAGTCAATGATGCGGAATTTGCCGCCAAACGGCACCGCAGGCTTTGACCGCCAGTTGGTAAGTTCATGCAATCGACTGCCGCGACCGCCCGCCAGAATCAAGGCGAATGTGTTGCGCGTCAGTTGACTGACAAACCGTGGATCGCGGGCGCTTCGCTTACCGAAGCTGGATTCTTCAAACTCTGCCATTTTCACGCTCCCAAAAAGGTTAGCATCGACAAAATACACATGTCGGGCTGACATGATTGCAACTATTCTATTTGTTTGCGGGCGAAAATGGTGCATTGCAGCAGCAAAAAATGCACTCGGTCAGAATCCTCACTCACGCCCTCATTTTTATCTCCACCTCGGATGGGCATTGCGCCCGATGCTTCATAATTGATAGCGCTTTTAGTGCGCATCCAAAACCCGGAGCCTGCCAACCTGCACCACGCTGATCCTTGCTGGCACAACCCGGCACGCAAGTTTGGCCGCGCAGCATGGACTGGATGATTCTGATGGTGAGCATAGTCACCAGCACCACCAGCATGGTCAAAAGAGTCATTGAAAGAATGGCCAACAGACTGACTCCCATTTTTCCAGCATCAAGATGGTCGCAGTCGTCATGGTGACGCTGCGGTGCGGCGGGCTTGGTATTGTTGTTTATCCAAACGCGTCTCCACCAGATGACTCAAGGGCCGCAAATCACACCCATGGGACTATTCGACTTTGTGACAACAGTCACTTGTAGCGGGCCAGCGCAATCATTCCATGGCCCATCCTTGCCCCAATTCGCCTTCAAGCCGCATCATCCTGACCCACCGGTACCTCAGGGGTGAGCACCGGACCATGACCGCTGAACCGGTCCAGCGCCAGATAAATCACTGGCGTGATAAACAGCGTGATGGCCTGCGAAAACACCAGTCCCCCGACCACTGCGAGGCCGAGCGGTTGACGCAGCTCTGACCCGGCACCCAGTCCCAACGCAATCGGCAAGGCACCCATCAGCGCCGCCATGGTGGTCATCATGATCGGGCGAAACCGCAAAATGCAGGCCTCGCGGATGGCCTGGGCCGGGGCCATGCCCTGATGGCGCTGGGCATCGAGCGCAAAGTCAATCATCATGATGGCGTTTTTTTTCACAATCCCGATCAGCAGCACAATGCCAATGGTGGCAATCAAGGTCAAATCCTGCCCGAACAGCATCAGCGTGGCCAGCGCCCCGACTGCCGCTGAAGGCAGCCCCATCAGGATCGTGATGGGGTGGATAAAGCTCTCATACAGCACGCCCAGCAACACGTAGATCACCAGCAGCGCAGCCAGAATCAACACCATCTGGCTGGCCTGCGAACTTTTGAACACCGCCGCGTCGCCGCCATAGGTGCTGATGATGGAAGCCGGCATTTGAATCGCCTCGCGCGCTGCGTCGATCTTGGTCGTGGCATCGCCCAGCGCAGCACCTGGTGCCAGGTTGAACGACACGGTGACCGCCTGCAGTTGCCCGACATGGTTGATGGAGGTGGGGCCAACGCTGCGCTCGACTGTGGTAAAGCTCGACAACGGCACCAGCGTACCGGTCGATGCACGCACGTAAATTCCGGCGATGGCGCTCTCATCCTGCCTGGCCTCGGGGGCTACCTCCATGATCACCTGGTAGCTATCGGTGGGCAGGTAAATGGTGGACACCTGGCGCTCGCCAAAGGCGCTATAAAGTGCGGTACGGATACCCTCAATCGAGACACCTAGCGCATTGGCGCGATCACGGTCAATCTTGAGCTGGGCTTGCAGGCCGCGCAACTGCGCGTCGCTGGTGACATCCCGAAACAGCGGATCGACGCGCAGGCGCTCCTGCAACTTGTTGGCCCAGTCATTGAGTTCATCGGCGCGCACACTTTGCAAAATGTATTGAAACTGGGCTTTGCTGGGTCGGCCACCCAACTGCAGGTTTTGTACCGGCCGCATGAACAGTCTGATACCAGGCAGGTTGTTGAGCTTTTTGCGCAGCCCTTCGACTACTTTGTTCATGGGCGGACGTTCGGCGCGGGGTTTGAGTGTGATGAACATGCGCCCGGTGTTTTGTGCACCGCTGCCGCCATTGAACGAGTTCAACGCTGCCACTGCAGGGTCAGCGCGGATGATCTCGGCGGCGCGCTCTTGCAGCCGAACCATCTCGGTAAACGAAGTGTCTTCACCGGCCTCGGTGGTGACAGACATCTGCCCGAGGTCTTCTTCGGGAAAAAACCCCTTGGGAATCACCATCGCCAGCCAGACCGTCGCCACGATCGTGGCGCTGGCCAGAGCCAGAATCAGCCGCCGGTGTGCCAGCGCCCGGTCCAGCCAGCGGGTGTAGCCAGCCAGCATCCAGTCAAACCCGTGCTCGAACACCCGCACCAGCGCGCCCGGCGGCTTCTTGTGCGCCTCGTCAGTCAGAAAGCGGCTGGCCAGCATGGGCACCAATGTCAGCGACACAAAAGCTGACACCACAATCGACAACCCCACCACCACGGCAAACTCGTGAAACAGCAGGCCAATGACCCCTGGCATGAAAAATATCGGGATGAAGACCGCAATCAGCGATACCGAGATCGACAGGATGGTGAAGCCCACCTCACGTGCACCGCGCAGCGCCGCCTGAAACGGGTTTTCACCACGCTCGACATGGCGGATGATGTTCTCCAGCACCACGATCGCGTCATCGACCACCAGGCCAACCGCCAAAGTCAGGCCCAGCAGTGAAATGTTGTCCAGGCTGTATGACAGGCCCCACAGCAGCGCCACCGCGCCAATCAGCGACACCGGCAACGACAGCATTGGAATCACAGTGGCAACAAAGCGGCGCAAAAACAGGAAGATCACCAGCACCACCAGCGCAATCGTGCCCAGCAGGGTCAACGTCACATCGTGCAAGGCTTCGCGCACCGACAGCGACCGGTCGTTGATGGGTGTCAGTGACACCGACTTGGGCAGTTGCGCCTGCAAACCGGGCAAGGCAGCCCGAATCGCATCAACCACCTGCACCGTATTGGCGCCGGGCTGGCGCAATATGGCCAGTGTGGTGGTTGGTTCACCATTGAAGGTGGCCCAGCTCTTGAGGCTTTCCAGACTGTCTTCAACTCGCGCCACATCCCTGAGCCGTACCGGGTTGCCGCCACGCGTGCTGATGATCAGCTCGGCAAATTCAGCGGCGTTGCGCAACTGCTTGTTGGCCTGCAGCACCAGCGTCTGCGTCGGACCGTCGAGTGTGCCAACCGGCGTATTGACGTTGGCGGCACGCAATGCCGAACTGACTTCGTCAAGGCCGATGTTGCGTGCCACCAGGGCATCGGGCTGCACCCGTACCCGCACCGCATAGCGCTTGGCACCAAATATGTTCACCTGTGCCACCCCGCTGATGGTCGCAAGCGTCGGCGAAATCAGATGCTCGGCATAGTCCTGCAAATCGGCTGGGGCGAGCGATGGCGAGCGCAACGAGATCAGCAGCACTGGCGCATCAGCCGGGTTGACCTTGCGGTAGGACGGCGGGTTGCTCATGTCATCTGGCAAGGCGCGCTGGGCTCGTAACAGCGCCGCCTGCACATCCAGCGCAGCAGCATCAATATCGCGACCCTCTTCAAATTCCAGGGTCAGCGATGTGTTGCCCAGTGTGCTGGTAGAACTGATGGTCTTGAGTCCAGACACGGTCTGAAACTGCTTCTCCAGGGGCAGTGCCACGGAGATGGCCATGGTCTCCGGGCTGGCACCTGGCAACGCCGCCGACACGCTGATCACCGCCGTGTCGTAGCTTGGCAAGGCGGCAATCGGAATGCTCCTGAAGCCAATCACCCCGGCCAGTACGATGGCCAGGTTCAGCAGCACCGTCATGACCGGACGGCGAATAAAGACTTCCGACAAATTCATGGCTGGCTCGACTTCTTCGTACCCGGCCCGGACCCGCTGCCCGGCCCTTTGCCCGATGCGTCGCCCGCTGCCGCGCTGGCCGGCGCACGCACCACCACCAGCGCGTTGGGGCGCAGGTTTTGGCGGCCATCAAGCGCCACCGCTTCACCGGCTTTGACCCCGGTCACTGCCGCCTCACCGCCCTGCGCATACAGCAGCTTGACCGGGCGCACCGTGGCCACGCCATCGGCAATCACATACACAATGGCACCGCGAATGCTCTGAATGATGCAAGCCTGTGGCAACACCACTGCACCGGCTAGCGTCGAGACGGTTTGTGACACCTCGACAAAGGCACCTGGCCACAGCCTGGCTGCCGGGTTGTCAAATACCGCCTTGGCCTTGATCGTGCCGGAACTGGCATCGACCAGGTTGTCGATGAACTGCAAGCGCCCCCTGAAGCCGCCGCCGCCGTCGGCCAAAGTCGCCTGCACCACCGCCCCGCCGTCTCCCAGTGCTGCCAGAGCGCTGGACAAATCGCGCTGTGCAATGCTGAAACTGACACTGATCGGGTCCAACTGGGTGATGGTGACCAGCGGCGTCTGGTTGGCCTGAACGGCGCTGCCGGCAAACACATTGACGGCACCGGCGCGCCCGGCATTTGGAGCGGTGATGCGACCGTATGACAGGACCACCTGGCTGGCAGCGACACCCGCCTCATCAGCCGCCACCGTCGCGCGCCAGCCATCCACCTGGGCTTGAGCGGTATCGACTGCACCCTGCGAAACAAAGTTTTGCGCCAGCAATTGGCTGGCACGCTCATGCTGACGTCTGGCATCAGCCAGGCTGACCTGGTCGCGCGCCAACTGCGCGCGGGCACGGGCCAGGCCAGCTTCGTCTGCGCGCACATCAAGCGTGAAGAGCAATTGGCCGGCTTTGACAAACTGACCCTCCTTGAAATGCACCTGGCGCACCGTGCTGGTCACTTGCGACCTGACATCAACGCTTGTCAGCGGCACAACCGTGCCGGTGGCGCGCAAGTTCACCGCCATATCACGCATGGTGGCCGTGGCGATGGTGACCGACACCGGGGGCGCTGCGCTTGACGCGGCAATGGCAGGCACACTGGCGGCAGCAGAGGCACCCGCAACCGCAGGGTCACCGGCCGTTGCCGTCTTGTCAGAACAGCCCGGCAGGGCCAGACAAGCCAGCACCCAGACGGCACCGGCCTTGATCAAACTGGAGCGTAACAATTTCATGATCCATGATAAATCAGCCCGGCGTGATGAGAGCGGCTGCGCCACTGGCAGCCGCATCAAAAAGCCCGGCTTATCGGCTTGTGACGCATGGATCAGCTTGCAGATTTTTGATATTTTTGGCTTCTATCCCTTATGCTGATTGCGCTGCAAGCTATACAAAAAATAGCAAAATTGCATCTTTCAACGACCGCAATTTCGGGGCTGACCGGATGGATAATGCGGGTCTGTCAGTTTTGTCTCGAAAATTCAAACCCAATAGCCAACTCAAACCGGAGATTTCATGTTTTCTGAATACCGCGAACAAATTGTCCAGATCAAGGCTGAAGATGCGCATTTCGCGCAGATATTTGATCAGCACGATGCGCTTGATGCCAAGATCAAGCGCATGGAGTCACACGTTGAACCCGCCACCCACCTCGAAATTGAAAAACTGAAAAAGGAAAAATTGCATCTCAAGGATGCGGTTTACGCTGTTTTGCGCAAGGCCAAACAGGCCTGACGCAAACCAAAGCAGCGCAGACTCGCCGAGACCGCCCACGCCAGCCGCTGGGTCAGTTGTCGGCAGTTTGCGCCAGGCGCTCACTGCGCCAGTAGACATCGTCGCCTGTGCTGCCGTCGCTGCGGAAGCGGTTGAGCACCCGGGCCAGCACGAACATCAGATCTGACAGGCGATTAAGGTAGTGGCGGGGGGTGTCCTTGATGGCATCCTGATCGCCCAGCGCGACCACCGCACGCTCGGCCCGGCGTGCCACGGTGCGGCAGACATGGGCCAGCGATGCAGCCCGGGTGCCTGCAGGCAGGATAAATTCCTGCAAAATTGGCAGATGGGCGTTGTATTCAAGCAGCGCTTGGTCCAGCGCCAGCACTGCCTCAGCCTTGAGCAGTTCAAACCCCGGAATCGACAACTCGCCGCCCAAGTTGAAAAGCTGGTGCTGAATTTCCACCAGCAGGCTGCGCAGATCAGCGGGCATGTCCTCGCACAACAGCACGCCAATGTTTGAGTTGAGTTCGTCAACGTCGCCCATGGCATGCACACGCAGGCTGTTTTTAGAAACCCGGGTGTTGTCACCCAGGCCGGTGCTACCGTTGTCACCGGTTCGGGTGGCGATTTTTGTCAGTCGGTTTCCCATAGCTGTCCTCTTGATAAAAAGCCGTCAGGCGTTGGAATGGGCCGCGTCAAACGCGTGCCGCGGCAGGGTCACGGTCAGCGTGGTGCAATTGTTGGCATCGTCGGTCACCATGCTGATGCTGCCGTTTTGGGCGTGCGCCAGCAATTGCGCCGAATAGGTGCCAATACCGCTACCGCCAGCTTTGCCGCTGGTGGCAAACTTGTCAAAAAAGCGTTCGCGCAGTTCAGGCGGCACGGCCCCCATGTTGCTGACCAAAATGCGCAGCGGCGACTCGTCGCGCAACAACACTTCAACCCGGCTGTCCGGCGGTGCCGCCTCGCAGGCGTTCTTGACCAGGTTCTGAAAAAGCGAATAGCACAGCATGGCGTCGGCTTGCGCCTTGGGCAGTTCGGCGCCGACCGGGCTGTCGGTGTCCACTGAGATGGTCAGGCGCTTGTCGGCAAAACCGGCACGCGATAAAACCACAATACGGTGCAATATCTCGCCAATGTCCACCGCCGTGGTCTTGAGCTTGAAGCGGCCCATTTCGATCTTGTACAGCTCACCCGACAGGTTGACCATGTTCATGACCTGTTCGGCGGTCTGCTGCACCAGTCGCAACTGGGCTGTATGCCGGGGGTGCATGTCGCCGTCATCAGCCAGGCTTTGAACCATGCCGACAATGCCGGCCAGCGAGCCCTTGAGGTCATGGCGAGTGATATTTTCGGCTTCTTCACGCGAGCGCGCGGCATCCAGCATGGCATCGTAGTCAAGCTGCAGTTTGCGCCGAATATCGACAAAATGGATGAAATTGCGGACTTTGGCACGCAAGGCCTTGGGGTCGTTGGTTTTCGACACGAAATCCACTGCGCCAAGCTCCATGCCCTTGATGCGGGCCTCGTCATCGCTCAGACCGGTGACAAAAATCACCGGGATCTGGGCGGTGGCGGGCTGCTCGCGCAGGCTTCGCACCACTTGAAAACCATCCATGCCGGGCATCAACACATCCATCAGCACCAGGTCTGGCAGCGGCTCGTGTTGGCACAGGGCCAGCGCCGTGGCACCGTCGGTGGCCGTTTGCACCAGATATTCGTCGGCAAACAGCTTTTCCAGCAGCTTCAGACTGACCGGGTAATCGTCAACCACCAGAATGCGCGACGGCGACAACATTGAGCCGGTGCCCGGCCCATCGTCCGCCCGGGTGCTGGCTACATGCGGTGGCAATGGCTTTGGCAACACGCGCTTTTGCGGGTTGAATATGCGTTCCAGCCTGGCTTTCAGGCTACCGGCGTTGTAAGGCTTGACCAGCAGGCCATTGACACCTGCCGAAATCACCTCTTCGATGCGCTGGCGTTCAGCCTCTGCGGTGATCATCAAAAACGGCATTTTGGACAGCTTGGCATCGGCACGCAGGATCTTGAGCAGTTCCAGCCCCGACATCACCGGCATGTTCCAGTCTGACAGCACCATGTCAATCTTGCTGGTGCGCAACACCTCAAGGGCTTCGGCACCATGACGCGCCACCTTGATTTTGTCGAAGCCCATGCCACGCAACTGGTTGACGGTAACAGCCCGCATCAGTTCCAGATCGTCCACCACCAAGTAGGTGAGTTGATGCAGGTTCATGGACATGGCGACAGACACTTCATATGGGAAGATTATCATCTTAGATTAAGTTGGACGCGCCCGAGTGGGCAGCCGTCGGCGCGGCTGGGCAAGGCAAAAGCCGCAGCTCAAAACGTGCCTTCGTAGGTTTGGACGGCTTGAAGCAGGCCAGCCTTGTGGCATCGCTACGCCCTGCACGGGCGACATCAAAGCACAGCTCTTCTGCCCGCCAGGAGCGGCAACGTCCCCAGGCGCTTTGCCGACGATTCAATCGGGTTCATAGCGCATCACGCGTCACCCAATGGGTGAACCCGATCAAAACCAATAATGTAGATGCGCATAAGGACTTACAGAAAAAAACAAACGGTCAACCGAGGAATCCGGGACCATGGACGCGCAACGTGCTTGGGTTGACTTGACAAACCGCAAACCAGCCTGATTCAAATTGGCCTAAGCTGCAGTTACTTTTTGAATGGAGCTGTGCATGCATCAAATCCGTCAACCCGCTGTTGCGGGTGCCTTTTATCCTGGATTGGCGGCTGCTTTAGCAAGCGATGTGCAAGATTTTCTGAACATCGCCCGGCAGACCACCAACCCGGCCAGCCTGCCGGTCAGCGTGCCAAAGGCCATCATCGTGCCACATGCAGGCTATATTTACAGTGGCTCGACGGCTGCGCTGGCCTACGCACTGCTGCCTGCAGCGCGCCAGCTCATCTCTCGCGTGGTGCTGCTCGGGCCGGTGCACCGGGTGGCAGTCAGGGGACTGGCGCTGCCGGGTGCCGATGCCTTTGCCACACCCTTGGGTTCGGTTGACATCGACCAACAGGCGGTCGCGGCCATCACCCCGCTGTGCCAGGTGGCGACCAGTGCGGCCGCCCACGCGCAGGAGCATTCGCTGGAAGTGCAACTGCCATTTTTGCAAACGGTGCTGGGCAACTTCCAACTGCTGCCGCTGGCCGTGGGGGATGCAACACCTGCCGAAGTGGCCGAGGTGCTGGAGGTGCTGTGGGGTGGCCCAGAGACCCTGATCGTCATCAGCTCGGATTTGTCGCACTTTTTGCCCTACCACCGGGCGCAGTCGGTGGACAGTGTGACGGTCCGAAGCATCATGCATCTTGATGCCTGCCTGACCCACAACCAGGCCTGCGGCGGCACCCCGGTGAACGGCCTGCTGCTGGCGGCCCGAAAACACCAGTTGCAAGCGCACCTGCTGGGGCTGTGCAATTCAGGCGACACGGCGGGCGACAAGGGCCGGGTGGTGGGTTATGCCTCGGTCGCGTTCACGCAAGGGGGCCAGCATGTCGATTGATCCAGACCACCTCAATCGCGGTCAGGTATTGCTGCCAATTGCCCGTGCCGCCATTTCGACCGCCCTCAGGCAGCCGATGGTGGCCCCCGAAGATGCCCCCTGGCTGCAGCAAAGCGGCGCCTGTTTTGTCACGCTGACCCAGCAAGGCCAGTTGCGCGGCTGCATTGGTTCGCTCGAAGCACGCCGCAGTCTGCTGGCTGATGTCAAGGCCAATGCACTGGCTGCCGCTTTGCAAGACCCCCGGTTTGCGCCATTGCGCCTGACCGAGCTGGCCCGTACCCGGATTGAGGTGTCCCTGCTGTCGCCACTGCAAGCCATGCAGTTCAACAGTCAGGACGATGCGCTTGGCCAGTTGCGCCCCGGCACCGATGGCGTGACGTTTCAATATGGCCAGCGCCGCAGCACCTTTTTGCCGCAAGTGTGGGAGCAGCTCCCCAGCGTTGCCGAATTCATGGCGCACCTGAAGCTCAAGGCTGGCTTGCCCGCCGACTTCTGGGCGCAGGGTGTGCTGTTGCAGCGCTATACCGTGGACAAGTGGAAAGAAGGCGACCAGCAATGAACGCCGCAGCGCCCTACCCTGCGCGCTACTGGCATTGGCAGGACGATGGCCGCATGCAGTGCGACCTGTGTCCGCGTGACTGCCGCTTGCACGAAGGCCAGCGCGGTGCCTGTTTTGTCCGCATGCGCTTGGGCCAGCAAATGATCCTGACCACTTACGGTCGGTCATCGGGCTTTTGCATCGACCCGATCGAGAAAAAGCCGCTCAACCAGTTTTACCCTGGCAGCAGCGTGCTGTCATTTGGCACGGCGGGTTGCAACCTGACTTGCAAGTTTTGCCAGAACTGGGATATCAGCAAGTCGCGCGACATGGACGCGCTGATGGACCTGGCCAGCCCCGATGCCATTGCCATGGCCGCCGTCCAGCACGGCTGCAAGAGCGTTGCCTTCACCTACAACGACCCGGTGATTTTTGCCGAATACGCGATGGACGTCGCCGCTGCCTGCCATGCCCGTGGCATCCAGACGGTGGCCGTCACCGCCGGTTACATGCATGCACCGGCCCGGCGAGACTTCTACGCCAGCATGGACGCAGCCAATGTGGACCTCAAAGCCTTTAGCGAAGACTTCTACTTCAAGCTCACCAGTGCCCATTTGCAGCCGGTACTCGACACCCTGATCTACCTCAGGCACGAAACCAGTGTCTGGTTCGAGATCACCACCCTGTTGATTCCGGGTCACAACGATTCGGACGAGGAGATCACGGCCATGAGCCGCTGGATCATGACCGAACTCGGGCCGGACGTGCCGCTGCACTTTTCCGCCTTTCACCCCGATTACAAGCTGGTCGATGTGCCCGCCACACCGCCCGCCACGTTGGTGCGCGCCCGCAACATTGCCCTGAGGGCCGGGCTGAACTTCGTCTATACCGGCAACGTCCACAACACCGAGGGCGACACCACCTTCTGCCCGGCCTGCCAAAGCCCATTGATCGTGCGCGACTGGTATCAGATCAGGCGCTACCGGCTTGATGCCCTTGGCCATTGCCCGGACTGCGGAGCTGCCGTGGCCGGACGGTTTGAGGCAACCAGTGGCCACTTTGGCCGCCAGCGCATTCCGATTCGCATCGGCGGCTGAATGCCGGCCAGCAGGACCGGTGGCAGCGCAACGCTGGCTGACTCCAGGGTGCTTCATGTTTGATAGCTGGTGACGCAATGCCACCATGGGCTAAAGCACTAAAAGGGTCACTAAATGGTGCAGTCAACAGGAGCCCGCATGCGCATCCGTCCTGCCATTGAGCATCCCAACCCCGCACGCGGGGCAGGCGTTCTCAAAGGAACATGGGCTAGGCCGACGGCGCAAGCTGCCGGGGTTTCATCTGCCAAATCGGCATCCAGCCCTTATGCAGACTGCGTTACTAGCTATAGTTTTGATTGTTAACGCATTATCTATTTCTTCGGAACACGCAGCAACCCAGTTTGGCAGGGGGCGGTATACTTAAAGTAATAGCTCAATTACTTAAGCCACATTGAAAGTCACCGACAAACCTCCCAAGCAGCGCACCGAAGTGCGCCAGGCCGCCCTGATCGAAGCCGCCCTGCAGTTGGCGGCGCAACGCAGCCCGGCCGACATTACCACCGGCGACCTGGCGCAGGCGGTTGGTATCACGCAAGGCGCAGTGTTCCGGCACTTTGCCAGCAAAGAGGCAATCTGGCTGGCCGCACTTGACTGGGTGTCGCAAACCTTGATGGGTCGCCTGCAGGATGCTGCAACCAACTGCCTGGGCCACCAAGCCAGCGCCAACGTGCATTTAACTCCCGCCTGCGCCGCAGCGTCGGTCGGCAGGGCAGCCGAACAGCCGTCGGCACTGGCCGCCCTGCAAGCGGTATTCATGGCCCATGTTGATTTCGTGACCGAGCATCCGGGCGTGCCACGGGTGATTTTTCAGGAGTTGCAAAGGCCCGGCGACACCGCCCTGAAAGCACGGGTGGGCCACCTGCTGCAGCAGTACCGCCAGTTGCTGGCAGGCCTGCTGATCCAGGCCCAGTCAGAAAAAACCATAGCGCCCCACGCAGACCTGCAGGGCGCTGCAGTGCTATTTATTGGTTCCATACAAGGCCTGGTGATGCAGTCACTGGTGTCTGGCGATGTGGCTGACATGGCACGCCAGGCACCGGCTGTATTTGCTATTTTGCAACGCGGCCTGCAGGCACCCAGCCCATCTTTGACTGAGAAAGCACCCCGATGAAACCCAACCCTCTGTTGATTCGCCGTTTGGCCATTGGCGCGTCGGCGCTGGTCCTGTTGGCTGGCGTGGGCTATGTGTTTGTGCGCACCGGTCCGCTCGCCCCGGTCAAGGTGACCGTGGCGCAAGCCACCGAGGGCAGTCTGAGCCCGGCCATTTTTGGCATTGGCACGGTTGAGGCCAGGCGCGCCTGGCTGGTCGGCCCAACGGTGGCGGGTCGGGTGCTGAGCGTGAAAGTCGACGTGGGTGATGCCGTCAAGGCCGGGCAACTGCTGGCCGAGATGGACCCGGTGGACCTTGATCAGCGGCTGGCGGCCCTGGATGCCGCGCTGGCGCGCGCTGGCAGCGCCGAGCTGGGCGCCAAGGCACAGGTGCAGGATGCAGTCGCGCGGCGCACGCTGGCAGATGCCAATGCCCGGCGCAATCAGGACCTGGCCCGGCAAAACTTCATCAGCGCGGGTGCGCTGGATGCCAGACTGCAGGAGCAGGCCTCGGCGCAGACCGCGTGGCAAGTCTCGCAAGCCAATCTGGCCGGTAGCGGGCAAGACCGACAGCGCTTGCAGGCCGAGCGCGCCGGTCTGGCGCAGCAGCGAGGCAGTGTGCGTCTGCAGGCCCCGGCCGATGCCGTGGTCAGCAGCCGGGACGCAGAAGCTGGCAGCACTGTGGTGGCTGGCCAGCCGGTGCTGCGCCTGCTGGACCCGGCCAGCCTGTGGATCAGACTGCGGGTTGACCAGGGTCGCTCTGCCGGACTGGCGGTGGGGCTCGCGGCCAGCATCGTGCTGCGCTCGCAGCCCCAGACTGCCTTGACCGGCCAGGTCGCGCGGGTTGAGTTGCTGGCCGACAGCCTGACCGAAGAGCGCATTGCGCAAGTGGCTTTTGCCGCACTGCCCGCTGGCGTATCGGTCGGCGAAATGGCCGAAGTCACGCTGCAGTTGCCAGCCACCGCCTTGGCCCTGTTGGTGCCCAACGCCAGTGTGCAGCGCCAGCAGGGGCAAACCGGGGTCTGGCGACTCAACGGCGACCGGCCGGAGTTCACCCCGGTGCAACTTGGCAGCAGCAGTCTGGATGGTATGGTGCAGGTGCTCAAGGGGCTGGACAAACATGACCGGGTGGTGGTTTACAGCGAAAAAGCGCTCAAGGCCGGAGCCCGTGTCAAGGTGGTGGCCGCCCTGGCCGCCACCACAGATGCTGCAGGCAAGCCATGATCAGTCTGGCAGGCCGTGACATTCTCCACAGTTGGGGCAAATTTGCCCTGACCGGGCTCGGGCTGGGTTTGCTGATTGGTGTCACGCTGTCAATGGCGGGCATCTACCGTGGCATGGTTGATGACGCGCAGGCGCTGCTGAGCAACAGCGGTGCCGACCTGTGGGTGGTGCAGAAAGACACCCAAGGCCCCTACGCCGAGGCCTCCAGCCTGAAAGACGACGTGGTGCGCAGTGTGCGAGGCATGCCCGGCATTGCCCAGGCAGCCAACGTCACCTACCTGACACAACAGGTGAAAAAAGCCAGCGGGGACGAAGTGCGGGTGATGGTGGTGGGCATTGAGCCCGGCCAGCCCGGTGAACCCGCTTACCTGCTGGCTGGCCGACAACTGACGCGCAACCACTACGAGGCGGTGGTCGATGTCAAGACCGGCATCGGCCTGGGCGAAGACTTCAGCGTGCGCCGCCACCGCTACAGGGTGGTCGGCCTGACGAAGCGCATGGTGTCGTCTGGCGGCGACCCGATGGTGTTCATCCCTTTGAAAGACGCGCAAGAGGCACAGTTTTTGAAGGACAACGACAGCATCGTCAACGACCGCACCCGCTTGTCAGCCAACCCGGCCTTCAACCGCCCCGGCGTGCCGGGTCTGCTTGAAGCCGTCCAAAGCCTGCAAACCAGCAGCCACAATGTGAACGCGGTGCTGGTGCAATTGCAAGCTGGCTGGCAGCCCGAGCGGGTGGCAGAACCCTTGCAACGCTGGAAACATGTGCAGGTGTTTACCCGCGCGGCGATGGAAGAGATTCTGGTGGCCAAGCTGATTGCCAATTCAGCCCGGCAAATTGGCATGTTCCTGGCCATTCTGTCGGTGGTCAGCGCGGCCATTGTGGCCTTCATCATTTACACCATGACGCTGGGCAAAATTCGCGAAATTGCGGTCTTGAAACTGATCGGCACACGCAACCGCACGATTGCCGGCATGATCTTGCAGCAGGCGCTGGGCCTGGGGCTGATTGGTTTTGTCGTCGGCAAGATGGCGGCCACCGCCTGGGCACCGGTGTTTCCGAAATACGTGCTGTTGCTGCCGCAAGATGCCGTGATTGGCCTGTTTGCCACGCTGCTGATCTGCGCCCTGGCCAGCCTGCTGTCGATTCGCGTCGCCCTGCAAGTGGACCCGGCAGCGGCGATTGGCTGAACCATGAACACACTCCAAACTGCCGCTGGCGGCATCTGCATCGAAGGTTTGCGCAAGGTTTATGGCAAGGGGGCCAACACGGTCGAGGCACTGAAAAACGTCAACATGTCGGTGGCAGCAGGTGAGGTGGTCGGGCTGGTGGGGCCGTCTGGCTCGGGCAAGAGCACCCTGCTGAAATGTCTTGGTGCCATCATTGAGCCAAGCTCGGGGCGCATGACGTTGGGCAACCAGGTGATTTACGACGATCACTGGAAAGTGGCTGACCTGCGTGCGCTGCGGCGTGACCGCATTGGCTTCATCTTTCAGGCACCGTACCTGATCCCGTTTCTGGATGTCACCGACAACGTCGCGCTGCTGCCCATGCTGGCAGGTCAACCCAACGCGCAAGCACGGGCGCGGGCGCTCGAACTGCTGACGGCGCTGGACGTGCAGCACCGCGCCGGGGCCGAACCGTCACAACTCTCAGGCGGTGAACAGCAGCGCGTGTCGATTGCCAGGGCGCTGGCCAACCAACCGCCAGTGATACTGGCCGACGAGCCCACCGCGCCACTCGACAGCGAACGGGCCTTAGGTGTCATGCGCATCCTCAACCAGATGGCGCGCCAGTTTCAGGCCGCCATCATCGTAGTGACACACGACGAAAAAATCATTCCGACCTTCAAACGGATTTACCACATTCGCGACGGGCAGACGGTGGAAGAGGCTGGCGAAGGGCGCTCACTTTGACCCGCCAGCCAGTTAGGATGTGGTCAGAAATAACTTCCCCTATTTGCACCGGCGGATTTGGGCGCACAGCGTCGTTGCAAGACGCTTGTTTAGCCAGCTAAACGGCGCGTCTTGCGCCTAGCCGTGCATCCCAACTCCTTGGTGCAAAACGGGGAGTTATTCCCGACGACATCCTTACCGGGTGTCCGGCAAGCCCTGTGCATGGGCCAGGATGTCAGCCAACACTTGCCGATCAAGTTCACGCAAGGCTGGCATCTTTTCGGCCGGATGCCCATTCAACACCGAATGCAGCGCCGCCCAGGGGTTGGCCCTGATCTCGCGACCCAACGGCGGTGAGCCAGCGGACTGGCCATCCGGCCCATGGCAGCCAGCACAAAGGGTGCGAAAGTAGGCACTGCCACGCGCTGCGTCACCACGCACGCGACGGCTTTTGCGGTCTATCAGGGTATCCATATCGATCTGCCCGATACTGACAAAATTTGCCAGATCCTGCAGATCACGCTGTTTCAGGACGGCATCATAGCGGTGCCTGGCATCACGCAAAACCGCCCCAATGCGTGCCGGGTCAGCACCGGCCATGGCGCGGATGCCCTTGATGCCCGTGGCATGGCGACCGCTGGCATAGTCACCCTGATTGCCCTGATAGTCCCAGCCGTGGCAAGCCACACAGCGCCAGGTCAGGGATGCATCGCTGGCATAAAACCCGCCCCGCGGATAGGCCGGGTGCGCCAGCGACTGGCGCTGCGCTTTTTCTTCCGTCTGCCAGTTGTCAAAAAGCCGACCACCATGCGCAACGGATGCCGCCAGATCGAGCGTTGGCAGGGTTTGCAAGTACGCCATCATTTTGGCGGCAAGCTCAATGCCCAATACGCTCAGCGCCGGCATGTCGCCGCCTGGATGCCCATTCATCAGCACATGCATCACCTCAAGAGGTCGCTGCCGGGCCGAATCCCCCAGCGGTGACACATCCCGCAACTGACTGCCATCGGCGCCATGGCAATTGGCACACACCATGCTGTACACCCTGGCAAAGGATGCAGCAGCGGTGTTTGAGCGCCGCCAGGCCTCGATCGCCGCCTGCGCATTGATTTGCCCCTTGCTGACAAAGTTGGCAAGATCAAGCAAGTCACGCTCACGCAGCAGTTCATCAAAGCGGTGCGCGGGGTTTTTGAGCACCTCGACGATGGCCAACGGTTCTTTGCCCATAGCAGCACGGATGCCGACAAAACCGTTGCTGCCCTTGTAGTCCCAGCCATGGCAAGCCACGCAGCGCCAGCTTTCGGCCCCGGTCAAACTGCCTTTTTTGGCTGCGAACAAGGGCTGTGTCTCGCTGGGTGGCCGAACCCTGGCTTCGCGGCTCCAATGGTCATACAAGCGACCGCCGCGAACCATGGAAGCTTCATCGGTTGCCGCCACCGACCCGGTAACCAGGCCACCCATCAGCGCCGCTGCAGCGGCCAACACAAACCATTTCATACGCCCGCCTTTCTTCTGGCTAGCAGGGACTGACCAAAAAGCCACCGGGCAGACTGCTGCAAAAGTAAAAAAGCCGCTGGTGTGCAACGGCTTCACATCAACATGGCAACGTCGGCAAAACGATGCGGCGCCGACTCAAGCGTCAGTACTTGAGCTTGAGTTTGCCAAGCTGCTC
>ERZ795030.2014-NODE-2014-length-25610-cov-5.925651_pt1 | contig 25610 bp, 18 predicted proteins | sample MGYA00375122_ERZ795030 | MGnify/ENA primary metagenome ERZ795030 (study PRJEB30165, sample SAMN05720146) | activated sludge metagenome | isolation source: anaerobic digester from wastewater treatment plant | place: Japan | collected 2015-04-20 ... | reverse complement strand
GCATACGAGACATGGCGACCCCGCGAGCGAAATCCTTAGAGAAGCCAAAGATTGCAATGCCGACCTCATCGTCATGGGAAGCCAGGGAATCGGCGGGTTGAACGTATTTTCCCTCGGTTCGACCGCCGCTCGCGTGGTGCGACAAGCAAGCTGCCCCGTCGTTACGTGGCGCGCCGATGATTCCCTCGAAAAAATCGACCAGGCCTTTCGAAAAGTCTATAGCTCCCTTTCCGTAGCTTCCTTGCGAGCCCCCGATGAAGACCCCGCAGAAGCCGCGGGACTATTTCGGCACCACGGGACGGAATACTATCTCGGTTATTATACCCGTTCCGGCTTTGTCCACGTGCTCGAACAATATGGTATCTTCGGCTTGCTTCGAGATCGGGGCTACGATCCCAAGGTTTCTTTCGACCTATCCGATCCTTTCGAGCATGTCTTGCGCATCCATGACGCTGGCATCGAAGATAGGGACCATTTGCTCATCGAAGTCGCCCTTCGGCCTAGCGTGATCGAGCTGCCAGGGCAAAATCCCCCCCAACACTTCGATGTCCTGCTCGTCCTCTGGCTCTGCCTGCAAGACCCCCGGGGCTCCTTCTCCCTTCGTAAACCACCCATGCCGGATCAATCCTATCCAGGATTGGGATTGGCTCGGGAAATGATGGAACTGCTGGTGCTCATGGCCGAGCGCTTAGGCAAACGAGCCCTCGTCAATCGGCCCATGAACCTGCATAATGCCCGGTATTATCACCATAAATTTCACTTTCTCGATCCACGGATGGAAGGACGACTCGCTGCTATTCTCCGAGATACGGAAGACACTTCCCTTGCCGATGCTTCTTGGGCCATGCAACTCGGATGTGTGGTCGATACCCACTCGGGAGAGCCGTTTCGTTGGGAAGGAAAAGAGCAGGTTTTCCCGATGTGCGATGAATTAAGAGCGTATTTCGATGATATCGAATACCGAAGGCAGGTTTGGGCGACCGCGCGAGAAAAACACTACGAAATCGATTGGGAGCAGTTTCGTCAGCGAATCCAGGACCCGTCCGTCATGGCATCCCTGACTACTTCGGGGTGCTGCAATGCGCGGTGACGGGCGCTGAGGTATTGTTGTCCGATCGGCACTCATGAACCGAGGTCGGAACATCCACGACCGCATACGCGCTATCCTTGCCGTTGAGCAGCCCTTCGAAAGCCGAGGGTAACGCGAGACGGACGACTTCGGATTGCGCAGAATACAGGGGTTTCGTGGTCGAGGCGGCTCCGATGAAGTCCCCGGACGGTGGCGTGCCGCGATAGAAGGATACCTCGAGGCCCGCGGGCATGGAGGCTTCACCGATGTTGCGGACGAGCGCCGCCAAGGCCGGCGGAGCACATACGATGGAAAGCTCGAGCACGGCATCCGGCGCGGAAAACTCATTGCCCGGTTGCTTATTTTGACGGAAATTATTCAATCCTGGCTGCTTCCAATTGGGGAGTTCGTGCAGCGGCACCGTCCCGTCTTCCTCGATATTCGTCACATGGTACGCATGCTGGTTCCACACCCGACGCGTCCGCACCCAGGAACCCGTGGCGGGACCGAAAACCCGCAGTCCGGATTGGCTCGTGCCCCCGCAATCATAAGCATACGCGTTGGAAACCACGACGATATCCGCTTGACCATCGTTGTCCACGTCCGCAACCAACGGATACTCGATGAGTGTGCCCGTGGTATTACAGGTTTGGAACAAGACATCACCGGTTTTTCCTTCGTAAATACGGAAGTAAATCTCGTCGGAATACACGACTTCCGCCTGCCCATCCCCGTTGAAGTCGAAAATGGAACTCCCCGTCGCTGCCGAAGAACAATCGCGCGTTTGTTTGACCCATAAAAATGTGTCTGGACCCGCTACGGCCGGATCCATGAGCTTGGCGCCGCTCAGAATGGCGTATCCAACCCCCCCCGCAAGGGCCACATCGGGAATGCCGTCCCCATCGAAATCCGCAATCGTGGGAGGCCCGCCGCCATGCGTGGCTCCCGACGATCCCGGCGGACAGAGCGCTGGATCCAACGCGCCATTGATGTCGATGGGGTCACGCACGATGACGGCTCCATTGGCAGACGACGGATCATGGCGCCACACCCACATCGTGTGATTGCTCGTATTGACCGCCACGACCTCGGGATTCCCATCGAGGTCGAAATCCCCCACGGCCGCGAAAGTACCGGCCATTCCTGTATCTACAAACTGCGTTCCGTCCGCATGAACGGCGAGTTGAGGCCCGACCAAGTCGAGTTGCCCATCATCGTCCAAATCCGCGGCAATCCACGGATGAGAAGGAAGGGCAACCTTGGTTTCGCCTGTGGCTCCATCAAGAATCCCTCCCTCCACGATAACCTCTGGGGTGCCATCGCCGTCCACGTTCGCGATAGCTGGAACCCGACAAGCCAGCCCGCTTGCGTTTCGCCATAGCTCCGTACCATCCGCCCGAAGCGCAATCACCGCCCCGGCGCCGCAACCCACGATCTCGTTGCCTGGTTCGCCATCGATATTGCCCCCCGCCAACTCCGATGACGCGTTGAATACTCCCGGAACGGACCACTTTTCCACAACCTGTCCTTGCACGATCGAGATGGCATGCACCGTTCCTATGCCCGTATACGCCCCTCCTGAAAACGTATTGAACACAATCTCGGGAATATCGTTGGCGGTGACTTTCCCATCGCAATCATCGTCATCGAGTTGAATGACGATCGGCGACATCATGATATCGGAATCGTAGGGCGGAGAAGTCATGCCGCCCCAGGCGTACTTGAGTTCCGCTTGAAAATCCGTGGTTTCCGGGACCCACTTGCACTCGTCCAGACAGGTCAGCGGCCCACCGTCCGGGCTGCCTCCATCGACTTCGGAGCATTGGGGTGGCCTTGGAACGCACTTTCCCTGCAAGGGGATATGGCCTCCGGAGCAACCGCTATCCGGAACGCCTGCTTCCATTGGCTCGCCGAGTCCGTATTCGCAGTATTCATTATCTTCACATTCTGAAGAATCCAAGCAATCCTTGCCTGGTGTGACGCAAACCTGGAAGGAACAGATTTGACTATCTCCACAACAAGCATTTCCACAAGCTTTCTCGGTGCTACAACAGGTATTGCCCGCGCAAATCCCGCCATCCCCGCAAGGTTGTCCGTTGACACATTCGTCGGCATCGAAGGGGAAAAATTGGTCGAGATTCGTATCGGAGGGGGCGTCCGTGCCGCTGTCGGCGGCATCCTTGAATCCTCCGTCGGAACCCTTCTGAGGGGAAGCTGTACTGTCTTCCTCGCCACCACAAGAGCAGGCGGGTAACGAAGCCACGACCCACGACAAGGTAAAAAAGATAAAAAGGCGCATACACTATTGCTACCCTGTAAACGCCCCGCGGACAAGGAATTCTTGTGCAAATAATATAGATTATATAGATTGTGTGGATTGTTAGATTTCTTACAAATGTCCAAGGGGTGATGGGGGATAATTGCCTTTATGGGGCGTACGACTATGATAGCAGGAGCAACGGATCGTCGTTTCTGACCATGGGACGGAGTCAACAAGTCGATGTATGAACTGCCAAACGTACGACTGGCAGGGGAAGCGGAACAGGCGGCTCTTGAGCCGTATCGTTGGTTGCTGGGGCAACGCGCGGTCGAGATGATCACGTTTGAAGAAGGGGAGGATTTGTTGCGAGAAGGCTCTTGTAGCGATGATCCCCGCGCCTGGCTTGTGGTGGAGGGGGAGATCGAAGAGCGAATGACCGTGTATCTGCCGGGGCAGGGCATGGTGGAGCAGCCGTTTTTTCTCGCTTGCTCCGGTGATTTGGTGAACGTGCAAGCGCTCGTTTCCGCGTACCAGAAAGCTCCGGCGATCGGCTCGTTGCATGCCGTGGGCGATGGTTGGGCGGCGTGCGTTCGGCCCGATATGCTCCCTTCCACCGGTGGAATTTTTGATGCCCTCTTTCAAAAAACCGTGGAAGCCATGGAGCGCGAACGGCAAATGCTGGCGCTTTACGGCAGTGTGGCCTCGCTATTTCAACATGCATCGGACTCTTTGCCCTTCGTTCCCGCCGACCCGCGCCAAATGATGCAGCGTCTCGTTCATGCATTGGAAGAGCGGGGATATCTGTCGCGGTCCCAGCGAGGAGTCGCCCACGCCTCCGCCGACCGCGTGCGTGTGTTGGAAGAGCAAAATAAAGCGTTGCGCGATCAGCTCGAACGCACCACCAAGGGATTGAGTACGGCGCTTGGGCAATGCCGGGCCCTCGAGCAAAAATACGAATTCGAAAGCCGGGCGCGCACGGCGCTGGAACAACGTCTATCCGAACTGATGCAAAAAGTCGTGGAGCGACCTGAAGACCCCTTGTCCAGTCGATTTCCTACCGCGGTTGCCGTGCTCGAGAGCAAAGAACTCGAGGAACTGGAGCGAGCCGCAAGGCATCATCGAAGACTCGCGGAGCAGCTCGATAATCGCGCCAATCGTCTCCATCGGGCCATCGAATTGCTCGAACACGATAATCCCGCCATGATCATCGCCGAAGACGTCATGATGCTGATGCTCGGGGAAGAACCTCCGCCTCGGGAACCTGAAAGCTCCCGAAATACCATTCCCTTGCGTCTCGACCCCAACGCCGCGCCTTCCGCGCAGCCGCCCTCACAGCCAGTGCCCATTCAATGCCCCGCACCTTCCAGCTTCCAGGACCTTGACCCGAAAACCTGAGCCATCCCTTTATTTTTCCTGAGCCTTTCTTTCACCCTGCGACCACCCGAAAAAAGTACCTGCCATCACTCGGCCACGGTCACGGCCCACGCAAAACGCCTACGGTCATCCAATGGGGTTCCCCAAAGTCCGCCAGTTCCTTGTTTTATTGCATATCATGTCGCAGTACTCCGATCAGCCCCATGACCAAAGCCATCAAAGCAAACCCGTCCGGCTGACGGGACACTACGCTCCACGTATCGAAATATGGTGACAATCCGATGGGATCCCGGCCCAACGTTTCCTTGCTATGCAGGGCGCACCCGACAAACCGCAGACGACCATCCCAGCCGAGCAGCAGCACATCCTGGCTGGGCTAACCATCACGCACCTCGCACGGGAGGAATGCTTTGCCGAGCTTCTGGAAAAGGCTTGGTAGCCCGCGAGTATCATCATAGATCGCTTAAGTAACCGTATTTATTGATGTTTTATAATGGATGGCCCACCAGGACGCAAGGACCAGGTCAAAATCAAAGCCGGGGGATCCCCTGATCGTACCCCTTTCCATTTCAGGAATAAATGAGGGGATCTGTCAGAGGGTATCCGGCTCACCATCCCGTACGTTATGCGGACAATCCGTGTGATTTTCCGTACCCTTGGCGCCTCACCCCCCCTTCTTTTGTGGCGTTTTGACGGCTGATTGACCTACCCATCCTATATTCTGTTTCTTGGAAACACGTTCTACATAGGCGATGCCGCGATGGCATCCGTCTGCTTGCGTCCTGGACCAGGTTGCACTACACGCACCAAAGATGCAAAAGGCCTCGATTGCCCTGGGCAGCTTGCTATGTATGGTTTCCGGGACCATCGGAGGTTGCAAGGCGCCTCCTGCGGAGGTCATGGGCCCGGGAGACCCAACACCTGTCCCATCGCAACATCAACCCTCGGAACATCGCCCATCGGAGGTGACCATGAAGTCGTCGACGGTTGTGGGAGACTCGGCATTCAAGCGGTATTTGCCAGATCCCAAAGCTCCGAGCCCCGCTTACCGCTCGCTGCAAAACCATCTGAAAACGCGGTGTTCCGGGGTAGAGTGGTCCATCACCCCCCTTTTGTTTTCCGTGGCGGATTGGCAGTTTTTTTCCGTGGATTGTCTCGAAGCCCGGGATTTGCCTCGAGAACTCTATGCGGTGCATGCAACCCGTGGGGTCGTGGAGAAAAATGACATGGGTGTTTTGGGGGAAATCTATCATACGCTGGATATTGTCGGGGTAGGGACGACCAAAGCCCGAGATTTGGCCGAAATTGCGGCTTGTATTCAACGCAGCCGCGGTACGGTTCTCGATGAGGTGCTTTTGAAGTCCATTTCGCGCCGGGAAGGGCTCGAGGCGCCGCGTTTGAGCAAGGAAAGCGGCAAAGCCACACTGGTGTATTTCGAACAGGTTGGGGGGCGAAGGCTTGCCTATCGGCGTTGCGAGGTTTCGATTTCCCAGGATGTGCAGGTCGATTGCGCGGAGTTCGCTCCTGGGGGAAGGCAGTAAGTCGCGTGGTTGATGGGCATGACGCTCGTTACCCAAATGTTCTCGCAGTCTCGGGTGAATCTGGTTCTGGCTTTTGAGCAAGCGAAGCGGCACGGCGTTCACTGACATGCGATTGGCCGTGCGCACCTCGGCAAAAAACGACGTGTTATTCGAAAAAGGCGCAATATTCGATGGATTCCGTGCTCAGCGGCACTGTCCTGCCGCACTTTACCTGATTGAAGTCGATGCTCTGCGCAGACCCCTGGAAGGTATTGCCCCTGGCGAACTGCCACGATGGACGGAAGCCCTGTCCTGACGATGCCGGGAACACGGTGGAGTGCAGTAAGACAATGCCATTGTCGGACGAAAGGAAACGGGTATATCCTTGTTCCATAGCTGTTTTTAGCTACGACTTGACGACGCTCTCGAAGCCGTGGGCAAGTCACACCACGCCACGCAAGCCCCCCTTGTGGGTGGCGCTAGCCCTTGTGTCAGCGGTTGTCGGTTGCGCGGGCAGACCTGCGGAACCAGTCAGACCCAACGCCGCATTTGTCGTCAATATCGAAGCTGTGGCCGCTGGCGACGGCGCGCCTGGCATTCGCTTCGACGGCCCCACGGGGGAGATTGGCGTCTTGCGGCTGGAACGCGATGATGACGTTGCCCCTGGAGCGATGCCGCTGCGAGTGGAGAATATGGGCCAAATAGGCAAGGCGGCCCTGCTGGTGATGGACACCAACCCGTCCGTGGCCGGTCCCATGTCGCATTGCCAGGCCGGCGAAGAGCAGTTTTTGCGTGTCGTCAATCTCAAAGGACAGCGGCCCATAGAGACATTCAGGCTGAAAACAGCGAGTTGTCGCGCGAATACGGAACTGGCGGCCGCGGGAATCAAGGGGTCGGATCGAGACCTGACGCTGACGGTCGAATGGTTGCTGGGGCCGAAAAAAGGGAATCCGCAGCGGCGGATCATCCGTTTCGACACGCATGGGAACCCGATTTCCGACAGCGGTTGATTTCCCGCAAGGTCCGGCAAAAAAATGCATTCAGAAATTACCATGCCCTTCGACATTCGCCCTTTTCGCAACGATGACACCGAAGCTTTGGTGGAAATTTGGCGTCGTTCGGTGCGTGCAACCCATGACTTTCTAAAGGAAGAGGATTTTAGGGATATCGAACAAAAGCTTGCTACCGTTTATTTCCCAAACGTGGAGATTTATGTTGCGTGCTCGGGTGACGACAGGCCTGTTGGTTTTATCGGTATGAATGGTCGGCATATCGAGATGCTGTTTTTGGACCCCCTGGTCATGGGCCTTGGTATGGGTCGCAAGCTATTGGAGCACGTCATGGCGGGGGATGGACCGCTGACCGTGGATGTCAATGCGCAAAACCCGAAGGCCGTTGGGTTTTATGTTCATTGCGGATTTGTTCCCACCGGACGTAGCGAAACCGATAGCGAAGGGCGAGCGTATCCGCTGTTGCATCTTGCGATGGTGGGTGACGGGTGAGGAGTATTTTAAAATTCATGAAAGATGCGCAGCGGGGGGCCGGACACCCCGAAAAATCCGTGTTTCATGCAAGCAATCCGCGTGCTGTGAGGGATAAACCTCGTTCCAACACCAGCCCGTCCTCGAGAGCCCAGGACTATGACCGTCGATGGCCCGAAGCAAGACGAAATCATGGTGTACCGAACCGCCAACGACGCCGTACGCGTTGAAATACTTTAGGAATCCGAGACCTTTTGGCTCGACCAGCGCCGCATGGCAAAGCTATTGGGCGTCGAGGTTTTCACGATAAGCTAGCATCTGAAAGAGATTTATGCATCGGGTGAACTTGAGCAGGAGTCAACTCTTCGAAAAATTCTAAGAGTTCAACGGGAGGGAAATCGCGAGGTAAGGCGTGAAATCGAGCATGATCATCTCGACGCCATCATTTCGGTGGGCTACCGCGTCAACAGCAGCCAGGCCACCCAATTCCGCATCTGGGCGACCCAGACCTTGCGCGAGTTCATCATCAAGGGATTCGTCCTCGATGACGAGCGGCTCGAGCTGAACAAGCGTTTTGGCAAAGACTACTTCGACGAACTACTCGAAAAGATTCAGGAGATCCGCGCGAGGGAACGTCGGTTCTACTTGAAAGAAAATTCCAGCCCAAACACGAAACTCACGCCCCAGTCCCGCTCATACGTTCCACCCTTTTTGTACGGCAGGCCGCGCCTTGAAAGTCTCCAACCAGCGCCGAATATGCTCATGGGGCTCGAGAAGTTCGGCCAAACCATAAAAAGACAGGCCATCGACCCAGGGGGCCACCGCAATATCCGCGATGCTATACGTCTCACCCACCAGATAGGGGCCCTGTTTCGCAAGCTGCTGCTCGAGCACCTTTAGCAATCGATTCACTTCCGACGTGTAACGCTCGATCGCATAAGGGATTTTTTCTTTCGCATAATGAACGAAATGGCCGGCTTGCCCGAACATCGGCCCCACGCCCCCCACTTGCCAAAATAGCCATTGCCACGTCGACAACCGCCCCATCGGGTCCGCTGGAATTAATTTCCCTGTCTTTTCAGCAAGATACAGCAAGATCGCGCCGGATTCGAAGAGGTGGACGGTCTTTCCTTCCGGCCCTTCCGAATCCACAATCGCCGGGATCTTATTATTCGGAGATATGGCGAGAAACTCCGGTGAAAACTGCTGTCCCGCCAGAATATCCACGATATGAACCCGGTAGGGAAGCCCTAGCTCTTCCAGAGCAATCGATACCTTGCGGCCGTTAGGGGTATTGTACGTATAAAGATCGATCATCGCACCTGCGCTCCTGGTGAATCCATGCAAAGACCCGATCTTCGATGCTCGAACCTCTCGTGCGGTCGCGCTTTCCAGCCTTCAACCTGGCAAATCCTCTTTCCCCCGCAATTCTAGGCCTCTCCAGGCCCCATCGATACCGCTTGCAGCATCCATCCCTGTTCTGCAGCGCGCAACAGACCCCGTTTTCCCCACCGTGATGGCCCCCCTTGTCCCAGGGCGACGAAAACCTCTCCAACACTCGAACCTGTCCATCACTTGCAGTAGACTGCTTCCCATGTGGACCTTGGACGCCCCCGCATCCCACGAAGCCATCATCAAAAAAAGCCGCTTCGTGGCCTGCGCCACGCGCGTGGACTCCCCCCAAGAAGCCGCTGAATACCTCGAATCCCTGCACGATCCCCATGCCACCCACCACTGCTGGGCTTATCGCATCGGCCTTCTCTACCGCTTTTCCGACGACGGTGAGCCTGGCGGCACTGCCGGACGCCCCATTCTCGCCGCCATCGAAGGACAGCAATTCGATCATATCATGGTGGTTGTCGTGCGATTTTTTGGCGGTATCAAGCTGGGAGCCGGAGGCCTCGTGCGAGCCTATGGTGGCGTGACTGCCCAATGCCTGCGTCTCGCTACCCGTGTCGAAATCATTCCTCGTGTGACGCTTCGCGTGGGCGCTCCTTTCCACGCCCTCGGCGCGCTATACCTGCTCTTCGAGCGCTTTTCCGCCACCAAAATCGACGAACAATTCGATGCGGATGGGGCTGTTTTTCGTATCGAGCTGGAACAAAAAGCTCTCGATGATTTCCGTGGAGCCGTGAGCGATGCCACCCGGGGGGCCGGAACCGTAGACCTGTCATGACGTCCCCACTGCCAATAATCAGGGGTGCCAACCTCGATATCCCTTCCCGTTTTCAGGCCATCGCTTCGCTGCTCAGCCAGCATACGGACTTGCTCCATACCCGAATCCAACGCCCGGAGGCTCCCGCCTGGTGTCATCGAAACGGCTGGACAGAATATCTGACGGCACTGTCCGACGATGCCCTGGCATCGTCTGAAGCTGGTGAATTTATTGATATTTTATCCAAGACCCGCGCCCCTTCCTCGTTGGTTTCGCTGTTGGAGCGCGTTCGCGCCCTCTGCGAAGTGCCGTTCATCGACGCTGCCCCTGGGCCGTCTCGAGACCCCGGTCGTCGTGTCAAACTGAGAAAACGCGCCCAGATTGACGCGCTTCTGGCTGCCTTGACGGGTTTTGGAGAGGGGGTCCGGCGCATCGTCGATATGGGGGCCGGCCACGGCCACTTCACGCGAACGATCGCAAAACACTGGAGCATGCGCGCGATCGGTCTCGAAAACAATGAGGATCGTGTCATCGAAGCGCGCCGGCTCGGCATCGACGCCCCTGTCGAATACCTGCCCTGGGATGTCTTTTCCCAGCCGTTTGCGCTATTCGATTCGGACCTTGTCGTCGGTATCCACGCTTGTGGGGAGTTGGGCGATGTGTTGGTGCAACGAGCCGCCGATAGCCGCGCTCGTGTGCTTCTCGTGTCTTGTTGCTCCCAGAAAGTGCGTGCCAAGGTCCGCGAGCCGCTTTCCCACATCGGAAAAACGCTGAACCTCTGCTTTCCCCGCCCTTTGCTGGGGCTTGCCAATCTCCATTCCTCCGAATGGGGGGTCGAGACCAGTTTGCAAGACACCATGCGCTCTCGCCAAAACCGGTACGCATTGCGCCTTTTGCTTTCATCCCGTGGCGTGCCTTTGGAAGCCGGCGCGGAAATGCGCGGAATGAATCGTCGCCAGGCTCTTCGGGATTTCGAAGACTTGGCGCGCCGAGCCTTGCTGTTCCACCGCTTGTCTCCCCCAACTTCCGAGGAACTCGCGGCTTATCAGTCCCGGGCTGCCGTCGAATTCGGCATCATCCGGCGCCTTTCTCTCCCCCGATCCGCCCTGGGTCGCGTGATAGAGCTTGCCATCGTCCTCGACCGCGCCTCCTTTTTGCGAGAACGAGGCTACCGCACGACCGTGGCTCAAGTTTTTGATTCTTATGTAAGTCCGCGTAATCTTGGGATATTTGCAGCCTGCGGCACCCCGTGACCATAGGGATTCCGGCTTTCCGGTTCGGGGCAAAAGTATCGTCGCAGCACCAGGTAATGATGCAGTGGCAAAACCACTGATTCTTCCTTCATCGACAGCCCGAAACGGCTTCGCTCCGCCCCCCGAAAAGCCGTTTTGGGATACCATGCCACGATACCCGACAGCGCTTCGTATTCGTCCAGCAATCCCAACATATGCCCGACCTCATGCGCCACGATCGGTAGCGACCAGCCTGACCGCATCGATCGGAAATAGGGTGTTCTTCCGCACGTTGGATCCAGAGGCAGACGCCAATGCACGGGCCCATCGGCGTCCTGGTCTTTCGCCATGGGCGTGAAAGAAAAGTCGTAGTGGACGGGAATCGCAAACGCTTCCGCATCGCGGTTGTAGTATCGCTCTGCGTTTTCGGACCAGTGCTCGAGCAGCCGCTTGACATTTTCCTGGCTGGCCGGTGCCTGAAACGTTCCGGTATCCGGACAGGCATCGAGCGTTCCCGAACGACTGTAGGCGATTCCCTGGCAAGTCATAGGTCCGTGCAGCCGGTTTGAGAGCGCACAATCGGGGAGTTCCAGCGTTGCGTCGGGATCGGGCAACTCCACGGCGTACCGCACCTCCACACGCCACTGGCCGTCGTGATGCAACACATCGTAGTGCATCGGTCCGTGATAGACACCGTAATGGGGCATGGTCCCTCGAATGGTTCGCCATCCCTGCGGCCCAGATCCCGAAAAAACCTCGCTAGGGAGAGGGTCGCAGAGGTAAGCGTCCTGGGATAGCGAGGTCGCGAGCACGTGGCGATACGTATCGCGATGCGCTGAAAACCACGGAGGACTCATCGTCGATAGCTCGTCCAGGATGGTATCCAGGCGTGCATAATGCGTGCAACCGATGCCAACCACACCGGAAGCGATGAGCCCGATGGTCACCAACCGCTCGAGGCTGCTGCTGTATTCGTCAAGCATCCTTTCTTGGGGCAAGGATACCCGTTTCTTTGGCGGTCGATGATAAAAAATGATTACGAGATGACGGGATTGATGGAGATGTGGAAATGATATACTTTTTGAATCATCAGGTTTGGGGTCAGCCGTATCCGAGCGTGTCCCCGTTGGGGGAGAATTGGCAGTCGCTCACGTATGACGGCCAATTGTGATGAGCAGAGGCGCAGCGTAGGCGGTGATTGAAACTAGGAACTAGCAACTAGCAATTAGGAATGGGTGGGAAATATGGAAAACCTATTTGTCGGGAATGGGAATCGCTGGAGCGCGGAGAAAATGACTTGCCGTTTGGGGTCATTCCGCTTCCTTGTTGGTGCCCGGAAACGACAGTAAGGTGTTTCCGGTCATGGTGCCGGACCCGGCCGTCAGGAGGATGCCGATGATCAAAAATAGTGCCCAAATTCATGCTCTTACATTCTTCATGGTCACGTTTCTTTTCTCGGCCTCTTCTGCAGTATTGGCTTCCCCGTTGGATCGAGAGCCAGAAGACAATGACCGCAATTCTTCGCAAGAGCCCTGGAATGATGAATGCCCCACCGAGCGAGTATCCATGCACGGCATGGGCGGCCGTATATCCGTCCTGCGCCTGAGCGGAAGTGATGCCGACGATACTGGCCGCGGCCTCGGCCTCTCCTTTTCAGGGTATAGCGAGCGTTACACCATGACGCATTTATCCTCCCGGGTCTCGAGTTTTGTTTTTTTGGGAGGTGGCAGCCTGGGTATGGAAGGGGGCTTGGGATTGGATGCGGCTACCGGATTTCGTTTTCCCGCCGGGGGGCACCAGGGCTTGGTTCTTCGCCTTGGATTGCGTACCAGCCTGGTGGGAGATGATAAGTTCTTGGAATCGCTCATCGAAATACCGCAACTCCAACTTGGGTACCAGTGGATGAAATCTAACCGCATGGTTGAAATCGCCGGCCGGGCGGGTGCTGTACTCGCGGGACGGTTCAAACCGGGTGACGAGGCGGCGCGCAAACTCGGTAAATCCTTCGATGTGGGCGGCCACGGCGCCCTGCACTGGGATTCTTTGCATTTCGATTTGCAACATACGCGAGTATGGCTCGAGGGCCCCGCTGCCGATGTCGACTTCATTTTCGGACGCGTGTGTGGCGATCTCGCTTGGTTTCAGCTCTGTGTCGATTCGCGTATCGACCGCGGAGGCGTATTTCTTCCGGGACCCGATGACGCCACCGCAACCGCGACTTCGATCTATAGCGGCTTGTCGTTCGGTACGAACGATTCATGGTGGAATTCCGGGCGTCGAGGCGATAGGCGCCGGGCGTCGCTCCCCATCTTGACACCGTCTCTCTGGTGAAAATCGATGGCCTCGAAGGCGCAACATCTTGAGTTTCTTGCGCATAAACACTTTATGCGAGATGTCTCTCCCTCGTTGCGCCCAGACCTTCACGCTTGCATGCGCAAACTCAGGGTCTACGACCGCGAACGCTGGCATAGCGCTGGCGTTCGCGTAAAAAAGCTAGCCGCCCTGGACCAACCCGTTTTCGAAGCCCGCCTCAACCGCGGAGATAGACTCGTTTTCACCTTGCGTTCGGCGCAAAGCGATCGCTTCGATGGAATCCATATCGTTTTATGGTATGCAGGCCACCACGACGACGCGGTTCGGACGGCTGTCCGAAGAATGGGAATCGGACAACGCGCTATCGATGCGCTCGTCGATGACCAACCGTGGGACGAGTCCTTGTGGGGTGGGGATAATCAAAAGCAAATTCAACTTGTTACACCTGATGGGGCAACGCGGCGGGACCTCCCACCCCTCGTGGAATTCTCCGAATACGAGATGGACCGTTGGGCGGAAAGCCAGATTGACCCCCTTTTGCATCTATCGCCCGCGCAACGGGAATTGACACGCGTGGCGGAGGATAGACCGGTATTTTTACGAGGCGGGGTTGGTACCGGCAAAACCACCGTCCTTCTTTACCGAATGCTCAAACTCTTGTTGGCCGGATCCATCGAAAACCCGGTGTTCATGACCTTTTCGAAGAGCCTCGCCACCTGGTGCCGCTCGATTTTTGAACGTCTCCCCGGCGCGGAAAGGCGAAAGGTCGAGTTCACCAGCCTCAGCGGTTGGCTTCGTGCCCACTTCGGCGCAACCAGAGGCGGCAAAAGACTCTTTCGACTGGCCTGGGAAAAGGCGAAACTACCTTCGAATCCTGAGCCGGCCTGGTGGGAACTCCAACGATTGCGCGGTTCGGCCGCTTTTCAAGGCGAGCAACCCACCCGCGGCGACCAACTGCCCTCGCATGTCAGCCCCGAAATCCAAATCGCTTACGATGCTTACCGCAAGCTCTTGAACGGCGCTCCCGACGTGCTCGATCTCGCTTGGAAGGCCTACGACTACTATCGCGCCGAATCCGCACTGATGAATTTGCCCTTCGATGCCGTATTCATCGATGAGGCCCAGGACCTCACGCCCATCGAATGGCTCGTGTGTATTCTCATGGGTAACCGTCCCAAGCTCGCGTTTTTCTGCGGGGATGAAACGCAGGACGTTCGCGATACCCGTTTTTCCTGGGAAGGGGTGGAGGCGGCATTACGCCTGGTCGGCCATCGCGCGCCGGCTTTTTCTTTCTTCCAATTGCATGAAAACCGACGGAATTCCGAGCCAATCGCCCTTGTCTTGCAGCGCCTGGCCGAACGCTTCGACCTCGGGGCAACCACACATGCAGGCTCCGAGGAAGGTCCTTCGCCTCTGGTCTGCGTGACTTCACGAAAAATCGCGGAACAGACCGCCCAGCGCGCGGGATGCCCTGTGCTTCTCGATCTGGAAGCCCGCGAAGAACGTTCCCCCAACCCTTTTTTCTGGGTTCTTGACCTCGAGCACATCAAAGGCCTCGAGTTTCACGTCCTGCCCTTGTGGGCCCCTGCCGGCTCATGGCCTTCCTCTCCGCACCTGGCAAGAAAGCTTTTCACCGCCATCAGCCGCGCCATGCACGGTCTTGTGATTTTCACTGATCACGCAACCGCCCCCGCTTTCGAACAACTGGGAGCATCGCCCGCGGATAGCAGAACCGTCCATAATTTTCTCGACTCATGTCGGCCGCTCATGGCTTTCGACCGCGAAGCCGTGGCCAAATGGAAGGAAATTCCATTTTCTGAAGCAAGATCCTGGGTTCAGGACGGCCTCGGTTCCTGGGCCGACTTTCGTCTGTCGTTGAGTCATTGGGCTTCCGAGGTCCCTTTTTCCACCGCTCGCCTCTGGGTTGAAAACGGCCTTTGCTCCTGGGCGATCTTTCATGAACAACTGATGGAATGGACCGATGAAGTCAGTCCCGCGTTGGCCGCCGACTGGGTTCGCAACGGTTTGCTCTTGCGTCGGGATTTCGCTCATCGGGCGCAACAATGGGTATGGGCCGCTCGATTCGACGACGCCGTCGCGTGGGTCGACGCCGGATTGCTTGGATGGGAGGATTTTCAGCCTCGTCTTGCCGAGTGGACGGATCGAGCCACTTTGCCTTTGGCCTGTGCGTGGGTATCCGCTAAGGCCTGCCGATGGATCGACTTGCAACGACACCTGCCGAACTGGTCCGAGCAGGCCACGCTATGGCAGGCGAGGGCATGGGTGGAAGAGGAGGCTATCAGTTGGAAATCATTCGAGAATATGTTGTCTCGATGGTTCTCCGAGGTGGATGTGGACTTGGCTTCCCTCTGGGTTCGACAAGGCTATTGCACCTGGGAATCCCTGCGTCATCGATTGCCTTCCTGGCGCGATACGGTTGGATATTCCGATGCTCGAACGTGGCAGGAACAAGGCTTGATCGACTGGTCTGCGCTCGCGCACCGGCTTGCTTTCTGGATGGCCGAGGCATCTTACGAGCATGCGTGTCGGTGGGTGGAAGCTGGTTGGTGCTCCTGGAAAGATGCGGGAAAGCGAGTGGAGGTGTGGCTGCCGGAAGCTTCCGCGGAACAGGCGATAGCCTGGCTTAAGGCCCGCCAATGTGATGCCTCTCAGGCTTGGCGTCAATGCACGCGCTGGCGTTCGTCGTTGACCTTTTCTCAGGCTTCGGCGCTAGTCGAAGCGGGAGCCTGTTCTTGGCATGGCCTGGCCCCGCGCCTGGGTGAATGGACGGAGCTTGTGACGTTTTTGCAGGCATGCACGTGGGTGGGGGAGGAGCTATGCATGTGGACGGACTTCGAAAACCGGATTGCCCAGTGGACTCCTGAAGCAACGCGGGAGCTGGCCACCGAATGGGTTCGGTTGAATTTATGTTCTTGGGAAGCCTTCGCGGACCGGATCGCTTCGTGGAAGCCAGGAGCGTCTCTTGAGCAAGCAACAGGGTGGGTCGACGCCGGGCTGGCGACCTGGAAAGACTTCGAACTCAATCTGCCGAGGTGGTCTGAATCCGCTGAACCCTGGCGGGTGGAACAATGGCGCGAACAGGGGCTGGTGTCGAAACAACTAGCGAAAGCCGCCCGAAAACGCCGTCGCTGAACCTTTTCTCCCACCCTTGCCCTCCTCCCCCTTTTTTTCCCCCCACCCTTGCCCTCCCCCCATTTTTCTCCCCCCACCCTTGCCCTCCCCCCCGAATCGGGGTGGAGGGGAATAGAGACAGAGGTTAATAATTTAGCTAAAATATTTTGAAACTAGAAACTAGGAATACGAATTAGATGTTCTGTCACCCTTCTGCCCACACTGTGGGGGGAAGGGCCAGGGATGGGGGGCACACCGTGTGGGGGGAAGGGAGGGGATGGGGGGGCGGAAACAACGCCGCGGATAGGGCCCACACCAACGCCGAAAGACACAACCCGTCACCGCCGTGTCGCCTCCCCTTGCATCGCCGCTGCCACAATGCTCTAACCCCCCTCATGACAAGCAAAATCGCATTGTTCTGGCCCGGCGATGGTCGTCCCATTCCCAACGAATTGGCTCGTCCGAGCATGCAACGAGCCACCGAGCAGCTCGAACGCGCCTTGCGCAAGCTTGGCAAAGAGCCCTATCTCATCGAGGGATTCCTGTCCAAACCCCACGAATCCATCGAGAAACTCGGGCCTGTCCACGATCCCATGATCGGCGTTTGCGTCCATTGGATTTACGGCCCGCATACCACCGATGGCGTCGTCGGAAAGGACAATCCACTTCTTCTCGCGAGCAACTTCTCGGGTCAATGGCCAGGATTGGTGGGCCTTCTCAATACCGCTGCCTGTCTAGAAATGCTTGGACGACCCTATTCCCGCGTCTGGACGGATGCCGACGATTGGAGTCGCGATGACGTTTTCATGAGTCGTCTGGATGCCTGGTGTTCGACAGGACGCATTTCCTATGAAGAACAAGGTTTTTCCTACCATGCGGTGATTTCTTCCGAGGCATCGCGGCTGGCGAAACGAGTTGCCGAGCAAATCCGCGCTCGAAGGGTGCTCGTCATGATGCTCGGAGATACGTCGATGGGCATGATCAACGGTTACTTTGGCCCGCGAACCCTCGTGAACCATGGGTTTTCGGAACATAAAATCGATCAGGCCTGGATTGTCGACCGCGGTCGCGCGGTGGATAGCCGACGCATCGACGACGCATTTTCGTTTGTTCTGGACCGCGGCGTGACCTTTCATTGGCGGGAAAAAGGAGCCGAGGATTTCGACGAAGCTGCGACGAAAGAGCAGATTCGGGACTACCTTTCGGTGCTCGACCTCGTGCGGGAATACAAGGCCGATTGTGTGGGATGGCAGTACCAATTGGGATTGCTGCCGTTGCGCCCGCCTTCGGACTTCGCGGAAGGCCTGCTCAATTCTGTCTGCCGGCCGGAATCCAATGGAGATACAATAGTTTGCGCTACCGAGGCCGACCAGGGGAACGTCGTGCCGATGGAGTTGATGAAGCGCTTATTGAAAGCCAAAGGCCTGCATCAGGCCGTCATGTTCCACGACGTTCGCTGGGGAGGGGAGCACGACGGACGCTTCGTCTGGGTGCTGTTGAACTCCGGGTCGACGGGCGCCTATGCGTTCAACCACGACCCGGATACGTTGCGCGGTGTGCATTCCTATCGCCAGCCCTCGCTGTATTTCCCCCATGCGGGTGGGACTTTCACGGGCGAGAGTATGCCAGGAGCCATCACGTGGGCACGAGCTTTCGTGCGTGGTGAACAGACCTGGATGGATGTAGGAAGGGGCGAAGTGCTGGCCTTGCCTGAGCAAACGAAGGAAGCCTGGTGGCAAGGGACCAACCGGGAATGGCCTTTCATGGCCGCGGATCTCGGCATGTCTCGGGATGCCCTGATGGCCCACTATATGTCCAACCATATTGCGGTGGCCTACGGCGACGTGTTCGAAGAGATGGTTGCGTTGTCGCAAGAGCTTGGATTTCGGGTTCGTGTCTGGGGTTGAGGCTTCCGAGGAGAACACACCATGGGCGAACGAGCGTTTGTCGGCGTCGATGTGGGAACAGCGAGTGTGCGGGCCGGAGTCGTGGATCGAAATGGCCGCATGCTCGGTGTGGGGGTCGAGGCGATTACCGTATCCCGGCCTTCGGAGGACTTCGTGGAGCAATCCTCCGAGGAAATATGGCGTGCGTGCGGGCTTGCGATTCGTAAAGCGTTGCAGGAAGCTGGCGTGGAGCCGGGCGCCATCGCGGGCCTTGGCTTCGATGCCACGTGCTCCCTGGTGGTCGTCGATGCGCAGGGGCGTCCTTTGAGCGTGAATTCCGATGAAGCCGCCGAGCGAAACGTGGTGGTGTGGATGGATCATCGGGCGACGGAGCAAGCCTCGCGGATCAATGCCACGAAACACGAGGTGTTGCGTTATGTCGGTGGCGGGGTATCTCCGGAAATGCAGACTCCCAAACTGCTGTGGATCAAGGAGAACTTGCCGGAAACGTGGGGCCGTGCCGCCCGGTTTTACGATCTACCGGACTATCTCGTGGTCCGCGCCACCGGTGTGGACGTGCGTTCGGAATGCACCACGACGTGCAAGTGGACCTACCTTGCGCATGAAAACCGCTGGGATGAAGGATTTTTTCAGCAGGTGGGGCTCGGCGACCTGGCCGCCGACGGTTTTGAAAAAATCGGTTCAAAAGTGGCACCCGTGGGGAGTCGCGCGGGCGAGTTGACGGAGCTGTCGGCCCGGGAACTGGGGCTGGTGGCCGGCACCGCCGTGGCGGTCGCTCTCATCGATGCCCACGCGGGCGGGGTGGGAGTTCTTGGTTTTCCTAATGAAAACGGTGACTTGAGTGCTGATCTGTTGGAGCAACGTCTGGCGCTGATCGGCGGAACCTCGACGTGCCACATGGTGGTATCGAAGGAACCGCGTTTCGTGCCCGGCGTGTGGGGCCCTTACTTTTCTGCCATGGTGCCAGGCCTATGGCTGAGTGAAGGGGGGCAATCAGCTACCGGTGCGCTCATCGACCATACGATTCAGACCCATTGTCGCGGGCGGGAGTGCATGGAACGCGCGAAAAATGAAGGAATATCCGTGTATTCCTTGCTCAATGGGCTCTTGGAGACGATGAGCGGAGCTTATCCTTTCCCCGCCGCGCTGACCCATGAACTGCATGTATTGCCCGACCACCACGGCAATCGCTCGCCTTGGGCCGACGCCTCCTTGCGCGGGATGGTGAGTGGGTTGCGATTGACCGACAGCTTGGAGAGCTTGGCGTTGCTTTATCTGGCGACGATCCAGGCGCTTGCTCACGGTACGAAACATATTTTGGATGTGATGAATGCCCATGGTCATCGGATAACGACGCTGGTAGCCACCGGCGGGGATTCGAAAAATCCCTTGTTTTTACGCGAACATGCGGATGTGACGGGCATGCGGATCGTCTTGCCCCGCGAAAGGGAGGCGGTACTTTTGGGCTCGGCGATGCTAGGAGCCGTGGCGTCGTCGCATTTTCCCTCCTTGCTCGAAGCGATGCGAAAAATGGGGGGAGTCGAGCGAGAGATCGTTCCTGCGGGCGGCGCCCTGGCGCGCTACCATGAGGCGAAACACCGCGTATTTTTGAGGATGTACGAGGATCAGAGGGCGTACCGGGAGGCCATGGCCCAGGCCGCCTTCGCGTTGGGATCCACGGGATAGCGTGGAAGTGGGTGTTGACTCTATCGTTTCCATGGATTGTCATCGTTGTCACCCCAGAGGCGGTGGCACGGGGTCGTGAGGGAAGAGCATGATTCATCGACGGTCGTTTTTGGTGGGTTTTGGAGCGTTGGGGGTCCTTGGTTCTTGTAAAAAGCAAGGGCAGGCGGCGATGCCTCGGGTGGCGGTGATCCCGAAAGGCACGACCCATGAGTTTTGGAAGACCGTGCATGCGGGGGTCAAGCAAGCGGCGCAAGAGGAGGGGATCGACGCGGTATGGAAAGGGCCGCTCAAGGAAGATGATCTGAAAGCGCAGATAGAATTGGTGCAGAGTTTCGTGGCGCAGAGGGTAGCGGCGATCGTGCTGGCGCCATTGAGCGATAAGGCGTTGTTGGGTCCGGTCAAGGCGGCGAAGTCGTCAGGGATTCCGGTGGTGATTTTCGACTCGGCGCTGCAAGGCGAGGAGCATGATGCGCTGGTGGCGACGGACAACCTGGCGGCGGGCCGGCTTGCGGCGGAGGAAATGCAGAAGGTATTGGGCGGCAAGGGGAAGGTCGTGGTGCTGCGATACCTGGAGGGTTCCGCGAGCACGATGGAGCGGGAAAAGGGATTTCTTGATACAATTCGCAAAGTTACGGGAATCGAGGTGGTGAGCGACAACCAATACGGGGGAGCCACCACAGAGAGTGCCTTTTCGACCAGTGAGACGCTGCTTTCGGCGCGTCAGGCGGCCACGGGCGGGGTGGATGGCATCTTTGCTCCGAATGAATCCACAACGTTTGGCATGCTCTTGGCCCTGCGCAAGGCGAATCTCGCGGGAAAAATCAAGTTCATCGGCTTCGATGCGTCGGACAAGCTCGTGGAGGGGGTGAGGCAAGGTCATTTGCATGCCCTCGTTCTCCAAAACCCAAGGAAAATCGGCTATATGGCTCTGAAGCGGGCGGCTCAGCTCCTGCGCAAGGAACCGGTGGAGCGACGATTTGACACTGGGGCGCAGCTCGTGACGCGCGACAATCTGGATGACGATGGGGTTCGGGAGCTGCTTCGCGCTCCGGAGCCGTGAGGCATCCAGCTCAGCGATTACGCTTGCGATGGCGGAGGTTTTTATGGCTGTTCGACGAAACAATTTCGTGATTGCGGGGCTTGGCAGTAGCGGCACGCTTTTTCTGGCGCAGCGCATGAACCAAAGCCAAATATGGCAAGTGGTTCATACGGGCGTCCGCCATCGGGTGGACCTGGATGAGGCATCGTCGAAGCCGGAGCATTCGATCCCGATGACGTTGCCGTCGTTGTCCGAGGCGCAGGCGGGTTACGATGCGCATCCTCGAAATTTCGGCGATATCAACGGGGTGATGTTATTTCACTTGCTGGAGCTTCAGGTAGGGCGCAAAGCGGTGATCATCCGCAATCCTCGGGACACGCTCTTGTCGTGGTATTGTCATGCGAAGGGCGCGCTTCCGGGCGCGTTTTTTCCTATCTATGCGAGCGGATACTTCGCCTTGGAGGAGTGTCTTACGGCGGGATTGCCTTGCATTCGCTTCGAGCGAATGGTGCGCGATGCCGATTATTTACGAAGAGTTTTCAGGTATTTTGGAATTCTGGACGTCACACCGACTCCTGCCACGCTCGGCAGCAAGATCAACTCGAAACGTTCGGTGTTTTGCCCCTCTTATGAAGCCATCGATCGCGTGACCCGGGAGCGGTTCGATCGCGCGGTGGGAGGCTTCGCTTCCAAGTATTATGGGGATGGTCCCTTGCTTCACGACGATGATTTCAAGGGTGTGGGCGAGCAGGGATTGGGTGATCCTGACGGGCCCGAGGTGGAGGAGAGCGTTTTCGCAAAGCAGGACCTTAACCCGGGTTCGTCTTTTGAAAAGCCTGATTCGCTTGCTACCGAAGCGCTGACGCGTCTGGCATCTCGTTTGACATTGAATCCACCGGGCGCAACCGGGGCAGAGCCACGCCTTGTTCACGCCCAGGTTTTCGAGGATCGGCTGGTGTTGCACATTTCGTCGGATGCGCAGGAAAGCGATCGAATCGTGATCGAACGTCGGAAAGATGGGGTGCCCTATTATCTCCGCACGCGTTACTTACACTTGAGTTACGTTGGATCGACATCGTCTTCGGGATTACAGGCAACGTTTGATGTGCTTGTCCGACAACTTGGGGATACGCGTTTCGAGCAGCTTATGGTTGAAGTGGAGCCGTCGGGCCCGCACGGGGGGTGAGGGGCGGCCAGGGCTAGTTGGCTCGAAACGTGCTTCCGTGGTGCGGGTGTGTCCATGAGGATCCATGGCAAGGATGCTGGGGAACCAGCTTTTTCACGAATCCAGGTGAGCCATCGCGTGATGAGGCAAGAAATGGTTCGTAGCCGTTTTTCCTTTGGCTTTTGTGGTACAACCTCGTTTGCGATGAATCGATTCGGCTCGAGCGTTTTTTCAGTCCTGAAACGTCAGCTTTTGCTGATGTTTTGCGCGACATGGCTCTCATGTTCCGCGGATCCTCTTACCGAATTGGTGGTGGTCATCAACTCGGACATGGAGACTCCCGACGAATTCGATGGTTTTCGCGTGGCGGTGACGGATCATGAGGGGGCGCTCTCGACGGAGCGCTATTATTTCGTGGGGAAAGAGCCGGGAAAAGTGGTGCTTCCCGCGGACTTCGGATTGGTTCCCAAGGGCGGAGATGCATCGAGAAAAGTCGCTGTGGAAGTGTGGGCCACGCTTGCGGGAGCCGACCTATTTTCCAATCGCGCCTTGACGGGCTTCGTCAAAGGCAAGGTATTGCGGCTGGATATGTTTTTGGCGAGCCGCTGTCTCACGGAAGCCAAGGCTTGTAAACCCAACGAAACCTGCCGTGTCGAAGGATGTGTGCCCGAGGAGATCGATCCGGGGAGCCTGCCCGAATACACGCCAGGATCGCAGCCTCCTGCCACCGAGTGGATAGCCGCCATCCACAGCTCCCGTTCGAGCCGTTGGTGGAACGTGGCCCTGGACTCGGCCGGAAATAGTTACGCCGCTGGCATGTTCGCCGGTGAATTCAAAGCCCAGGGAGTGACCCATACCGCTTCCAGCCTGTATTCCGCCATGATCGCAAGCTATTCCCCAACCGGGAAAATGCGCTGGTTCAAAGCACTTGGCGGCAATACCTTGTCGTGGGCTTCGTCGGTGGAGGTCGGCGCCGACGATCGGGTATGTGTGGTCGGCTGGTTCGATGGTTCGGTTCAGATCGAGTCGAAAACCCTCGATTCAGGAAGTGGACAGGACAGTTTCGTGGCTTGTTATGACCAAAAGGGTGACCTGCTATGGGTTACGTCTTTTGGAAGCCACAAAAACGTTCAGGCAAAGGATATCGCCGTGGCACCCAACGGCGATGTGGCCGTCGTCGGCGTGTACAACGCTCCCATCGTTTTTGAGGGTGGCGTGACCACTCCCACGAGCGTCAACACCACCGACGACGGTTTCATGGCTCGATTCGATTCGTCGGGCAAGATCAAATCCTACCGGGTGCTTGGGGGAACGGGGGAAGCCGATGTGGTCTGGAATGTTGCTTTCGACAGCCAATCCAACTTGCTCATGGTTGGCACGTTGACCAAGGCGATGTGGATCTCGGGGGTGGGGTGGAAACCTTTTCGGGAAAGATTACCACCTTTTTGGCGAAATATGATGTGGATAGCGCTCTTCTTTGGTCCCACGCCTTCCCCAGTGCTTCCTTCGCCGTATTATACGGTGTTACCGCCGGGCCCAACGATCGGGTTGCCGTTACGGGAAGGGTCGAGGGAAGCGTTGATTGGGGCGGTGGGCCCCTGAGCGTCAAGGGGCAGGCCGACTGTGCTGTGGCGGTCTACGATGCAACGGGAAAACATGAGGCTTCCGTGTTAATTGGGGAGAAGGGAGATGCCAAGGGCGACGATATTCGTTTTACGTCCGACGCGATCCTGATAGTCGGAGCCCATTCGGGGCCGCTGTCTTTCCGTGGCTCGTCCCTGCTCGAAGCTTCAGACCAAAACGCCTTCGTTCTTGCCCTATCCCCTGATTTATCCTCGGTGCCATGGGCCTTTTCCCTTGGAGCGGAGGGCGAAGACCAGGCGCTCGGCTTGGATACTCGCGGAAAGTACGTCCTCGTCGCGGGAGAGTTTAAAAACTCTTTGAAATACAAACAGTTAAGTGCTACATCGCAGGACGTGGGCCAGGCTTTTCTTCTTCAGTTCCTGCCACCGCCTATCACGAATTAGGGGGCACCAGGCCGGACCATGGGCATGGACTTCTGACGACCGGTTGGGACACGAATGTCGCACCCACGCTTGTGGTGATACAGGAACCATCCTCTCGAAGGGCAAGCTTGTGGACCGGGGGGGGCGGACCTGCGATTTCAGCCGTTGGAGGGGATGGGGCGGAGATCACGCAACAAATGATGCCATGCCTGACGTTCCACCCATCGGGCCACCAGCGACAAACAGCCTCGAAATCCCATAAAAGGCTGGTCTGTGAGGGCGTGCGAATGAAATGAGGGGAATCCGAGTTCAAAAGCGGCCACGGGGGGGACGAGATCCTGCAATACATAACTGGTGGCGACCACCAGATTCACACCGCGTTTTTCGATGGCGACCCGCAACGGCTCTTGAAGCTGTCCTTCTTTCGGATCCACGATGGTGATGGGATCGTCCAGCGGATCGGGTTGGAGCCAGTCCTGTCCATCATTCTGTACGGCGCTGACAATGGCCCGCAGAGGCACTGGAATACCCAATTCGCGCGCAAGACCGAGCAAACCCCGGACAAGATACGGTTCTCCCATCAGCGCCAGACTCATATCACGGCTGACAAGCGATACGACCGCTTCCAACTTGGTTGCGGCTTGCGATAGTTCCTTGTGGACGAAAGCCTCTGCCGCGCGTTGTGTTCCGAGGGCTCGAGCCACCGTTTCTAACCAGGTGCGGGTGCCTTCGAGGCCAATGGGAAGCTCGGTTTCCACCAACGCGGCGCCGGTGCGATTTGCCAATATTTTCGCGGCATTACGTGCGTAGGGGAGCGAAATGACAACATCCGCCTGGCCGATTTTGGCCAGATGCGTCGTAGGCTTTCCGCTCAACCAGGTGCAGACGAGCGTTCCGCCGATCCCTTCGATCAGCCGCTCCAGTTCTCGCAAATTACCGAAATGGTCTTCCTCATTTCGGTCCATCAAGTAGCCCACGATGGCGACGCGCCCCTGGTTGGCTCCTTGCCGTGGTTCAAGAGGCAAGTATTTCGCAAGATATTCGAGGGTATTGTCGTAGCCCGTCAGCCAATCATCCACCAAAGAACGCGTAGGAAGCAAAATCAAAGGCTTTTCCGTGCCGGTTTGCTCCGCGCAAGCGTCGAGGATGAGTTCGTAGGGAGGTTCCGTGATCGACGCCATCCGAATGGCCCCCAAAAAAATCACCCGGCTATCGGAGCGTCCGAGCGCATACGATACCACGTCTGAAATGGCTTTTTCCCGGTTTTGCCA
>ERZ795030.2001-NODE-2001-length-25676-cov-10.357558_pt1 | contig 25676 bp, 28 predicted proteins | sample MGYA00375122_ERZ795030 | MGnify/ENA primary metagenome ERZ795030 (study PRJEB30165, sample SAMN05720146) | activated sludge metagenome | isolation source: anaerobic digester from wastewater treatment plant | place: Japan | collected 2015-04-20 ... | reverse complement strand
AAGAGAAAAAGACACACCACCTGCGTCAAGTGGCCAGCCGGGCCCCGCAATAGCGGCAGAACCTGTCCCTCTGCCCCGCCTGCCTGCCGCAGGCCTGGCATGTCCGTTTGGGCTTCGTCGCCTCCTTCTTCGGCGATGCCACGACTTCGGTGTCGTAGACGCCGGTCCCAGGTATTCCCACCGTCCGTCGGACCTTCCCATCTGCCCCCATGCCGATGCGGAAGCCAGGCACGCCCACTGACGCCCCTACGCCCGACTTGCTTATGTTTATCCTGGCGAACTTCCCGATCTTGATGGATTTCCGAAATCTCAGCGACACAGTATCACCCCCAGTGCCCGACTGATCATCACGTCTAGACTGTTCTTTGGGCCCACGGCAATTCCTCCAATCTCCAGCACGGAACATACAGCCCCCTGCCGCGTCATATCACTTGACCGAGTGTAGTTGGAGTATTGTACGGGCCCGCCTTGTGGTAGAAGTCCCCCAGCAGGAACGCCTGCGTGGATGGCGTAGTAGTATAGGGCGCCCGCCCGCAGCGGGAAGTCCGGACGCGCATCCAGGAAGGTGAGCCAGATGTACTCCGATGCGTCAGACGAACAGCTAATCCAGCTTCACCTCTCGGGCGACCCGCGGGGAATGGAAGCCATATACGAACGCTACTTCGATCGGATCTACCGATTTGCGTATTCCAGGCTGCGCAGTGCCCAGGATGCGGAGGATGTGACGTCAGCGATTTTCCTCAAGCTGTGCAAGTCGCTGGACTCATTCAGAGGAGAAGCCAAGTTCTCGACGTGGATATACACCGTAGCCAACAATGCGGTTATGGATTCAGTCAGAAGACGGCGCCCCAGTGTCTCGCTGGATGCGGATTTGCGAATTGACGGCGACGACTCTGTGCCCAGAGAGATTGAGGACGATGCGCCCGGCCCTGACGACCGCGTGGCAGACGCGGATTTCGCGCGATACGTCTACAGCAAGCTTGACGTGCTTCCGCCGGCGCAGCGATCCGTGATCGAGCTGAGGTTCTTCATGGAGTTGAGTTACCAGCAGATTGCGGACCAGCTCGGAGTGGAGCTGGGCACGGTCAAGTCCAGGCTCAATCGGGCGATCGCGGCATTGCGCTCCCTGGTGTCCACTGAGGAAGAGGTGAAAGCAAGTGCGTTCCGATGAACAGATGGAGGCAATGGAAGAATTGCAGGCCGGCGAGGATTGGGTCATAGTGAAAGCCCTGAAAAGCGGCGCAACGCCCAGGCCGGAGTATCGCGCACGGCTCAAGCAGTCATTCCTTTTGGAGGCCGAGTCGGACGCGCGCCGTCGAAAAGCATACAAGCAGTCGATACTGGGGCTTCCCAGGTTCTACATCAACCTTGCAGCCGTAGGCGCCGCTGCGGCGCTCATACTGATGGTCTTCACCCATAGCACATGGTTCAGGCCCGCCCCCGCTGTGCAGACGGCAGAAGAGATACACGGCACGCTTCTAGGCCCGAGAAGCGGGGCGCTTGGGTTTGCGCCTGACGCGAGCGATACGGCCGATGCGGTGTACGTGAACTGCTCCACACCGTTCACCGACGACGTATCACGCACTCTTGAGCTGATCGCAGCTGAAGCAGGCGGCGCCGTCGAGCCCTCGGGCTCAGGCAACAGTACAGGCAAGGCACAGGCCACAGTGCTTACGGTCCCTTCCGATGTGCTCGATCACGTCCTTGACAGGTTTGCCGAAGCAATCGGCAAGGCCACAATCAACAGGCCCATCCATCTCAACTCCGAGCAGGTCACGATCCACATCACATTCAGTCCAGATTGACCTGGGCCACCTTCCATTGGCCCTCTTCCAGCACCAGGGTAAGCCTGGTGCTGTTGCTGCTTAGGGGCATGCCGTCAACGGTCAACCCTGATGAAAACGCCACTGTGGCCAGTGTCGGACTGTGTGCCTCGCAGCGCACGCTCCACGCGCGCAGCTCAGCGCGCCTGCTCCCCAGAAACCGCGCCCACCCGATGGCCTCCAGCGTCTGCCCGTGCCCGTTGCCATACTGGCTGGACGAATTCGCGGCCACCGACGATTCCAATTTGCCCCGGGCATACACGTCCAGATGCCCGGCGAAATCGCTCACGGCGGTGTCTCTCCACATCTGGGCTGCCCTCAGAACACCCCCGTCTGCATCTTTGGGCCCTGCTGCAGCCGCCTCGCCCAGTTCGTCTTTGAACTTCTGCCATTCGGGCGCCACAAACCGCGTTCCCGGAAGGACTTGGGCCGCCACCGTCTCCCACACGCAAAGGCGCCGGATCAGCCATATCCTGCCGCACACCACACCCGGTCTGCCTGCGGTTGCACGCACAAATCCGGTGTCAACCGCAACATCGACAATGCTCAGGCCGGATGTGATCATGACAGCCCGCCCCATCACCCGGCCGCGGCCAGATAGCGCCGTGCCGGCGCCAAGCCATCTGAAACCTATCATCTCTGCCTCAGTGGCATTCAACCGATCCAGTGTCTCCCGGCAGGCCCGTGCCACATCCGGCAGGCCCGGCGCCTCTCCGGACACGCCGGGGCGCCCCGCGGCCCCGATCCGCATCGCGGCCTCAACTGACCTTACAGCCACCTTCACCGGGCTGTGAGACGATATCCACTCGGGATCTTCCATGGCGTCCAGAGCCTTTGCGACGCCTGCGATCCTGTGGGCCACGCTGGGATGGCTGGTAACCGGCATGCTCGGAAGGCGCGTGAGCACGCTGTACATCTGGCGACCCTCGTAGCCGCACATGGACGCCAGCAACACCCCCCGCGCATCCGCCTCGAACTCCTGTGCGTACGATGTGGTAGCCGCACCCGACAGTGCGTCCACGCCCAGATCCGCCAACGCGCAGGCGGCCTCGTACACCGGATCGGGCTCTGCGCCCTCCCCGTCTCCGTCGCCATTATCGTTCTCATCGCCTGCACTCTGCGCGTCAGGCAGCCACCAGCTGTACCAGTGCCCCGAGCGTATGTGGTGCATCTCGTGGGCAAGCACCGCAGCGATTTCGTCATCTGTGGAAGTAGTAACCAGGCCACGCGTGACGTAGATGCGTCCATCTGCAGTCGACACTGCGTTAGTCTGAGTAGTGTCGAGAAGGGTTAGCCTGTAGGACTCAGGCTTGTCGCCTGCGGCCATCGCCAGCACGCGCGCGATCCTTCCAAGTCTGCTCCGGTGGAAATCCGACTTCCACTCCCCGCCGTTCTCGGAAAGAACCATCTGATGCGCTTCCCGTGCCAGGCCGGCCCGGGATGGGCTCGCCGCCGGCGCCTCCGCATCAAGCCCTCGCGAGGCTCTTCGCGCCACGAGCGACTGTACACGCTGAGCAGGCAGGTCCGGCGCCCCCAGGTGTGAGCATTTCTGTATATAGACACACAGATCGGCCACTGCGGCATCGTCGAGTTCGGCGCCGGAGAGGGCCGACCCAAGGCGGGCAGGCATGCGCAGCTCAAGAAGAACAATGGCGGCGGCGATCCCGGTCGCGGCCGCCAGAATGAGCGCGGCGAATGCAGCAAGGCGCGTTGCCCGCTGCCTAAAACTTCTCCCAGTGGAGTATCTCTTCCAAGTCGCGCTTGTTCGGCCCGGGCTTCTCATTCGCATATCCCAGAGGGAACAACGCAACCAGCCGAAGCCCGTTCGGCGCTCTGCATATCCTGGCAATCTCCTTCTCATACGGAGCATTCTCCCCTGCTATCCAGCAGCTTCCAAGCCCATGCGCATAGGCGGCAATGAGCATATTCTCCACCGCGGCACAGGTATCCTCTGTGTGCCTGGGCGTTTGCCTGGCAAATGCCAGCACGCACACGGGCGCGTCCGCAATGCACTTGCCGTATGTAGCAGCGGCGGCGATCTCCTCCCTCACCGTCCGGTCGGTCACAACCACAAATTCCCATGGCTGATCATTCCGGGCTGACGGCGCCAGCCTGCCGCAGTCAACTATGTCCTCGATTATCTCCCTGGGCACAGGGTCCGGCAAGTACCGTCGCACAGAACGCCGGCCTTTGATAGCCTCAATGGCTCCCATCGTCGCCACAATGCGTTCTCCTTTCAATTGTCAATCACGCCCAGCGTTGCCTGGCGCGCCCGTTCGATCACCACGCGAACGAACCCGGTGGCCTCCTCCCTCGTCGGAGTGCGACCTAGCTCACGCTGGAGCTCCCTCAGAATGCTCCTTACGATCCGGTTGGCGTCATCTTCATGTGCGACGAGGCGGCCCTGAACGATGACGAGACCCTCCTCGGATACTATACATATCCCTTGTTCACTGGCGTAATCCCTCGCGGCAGGAGTGATTATCGCCCCTTTTGGAACCGTCATGCAGTGGCCCGCCTTCGTAGCGGCAAGCTCTGCCAGAGTGATCAAGAGAGGAGCAGACATGTCCACACCTCCAACCATTATATGGTGAACTCCGCAAGGCCCGCGGCAGGAGCCGGGATCACTACCGCCTCGGTGAGCATGCCCCGGGCGCTCGCCAGCTCGGTCGCTGCTTCCACAGCCGCCGCGACATCGCTCACCTCGCCCGTCACAGTCGCAAAAGCCTTGCCGCCCAGGCCAAGGGCGAGCCTCACTTCGACCAGCTCGACGCCGGCGGCCTTCACCGCAGCGTCCGCCGCGAGTACCGTTGAGGCGATGGAGTATGTTTCAATGATGCCCAGTGCCCGGATTCGGGGCGGCGCCAAGACCCCTGTCACTGCAGGCCACACCGACCGATGTATGTTGGCGATCACTAGCTGGTCGACGACGAACTGGCCTCCTGCCTCCACCCCGGCCTCCACAGAGCTCTGCACATCGGCCACGCCTCCGTACACCAGTATCGCGTACTTGCCCGGGCACACGGGCTTGGCCGCATGAAGCTGCACATTCGCCGCCTTGAGCATCGCGTCGGCCGCCGCGTACCCGCGCGCAATGCTGATGAGCTCAACCACTCCAATTGCATTCATAACTCAACCAGCTCCTCGCACGCGGGCGCATATCCCACAAGGCCCAACCTCGACACGATACGGGACGAAGGCATCAGCCTACCCGGCCTTGCCGGATGTACGACCTCCCCGCCTGCCTGCCCGGTCCACTTGAGCCGCGCCTCGGCCATGGCCCGCTTTATGACGGCATTTATGTGGCCCGGCGTGAGCCCCATCGGGCAGACCAGATTGCACACCCCGCACTCTGAACAGAGAGCCGCGGTCATGAGCTCCGGATGGCGGTCCAGATCCTCCGGCAGCCTCGGCTGCATGTAGCCAAGGTTCCTCATGACGAGATGCGGACGAAGGGGATGGCCGAGCAGATGGCGCGGGCACAGGTCTGTGCAATGAGTGCACTGCACGCATGCAGAGCGCGCCAGCTTCACCTGGTGCTCCATGGACTGCCTTCGCCCAACGATCAAGGGATGCCCCGACCGCAGGAGTATCACTCCCGACATCGTCTTCGTAACCAGCACCGCGCCCAGATCCTGACCGGGCGGCAGAGCCCGGCCCATCATGGGTCCATCCAGAAGGACTTCGAAGCGTCCCCCAAGAGATTCTCGCACTCCTCCGGCGGCCTCGACGAGCTGAGCCAGACTGGTCCCAACCGGCACTCTGAACGTGCCTGGCCGCCAGACCTCCCCCGCCACTGTCAGGTACTTGTGCGTCACAGGCGATCCATCGCGCACAGCATTCGCCACATTGAGCAAGGTTTCCACATTGCTCACCACTGCCCCCGCCTGAAGCGGAATCCCACCCGCAGGCACTACCCGACCGAGAAGCTCATGCACCAGTACATGCTCATCGCCTGCAGGGTAGTAGTCGCCCACCTCGGCCACGGTGATATTGGCATAGCCTCTCGCCGCGCCTCTCATGGCGTCAACTTCCCTGCTGTTCTTGCGTTTGATCGCGATGACGCCCGCACACGCCCCCACACACCGCATCATCACTGCCAGCCCCGCTACCACATCATCAGGGTGAGCCCTCATGATAGCCTTGTCCTTCCCAAGTACAGGCTCGCACTCTACCCCATTGGCGATGACCGTGTCGGCTTCGCCGCGTGCCTTAATGTGCGTAGGGAAACCCGCTCCTCCGGCCCCCACCACCCCGGCCGCTTCGATTCTGTCGGCATACGTCGCGCGCGCGCTCACCTGGCTCACTCGATCATCAGCTCCACCCCGGTTCGTCTGATCGCATCACGAGCGAGCGGCGTGACAATCACGCCGACCGACGCGACAATAGCCCGCCTCGGCTGAGATCGAGCGGCCGCGAGCACGTCTTCCTCAGTGATCACGATCCGAGCCGTCAGATCGATTGGCGCGCCCGCAGGCACAGGCTCAGCCGCCCGGTCCGCACGGTCCGCACGGTCCGCCCGGTCCGCCCGGTTTGCCCGGTCTGCCCGGTCCGCCCCGCCCATGTCCACAATCCACGCCATGTCTCCGCCCCGGCACCCGGCCGCGTTGGCTTCGTCCGTGTCTAGGTGAAGCTCCAGGCGGTATGAATCACTCACCCGGCACACCACCTGATCGAACATCGCTGCCCGCCTGCCGGCGCCTGCAATCACGGCCACCAAGTCCCCATCGGCGATGCCCAGATGCCGCGCGTCCAGTGCGGTCATGTGTAGATGGCGCGCCGCTACAATCGCGCCTTCAGGCAGCGCGACCGAGCCCAGAGGGCCTATCAGCACGACGCCCGGCGAACCGGCGACATCGCCGGAATCCCGCACCGCCACCGGAATCCCTATGGCAAAACAGTCGGTGGTCGCCAGCTCCACCTGACTCTTGCCTCGCGCCGGCCCGAGCACCCGAACGTGCTCAAGCGCACCGCGAGGCCCAGCCACGACCAGCGTCTCCTCTGCGGCAAACTGCCCCGGCTGTGAAAGCGGGTTGCGCGGCGCAAGCTCATGCCCCGGCCCAAACAGGGCAGCCACGTGCTCAGCCGACAGATGGACATGCCTTGCAGATACGCCAATGGGCACCGGAGCAGCACGCAACAGTGTCCAGTCAACACGCCTGCCCGCTCCCCGACTCACCTCGCCCGCCATGAGCACTGCCTCCGTACCCGGCCCTTACTTCTCGTCCGGGCGGCATCCCTGGTTCGGCAGGATCATCTCCACATCCGAATGCGGCCTCGGAATCACGTGCACCGACTTCAGCTCGCCGACTTTGGCAGCGGCAGCCGCTCCCGCCTCTACTGCGGCCTTGACTGCACCGACGTCGCCGCGGACCATGACGGTAACAAAGCCGCCGCCGACGTGCTCCTTGCCGATGAGCCTCACATTTGCGGCCTTGACCATGGCGTCGGCCGCCTCGATAGAACCAACCAGGCCGCGGGTTTCGATCATTCCCAGTGCAATATCCATTGCTCTTCCTCCTGACCCGCCCGAGCCTCACGGCCCGGGGCTATTAGTCTTGCTCGCTAGACCATATCAGACAGAGCGGCGTCGACAAGCCGTACGATGGCAGCATCGTCAAGGCTATTGAGCACCTCTCGCTCGCGCTCGGTAAGCTGCGGGCGGCCATTGCCCCGCCCCGCGGCGCCGTACTCCGGCGTCACCAACATGCCGCCCAGATGGTAGGCAAGTCGTTTCCTGTTGATCAGATGCAGCGGGCCAACGTTGTCGGACGTTATGTTCCCGCCCCATGAACCGCACCCCAGTGTGAGCGATGGATCCAGGCCGGTCGTGAGGCCGATCGCCCCCTGCGATGAAGGCGTATTCACCAGTATCCTGTTGACAGGCTTTCGGAGAGCGAACTCGCGTATAACAGCCTGATTGCCCGAGTGAATGACAAGCGAATGGCCGAGGCCGCCATAGCTAGCCAGCTCGATGCAGCGCCCACACGCGTCCTCCCAGTTCCTTTCGACATAGAAGGCCAGCACCGGGCAGAGTTTTTCGGCAGACAGCGGATACTCCGGCCCGACGCCTGTGTACCGTGCCACGAGCGCCCTGACCCCCTCGGGAACACGTATCCCCGCACGCCCGGCTATGTATGGCGCGCTTTTGCCCACTACATCGGGGTTGACACCGCCGCCGGGCCTGATGACCACCGCCTCCAACGCCGCCTGCTCCCGCGCATCGCACAGATACGCACCCTGAGCCCGAAGCTCGCCCAGCACCTCTTCCTCGATCGCGCCTTCAGTCACTATAGCCTGCTCCGACGCGCATATGGTGCCGTTATCGAAAGCCTTACTCGCCAGGATGTCGGCCACGGCCTGGCGCACGTTCGCCGTGCGCTCAATGAAGGCCGGGACGTTGCCGGGCCCCACGCCGAACGCCGGCTTGCCGGAGCTGTAGGCCGCCCGCACCATCCCCGTGCCGCCTGTGGCCAAAATGGCGGCCACCAGCTTGTGATGGATCAGTGCGTCTGTCGCCTCCATAGTGACTGTTTCGATGCAGCTCACCAGCCCGTCGGGGGCGCCTGCCTCGACTGCGGCGGCATTCATTATCCGGGCCGCCTCCATCGAACAACTCGCCGCGCGCGGATGAGGACTGAATATGATGCTATTCCTGGACTTCACCGCGATCAGGGCCTTAAACATGGCCGTAGACGTAGGGTTGGTAGTAGGCAGGAGCCCCGCAATGACTCCCAGCGGAACAGCGATCTCCGATACACGGCGCGCCGGATCGTCAGCGATGAATCCCACTGTGCGAAGATTCTTAATATGGTTCCACACAGTGCGAGTGGCGAATTCGTTCTTGACCACCTTATCTCGCACAATCCCGATGCCAGTCTCTTCAACTGCCATCATGGCGAGCTTGTTGGCACTTGCAAAGCCCAGTCGGGCCATGCGCTCGCACACACGGTCCACATCCTGCTGCGAAAAGTCCGATAGCCTCGCCTGGGCCGCGCTCGCCTTCTGTATGAGCTTTTCCACTTCGGAAGCGGAGATGCTATCCACCCCCCTTCAGTCGTGCGCAGCTGCTTTCACAATAGCCACACTGGCACTAGCTCCGATTCTGGTAGCACCGGCAGCGACCATCTTCTGCGCTGTGTCTAGGTCGCGTATTCCCCCCGACGCCTTGACCCCCATATTGCTGCCGACAGTGCGGCGCATGAGCGCCACATCGCTCACGGTGGCGCCGCCGGGCCCGAACCCGGTAGACGTCTTCACAAAATCCGCTCCGGCATACTTCGCAATCAGGCAGGCCTTGATCTTCTCTTCGTCAGACAGCAATGCCGTCTCCAGTATCACCTTGACGATGGCTTGTCCGGCAGCAGCGTCAACCACGGCATGTACATCGCGCTTGACCGCATCGTAGTTGCCCGACTTGAGCGCACCTACGTTGATGACCATGTCCACTTCCTGAGCTCCGTTGGCCAGCGCGTCTCGTGTTTCCATCGCCTTGGCCGTCGGCGTGGTGGCTCCAAGAGGAAACCCGATGACCGTGCAGACGCGCACTGAAGAGCCTCTCAGAATACTGGCTGCAAGCGCCACATTGGTGGGATTGACGCACACCGATGCAAACTCATACTTGAGCGCCTCTTCGCACAGCTTCCTCACTTGCGCCTCCGTCGCGTCGGCCTTGAGCAGAGTGTGATCTATCATCCCTGCCAGATCGCGGTGGATCTCGGGCGTGCCCGGATGGGCGCTGATCCTCTCCGCCCCGGCGCTCACCACCTGCCCCACAGCCGCCGCGTTCAGTCCCGCGCACATGCCGCACCCGGCGCAATCGCCCACCGCTCCCTGGCAGGCCTCGTTCACAGCAGAGCGGCGCGCCCCGGCACCGCCTGCAAAGCCGTCTGCCCCGGCATTCCCTCCCAGTCCGGCCCCGGGCGCCTCCGAAAGGGTAGGCAGCATTTCCCGCGTGATACGTGCTATTAGCTCATCCAGATCCAACCCCAAGCACCTCCAAAGAAAGCAAACCACACGCAAGGCGCCCTGTTTCAAACCTGCACGGCCTACAGAACCACCAGCGTGCTGCTGCAGGTGTCCACTCTATCTACGATTCCGACAACAGTCGAGTCGATGGGGGCGTCCTTATTGCCCATGGCCTGTCGTGACGAATTGCCCTCGGAGACTATGAGAACGTAATCACCCTCGCCGGCGCCGACGGTGTCGATGGCCACAACCTCAGACCCCGAAAGGGCCCCGTCAGGAGTACACACATCGCATATCAGCAGCTTACACCCGGCGAAACTGGGGTTCTTCTGGGTGGCGACTATGGTTCCCACTACCTTCGCCAGATTCACTGCTTTACACCTCGCACAGTGCGCGCCATCGAATCCACGATCCCGACAGCTGCGGCATCCACCGGCGCTATGGGAATCGGCAGAGGCATGCTGGCTTCCCGGCCGCGAACGATAGTGACACACTCATCTGCTCCGGCGCCGATTGTGTCCACTGCTACGTGCGGTTTACCTATAGTGTTACCTGCCGAGTCGACTTGCACAACTATGAGGAGTTTCGCGCCTGCAAGGCTCGCATCCTTCTCAGTCGCTACCACATGCCCGATGACTCTAGCTGTGTACAATCAGGCATCACCTCCGCGGGCCAAGGTACCTGGCCTCAAAATCCAGCACCTTAGACACCCTTCGCATGTGCCTTCCGCCCTCGAACTCGGCGGCAAGCCACACCTTGACTATCTCCCGGGCCAGCCCTGAGCCTATGACTCTGGCGCCCAGTGTCAGGACATTGGCATCATTGTGGGCTCGGCTCATCGCGGCCGTGAACGTATCACTGCAGCTGGCTGCCCTAATTCCGGGGACCTTGTTCGCCACTATTGCAGACGCCGCGCCTATACCGTCTATCATGACTCCTCGGTCTGCAGCTCCTGCTGCCACCGCTTCAGCAACGAGAAAGGCAAAGTCGGGATAGTCCACTGGATCCTGGGTATGGGCGCCATAATCCGCCACTTCGTGGCCGAGCTCGGCGATGAAGGCCTTCAGCTCTTCCTTCAGCTGATATCCTCCATGGTCGGAGGCGATCACAACCTTCATCCAGTTCTACCCCCTTCCTTCCGAGAATCCCTTGCGGAAAATCCACTCGCCCCGAACCTCTATGGAGTCTACAATGGCCATTATGGTAGCGTCTGTAGGAGTATTCTGAGTTCGCGATGTCTGCCGGGCAGAACTGCCCGACACAACCAGCACGATCTCGTCCTGGCCCGCCCCCACACTGTCCACTGCCACAAGAGGCTTGCCGTCTGCCGACAAGTCAAGCACATTGACCGGCTGCACAACGAGAAGCTTTGATCCGACCAGTCGCTCGTCTTTGCGTGTGCAGACCACAGTCCCGACTACACGAGCAGCTATCAAGAAGCCCTCACCCCCGATGCATGAATCATCTACCATTGACCATCATCGATCGTTGAGACGCCGACAGGAGCCTCTCACCTCGAGCGCTGTGGGCAGAACCACTCTTCGAACAGGCCCCACATCCCGTTTTTCGATACGCGAAAACAGAAGATCAGCAGCCAGTCGCCCCATATCGGACATGGGTCTATCCACCACAGTAAGGGGCGGGCTGAGATACCCAGCAAGCTGGAAGTCGTCGAACCCGATCAGCGATACCTGGTCTGGTACGGGCACGTCCATGTCCTTAAGGCACCGGAAGATGCCCATGGTCATCAAGTTGTTGCCGCCGATGATGGCGGTGGGGGGATCCGACATACACATCAGCTGCTTGGCAAGCCGGTACCCGGACTCTGTTCTGAAGTCGCCCAGAAGCACGTATTCAGGGTTTACCGGAACGCCCGCGGCCTGCATGGCGTGCTCGTAGCCCCGGAGTCGTCCAACACCCGGCGTGGTGGTAGTCGGCCCATGGATAATGGCTATCTTGGTGTGGCCCAGCTCAAGCAGATACCGGGTCGCCTGCGAGGTGCCGGCCTCATTGTCGATTATCACTGAGTCGTACAGGAATCCTTCAATGTGCCTGTCTATGAAGACGATGGGAAGATCCGCGTCAGCTCCGGCGAGCGCCTGCCTCAGAGTGCCTCCTGATTCATCTACCAGTATCATCAAGAGGCCGTCGGCCCTCTGTTGCCTCAGGCTGCGAACAACCTTGGCCTCACAGGCAACGTCCTCGTTGGTATTGCCAAGGATGATGGTGTAGCCCCAGTCGGCGCACACTGCTTCGGCCCCGTTTAGGACTTCAGGGAAGAACGGGTTCGAGATGTCGGGTACCACAAACCCCACAGTCTTGGTCTGCCCCATGCGTAGGCTCTTCGCGATCGTGTCGGGCACGTAGCCGCTTTCCTCTATGACCCTGAGGACCTTTCGGGCAGTCTTGGCAGACACCGGACCACTGCGGTTGATAACCCTCGACACCGTGGCAGTGGATACACCGGCGATTCTGGCGATATCTTTGAGGTTCATCTCGCAGCCTCCCGCCTCCGGCCGTCCACCAATGCAACGCTGGTCAGGGTCAATGTATTCGATTACATTCTACTGCATCAATTGGAAATGTCAAGGCGTTATCCCGCCATCCCGTCAGCCCACCATCCCGCCATCACTTGCCGGCATCGGCGTCGGCAACGGCTCTGCGCCCAGGCCGAGCATACGGTGTTGTTCCTCGATGATCCTGCGGTAGTCGTCGCCGGTCTTGATTCTCTCCGGCAGATCGCCGATACCCTCTTTCAGCTGAGCCAGGTGAAGGATGTCCAAGATGACGTGCTCGACGGCCATCTGCACAATCATCGGATTTGACGTGACTATGCCGAGGTCCGCGTCTGGCCGGATATCGCCGATCAGAGCTGTACGGCAGTCGGCGGCGACCATTATGCGCCTGGTGGGCCACTTCTGCCTGATTATCGCCTCATCCAGGCCGTACTCGTAGATCGTGCCCACCCGAAACGGCACCTTCGAATGACAGAACAGGATCACCGTTCGCCCGGCCTGCTCAGCCGCCTTCAGCTCATCCCGGAGCGGAGCGCAGTCGCTGCCCCAGGCCGACACCACGACCTCGCGCTCCGCCCCGCGGATCAGCTCGCGAGCCTTGCGCATGGTGTCGTCGTATCCCGCAACCCCCAGAATGTAGTTCTCAGCGTCCAGCCCCGAGGCGACATTCCTGAGCCCGGACTCGAGCCGTTCAATGTTCGACTCATACGTCTCACGGTATCTCTTGACGAGCTGAGCTGGGGGAAGAGGAGCGTAGATCACCGGATCCGAGTCCACGGCCAGCGCGTACCCCTTATCCGCCAGGCGGTCGAGCACGCCATATATCACGGACCTTGTGATCCCCGACCTCTTGCTGATTTCGTATCCGTTTGCCGGGCCATGCCTGAGCAGCGCCTGGTATGCCTTGGCTTCATTCATCGAAAGGCCCATGTCCTGCAGAGTGTTTACGAGTTCTCCCACTTGATCACTGCCTCCGCGCATGTCATATGCGCATGTGATATAGTAGTAGTGACGCTATCTACCACTATTCTACTGATCTGCTTGTCCTCATGTCAATGTGTGTGAGACGGAAGCGGAGGCGATGGCAGAGTGACCAGTCTACACGAAATCGTCGCAGACGGCGCGCTCTCCCATGTCCTGCGCTCCTTCAAAGAAGCAACAGGCATCGCGGCCCGAGTAGTGTCTCCAGACGGCGACTCGGCCCTCGCGCCCACCGCATGGGAGGACTGCTCTCTGTGCGCCCTGGTGCGGACCTCAATCGAAGGGCAGTGTCGCTGCGCCCAATCGTATGCGCGAGCCGCGCAACAGGCCTCCTCCATAGGCGAACCATGTATATTTCAATGTCATGCAGGCCTCATATGCTGGGCGGCGCCGCTTATGGCAGGCAGCGAGCTTCTGGGCTCTATCCTGTGCGGCCAGGTCATCATGTGGGATTCAGACGACCTCTTCGTCGATGAAGTCATGCAGCGCACACATGATCTGGGCATCTGCCGAAGCCAAATCCGATCGGCCGTGCCCCAACTGGAGCAGGTCTCGCCGAGGCGGGTGCAGTCGGCTGCGGAGTTGCTTTCTGCCATGGCGACATACATAGTCCAATCAGGGGACCTCGTCCTCAAGCAGCGCAACGAGATATACCGACAGCAGCGTCTGCTGGGCGAGGCGATCCAGGAGCGCAAGCGTCTCGAAAAGGAACTGAGCGCCGGGCCACCTGCGCGCAACATGTGCTCACCCCGGCAGGAGCGCGAACTGATGAGCACAGTGCGGTCCGGTCGCCGCGCTGAGGCCAAACGGATACTCAACGAGCTGCTTGCCGACATCTTCCTCACAGATCCAACCCGCCTCGACATCATCAAAGCGCGTCTTTTGGAGCTCGCCGTCTTCCTCTCACGCGCAGCAGTCGAGGCCGGCGCCGAGCCCCAGCTGATACTGGGTCTCAATTACGAGGCCGTCCAGGCACTCTCACGGCTGGATGCCTTCGAGGATATCTGCTTGTGGATCGTGGGTGTGCTCGATAAGTTCCTCGACGGAGTAGCGAACGCGCCCCAGTCCCGTTCGGGACTGGTTCGCGAGTGCATCTGCTTCATACATGCGAATCTTGATGCCAGGCTATCCGTGACCGACATCGCCGCGCACGTTCATATGAGCCCATCCCGCCTCAGCCATCTGTTCAAAGCAGAGACAGGGATGTCGATCATGCGCTACCTGTCGAGAGCACGGCTAGACGAAGCCAAGCGCCTGCTTGCCTCGCCCGATACTAGCGTAGCGCGGGTGTCGGAACAGGTCGGCTTTGCGGATCCAGCCCACTTCAGCAGGAGTTTCAAGCGGGCTGAGGGCATCTCGCCCAGCGACTACCGTCAGCGGGCGATAACAGCAGGATAGTGCAGGAAACCGCAGTACAGTACATGGACTCCCCTCTCGCGACTGCTAGAATGGGTACCAGATGGGAGGTAATAGCATTGTTCGACTATGGTGAAATGCGAGACGCTCTTCAGCGCGGGCAGGCCTCAAAGGTCAGGGAAGAGGCCGAGAGGGCGCTGGCAGGAGGCTGCGACGCCGCCGAGATCCTGAGCGAAGGCCTGGTTTCCGCCATGGCCATCGTGGGGGAGAAGTTCAAGAGAAACGAAGTCTACGTCCCTGAAGTCATGGTAGCTGCCAGGGCCATGACCGCCGGCCTTGAAGTGATCAAGCCGACCCTGGTACAGACCGGAGCGCCGCCCGCCGGCAAGATCGTGATCGGCACAGTAAAGGGCGATCTTCACGACATTGGCAAGAACCTTGTCAGGATGATGTATGAAGGCGCCGGATTCCACGTAGTCGACCTGGGCGTAGACGTGACGCCGGCTGCGTTTGTGGACGCCGTCCGCCGCGAAGAGCCTGATCTTCTGGGCCTGTCGGCCCTTCTCACCACGACCATGCCGGCGATGAAGAGCACCATAGATGCCCTCGAGCAGGCCGGCGTCAGGGGCCAGGTCCGTGTGATGGTGGGCGGCGCCCCCGTCACCGCAAGGTACGCCGAGGAGATCCGCGCCGATGGCTATGCTCCCGACGCCACTACCGCAGTGGAAATCGGGCGGGCGCTGATCGGCGCCTGAGAAGTGCGGGAGGTCATGACATTGAGACTTGACGCACTAGTGAAGTCGTCCCCGCGCCGACTAGTCGCCCCTCTGCTGGGCTACCCAGGCGCACGCCTCACAGGCTCGTCTCTTAAGCAGAACGAGTTCAACCCCGCGCTGCATGCGGCCACCATATCGAGAATAGTCGAACGGTTCACCCCGGATGTAGCCTTCTTCATGATGGACCTGTCGCTCGAGGCCGGGGCGCTGGGCCTTTCGGTCAGGTATCCCCTGTTCGAATCGCCCACTGTAGAGGAGCACCCTGTGAAACAAGCCGACGATCTCGAGCGTCTGCGCGTGGTGGACCCCTTAGAGGACGCCCGCATCCGCTCGTACATAAGGACCATGGAGCTGTTGAGCCGGTCCATATCTATTCCCCGCGCAGCCTACGTCACGGGCCCCTTCACCTTAGCAGGACTGCTCATGGGTGCGAGCGATATCGCCATGGCCACCATAACCGATCCGGACCTAGTGCACCAGACGGTCCACTTCTGCACAGATATATGCATCCGGTACTCCCGCGCGCTCACCGAAGCCGGGGCCGACATCATCGTGATCCTCGAACCTACCGCCACCTTCCTCTCGCCTCAGGCCTTCGCCGAGTTCTGCGGAGCGTACGTTCGAGAGGTGATTGCCAGCCCAGGTACGGCCGGCGACGCGGTGTTGCATATCTGCGGCGACACGTCACACATCCTGCGCGAGATGTGTGCCACCGGCGCCTGCGCTCTAAGCCTGGATTCGCCAGTGGATCTCCGGGCTGCGGCGAGCCGAGTAGGCCATGAAGTGATATTGATCGGCAACATCGACCCCGTAGGCATCATGGTGCAGCAATCGCCGGAGGAAGTCGCCTGCGCCACGCGCAAGTTGCTCGATTCGATGGCACATTGCGACAGTTTCATACTGAGCACCGGGTGCGACCTCCCGTACGAGACACCCCACGAGAATATCGATGCTTTCATGAGTGAGGGAAGACGGTGACTCGGCATTTCAGATTGACGATGCCCGCGCGCGGCACGGATGCGAATACCCCATCAATCCAGGCCAATGCGGACGAGACTGTCCTGGATTCGATGAGGCGCGCCGGCGAGAGCCTCTACGCGCCCTGCGCCGGGCGCGGCATATGCGGCAAATGCCGTATCATCGCTCGGGGCGAACTCACGGCTCCAGCAGACGCCGAGCGCGATCACCTATCCCCCGACGAGCTCGCAGCAGGCGTCAGGCTGGCCTGCCAGGCTCGCATCGCAGGCGATGTCACAATACAGGCCGCCGGCCCCGGGCCCAGCGACGCCTGGCGCGATATCGCCGGTTCCGCCAACATCCTCCTGCAAACGCGGGGCTTCGGCCCAGCCCGCTCCCGCCTGTCAGAGCGCGAACCGCAGCAGCAGCCTCGGCCCTGTTCCCAGCTTCATCGCCAACCTGCAGATCTCGCAGTGGCTCTGGATATCGGCACCACCACCCTCGTGGCGTATCTCGTGGACAGCAATACGGGACTGATAGAAGACGCCGCAGGTGCGCTCAACCCCCAGGCCGCGCACGGTGCAGACCTGATATCTCGCATCGCTTTTTCCGAAACCCCGGGCGGGCCCGAAACACTCAGGCGCGAGGCGACACAGGCAGCCGATGACCTTGTGCGCGTGCTGCTGCAACGCTCCGGCGTATCCGGCGATGATGTGAAATGGGTGGGCGCCGTTGGGAACACCTGCATGCACCATTTGTTTCTGGGCATCCCCGCCGGCGGGCTTGGCAGAATCCCCTATGCCGCTTCGGTCCTCGACACGGGAGTTATGTCGGCTTTAAGCGCCGGCCTGACATCAGTCAACCCGGAAGCGGGTTTCTTCTTCCTGCCGAACATAGCTGGGTTCGTGGGCTCCGACGCGCTGGCGGTTGCGCTCGTAGCTGGTATGGATGAGTGCTCCCGCCCCACCCTGGCGATAGACATCGGCACCAACGGCGAGATACTGCTCGCCGCAAATGGCAGGATTCTCGCATGCTCCGCAGCTGCAGGGCCCGCATTTGAGGGCGTCAACATATCATACGGGACGATAGCTGCCCAGGGCGCTATCGATTGGGTCGGTTTCGCCGGGCCCCCGCCCCACGGCGACATAGAGATCCACGTGATAGGCAACATCGAGCCGCGCGGGATATGCGGATCCGGGTTGATCAGCCTGGTGGCCGCGTTGCGACGGGCGGGGCTCGTATCCGAGGCCGGCGCGTTCGAGCCCGAAGCCATCGATCCTGAAAGCCCGCTCGCCCGGCGCATCGCCACTGACCCTGGCCCAGGCGGCATCGAGTTCATCGTCCGGGACCCGGGTGACGTTGCGCTCCCTCACGGCATTGCCCCTGCGCGCGTCGCCCTCACCCAGCGCGACATACGCGAACTGCAACTCGCGAAGGCCGCTATCAGAGCCGGAGCAGAGGCGCTGATTGCTAAGGCCGGTATCCGCGCCGCCGACATCGAGCAGATCGTGCTGGCAGGCGCCTTCGGAACCTACCTCGACACGTATGCTGCGCAGGCCATTGGCCTCCTTCCCGGCGCGCCGCAGGCCCGCATCACCGCGCTCGGAAACGCCGCAGGCGAGGGTGCTGCCCTGGCTGTCGCAAGCTGCGACGCATACCGCGAAGCCCGTCGCCTCGCCCGCATCATTGAGCACGTAGAGCTGGGAGCTGACCCCAGGTTCATGCAGGTTTTCGCAGACTCCATGCTTCTTGCGTGAATACTGCGAACGCTTACGGAGAACGCGGAGATGAAGAGAGAGATGCGAAAGGAAACGCGCAAGGTAATCGACCAACCGCGAGCAGTAGACCTGCCTGCTGAGTTGGTCCCGTCCGCCCAGATACTGGAGGCCCTCGGAGTGAACACAGCGCCTGCGGGCGCGGACGTGATCCGCTCAACCCTAGAATCCATCGACACAGCGAACAGCATTATAGCAGGAGGGCTCGTGCGATGCCGCCTGATAGCGGCGGAGTATGGCATCGATAGCCTGGTCGCCGACGGGATTGCTGTCGATGGTCACACAATCATCCCGTGCGACAGTCCCCTCTTCGAGGGCGTCGACCGAATCATCGCTGCCATAATCACCCTCGGCCCCCGCCTTGAACAAGCGGTCAGATCGGCCTTCGACGGCAACGACCCACTCTTGGCCATTACTCTCGATGCGGTCGGCACCATACTGGTCCGAAACGCCTCTATCTGCTTTCAGCGCGAGTGCGCAACCCGCGCCAGCGCGATCGGCCTCGAGCTCGGCCCCCGCGTATCGCCCGGATGCCAGGCCGTCCCGATTGAAGCCCAGAAGGCACTTTTCTCGCTGCTAGGCGCACAGTCCATCGGCGTGACCCTGACAGACTCACTGTTGATGATCCCCATAAAGTCCGTCTCCCTCATTCTTCCGCTGGCCGTGACGCTCCCTGAGAGGCTCAGAGTGTTCAGCATGTGCCACACATGCCGCCACAGCGAGACGTGCATGCGGATTACCCTGTGATCGTCGGCGACTGGATCGAGCCGTACGATTCCGACGCCGATCATTGCGGCCCATGCGTCCTGGCTGGGATTTCGCAGCCGAGTGTGTCGCGCGAGCGATCGGGGTCAGGGGCGGAGTCAGGGTCGGGGTCGGCTTGAGAGCAGCCCGAGGGTGATCGGAAGCCACAAGCTGAGCTCCTCCCGTGTTGTGAGGAGGTAATTACAGGTTTTTGAATGGCAAAGGCCTATCCGCGGAAATTTCCCGCCGTATCGCGGCCGAAAATTTCCCTTCAAGCCGATTCTCGCGTGGGAAAGTCAGTTCAGCCGACACGATGGGTATTTATGTCTGGAGTTATCGGGCATATCTTAAGTTGTATTCCTTACCGTCCCTCATATTACCTGTGAGCACGTGTTGGCCCCATCCCGGTCTGGCAGTTTCATGATGCTCGATGGGCTTATATGGGAATTCGTGGCCGCTCGCGGAGATTTTCTGCACGCAGGCTGAAGAAACTTTCCGGAAATCGCCCCGATGCATACAAAAACCTGTAATTGGCAGCGGACCCACCCTCCGACGCCACATGCCACATGCCACATGCCAGACGCCACATGCCACATGCCAGATCGGGTGCCGCGCCTCACTCCAGGCAGAACAGGCACGCCGAATTAGACCACGTCACGGCCTCATACTCCAGCGTGCCGGCATGTTTCCTGAGATACGCCAGCGCCCGGTCACGCTGATAGTGCCCTATGCCTCCCAGCGGCGCATCAGTGCCCCACAGCACCTTGTCGGCCCCAACCCTCCGCACAGCCTCCAAAACCCGCTCAGGCCGCACCCAGCTGGTGTCGAGGTACACGTTAGCATGACGTTCGGCCACCGCTATGGCGTCTTGGGCACGGCCGAACATGTTCATATGGGCCAGTATGATGGGCACCTCAGGATAGTCGGCAGCGACCTGCCCCAAAAGTGCCGGCGCCGAGAACTCGTCAGCGGCGCAGTGAAACAGTGCCGGAACATGAGCTTCTCTGCACACATCCAGCAGCGGATGGACTGCAGCGCAATCAGCGCGATACTTTCCTGCCGTCGGGTGTAGTTTCACGCCGCGAAAGCCAATACCTAAGTACTCAAACACCTTATCCGGCCGGCTGATTTCGGGCGTCACCCACATAAGCGGGATCAGCCGCGGATAGCGGCGGGCCCAAGCTGCCATTTCGTCGTTGGCGCCTCCGGGGTCGTCTATCGCCGATATGTTGGATACAACCGCCAGGTCGACCCCTGCCGAGTCCATCTCAGACAGTAGAGCCTGCGGGGAGTACGCCGCCCGATGCCCCGACATGTGATCATCGAACTGCCCAACATGGGCGTGGCAATCACAGATCCTCAATGTAGTCGCCCCCGTATTCTATGAACTGCGGCGTGCCGCATTGCTGTATTGACATAGGACTGTTCTCATTCTAATATAGTAGTTGATAGGTTGACTACTATACATACATGAGCGTCTGGTTAAGGCAAACGAGGTGGTCGAGTGTTTCGCGACATTTCGTATTACAAGTCCGACCTGGACGCCTGTATGGCCCGGGTTCGGGCCTTTTTCGGCTGTAAAACCGATGCGCCGGGCGCCTTGATCATCACGTTCCCTTCGGTTCTCGCACTCCACGGGCCCGCCTTAAGCCAGTATGACTTCGAGACCGACCTCTGTACCTATCTCGATGATTACCTCAAGTATCAAGCTCAGCTCATGGAAATCCGGCGCGGGATCGAGGATGATTGGATTCCTTCAGTGGTTCCGTATATGGGAATCGGCGAATTCAGCGCGTTTGTGGCTGGAGAAATCGAGTTTGGGGAGGACACGAGCTGGACTAAGCCCGTCATTCAGGAGAGATCCGACCTCGACTCTCTCCGCCTCGACCCGGGCAACAAGTGGTTTGCCAGACTGAACTTCGCCACAAGATACATGGTACAACACATCGCGCCGTATCGCATCCCGTTTGGGCGAGGCTATTACTCACCGCTCGATCTCGCCTGGGCTCTCCGCGGAGAGGCGATCTATGTGGACTTCTACGAAGATCCCGACTTCGTGCGCCGGCTGCTGGAGTTCTCTCGGGAAGCCACAATCTGGTTCGCGCGGGCGCAGGCTGCTGAGATATTCGCGCCCGAGTTTGTGCACGAGCTATCCGCCTGGCACTGCGGTCCTAACCGAATCGCGCTCGGCGAGGATATATCCAGCCTATGCTCACCATCGCACTACCGCGAATTCGGCGCTCCCTACACACAGCAAGTCTTCGATGCCTTTGGAATAGGCGAAATACACTGTCATTCCGCCGGGCCTCATGTTGTGCCCGAGTTTCTCAAGCTGAAGGGCGTGCGGCAGATCCAGATCGTCGCAGACCCCAACACGGCCCGGCCTGTTGACATCCTAGAAGCCGCCATGGATAACAACCCCGAACTATTCGGTCGATCACCGGGTTTCCCTGTGATGTCGGTAGACGCCACCGCCGACGAAATCGTTGAGCACTACGATCTGTGTCGGCGTGCGCGCGTGGTATTCTCAGTCGTAACCGATGAGGCATCAGAATCCCAAGACGCAGTCCGCATGTTTCGAAGTAGGCAATTGCTCTAGCATATGAACGTGGTGACAAGTGAACTAAGTCACAAGGGAGAGAGCCGTCATGGCCGACGCAGGCTCCGTTCACCCAGTCCCCGTCGTGGCCGGCGCACTGTCAGCGCTTCTTGCCGGAACAGGTCAACTGTACGCTGGCCAGAGGAAGCGTGGCATCGCCTATCTCGCCACGGAGGCGGCGTTCGTGTTGGCCCTGTTCACCGTGCTCCGCGGCCCTCTGCGCGGGCTAATCACGCTGATGCCCACCGGGCGGTTCGTCGACTCGCGCCACATCCTCATAGTCGGTATTCTGGCCGGCTTCGTCGTGCTGGCATATGCATGCTTCCACGTGGCAAACATCGCAGACGCTGTACGCACCGCTTCTCGGGTGCAGGCCGTCCGACGGCCCGGTGCGATCGTTCAATCCGCATCCACCATCAGGCGACAGGCAGGAGTCTTGGGAGGCGCGAATCTCGCGCCCTACCTCTACATCGCGCCGTCACTTGTATCCGCGTTCTTCATCATCATCGTTCCTCTCGTTTTCGGCATCTCTCTAGCCTTCACCAACTACAACCTGTATCACTGCCCTCCGGCGGGCAGGTTTGACTGGGTGGGCCTTGCCAACTTCGGCAAGTTGCTGAGGCCGGGCTCGACATGGAGAGGCCAGCTTGACATGGTACTGGCCTGGAACGTGACATACGCGGCACTCGGCACTGTTCTGGCGTTCGCTGCAGGAATGGGCCTGGCGCTCGCCCTGCAGACTCATGGCCTCAAGTTCCGAAGGGTCTTTCGGATGATACTGATGCTGCCGTGGGCCGTTCCCGCCACCGTGTCGATTATGGTGTTCCTCGGGCTGTTTAACACGAGTTTTGGGCCCATCAATGTGCTGCTGCGATCATTGGGGCACAGAGGCGTGCCGTGGTTTCAGGACCGGTTCTGGGCTCGCACCAGTGTTTTGATGACGCATGTGTGGATTTCCACACCTTTCAACATGTCCATAGTCTCCGCTGCACTGCAGAGCATCCCCGAGGAAGTCTACGAAGCGGCCCGGGTCGACGGAGCGTCGCGCTGGCAGGTGTTCTCCAAGATGACGTTCCCGCTCCTGATGTCAGTGGTATCTCCGATAGCCCTGTTGACGCTTGCCGGGAATTTCAACAACTTCGGCATCATCTATTTACTTACCGGCGGCGGCCCGGCGGTGGCGGGGAGTAAGGGCGCAGGCGCTACCGACATCCTGATGACATGGGTCTACAACCTGGGATTCCAACAGCTCCAGTGGTCTACAGCATCGGCGCTGGCAGTCTTGGTGTTCATCTTCGTGGTGGTATTCAGCATGATCAACTTCCGTCTCTCAGGAGTCCTCAGCCAGCTGAAGCAGGAAGAGTAGAAGGAGAGGGTGAGCATAATGGCCACACAGCGCAGACGCCGGGGCACACGCGGCAGGGCGGTCGAGATGATCTTTGTCTACCTCGTGCTCGCGCTTGCATGCGCCATTGTCCTCTATCCCCTGCTTTGGGTGATAGCCTGTTCGTTCCGGGTTTCATCAGGCCTCATCAGTTCCAGCTTGATACCGTCTAGACCTACGATAGCCAACTACCGACGGATTCTCACGGATCCCAACGTCAATTTCGCGCGGTGGTTCTTCAACACGATCAAGGTTTCTGCACTGAGCTCAGCGGGCGCTCTGGCAATTACCACTCCATCTGCCTATGCCTTCTCGCGGATGCGGTTCGCGGGAAGGCGCCTAGTGCTTATCTCCTTCATGATCTCGCAGATGTTTCCGAGTTTCATGGCTATCGTCGCCCTCTATACCTTGCTGGGCTGGATAGGGCTGATTGACTCGCACCTTGGGCTCATCCTCCTATATACAGGGGGAGCGATACCATTCTCGATCTGGCTGCTCAAAGGATACTTCGATTCCGTTCCCAGGTCCATGGAAGAATCGGCTATGATCGACGGGGCCACTAAGTTCCAAGCGTTCACAAAAGTGCTCCTCCCCCTTGCCCGTCCCATACTCTACGTAGTTGGCCTGATCAACTTCATCGGACCGTACGCAGAGTATGTCCTCGCCCAGTCAGTGATAACATCGGGCAGCAGATGGACAGTGGCGATGGGCATGAGGAGTCTCACCATGTCGTCGCAGTTCGCCACCGACTGGCCTGTGTTCTCGGCGACATCGGTGTTGACAGCCATACCGATAGTGATCGTCTTTCTGTCCGCCGAGAAGTACATCGTGTCCGGTTTGACTCAGGGGGCTGTCAAATAAGCCCTCGAACCTAAGCGAAGCCAAGTGTAAAGGAGGAACGTTATCATGAACGCCATGAACGGACGTCTGGCCCGAACCCTGGCCGCGGCAACTGCGGCCATCATGCTCCTTTTGGCCGGTGGAGCAATCTCGCTCGCCGCAGACCCTATCGTAGTGTGGTGCGAACCGCAGAAGCAGGCAACAATCCAGGCCGTCGCCGCTGAGTGGACCAAGCAGTCAGGCATACCGGTGCAAGTGGAAGCCGTATCAGTTCTGGAGACTGCGAACAAGATCCAGCTTGCGGGCCCCGTGGGCAAGGGCCCGGACGTTTTCTGCTGCCTGTCGGGCCAGCTGGGCATGCTGGTTACCACGGGCATCGCTGCTCCTATCGATGCTTCGCTGCTCGATCTGTCGCAGTTCATGAAGGTCGGGCTGGAGGGAGCCACACAAAACGGAAAGCTGTACGGTGTGCCCTATGACATCTCTTCAGTGGGCCTCATATACAACAAGAAGATGTGGCCGAATCCCCCAGCGACTATGGACGAGCTGATCGCAAAGTCGCGCGAGCTCAAGGCCCAGGGCAAGTTCGGCCTACTCTGGCCGCTCGAGAATTTCTACTTCACGTATGCTATCATGGCCGGCTACGGCGGCTATGTGTTTGCCCCCACGGCCAACGGTTGGGACGTTAACGATATCGGGCTTGCCAACCAAGGCTCAGTGAAAGCCATCAAGTTGGTGAAGACCTTGCGCGACTCAGGGCTGATCCCAGTGGGCACAGACCACGTAGTCGCCCCCGGAATGCTCTGTGAAAGCAAGGCAGCCGCCATCATCGATGGATCCTGGGCACTCGGATCAGTGCAGCAGGCAGGCATCGAGTACGGCGTCGCCGCCATTCCGAAACTCGACAACGGCAAGTATCCGGCCCCGTTCGTCAGTCTCAAATGGTGGCATGTCAGTTCATACAGCAAGCGCCGGGCCGAGGCGGTCAAACTCATCGCGGCCCTGACCACCAAGGACGCGATGTACAGGTCCTTTAAGAACGCCGAAGGCATACCCCCGCGCCTTGACGTGCTCGACATGCCCGACGTTAAGAACAAGCCTGAAGTGGCCGGCTACGGCGCCCAGGCCAACTACGGATCGATTCTCCCGGATATCCCGGAAATGAATGTCGTATGGGTGCCCATGAACAGCGCCATCGAGATCGCCCTCCGCGGCGACAGGACAGTCGAAGACGCGCTGGCTGATGCGGTGAAGGTCATCAAGCAGAGCATCGCAGAGCTGAAATAGACGTAGCGCCCGGCATACGCCGGTGCAGCTAGGTTGGCCCGCTCCTAGTGGGGCGGGCCTTTTCCATGTGGCATGGAGCAATGTCGCATGGAGCAATGTCGCATGGAGCAATGTCGCCCCAAGCCGTTACCGAATTTTCACGTTCTTGTTATTGCAGGTCGAGCCGGGCTATGCTAGATTGAGAACAGTACATCCTACCAAATAAACGAGTCCCGTGAGACTCGATTTGAGGAGGCGCATCAATTGAATACCGGCAGGAAAGTGCTGCTTTCGATGCAGCACACTATCGCGATGTTCGGCGCAACAGTCCTAGTTCCCTACCTCACCGGCCTCAACCCCAGCACCGCACTGCTCACTGCAGGACTTGGAACTCTCCTCTTCCACCTGATCACCGGCGGCACAGTCCCCATCTTTCTCGGATCATCCTTCGCGTTCATCGGGGTGATCCAAATCGTATCGAAAGAGTTCGGAATGCAATACGCGCTGGGCGGAATCGTGGCCGCAGGCTTGGTATACGTAGCCGTGGCCTTGATAGTCCGGCTCGTCGGGCACGGCTTCTTCCAATCCCTTTTCCCGCCCGTTGTCACGGGCAGTGTGATTATGGTTATCGGCTTGACCCTATCGCCTGTCGCCATCGACATGGCCAGCAGCAACTGGCCCATCGCCCTGG
>ERZ795030.2000-NODE-2000-length-25691-cov-6.913013_pt1 | contig 25691 bp, 18 predicted proteins | sample MGYA00375122_ERZ795030 | MGnify/ENA primary metagenome ERZ795030 (study PRJEB30165, sample SAMN05720146) | activated sludge metagenome | isolation source: anaerobic digester from wastewater treatment plant | place: Japan | collected 2015-04-20 ... | reverse complement strand
CTGCGTGATGTCCTCGGCGCTCGCGACGCCGCCGGTATGGAACGTTCTCATCGTGAGCTGCGTGCCGGGCTCGCCGATGGACTGCGCCGCGATGATGCCCACGGCCTCGCCGATGTTGACCTCGCCGCCCGTGGCCATGTTCGCGCCGTAGCACTTGGCGCAAATGCCGTGCTCGCTGCGGCAGGTGAACACGCTCCTGCAATTGAGCGATGTGATGCCGGCGGCGACGATCCTGTCGCGCCGGTCGTAGGTGATCATCTCGTTCGCGGGGCAGAGCACCTCGCCGGTATGGGGATGGACGACGGCGTCCACCGCGTAGCGGCCGAGTATGCGCTCCCCGAAGCCCTCGACGAGCTTGTTGCCGTCCATGAGCGCCTCAATGGGCATGCCCTTGGGCACCTCGCCGCGCACGGCGAAGCAATCCTCCTCGCGCACGATCACATCCTGCGAAACGTCCACGAGGCGGCGGGTCAGGTAGCCGGAGTCCGCCGTACGCAGAGCGGTGTCCGCGAGGCCCTTCCTGGCGCCGTGGGAGGAAATGAAGAACTCGAGCACCGTGAGGCCCTCGCGGAAGTTCGCGCGGATGGGCACCTCGATGATCTGGCCCGACGGGTCGGCCATCAGGCCGCGCATGCCGCCGAGCTGGCTGATCTGGTTCTTGCTGCCGCGCGCGCCGGAGTTGGACATCATGAAAATCGGGTTGTCGGACTTGAGCGTGGCCATGAGCGCGTCGGTGACCTTGACGTTCGCGGCGCTCCAGATCTCGATGACCTTCGCCCTGCGCTCCTGCTCGCTGAGCATGCCGTCGTGGAAGAGCTCGTCGACGTCGGCGACCTTTTTCTCCGCCTCATCGAGTATCGCCTTTTTCTCCTCGGGAACGACCATGTCCTGAAAGCCCACGGAGATGCCGCCGAGCGTGGAGTAGCGGAAGCCCAGTTCCTTGATGTTGTCGAGCACCTCGCTCGTGACCGTGGTGCCGTAACGGCGGTAGCAGCGGTCCGCGATGGCTTTAAGGTCCTTTTTGACGACCATCTTGTCGACTTCGAGCGTGAAGAGGTTCTCTTCCTTCGTGCGGTCGACGAAGCCGAGGTCCTGCGGTATGGCGTTGTTGAATATGAGCCGGCCGATCGAGGTTTCGACGACCTTGCGGCGCTTTTCTCCGTGCCACTCGCGCTCGATGCGCACCTTTACCTTCGCGTGGAGGGTGACGTCGCCGGTCTGGTAGGCCATGACGGCCTCGTTCTCGCTCGAGAAGATCTTGCCCTCGCCCTTGTCGCCGTCGCGCTGGAGCGTGAGGTAGTAGCAGCCGATGACCATGTCCTTGTCGGGCTCCACGACCGGAAGGCCGCTCTGCGGCTTCAATATATTGTTGGAGGCGAGCATCAAAAAGCGCGCCTCGGCCTGCGCCTCGACCGAGAGGGGCACGTGCACGGCCATCTGGTCCCCGTCGAAGTCGGCGTTGAAGGCCGTGCATACGAGCGGGTGCAGCTTGATGGCGCGGCCCTCGACGAGGATCGGCTCGAACGCCTGTATGCCCAGCCTGTGCAGCGTGGGCGCGCGGTTCAAAAGAACCGGGTGATCCTGTATGACGACCTCGAGCTCGTCCCAGACCTCGGGACGCACGCGCTCGACCATGCGCTTGGCGCTCTTGATGTTGTGCGCGAGCCCGTCCTCGACGAGCTTCTTCATGACGAAGGGCTTGAACAGCTCCAGCGCCATCTCCTTTGGCAGGCCGCACTGGTACATCTTGAGCTCGGGGCCTACCACGATGACGCTGCGGCCCGAATAGTCCACGCGCTTGCCCAGAAGGTTCTGGCGGAAGCGTCCCTGCTTGCCGCGCAGCATATCCGAAAGGGACTTGAGCGCGCGGTTGCCGGGGCCCGTGACCGGGCGGCCGCGCCTGCCGTTGTCGATGAGCGCGTCCACGGCCTCCTGAAGCATGCGCTTTTCGTTGCGCACGATGATATCCGGCGCGCGAAGCTCGAGAAGCCGCTTGAGGCGGTTGTTCCGGTTGATGACCCTGCGGTAGAGGTCGTTGAGGTCGCTGGTCGCGAAACGGCCGCCGTCGAGCTGCACCATCGGGCGAAGCTCGGGCGGGATGACCGGTATCACATCCATGATGATCCACTCGGGCTTGTTGCCGCTCTTGATGAACGCCTCGATGACCTCGAGCCGCTTGATGGCGTTGGCGCGCTTCTGGCCGGAGGATTCGGCGATTTCCTTCCTGAGCTGGACTCCGAGCTCCGTGAGCTTGAGGTCCTTGAGCAGCGCCTTGATGGCTTCCGCACCCATGCCGGCCTTGAAGGCCTTGGCGCCGTACTCGGCCTGCGCGTCGCGGTATTCCTTGTCGGTGAGTATCTGCTTATACATCAGCGGCGTCTTGCCGGGGTCCGTCACGACGAAGCTCGCGAAGTAGAGCACCTTCTCGAGCGCGCGGGGGCTCATGTCCAGGAGCATCTTCATGCGGCAGGGGATGCCCTTGAAGTACCAGATGTGACTTACGGGCGCCGCGAGCTCGATGTGGCCCATGCGCTCGCGCCTGACCTTGGCGCGCGTCACCTCGACCCCGCACTTCTCGCAGATCACGCCCTTGTAGCGCACGCGCTTGTAGCGCCCGCACTGGCATTCCCAATCCTTGGTGGGCCCGAATATGCGCTCGCAGAACAGGCCGTCGCGCTCGGGCTTGAGCGTGCGGTAGTTGATGGTTTCGGGTTTTTTGACCTCTCCGTGCGACCACTCGCGTATTTTTTCGGGCGAGGCGAGCCCGATCTGCAGCGCGTCGAAATTCGTCAGCTCAAACAATTGCTTATCCCCCTATCGTTGGTCACTCGTCGTCGCCGTCATCGCCGAAGTCGGAGAACTCGTCGGAGCCGGCGAGGTCGTCGTCCGCGCCGCCCTCGCCGTCCTCGTCGTCCTCGTCGTCCTCCTCGTCGAAGTCGAACTCGGCGAAGTCCGCGAAGGAGACGCCCGGCGTCACGGGGGGCGCGTCCTCGGTGCCGGCGATGTTCAAATCGAGGCTGGGCCTGTCGTCGTCGTCGGCAAGCTCCCCGATCTGGATCTCCTGGTGCGTGTCGTTCAACACCTTCACGTCGAGGCCGAGGGACTGCAGCTCCTTGATGAGCACCTTGAAGCTCTCGGGCACGCCCGGCTCGGGCACGTTCTCGCCCTTGACGATGGCCTCATAGGTCTTTACGCGGCCCACGACGTCGTCCGACTTGACGGTGAGGATCTCCTGGAGCGTGTTCGCCGCGCCGTAGGCCTCGAGCGCCCAGACCTCCATCTCGCCGAAGCGCTGTCCGCCGAACTGGGCCTTGCCGCCCAGGGGCTGCTGCGTCACGAGGGAGTACGGGCCCGTGGAGCGCGCGTGTATCTTATCGTCCACCAGATGGTGCAGTTTCAGATAATACATATAGCCGACCGACACGCGGTTCTCGAAGGGCACGCCCGTGCGGCCGTCGTAGAGCACGGTCTTGCCGTCCTCGTCCATGCCGGCCTTGACGAGCAGGCGCTTGATGTCCTCCTCGTTCGCGCCGTCGAAAACGGGGGTCGCGATGTTCCAGCCGAGCGCCTTGGCGGCCATGCCAAGGTGCAGCTCGAGCACCTGGCCGATGTTCATGCGGCTGGGCACGCCAAGCGGGTTCAATACGATCTGCAGCGGCGTGCCGTCGGGCAGGAAGGGCATATCCTCCTCGGGGAGTATGCGGGAAATGACGCCCTTGTTGCCGTGGCGCCCCGCCATCTTGTCGCCCACGGAGATCTTGCGCTTCTGCGCGATGTACACGCGCACCAGCTCGTTGACCCCCGGGGAAAGTTCATCCTTGTTTTCGCGCGTGAACACCTTGACGTCCACGATCACGCCGCCCTCGCCGTGCGGAACCTTGAGGGAGGTGTCGCGCACCTCGCGCGCCTTCTCGCCGAAGATCGCGCGCAGCAGCCTTTCCTCGGCGGTGAGCTCCTGCTCGCCCTTGGGCGTGACCTTGCCCACGAGTATGTCGCCCGAGCGCACCTCCGCGCCGATGCGGATGACGCCGCGCTCGTCCAGGTCGGAGAGCGCGTCCTCGCCCACGTTGGGGATGTCGCGCGTGATCTCCTCCTTGCCCAGCTTCGTGTCGCGGGCCTCGGTCTCATGCTCCTCTATGTGGATGGAGGTGTAGATATCCTCCTTGACGAGCTTCTCGCTGATGAGCACCGCGTCCTCGTAGTTGTACCCCTCCCAGGGCATGAAGCCGATGAGTATGTTGCGCCCGAGCGCGATCTCGCCGTGCTCGGTGGAAGCGCCGTCCGCGATCACGTCGCCTTTTTTGACCGTCTGCCCGACCGCGACGATGGGGCGCTGGTTGATGCAGGTGCCCTGGTTGGAGCGCTTGAACTTGATGAGCTTGTAGCTGTGGCGCACGCCGTCCGCTCCCTCGGTGACGACCTTGTCCGCGTTGAGAGAGACCACCTTGCCGTCCTCGTGCGCGACGACCACGACGCCCGAGTCGTGCGCGGCCTTATATTCCATGCCCGTGCCCACGATGGGCGCTTCGGGCGTCAAAAGCGGCACGGCCTGGCGCTGCATGTTCGAGCCCATGAGGGCGCGGTTCGCGTCGTCGTTCTCGAGGAAGGGGATCATCGCCGTCGCGACCGAAACGAGCTGCTTGGGCGAAACGTCCATATACTCGACCTCGGTGTTCTTCACCTCGAGTATCTTGTCGAGCTTGCGCGCCACGACGCGCTCCTTGGCGAACCAGGTTTTGCCGTTCCTGGTTTCGAGCGGCTCGTTCGCCTGAGCGATCATGTAATCGTCCTCCTCGTCGGCGGTGAGGTAGACGATGTCGTTATAGATGCTGCGCTCCTTGCTGTTGACCACGCGGTACGGCGCCTCGATGAAGCCGTACTTGTTGATGCGCGCGTAGGTCGAGAGCGAGTTGATCAGGCCGATGTTCGGGCCTTCCGGCGTTTCTATGGGGCACATGCGGCCGTAGTGCGAATAGTGCACGTCGCGCACTTCGAATGTCGCGCGGTCGCGGTTGAGGCCGCCGGGGCCGAGGGCCGAGAGGCGGCGCTTATGCGTGAGCTCCGCGAGCGGGTTGGTTTGGTCCATGAACTGCGAGAGCTGCGAGGAGCCGAAGAACTCCTTGATCGCCGCGGTCACGGGGCGGATGTTGATGAGGTTGCTGGGCATGGCGGTATCCATGTCCTGCAGGCTCATGCGCTCCCGGACCACGCGCTCGAGGCGCGTCATGCCCACGCGGATCTGGTTTTGCAGCAATTCGCCGACGCTCCGGATGCGGCGGTTGCCGAGGTGGTCGATGTCGTCCGTACGGCCGACGCCGTAGTTCATGCCGATCAGGTAGCTGACGGAGGCGACGATGTCGTCCGGCACGATGTGGCGCGGGATCAGGTCGTACACGTGCTGACGCAGCAGCGCCTTGAGGCCGTCCTCGCCGAACTCCTTGCCCTCCTCGAGTATCTGCATGAGGGTCGGGTAGTGCACCTTCTCGTTGAGGCCGCAACTCTCGGGGTCGAAGGGAAGATACGCGGAGGCGTCCACGAAGAGGTTGCCCAGTACCTTGAGCTTTTTGTCGTCCGCGATGATGTACACGCCGCGCACGCCGCTGTTTTCGATTTTCTTCGCGTTGGCGCGCGTGATGCTCTTGCCCTGCTCGGCGAGCAGCTCGCCCGTGGCGGGGTCTATGACGTTCTCGGCGGCGATGTGCCCCGCGATGCGCGAGGCGAGCGAAAGTTTCTTATTAAATTTATAGCGGCCCACGCGCGCAAGGTCGTAGCGCTTGTCGAAGAAGAGCGCATTCAAAAGGCTGCGCGCGCTTTCCTCGGTGGGCGGCTCGCCCGGGCGCTGGCGCTTGTAGATCTCGATGAGGCCGTCCTCTACGGATTTGGTGTTGTCCTTGTCGAGGGTGACGAGCAGACGCTCCTCCTCGCCCAGAAGGTCGATGATCTCCGCGTTGGAGCCGTAGCCCAGCGCGCGCAGCAGCGCCGTGATGAACACCTTGCGCTGCCTGTCTATTTTGACGTAGAGTATCTCGTTGGAATCGGTTTCGTACTCGAGCCAGGCGCCGCGGTTCGGGATGACCTGCGCCGAGTAGAGGCGCTTGCCCAGCTTATCGATCGCGCCGGAAAAATACACGCCGGGCGAACGCACGAGCTGGCTGACGATGACGCGCTCCGCGCCGTTGATGATGAAGGTGCCCTGCTCGGTCATGAGCGGGAAATCGCCCATGAACACGGGCTGCTCCTTCACCTCGCCGGTTTCCTTGTTGATGAGCCGCACGGTCACGCGCAGGGGCGCACAGTAGTTGACATCCCTTTCCTTGCATTCCTCGACGGAATATTTCGGATGCTCGAAATCAATGCTGTAATCCACGAACTCCAGCACCAGCTTCTCGGAATAGTCCGTAATCGGCGAGATGTCCGAGAGAACCTCCCGAAGATCCTCTTCGACAAAACGCTGATAGGAGTTCTTTTGAACCTCTATCAGATCCGGCATGTCGAGAACCTCGTTGATACGGGAGAAACTCATGCGTTTCCTTGTGCCCATCTGCACTTCGTGTACCATCGCGTTCACTCCTATCCTATTAACCCGCTTTCGCGGTTCTGCCGCTGCGTCGATTGGCATAAGCTTCCCCCAAACGCACCCGCGCGATACCAAATTAAGGAAAGCCAGCATGATTTCCCCTGTGAAAACGCAAACCTCCCACAGATTACCATGCTAACGCAGTTTACTATTTTATCATTGCGCGTGAGCCGTGTCAATCGATATGTCAAGCAATATTTTGAAGAAATATTGAACTCTTTATGAGATTTCAACCTCCTTACCCATGCGTGTATGTCGCGCCGGCCTTGGGGCTCCCGCCCAGCAGCTCGCTGACCGTCACAAAGACGTAGCCTCTGGCGAGCAAATCCTTGACGATCATCTCCGCCGCGGCGACGCTGGTGCTCTTGAGATCGTGCATGAGTATGATGCTGCCGTTCTTCGCGCGCGCCACGACATAATCGCGCACGGCGCGGGCGCTCGTGGCCTTCCAATCCTCGGGGTCGATGCTCCAGAGCACGCACGGGAAGCCCATTTCCGCGAGGCAGGCGAGCACGCGCGCGTTGCGAGAGCCGTAGGGCGGGCGCATGAGCCTGGGCGTGACGCCGCAGGCGGCGTAGACAAGGCTGTTCGTGCGCTGCATCTCATACTCGACGGACTCGATCGAGAGCGAGGTGAGGCGCTTGTGGCTGTAGGCGTGGCTGCCGATCTCGTGCCCCTCGTCGACCATGCGGCCAAGCAGGGCCTCGTTGCCCTTGACGCGCGAACCGAGCACGAAGAACGTCGCGCGCACGCCGTACTTCTTGAGCATGTCGAGCGTTTTGGGCGTGTTCGAGGAGGAAGGGCCGTCGTCGAAGGTGAGCGCGACGTATTTGATGCCCGGCTCCTCCTTCGCGTTCGCGGGAGCGGACGCGCCCCCGGAGCCCGAGGCCGGGACCGGTTTCGGGGTGGAGGCCGGGGCCGGAGGGGGCGTGTCGCCGAGGCCGGCGCTCGCGCTCGTGCCCGAGGACGTCGGAGCTTCAGACTGCGGCGTCGGCGTCGGGGCGGGCTGCGGCTCTCCGCCGCCGAGCGCGCCGGTGTCCGCGAACGCGCCCGCCGCGGGGAAAAGCATCAAAACCGCGAGTAAAACCGCCGCCATCCGGATCATTTTTTTCATGGAACGCCTCCCAAACGGCCGCGGCCGAATTCTTCCATATTATATTTGAGAGGCCCTGCCAATGCAAGCCATGCGACAGGAAAAGCCAGTAAGTTCCCTTCAAAGCCCCCGTATGCGCACCTCGACCACGCGGCCGATGACCTCGGCGGCGTCCCGGGGCACGATCATGGGCTCGTAGCGCATATTGGCGGGGATGAGCATGAGCGAAGTTCCCATGAGCTTGACCTTGCGAAGCAGCACCTCGTCGCCTATGCGCACGACCGCGATGCGGCCGTTCTCCACGCCCGGCTGGACCCGCACGAGCACGAGCGCGCCTTCGGGGATGAACTCGCCCTCCATGCAGTCCCCCTCGACTTCCATATAAAAGTATTCGCCCGCGACCACGTCGCACGCGGGCACGGGTATGTATTCGCTGATGTTCTCGTCCGCAAGCATGGGCAGGCCCGCGTGAACGCGCCCCACGAGCGGCACGCCCACCGCCCCCTCCACGGGGAGAAAACCCGCGGGCAGGCTCGGGCGCTGCTTGAACAGCGGCGTCACCATTTCATCCCGCCCGAGCAGGTAGTCGGAGGTGACGTCGAAGAGATCGCACAGCTTCACGAGCACGTCGTTGGGCAGCGGCACGCGGCCGACCTCGTATTTGCACACGGCGGCCTTCTGCACGCCCAGAAGGCTGCCCAGATCCTCCTGGCTCATGCCGCGCTGCCTTCTAAGGTCCTTGAGACGGTTCATGCACGCCTCCTGCGTTTTTTTCATTGTATCTTAAAAAGAAATTCCATGCAAGCCAAAATAATCCTCCCCAAGTCCCTATTTCGGTATTGACAGTATCCCATAAAGATACTATAATGGGTTTGCACGGAAGAAGCGGCGCGCGATTTCCCGTCCGGCAACGGATTCGTCCGCACGTGCGTTTCCCGGAAAGATATTTGGCGGAGGCTGACATGAATTACTTCGGCTTGTTCTTCACCTTCCTCGTGCCGGGCGTCGTGCTCGGCGTCATGGCCGCGGCCGCCTTCCACCAGGAGGCGAAAGCCCGCGCGCGCCGCGCGAGGCAGCGCCCCGCGCGCAACCAGAGCGCCGTCGTGCGCCGCGACAGGCTCTACGTCCACGATCTGAGCCGCGCCGCCTGAACATTCCGTTTACTGCGCGTCGCGGCCGCTCCCCAGTTGGCCGCCCGCGGTAGAAATAACAAACACATATGCGCCAGTCCAAGCGGACGCCCTCGGGCGTCCGCTTGGATGTTGTTCGTCAAAGAGCAGCTCCTCTTAATTGTACAGCGACGCCTGCAGCGCGAACATCGACGCGTACGCGCCTCCCTGCGCCATGAGTTCCTCGTGCGCGCCGGTTTCCGCGATTCCGCCCCCGGCGAACACGGCAACGCGGTCGCACAGCTTCGCCGCGCCGAGCCTGTGGGAGACGAACACAGCGGTCTTCCCCGCGACAAGCTCCCGGAAATGCCGGAACATTTCGTATTCGGCCTTCGGGTCGAGCGCGGCGGTCGGCTCATCCAAAATGACGACGGGCGCGTCCCGGATGAGCGCGCGCGTTATGGCGAGCTTCTGCGCCTCGCCGCCGGAGGGCTCAAATCCCTCCGGGTCGAATTCGCGCCCGATGCTCGTAAAAATGCCGTCCTTCTCCCCCGCTACCCTTTCGCCCAGCCCCGCGCGCACGAGAGCGCCGAGAACATCTTCGTCGTCCGCGTCCCCCGCGAGCACGACGTTGTCGCGGATGCTCATCGAAAACAGCCGGAAATCCTGAAAGACGCAGGAGAACAGCTTCATGTACGCGTCGTAATCGAACTCGCGTATGTCGGTTGCGTCGAGTAATATCCTCCCTTCGCTCGGGTCATAGAGGCGGCACAGGAGCTTGACAAATGTGCTCTTGCCCGCTCCGTTCTCGCCGACGAGGCAGAGCCTTTCGCCGGGGCCGAGCGTGATATCGACGTTCCGCAGCGCCCAGCCCTCCGCGCCTGGATAGCGAAAGCCGACGTTCTCGAAGCGGATCTCATGCGCGCCCGCGGGCAGCGGCAGCTTTCCCTGCCGCATAACGCGCGGCAGATTCAGATAGTCGTCTAGCTTATCGTAATACAGGTCGTATGAGCGGATGTCGACGACGCTTGAGAGCATGTTGCGAAGCGCCGCGCCGAAGGCGGTCACCGCCGCGGCGTAGAGCACGAAGTCGCCCACGCCCATCCCGCCCTCGAGCACACGCGCGATCAGGTATGTATAGGCCGCGGCCTGCTCGAGGAAGGTGAACGCCGCGCCCGCGACGCCCGCGCCCATGAAGCGCGCATTTTGACGGGCGATGTTATCGTTGATTTGCAGAAGGGAGGCCTTTTCCCGCGCGAGCATCCAATCCGCAAGGCCGTTGAGGCGAATCTCCTTGCCGTAAGCGCAATCCTCGAAGAGTCTGGCGTAATATATCCACCTGCGCCGGTCGCCGACGACCTCGAACGAGAGCGCCATCGCCTTCGCGCGCGCCCGTCCTTCGATCCACGCGCCGAGCCCTGCGAGCAGGGCGAACAGCAGCAGGAGCTTCCAACTCATCAGCGCGATGAGGGACGCGACCCCCGCGAGCGTCAATACTGCGCCGAGAACATCGAGCGCGCAGTCGAGCAGATATCCAAAACCATGGTAGTCGGAATAAAGGAATTTTTTGGCCTTCTCCTGCATGTCGAGAAAATCCGGACTCTCGAGGTTGGCGTAGTCCGCAAGCGCGAGCCGCCTGTGGAGGTCGAGCCCGAAAGCCGCGTCGACGCGGCAGCGCCTCGTGAAGCCATCCCAGCCGAAAAAGGAGGAGAGAGCGCCCACGGCGAGCGTATAGCCCGCAAGGAGCGCGACGTAAGCGGCAAGGTGCGCGACATTTTGCGCGCCGATGAGCTCATCGATGATGAGCTTAGGCGCGAGCGCCGCCACCACCGGGAGGGCGGAGCGGATCAATTGGTGCAGAACCCGCCAGACGATGTAGCGCTTATCGTATTTCCAGCCGTGTTTGAGAAAGAAAACAAGCCCTTTGAACATAAAGAAGAACCTCCTGTGCGTTTTTTGCTTTCGGGCAAAAAAACACCGCAAAAAGCAAAGCGAACAGGAGCAGCGACGCTGCCCCGGCGCGGCTCTTTACGGTTCAGGAGATGATATAGGGCTTAAAATTCGAGCGCATGGGACAAATCCTCCGATACTACGGCGATTATACGGCACGGCGGCGCGCAGGCGCAAGCATCCGCTCCCAATTGTTTACAAACGCAAGTGTCCCGCGGCTTGTCCCATCCGTGAAAAAAAGCTATAATAATGCGGAATACTGATTCTTATGGAAAACGAGGCGCGCAACATGGCAAGACACCGCCGCAGACGGCGCAGGGTCACCGGAAAGTTCATACTCATACTGGTGCTGTTCATCATCGCACTGACGCTTGGGATATTGGCGCTCTCCAACCTCGGCGGCGGCGGGGAAACCGACCCGACCAAGACCCCCGGCAAGACCGGCGGCTCCGGCTTCTGGACAGACCTGTTCGGCAGCCCGACGCCCGAGGCGACCGTCGAGCAGACGCCCGAGATCACGCCCGAACCGACGCCGACGCCTGTGCCGGGCTTCAGCCCGGCGGCGGTCGAGGGCACGCGGCCGTCGGATTTCGGCATGGAAACGGCCATACGGGTCGGCGACGAGATCGTCGATAAATACCTCGCGAGCGCGGCCATCGACTTTTTGACGGGGGATGAATACACCGATCTCCAAGGCGTCATCACGTTTCGCGGCAACAACTTCCGCGACGCGGCGGCCTACGGCACGGTCAGCATGACGGAAAAGGAGCTCGACGTCGAGGGCGCGTGGACGGCCTCGGTCGGCAGCGTACCCAAGGTATACGGCTCCGGCGCGTGGACGGGCTGCGGCTGGACGGGCCAGCCCCTGATCGTGCGCTGGCCGGAGGAAACCAAAAGAATCATGAACCTTTACGACTCCGCCAAGGCAAAGGCGGACCTCGTCGAGGTCATCTACGCCACGATGGACGGGCATATCTACTTCCTCGATCTTGAGACGGGGCAGCGCACGCGCGATCCCGTCAACATGGGCCGCTATCCGTTCAAGGGGGCGGGCGCGCTCGACCCGCGCGGCTACCCGCTCATGTATCTGGGCTCGGGGGACGACAGCAGGGACGACGGCACGGGCTCGAGCCACGCCTCCATCATAAGCCTCATCGACGGCAAGGTCATCTACGAGTTCGGCGAGAAGGACGGCTTCTCTCTGCGCGACCTGTCGTACTTCGACAGCTCCGCGCTCGTGGACGCCGAGACGGACACGCTGATCTACCCCGGCGAGTCCGGCATACTTTACATCATCAAGCTCAACACGAAATACGACGCGCAGGCGGGGACGATCTCCATCAATCCGGAGACCGTGAAGTGGCGCTACAAGGGCAGCCGCACAAATTCCACCTCCACAAAGGACGGCAGCCAGGGCTGGTGGCTGGGCATCGAGGACAGCGCCATCATCTGGCGCGGCCATGCGATCTTTTCCGACAACGGCGGGCATCTGATGTGCCTCGACCTCAACACGCTCACGCTCGACTGGGTGCAGGATACCTTGGACGACACGAACTGCACGCCTGTGCTCGAACTCGAGAACGGCCATCCCTACGTCTACACCTCGACCTCCTTCCACGGCGGCTGGCGCGAGCGTGAGGACGCCACGGCCCTCATCCCCATCTGGAAGATCGACGCGCTCACGGGCGAATACGTCTGGACGAACAACGATTACCATTGCCAGACCGTCATGGGAGTTTCGGGCGGCGTGCAGGGCTCGCTCGCAATAGGCAAAGGCCCTCTCGCCGAGCTGATCTTCGTTCCCGTGGCGATGACGGACGGCTCGCGCGGCAAGCTCGTCGCCCTCTCCAAGGCGGATGGAAAAATGGCGTGGGAATGCAACTTCGCGGGCTACCCGTGGTCGAGCCCGGTCGCGATCTACGACCAGAACGGCAACGGCTATCTCATACAGTGCAACTCGACGGGCTACATCCACCTGATCGACGGCCTCACCGGCGACGTTCTCTTCGAGGCGCCGCTCGGCTCCAACGTGGAGGCCTCCCCCGCCGTGTTTGAAAACACGGTGGTCGTGGGCACGCGCGGCGGGCTCATCTACGGCATCAAAATCAAATAACGGAGAACGTATGGCAAAAAAGGTGAACGGCAACACCGAGGGAATCCGCGAATCGCTGCTCGCGCGCCTCGCCGCGCTCTACGAAATGCGCATGGCGATCGACGAGTTCGCCTCTCACGCGCTCGTGGCCGAGGTGTGCGCCATAACGGGCGTGCTCGGGCGCGAGGTATCCGTCTACATCGCGCGGGACGGTTCCGTCGCGGACGTATCCGTGGGCGACAACGCCAAGGTGGATATGCCCGACATGCGGCTCGTTCGCAACAGCGACCGCCTCTGCGGCGTGCGCTGCCTGCACACGCATCCGGGCGGGGACGGGCGTCCCTCGGGCGTGGACCTGGGCACGCTTCGCAGCGCCAAGCTCGACGCCATGGCCTCCGTGGGCGTCGGCGCGGGCGGCAACGCCACGAGCTTTTACGCGGCGTTCCTCGGCGACAGGAAGGATGACGAGCGCGAGGTCGTCGTCTACGGCCCGCTCCGCCCCTACCGGCTGCCGCAGCGGCAGTTATTGGAGGAAATCCGCGCCGCGGACGCGCGGCTGAAGTCCTCCGCCAAGGAAACCGGGGAGGAGCGGCCCGAGCGCGCGATACTCGTGGGCCTCGAGAACGACGAGGAGTACGACACCATAGAGGAGCTCGCCGAGCTCGCGCGCACGGCGGGCGCGAAGGTCGTGGGAAGGGAGACGCAGAAGCGCCGCTCCATGGACCCGGCGACCTACGTCGGAAGCGGCAAGGTGGAGGAACTTAAGCTGCTCGCGAGCGAAACGGAGGCGGACCTGTTCATTTTCGACGACGAGCTGACCGCCATGCAGGCGCGCAACCTCGAGCGGGAACTCGGCACGCGCGTAATAGACCGCACCACGCTCATACTCGACATCTTCGCCAGGCGCGCACAGTCGCGCGAGGGCGTGCTGCAAGTGGAGCTCGCCCAGTTGAAATACGGCCTGACGCGCCTCGCGGGGCAGGGCGCCGCGCTCTCGCGCCTGGGCGGCGGCATAGGCACGCGCGGCCCCGGCGAAAAAAAGCTTGAGGTTGACCGCAGGCGCATCCGAAGGCGCGTCTACGAGCTGACCTGCGAGCTCGAGGAGGTCGAAAAGCAGCGCGCGCTTCGCCGCGCGCGGCGCGAGAAAGGCGCCGTTCCCCTCGTTTCCCTCGTGGGCTACACGAACGCGGGCAAATCGACGCTGTTGAACGCCGTCAGCGGCGCGGGCGTGCTCGCCGAGGACATGCTCTTCGCGACGCTCGACCCGGTCGTGCGCCAGGTGACGCTTCCGGGCGGCACGCCGGCGCTCTTCTCCGACACGGTGGGCTTCATCAACAAGCTGCCGCACGAACTGGTGGACGCGTTCCGCTCCACGCTCGAGGAGGTCGTGAACGCGGATCTGATCCTGCACGTCGCGGACGTTTCCTGCCCGCATTACAGGGCGCAGATGCAGGTCGTCGAGGAGGTGCTCGCGGATCTCGGCGCGAGCGGCACGCCGCGCATAGAAGTATACAACAAAGCGGAGCTGATCCCGGAAAAGCCTTCCGGCAAACCCGGTTCGCTCTATATTTCCGCCCTCACGGGCGCCGGGGTCCCCGCGCTGCTCGCGCGCGTGGAGCAGGAGCTCGGCTCCGCCAGAAAGACCGTCGAGACTCTGATCCCTTATGCGAAATACGACGCCATGGCGTTCGTTCGCAGCGAGGGGCGCATACTCCTCGAGGAGCACCGCGAGGACGGCACGTTCGTGCGCGCCCTCGTCGACGAGGCAAGCGCGAAGAAGCTTCGGCACATGCTCGGGCAGGACGGATGAACAAGAACGCGAAGGGTCTCCTGCTCGTGCTCGCCGCGGCGGTCGTGTGGAGCGCCAACTCCGTGCTTATCAAGAGCCTCGATCTGAGCGCTCCTCTGATCGCGGGCATGCGCGCCGCGTTCGCGGGCGTATTTTACGCGGCGTTCATCCGCCCCAAAAAGCTCGTCTGGAACTGGAAGCTGCTCGCTACGCTGTGCGTGTTCACCATACAGAGCGCGTGCATCGTGATCGCGGTCAAAAAGACCAGCGCGGCCATCGCAATAGGCATGCAGTTCACGGCGCCCATCTGGATCTATGCCTTTTCGCGCATCAAGGGGTATCCGTTCTACTTCCGGCGCGCGCTGCCGCTCTACATACTCGCGGCGGGGGTAATCGTGTCGATGTTTTCGCGCGCGGAATCCGTCACGCGCGAAGGGAACCTGCTCGCGCTGAGCACGGGCCTGTGGTTCGCGCTGCTGACGCTTCTCAACAAGGACGTCGGCAGGGAAAACCCCATAGGCCTGGTCAGCCTCGAAAACCTGTTCATGGCGGCGGTCGTGCTGCCGCTGCTGTGCCTGAAGGATATCCCCGGCCTCGTCAGCCTCGGCGCGACCTCCTGGATCGTGCTCGCGGTGCTCGGCATCGGCCAGTTCGGCCTCGGGTATGTGCTCTACACGATAGGCCTTCGCCACACGACCTCCGCGCGCGCCTCTATGGTAAGCCCGCTCGAAATGGTTCTGAGCCCGCTCTGGGTCGCGCTGTTCATCGGGGAGCTTCCGGACCTCGCGGGCCTCATCGGTTTCGGATTGATCGCCGCGGGCATCGCGCTCGAGATCGTTTTTACCCACAAGCTGACGAAGGCCGCGAAATCCGCGGCCCCGCAAGCCTGACCAGGCTCATTTGTCGTACCGATTCTCCTTTTCCCGGAAAAACGCGTGGTCGCGCAGGAAGCCCGCGCGGATCAGCGCGTGGCGCTTCTTCATCTCCTCCGTGCGGCAGCGCTCGATGAGCGCTTGATACCGCGCGCGCACCTTTTCCATGACCTGATCCCAGCCCACGGGTATGGTCCGCTTCGCCGCCTCGCCGAGGGCTGCGAGCTTGTGTTCATCCTCCATGTTCGCGCCGACGACCGCGGCGAAATCCTCCGCCTCGGGCCTGCACAGAAGGCCGTTGACCCCGTCCCGCACGGGCTCGGCGGCAGCGCTGCCGCGCGAGAGCACGCTGGGCGTTCCCATGACGGCCGCCTCGCGCACGACGAGCGAGAACGTGTCGTAGAGCGAGGGGAAGGCGAACAGCGACGCGCACTGATAGAGCCCGTCGAGCAGAGCGGTATCCCGGACGTGGCCCGTGAAGACGACGTTTTCGCCGAGCCCGAGCTCCCGGCTCTTTCGCCGTATGGCTTCCTCATCCGGCCCCTGTCCGGCGAGCACCACGGAAAAGCGCCTGCCCTGACGCTTGAGCAGCGCCGCGCCCTCGAGTATGAGCAGTATGTTCTTTTTCCAGTTGAGCTGGCCGACGTACAGCAGCACCGGATGGCCGAGGTCGATCCTGTAGCGCGCCGCCGCGGCCGCGCGGTCCTCGGGATTGACGGGGCGAAGCTCCGCGCCGTTCTCCATGACGACGATCTCGCCCTTGAAGCCGTAATCCCGCAGCGCGCTCGCCGAGGTCTTGCTCACCGCCCAGACCTCGTCGCATCGCTCGTAGAACTCCACGACGAAACGCACGCCTATGCTCGCGAGCAGCTCCGCGCGGGTGAGCTTATAGAAATCGTCGTAATACTTGGAGTGGAAGGTGCCCACGAGCGGCACGTCGTGCTTGGCGGCGAGGCGCAGCGCCTCCTGCCCGGAAAAAAACGGCGTGTGCGCGTGCGCAATGTCCAATGTGACCGCCTCGATGCGCTCGTAATAGTGCCGGTCGAGCACCGCGAGCCCCGCCTTGTATTGGGGCGAGCCCGGCAGGGGCATGCCGGTATAGTCGATCAGCTCGAAGGGATAGCCGCCCCGGTAGCCCGTGTCCGTCATGGGCGCGACGACGTAGCATTCGTCCCCCATCGCGGGCAAAGCGCGCGCGTAATTGTACACGACGCGGCCGACGCCGTCCACAATGGGATAAAAGGAATCCGTAAATTGACCGATCCGCATAACGCATTTCTCCGTGCTGTTTCCGGCGCGATAAAATTAAGCATATTAAGTATAGTTCGACGCAGGGCGGCTTTCAACCGCTTCGCCAAGATGTGACAGAAGGTTTACACGTATGTCAGAATCTTTCCGGCGGGCCGTCCTCCGGCGTTGTCTTAACGATGGGCTTGAGCGAGCGCCGCGAGTAATTGCGGTTGAAGTACGGGTCGCCCGCGGCGAGCAGCGGGCGCAGCGCGTCGAAGGCGCGCATGCGAAGCTCCTCCCCCGCGTCCTCTATGCGCGGGAGCTTCGCGTGCAGCACGGCCCGCGCGTAGGGCGTAAACACGTTGGTCAGCCCTTTTCGCATGAGGCGCACGCAGAACGCGACGTCCGCGCCGACGGGAAGTATATTGCCGTCGTCGAAGCTGTCGTCGAAGCCGCCCGCGCCGTGGAATACCTCCGCCTTCACATACAGGCACGCGCCGGACACGGCGGCGACCCCGCGCGCCGTGTCGGTGAAGCGCAGCCTTCGCGCCGAGGGCGCGGCTTCGATCTCCCCCGCGTAGGGGCTGCCCACGGCGCCGCAGAGCCCCGCGACATAGCCCGCATGGACGAGCCTGCCGCCCCCGTCCCACAGCGCGCAGCCCACGGCGCCCGCGCCGCGCCGGCCGGCCTCGCTTCGCAGCGCCCCGACGAGGTCGGGCGTGAACAGCTCAACGTCCCGCGCGAGAAAGAGCAGATCCTGCGCCGTCGCAACCTTTGCGGCCGCGTTGCACAGGCCCGGGAAGCCCGCGCCCTTGACCGTGACGACCCGCGCCGCCTTGTTCTTTTCGAGTATTTCGTAATACTTGAGCGCGCGCTCGGAGGTGCTTCCCCCGTCCGCGATGATGATGCGCGGCTTGTAGAAGGCCGAAGTCTCCTCGATGCTCTCGAGGAGCCGCCTGAGTTCATCCGCCCCGTCGCGGTTGGGGATGACGATGGCGATCCCGCCCTTTGCTTTGGGCTTCGCCGCGACGCGGAAGCTGCCCCGCCACAGCCCGGAGGAGACGGAGCAATCCAAATCGGCTTTCGCGAGGTAGTCCTCTATGGCCGCGCAGCCCTCGCTGCCGCCCATAGGCTCCGGCGGCGCGCCGCGCGTGAGCAGCACGCGCTCGATGTGCTCCGCGCTTTTGCATTTCGCGAGGCAGCGAAGATAAAAGGCGTAGCTCTCCCCGGGCGAAAAGGCGCTCTCCACGCCGGGCGCGGCGCACGCGTCGTAGAGCGCCTTGGACACCGCTACGGGCGCGCCGAACAGATCATAGGAGAGCGCGGTGACCTCGTCGAAATCCGGCTTGAATATCGGATTGGCGCGGCGGCCGCCCGCGAGGCAGTCCTCGTCCGCGTAGAGGAGCTTCGCTTCGCGCTTGGCCTCGATGCGCCGCGCGAAACGGTACAGCGCGTCCGGCCGCAGCGTATCGCCCGCGCGCACGGCCATCACATAATCCCCGGGCGCGGACGCGCCCTCGCGCGCCGGCTCGAAATGGCGGTAGGTCTGCGCCTCGAGGGAAGCGAGCGTCTTCTGCGCGCCGCGGCCGCCCGCGCCCGGCACGATCACGACGAAGCGCGGCGGATCGCCCGGCGACCATGCGCGCTGGCGCGCGAGCTCGGCTTCGTCCGGCTCGGTCAGGGCGAGAAACGCCTCGTAATCCTCCCCCTCGTCCGCGTCCTTCGCGCGGGACTGGAACAGCGCTGCGATGGCGTCGATCAGCGTGGTTTTGGCTCCTTTTGTCATACGGCTAGTATGGCGCGGGGCCTGTGGGAAGATTCTTCCTATCTGCGCGGGAGCTTCTCGGGCTCGGCGGGCTCGCCCTCGCCCTCGACGATCATCCTCTTGATGCGGACGGGTTCGAGCGGCCTGTCGTTGCGGCCCGTGGGGACGGCGGCGATCTCGTCCACAACCTCGATGCCCTCCGCCACGCGGCCGAAGGCCGCGTACTGCCCGTCCAGATGCGGCGCGTCCTTATGCATGATGAAGAACTGCGAGCCCGCGGAATCCGGGTTGCCCGCGCGCGCCATAGAGATCACGCCGCGCTTGTGCCTGACGGGGTTCGCGACGCCGTTGGCGGCAAACTCGCCTTTAATGCACCACTTGGGGCCGCCCATGCCCGTGCCTTCCGGGCAGCCGCCCTGTATCATAAAGCCGGGGATGACCCGGTGGAAGCAGAGGCCGTCGTAAAAGCCGGACGAAGCCAGGTGGAGGAAGTTTTTCACCGTGTTGGGCGCGGCGGAAGAATCGAGCTCCAGCCGAATTTGTTTTCCGTTTTCCATTTCGATCGTGACCATGTCGTTCTCCTTAATTTATTTATGCGTAGAGGAAATTCATCGCGAGCGCCCCGTAGACGTTGAAGAGGATGCCGAAATACGCCGCGGCCTTCTCCCATGCGCGAAGGCGCGGCTCCCCCGCCCCCGGGCGCGGCGAGAGCAGATAGTAGGCGAGCGCGAGCGGCAGCATGTCCACCGTATACCTCGCGCCGAACTGCCAGCCGCCGAAGGTCTTGTGGATGCACAGCGCGAGCATGTTGAAGAGCATCGCGGCAAGAAGCGCGGCGCGCGCAGGCGAAAAGCTTCGACGGATGAGGTTGCGGACTGCCGCCGCGAACAGCAAAAGGAAAAACGGGTTCGCCACATAGAACAGGAACCCGTTGAACACGGGGTAATCGAGCGCGAGGTTCAGCTTGAGCGAGACCGGACGAAACCAGATGTTAAAGAGGTTTTCGGCAAGATACGAAAGGTGGAACTGGCCGTTCTGCGCCTCGGTGAACTCGGGCAGATGGTTGTGCCCGAACTCGAGCGGGTTTCCGAAACGCGCCCAATTATACCACATGTACGCGAGGGCGACCGCGGCGACGGGCAGCCACGCCTTCCACTGCATGAGGGCGGTGCGGAAAAAGCCGCGCCCTTCCCCCCGGTCCCGGTCGTAAAAATACACGAACAGCGGCAGGAACGCGAAGACCGAGAACGGCCTGCACCCGACCGCGAAGGCGACCATCAGATACGCGGGCACGCGCCTGTTTTTGAGCGCAAAGAGGAGCGCCAGCAGCAGCAGCAGGAAGTTGAGCGACTGCGCCATGAACCAGACGCCGCCGTTGGTGCTCATCCACATGAGGTTGCCGCCCCAGGTGAGAAAGAGCGCGAGCAGCGCGCCGTGCTGCGGCGAGAAGCGCGCCCTGAGGGCGAACCGGTAGACGAGCGCGGCGCTGGCCATCGCACAGAGCGCGACGAGCAGGTTGTTGGGCGTATGTTCGCCGAAAACAAGCGCGAAGGGCAGCAGCGCCGCCGACGGGAACGGCGGGAAGGAAACGAAATACTTGCCCCCGTAGATCGCAAGCTCGAGATAATCGTAATTCCGCCCGAGGTCGAGCCGCCCTTCGAGCCAGGAGAGGGACTGGAGCGTATAGCTGTCCCACGCGCTGTGGGCCAGCAGCGTGCCGCCCAGAAGGTCGTGGATCAATACATACCCGAACAGCATCAGAAGCAGCATGAGCGCGAGCGTCACGCGTTCCTCTTTTTTATCGCGCGGCTTCAGCGATTCCATACGAATGCATGCGGCGCCTCCTCGCCCTTCAAAACGCGCAACGCGCCCGCGGCAAGCGCCTCGAGCTCGAACTCCCCGGGCATGAGCTCGACCGGGGCGATCCAGCCGACGCGGCGGACGATCTCATCCGTAAGCCGCTTCGAGCGCGCGACGCCGCCCGTAAGTATGATGCGGTCCACCCTGCCGCACACGACCGTCGCGAGGTCGCCTATGCCCTTGGCGGCTCCGTAGGCCATGGCCTCGAAGATAAGGGCCGCGCGTTCGTCCCCCGCGTCTATCATGCGCTCAACCTGCCTGACGTCCGCCGTGCCCAGATGCGCGCGAAGGCCCGCGTTGCCGCGCACCTTTTTGAGCATCTCCTTATAAGTATACTTGCCGGAATAGCAAAGCTCTATGAGCGGCTCGGCCTGCAGCTTGCCGCAGCGCTCCGGCGCGAAGCCCGCGTCGTCGTCGCTGTACATGTCCACGGCGCGCCCGTTGTAGTAGAGCCACACGCTCGTGCCGCCGCCGAGGTGCTGCACGATAAACGTGCATTCCCCGAAGGGTTTGCGCAGGATCTCCTCTGCGCACCTGTGCGCCATGGCGCGCGTGTTGAGCGCGTGGCCGCGGCTCTGCTTGCCGATCTCCGGCAACCCCGTAACGCGCGCGACGGGCGCGAGCTCGTCCACGACGACGGGGTCGTAGATATAGGCCGGAATATGAAGCGGGGCTGCGATGGCGTATGCCACGGCGCAGCCCACGTTCGAAATGTGTTCGCGAAGGTTATGCTCGCTGCCGACATACGCGAGCATATCCTCGTTGATCCCGTATGCGCCGGTTTCGCAGGGCGGGAGCATGCCGCCGCGTGAAACCACGCAGGTGAGAGAGTCCAAACCAAAGCCGTGCCTCCCGAGGGAAGCAAGCACGCACTCTTTCCGGAAGCTCAACTGATCGATTGCCCTAAAATAAGATTTCAGTTCATCGTCGGTATGCTCTATGGCTTCGCGGTATAATTCCGTTTGATCTTCAAAAACAGCGATTTTAGTCGACGTGGTGCCGGGGTTGACGACGAGTATCCTGTGCATACGTGGCGGTCCTTTCGGACGCCCCCGCGGGAGCGTTAATGCGCGGCGTGCCGCAGCATTATCTTACCACATATTTCAGCTCCCCTCCATCGTTAAATCCGATATACCCGTACAGAAGGCATTGAGAGAGAACTGCGATGAATTCCGTGTTTGTGGGCGGCCATTCGCCCGCGCCGGCGCGAAAAAGCCTTGAAAGTACCTGCCTGTCTCCGCGCTCGAACGTGCGCTGGACGGCGAAGCGGATGTTCCGCTCGATGCCGGCCTGCGAGCATTGGAAGCGCTCTGTCAGCTTGGGATACACCAGGGAACGCATGTTGTAGAGGTACTCCGGATGTTCTTGAATAATCGACAGAATATGGTATACATACGCATAACCTTTGTATCTGGGATGCATACCGATCTTCTGAAGGAGCATAGCCGGAGCCAGAGCTAGTTTTTCCATACGGTCACTTCCTTTCTTCAAGATTTCGTTTTAGATGTGGTCTGCCGCACTGTAAAAAACATGTTAATGCATAAGCGGGACAGAGGCAATATATCAGCAGTATTCGAGCATATTCGACAATTTATCCCGTTGCGGGCCTTTCTGTAACCGATTGCGCTGCGAGCGGCCGTGCGGCCAAATTTTCGAGTTGACAGCCTTAAAGACGTTAAGGTATACTATCTTTTGCGGTCGGTCGCCGGGGAGCATAGCTCAGCTGGGAGAGCACTTGCCTTACAAGCAAGGGGTCACAGGTTCGAGCCCTGTTGTTCCCACCACACGTGGCCCGGTAGTTCAGTTGGTTAGAATGCCAGCCTGTCACGCTGGAGGTCAGGGGTTCGAGCCCCCTCCGGGTCGCCAAATTCGCCTCGGTAGCTCAGTTGGTAGAGCAAGGGACTGAAAATCCCTGTGTCGGTGGTTCGACTCCACTCTGAGGCACCAATCGCGGGAGTAGCTCATTCGGTAGAGCGCTGCCTTGCCAAGGCAGAGGTGGCGGGTTCGAGCCCCGTCTCCCGCTCCACAGCAAACGGCCCGCAAGGGTTGATATATGACGCGGCACCATAGCCAAGCGGTAAGGCAGAGGTCTGCAAAACCTTCATCCCCGGTTCGATTCCGGGTGGTGCCTCCAATAAGAAATCCCGGCAAAAAGCCGGGATTTCTTCGCATGGAAAAGCAAAACCGCCTATAGAACAGGCGGTTTTCTCATAGTTTAATGGCGGTAATCATTGTCTCTGGCATCCGCCTCATCCTTTATTTCCTTTCGGAACCCCTCTAATGCTTGCTCGCGCCTTTCATTTTTAGCTTGAAGCTCTTCTTTTGTCTTAGAATTATCAGTTTTCGTAATCATTTCGTCAGCTAATTCCATGTTGTGAATTGTCATATCGATGTTTTTCTGGATTCTTTCTACGTTATTCTTGCGGTTGTCGGGATTGGGCTTCATACGGCTGCCTCCTATTGCTTTCGCTTTTATAATACTATTTGCAGATTCACGATAATTAATTCAAACAGTCCACATCATGACATATATCCATGAATGGCTCCCATAGCATCGCGTATGAAAACCGCTCCTACGGCCGCCGCGCCCCGTCCGCGTTCAATCAAAGCGCAGCGTTTTCATATGCGTATCCAGGATCGCATGGCTGCCGATGGGCAGTATCGCATGGTTTTTCCCGTGCCCGAAATCGTCGCAATACGCGACGGGCACGCCGTGCTGCTCCCCGAAACGCCCGAGACGCGCCATCAGTTCGGGATGAAGCGCCTCCGAATAATGCCCGAACAGAAGTCCCGAGACGCGCCCGATCATCGGATTCTGCTCGATGCAGGAGAGCAGCATGCTCACGACGGCGACGTTGCTGAATTTCTCGTAGTCCTCCAGGAACAGGATATATTTTCCGTGGGGGTCGAACTCGAAATGCCTGTTGTTGAGCAGCAGCGCGATGTTCCACGAATAGCCCCCGACGAGCGTGCCCTCGCATACGCCGTCGCGCAGGGAATGCCAATCGCTGTTGGGAACAAACTCCCGCACATCCCCCCGCACGAGGTTCGATGTGAACTGCTCGTAATCGTATTGCCTGAGGTCCTCGAACTCGCCCGGGGTCTGGCCGTAATACGTCGTCAGGCCGGTTTTGGCGTAGATCGCGTTGAGGATAGACGTGCCGTCGCTGTAGCTCAGGAAGATCTTCGGGTTCCGCAGGATCGCGCCGTAATCGATGTAAGGGAGAATCTCGAGGGCGCCGTAGCCGCCGCCGAAAAAGACCATTTTCACCGTTTGATCCAGTACCATGCCGTTGAAATCTTCCGCGCGCTCCGCCTCGGAAGCCAGATAGCCGTACGTGTCCTTATAGAGATTTTTGCCCGTCTTAACCCGGAAACCCTTGCGCTCGATGTTCGCGATGATCCTGCGGTATATGTCCTGCTGTGCGACATGGCTCGGCGAAACGATGCCGATCACATCCCCCGTTTTCAACTTTTCCGGCAGCATGTCCGATTCCCCTTTCGTATTATGTCAACGCGTTCCGCATTACGGCTCCTAGTTGGATTATAACGGCCCCGCCGCGCGTTTTCAACCGCGGGGGCGCAAAAACGTTCCCCGCCGAAGCGGCGCTTTCCGTTTCTTCCGCGATTTCGCGGAATGCGGGCATTTCATCCCCAGTTTTATGATACTATTTTTCTGTAACCGCGCAACATTTTTAATTTCAATCCGTCTTAACGGATGAGAAATAGAAACGGGGCTTCTATGGATACGATAGAAAGGCTGTACGACGATCATTTCAAGGCCGTATATTGGGCGGCTTACGGCATCATGCACAGCAGCGAAGGCGCCGAGGATGCCGCCCAGTCGGTATTCATGAAGGCGCTCCGGCACCGGGCGCTGCTGTCCGGGCTGAGCGACAACCAGGCGAAAGCCTGGCTCTACAAGGCTACGCGCAACGAATGTATCGATTCCTTGAGAAAGCTCAAGCCGGAGTACCTGGCGGACGCCCCTTTTCAGGAAACGGCGGACGAGGAAAGTCTGCTGCCGGAAAACATGGCGCTGCGCAAGGAGCAGAGCGAATCGGTGTTCCGCGCGATCGATCTGCTGCCGGAAAAATACCGCGCGCCCATATTCCTTTATTATTTCGCGGAGCTGCCGCAAAGAGAAATCGCGATAACGCTCGGCGTCAACGAAAGCACGCTGCGCTCCATACTCAGGCGGGGAAAATCCATGCTGCATAAAGCCCTGACGGAAGGAGGACTCTTTGGTGAATAAAATGGATGCACTCCTGTTCCGGGTCGCTTCCCAAACGAAGATCGACGCCGAAAAAGACGCGGTCTGGACGGCGATCGCACAGAAGCGGGCGGGCGAAAAAAAGATGGGCGGATACGCTCTCAGGGCCGCCGTCCTGATCGGCGTATTCGCGGCCGGGTTGTTTGCCGGGATCGTTTCCCAGCGCGGCCATATCATACCCGCGCAGATCACCGTGCCGCAGACCGACGAGCTCAACCGGTATGAATTCCTGGAGGATGCGGCTTTGGCGTCCCCCCTCTCGGGAGGCGGCATCGAGGCGCTTCTGCCCCGGTGGGCGCCCGACGGCCTGCCCCGGGCCGAAGCGGATTCCGACACGAGCTGGCATACCGGCGTTGGGGAAACAAAATGGGTGCGCGGCGAACTGGCGGCCGGGGACGAACTGCGGCCCGAGTTCACCGCGGGGCTGAGGGCCGGATGTATGCGCTGCTGCCTGGTCTATGAAAACGGCAGCGGAGAGCTTATTGAAATCCAATGGGCGGTGCGTACGACAGATGGAAACTACCTGTGGGTATCTTCCGGCGGGATCTCTTATGAGGAAGGCGTAAAGCTCATCGAGAGCATAGCGGGATGAAAAGGAGGGTGAAATCCATGGTAAAACTGATATCCGGCCTTGCGGTATTCTGCGTGGTGCTGGCGGCCGCGTGCCCGGCTATGGCAGCCGAGTCTCCACCCGTATCCGATATACTGAACTTTGACCTCGATGTGCCCTCCACCGATCCCGGTTCCGTGGGCGCGGCCGTGGCCACAGGCAACGCAAACGTCCGCGAGGGCCCCGGCACGAACTACGGCAAGCTGGGAAAGCTCAAAAAAGGCCAGACCGTGGCGGTATGGGCCATCCATGGAAAATGGGCCGAGATCACATGGACGGGCAGTCAAAGAGGTTATGTTTACATCGACTACTTACGGTTTGAAACGGAGCCAAGCGACGCTTCCCCCGGCGTGCCCTCCACCGATCCCGGTTCCATGGGCGCGGCCGTGGCCACAGGCAACGCAAACGTCCGCGAAGGCCCCGGCACGAACTACGGCAAGCTGGGAAAGCTCAAAAAAGGCCAGACCGTGG